>Ga0315540_10000459_pt1 | contig 23068 bp, 32 predicted proteins | sample SalMarSW160110MG_FD_203677 | JGI IMG/M metagenome (GOLD analysis project Ga0315540, IMG submission 203677) | Salt marsh sediment microbial communities from the Plum Island Ecosystem LTER, Massachusetts, United States - Salt Marsh Sediment SW1601-10 ...
TGCCGCGGCATCGAGCGGCTTGAACACCAGCACGCGGGCGCGCGAGAGCAGTGCCGCGTTGAGCTCAAACGACGGATTCTCCGTGGTTGCGCCGATCAGCACGACGGTGCCGTCCTCCATCACCGGCAGGAAGGCGTCCTGCTGGGCGCGATTGAAGCGGTGCACCTCGTCGACGAACAGCAGCGTGCCCTGCCCGGTCTCGTGTCGCGCGCGCGCTTCATCGAACACCTTCTTGAGGTCGGCAACGCCCGAAAACACCGCCGAGAGCTGGACGAAGGCGAGGTCGGTCGCGTGCGCCAGCAGCCGCGCCACGGTCGTCTTGCCAGTGCCGGGCGGACCCCAGAAGACCAACGAGCCGAGGGAACGGGTCTGCAGCATGCGGGTGAGCGCGCCGTCCGGACCAAGCAGGTGATCCTGGCCGACCACCTCGCTCAGCGCATGCGGACGCAGCCGGTCGGCGAGCGGACGCGGGGCGTCGTCCGCAAGCCCCGCAGCGGCAAACAGGTTGGGGCCGGCTGATTTCTTTGCGCGGGTGGCCATGGCGTCCTTGCGCTCTCGCTACGGGAGAACTCGTCGGGATCAATACCAGAAATCAGGCCACCGTCGCACCGAGCCTGTCAAAAGCACTTGGATGGGCGACCGCCCTCTCCCCGCCCTCCCCCGCAAGCCAGGGGCATCGCATTTGACTTGACCCTCCCCTAAAAGGGGAGAGGACGGCCTTGCGTTGGGGCACGAAATCAGCCGCCAAACGCGACCGAGAGCGTCTGCCCGTCGCGGAGAATGGTAATCCGCCAGAAACGCGCCCGCGCACTGGTTATCCGGGCGAGGTCGCGCGTCTTGCCGATCTTTTCGCCATTGACCGAGAGCACGACATCGCCGCGGCGGAAGAAACCAATGCCTTGCGCCGGCGAGCCTTCGGCAAGATCGACGATGACGACGCCATTGATTGCCGGATCGATGCTCAACTCTTCGGCCACCGCGGGCGACAGATTCACCACCTTGGCCCCCACGAAAGGCGACCGGCCGCGGATCTGCAGCTCATCGCGCGGTGCCTCTGGCGCGGTTTCAAGCGACACGACGACTTCGATCTGGCGTCCGCTCCGCAGCACGCCGACCCTTGCTTTGCCGCCGATCGCCTTGGTGGCCAGCCGGTATTCGAAGGTGTTGGGGTCTTCGACGGTCTGGCCGTCAATGGTGAGAATGAGGTCGCCGGTGCGCAGCCCTGCGCGTTCGGCCGGGCTTTGCGGGACGATCGTGCCGACCAGGGCGCCGGCGGGGCGCTTCAGCCCGAAGGCTTCGGAAATTTCTGCGGTCACCGCCTGGAGCTTGGCGCCGAGCCAGGGCCGCCGCACGACATGGGCGCCGCCCTGCGCGGAGGCCAGCACCACCCGCACCATGTTGACGGGAATGGCGAAGCCGATCCCCTGCGAGCCGCCGGAGCGGGAGAAAATCGCGGTATTGATGCCGACCAGCCGGCCCGCCGCGTCGACCAGAGCGCCGCCGGAATTGCCGGGATTGATCGCCGCATCGGTCTGGATGAAGAACTGATAGTCGGTGATGCCGACCTGCGTGCGCGCGACCGCAGAGACAATGCCATGCGTCACCGTCTGGCCGACGCCGAACGGATTGCCGATGGCGAGCACGAAGTCGCCCACCTGCAGCGCGTCGGAATCGCCGAACTCGATCGCCGGCAGGCGTTCATTCAGGTCTTTGAGGCGCAGCACGGCGAGATCGGAGTGCTGGTCCTTGAGTACGATCTCGGCCTCGAACTCGCGTTTGTCGGCGAGCGCGACCTTCACTTGGTCCATGTGCGCGATGACGTGATTGTTGGTCACGACGAGCCCGCCATCAACAATAACGCCGGAGCCAAGCGAGCGCTGCACCTGCTCCTGCGGCAGGCCGCCGAAGAAGCGGCGGAAAATCGGATCGTCCAGGAGTGGATTGCGGTTCTCAATGGTGCGGGCGGCGTAGACATTGACGACCGACGGGGCCGCCCGCTTGGCAACCGCGGCAAAGGACAGGGTCACGGCCTGCGGCGATGCCGGCACCACGCGCTGCGCAACGGCGTCGGAGCCAAGAGCACCCAGGCCGAGCACGATCACGGCAAGAAGCAGGCGATAACTGTTTTGCGTCGACATGATTCCACTCCAATCGACGCCGCAGATGTTAGCGGCCCTGTGATGGCATTTGAAGGGCGCGGAACGGCCCGCCGGCTATCGTGCGGGGCGGGCGGCGGTCGCGAGTTCGCCAAGCCCCCCCTGCGCGGACCCCTGCGGTCGACCCGCCGGGAGGAAGCACCCATGGACCAATTCATTCGGAATCTTGCGTTGATCATCAGCGTGGGCTGCGCATGGGTGGCGGTCCCGTTTTCCGCCGCTGCGGCTGATCCGCAGATCGAGCGCGGGCGGTACCTGACGAGCTTCGGCGGCTGCTTTGATTGCCATACGCCCGGATACTTCTTCGGCAAGCCGGATATGGCGCGCTATCTCGGCGGCTCGGACGTGGGGTTCGCAATTCCGGGCCGCGGCGTCTTTGTCGGACCGAACCTCACGCCGGACAAGGAAACCGGGCTCGGCAACTGGACCAAAGAGCAGATCGTGACCGCCCTGCAGACGGGGACCCGACCGGATGGCCGCGTGCTCGCGCCGATCATGCCGTGGCGGTCGTTCGCCAAGCTCACCAGGCAGGACGCAACGGCGATCGCCGCCTATCTCAAGAGCCTGCCGCCGCTCGCTCACAAGGTGCCCGGCCCATTCGGCCCCGACGAGAAACCGACGGTGCCGGTGATGAAGATCGTCCAGCCCGAGGATTCGGCTTCGAAATAGGTGCCGCGGTGGGCGCCGGATCAGCGTTCGGGGTTCGGGTAAAAGGCGGCGTCTCTGCCGCCTTGAATTGCCTCCTCAGGCCGCGGCCGGCTCTGCCGCCTGCTCCTCCGGCGTCGGCCCCGAATCGAGCCCCTTGGCCTCGACATCGCGGTCGACGAATTCGATCACCGCAAGTGGCGCCGAATCGCCGAAGCGGAACCCCGCTTTCATCACGCGGGTATAGCCGCCGCTGCGTGCCTTGTAGCGCGGGCCAAGCACGTCGAAGAGCTTTTTCACCATGGCGACGTCGCGAATCTTCGAGATGGCCTGGCGGCGCGCGTGCAACCCGCCGCGCTTGCCGAGCGTCACCAGCTTTTCCACGATCGGCCGCAGGTCCTTCGCCTTCGGCAGCGTGGTCGTGATCTGCTCATGCTTGATCAGCGCCGCCGCCATATTGGCGAACATCGCGCGGCGATGCTCGGCGGTGCGGTTAAGCTTGCGGTGGGCAAATCCGTGGCGCATGGCGGTAAATTCCAACAAATGAGGCGCGAGCAGCCGAAAGCTCCGAGCTAGTTCCCTCTCCCCGCCGGGGAGAGGGTTAGGATGAGGGGGAACTTATTCGAGCCCGATCGCGCCGTGCGATCCCCCTCACCCGGCGCGCTGGCGCGCCGGCCTCTCCCCCGTGGGGAGAGGCGAAGCGTCAGTCTCAGTAATGGTCCTCGAAGCGCTTGGCCAGCTCCTCGATATTCTCCGGCGGCCAGCCCGGCACTTCCATGCCGAGATGGAGCCCCATCTGCGCCAGCACTTCCTTGATTTCGTTCAGCGACTTGCGCCCGAAATTGGGGGTGCGCAGCATCTCCGCCTCGGTCTTCTGCACGAGGTCGCCGATATAGACGATATTGTCGTTCTTCAGGCAGTTGGCCGAACGCACCGACAGTTCAAGCTCGTCGACCTTCTTGAGGAAGGCCGGCGGGATGCCGCCAAGATCGTCGGCGAGCGACAGCGGCTGCTCGGGACGCTTCGGCTCCTCGAAATTGACGAAGACGTTGAGCTGGTCCTGCAGAATACGCGCGGCATAGGCGAGCGCATCTTCGGGCGTGACCGCGCCATTGGTCTCGATCTGAAGGGTCAGCTTGTCGTAGTCGAGAATCTGGCCTTCGCGTGTATTTTCAACCTTATAGGAGACCTTCTTCACCGGCGAATAGAGGCTGTCGACCGGGATCAGGCCGATCGGCGCATCCTCCGGCCGGTTGCGCTCGGCGGGCACGTAGCCCTTGCCGGTCGCGACCGTGAACTCCATGCGGATTTCCGCGCCTTCATCGAGATGGCACAGGATGAGATCGGGATTGAGCACGACCACGTCGCCGACGGTCTGAATGTCGCCGGCGGTCACCACCGCCGGACCCTGCTTCTTCACCACCATGCGCTTTGGGCCGTCACCCTGCATCTTGATGGCGATATCCTTGATGTTGAGCACCATGTCGGTCACGTCCTCGCGCACGCCGCCGATCGAGGAGAACTCGTGCAGCACGCCGTCGATATGGACGGACTGCACGCTCGCGCCCTGCAGCGAGGACAAGAGAATGCGGCGCAGCGCATTGCCGAGCGTGAGGCCGAACCCGCGTTCGAGCGGCTCGGCGACCACGGTCGCTATGCGCTTCGGATCGTGGCCCTGGGCCACCTGGAGCTTGTTCGGCTTGATCAGCTCCTGCCAGTTTTTCTGAATCGTCACGTTTTTTCACCCATCGATCACAGCGCACAAAGCCCGAGGCTCGGCGCATCCCACTCCGCCCGTGGGAACAAAAGGGGCGGCGGCGAGCGACCCACGACCCGCCGGACAAACTTCATACGCGGCGGCGCTTGCGCGGCCGACAGCCATTGTGCGGGATCGACGTCACGTCGCGGATCGAGGTGATGGTGAAACCCGCTGACTGCAGCGCCCGCAGCGCCGATTCACGCCCCGATCCCGGCCCTGCGACCTCGACTTCGAGCGTGCGCATGCCGTGATCCTGCGCCTTACGGGCGACATCTTCGGCGGCGATCTGGGCGGCATAGGGCGTCGACTTGCGTGAGCCCTTGAATCCCATCGTGCCGGCCGACGACCATGCGATTGCATTGCCTTGCGCATCGGTGATGGTGATCATCGTATTATTGAACGAGGCATTCACATGCGCGACGCCCGAAGCGATGTTCTTGCGTTCGCGCCGGCGCACCCGGGTGGTTTCTTTTGGCATTGACCGTCTCTCATGCGCAGGGGCCGGAAGCCGTCCCGCGTTGATCTCAATAAGGCTTAGCGGAACTACTTCTTCTTGCCGGCGATCGGCTTGGCCGGGCCTTTGCGGGTGCGCGCATTGGTATGCGTACGCTGGCCGCGGACCGGAAGGCCGCGCCGGTGCCGCAATCCGCGGTAGCAGCCGAGGTCCATCAGCCGCTTGATATTCATTGCGACCTCACGCCGCAGGTCGCCCTCGACGGGGTAATCGCGGTCGATCACCTCGCGGATTTGCAGGACCTCCTGGTCGGTGAGCTGATTCACCCGGCGTTCATCTGGAATCCCCACCTTCTCCATGATCTCCTGGGCTTTTTTCGGCCCGATCCCATGGATCGACTGCAAGCCAATAAGCACGCGCTTATTGGTCGGAATATTCACACCAGCAATACGGGCCAAGGCCGCCGCTCCTTCCACTGGCCGACAGGCCAGATCTGGCACCCATCAAATGGATAAGCGCGAAAACGACGCCCTCCCCGATCGTCTTTCCGGGGCGTGGCGCCGTCCATGAATCCTTCGCAATGCGTGCCCGCTATCTACGAACTACCTACCCTTTCGTCAACTGTCGCCAGTCCTTTTCCCCCAAAGGGATAGGTCCCTACGGCCCACGATCGCGGGCTGCGTGTCACGCTTACCGCCCTACGTTCGGCTGCGCCGTCCGAATTTTCCCGGTACCGGCGTCGGCAGCACGGCCGCAATCGCGGCCGCCACATCGTCGATCGAGCCCATCCCGTCGACGGTGTAGAGCAGCCCCTTGGTCGCATAATACGCGCTCAGCGGCATGGTCTGGGCGCGATAGGCGACGAGCCGCTTGCTCAAGGATTCCGGATTATCGTCCGCCCGCAGTGTCTCGCCGCGCGCCGTCATTTCCTTCACGCGGGTCTCGACCCGTTGTAATAGCACCTGCTCGTCAACTTTTATTTCAATAGCTGCGTCAATGCCTTGTCCACGCTCTTTCATGAGGAGATCGAGGGCTTCCGCCTGCGCGACGGTGCGCGGGAACCCGTCGAGAATGAAGCCGTTGCGACAATCCGGCTGCTCGATGCGGTGAGTGACGATCGCCACCACCATGGCGTCGGGCACGAGTTCGCCGCGGGCCATGATCTCATGCGCCTTCAGCCCCTCAGGCGTTCGCTCGGCGGCCGCCTCGCGCAGCATGTCACCCGTCGACAACTGCACAATACCGTAGGCCTGGACAAGGCGTTCCGCCTGCGTGCCTTTGCCCGCACCAGGCGGACCTAACAGGATCAATCTCAACGACGCCGCCCCCTCAGCTTCGACTTCTTGATCAAGCCTTCATACTGGTGCGCCAGCAGATAGCCCTGCACCTGGGCCACGGTGTCCATGGTGACAGATACCACGATCAACAGCGACGTGCCGCCGAAATAGAACGGAACTGCAGCGTAGGAAATTAATATTTCTGGTATCAGGCAGACGATTGCAAGATAGGCGGCGCCGACCACCGTGATGCGGGTGAGCACGTAATCGATGTACTCGGCGGTGCGCTCGCCTGGCCGTATACCCGGGATGAAGCCGCCATGCTTTTTCAGGTTATCGGCGGTTTCTGTCGGGTTGAAAACGATCGCCGTGTAGAAAAAGGCGAAAAATATGATCAAGGCGATATAGAGGAACAGAAACAGCGGCCGGCCATGGCCGAGCTGGGTTGTGATGATGGTCAGCCATCCCGGCCCCCGCCCGGCATTGAAGTTCGCGACCGTGGTCGGCAGCAGCAGCAAAGACGAAGCAAAAATCGGGGGGATCACGCCCGACGTATTGAGCTTGAGCGGCAGATGCGAGCTCTGCCCCTCGAACATCCGGTTGCCGACCTGGCGTTTGGGATACTGGATCAACAAGCGCCGCTGGGCGCGCTCCATGAAGACGATGAAGGCGATCACCACCACCGCCATCACGATGACGATGAGGATCAGGCCGGTCGACAGCGCGCCCTGACGGCCGAGCTCGAGCATGCCGGCGATCGCAGAGGGCAGCTCGGCAACGATGCCAGCAAGGATGATCAGCGAGATGCCATTGCCGATGCCGCGCGAGGTAATCTGCTCGCCAAGCCACATCAGGAACATGGTCCCGCCGGTCAGCGTGACCACGGTAGAGATGCGGAAGAACATGCCCGGATTGGTGACGACGTGCGCCGCGCCCTCAAGGCCCAACGAGATCCCATAGGCCTGGAAGGCCGCCAGCATCACGGTGAGATAGCGGGTGTATTGGTTGATCACCTTGCGCCCGTGCTCGCCCTCTTTCTTGAGGTTCTCGAGCGTGGGCGAGACCGTGGTCATCAGCTGGATGATGATCGATGCCGAGATGTACGGCATGATATTGAGCGCGAAGATCGCCAGTCGATGAATGCCGCCACCCGCGAACATGTTGAACATGCCGAGAATACCGCCGGCCTGGGTGCGGAACACCTGCTCCCATTGCGCCGGATCGATGCCGGGCAGCGGGATATAGGTACCGAGCCGATAGACCAGGAGCGCGCCAAGGGTGAACCAGATGCGCTTCTTCAACTCCTCGGCCTTGGCAAAAGCCGAAAAGTTTAGATTGGCTGCGAGTTGCTCTGCTGCAGAAACCATCAGAAGGCTCCGGTTACCGCCAAGGTGGCGTCGCCCGCCCGCCTTAAGCCCGCACTATAGTCATCACTTGCCGCTTTCGTCCGCTTCTTTTTGCGGGGGCGGCGGTCGGAGGATTTTCACGGTTCCGCCCAGCTTCTCCACTGCGGCGACGGCGGATTTCGATGCGCCATAGACCTCAAATTGCAACTTGGTCGTGAGTTCGCCGCCGCCCAGGAGCCGCACGCCATCGCGGGCGCGGCTCAAGATGCCGGCATCGACCAGCGTTTCGGCATTGACGACGCCGTCGGTCGCCAACCTGCCCTTGTCGATCGCCGCCTGGACCCGGCCGATATTCACTTCGTTGAGGTCGAGCGCGAAAATATTGTTGAAGCCACGCTTGGCGAGCCGCCGATGCAATGGCATCTGCCCGCCTTCGAAGCCCTTGATGGACACGCCCGCCCGCGCGGTCTGGCCTTTGCCACCGCGACCGCCGGTCTTGCCCTTGCCAGAGCCGATCCCGCGGCCGATCCGCATGCGCTCCTTGCGCGCGCCCGGGCGGTCGGCAATCTCATTGAGCTTCATCGCGGATCTCCAACAAACAAACTATTCCATCTCGGCCGTGCTGTTGCGGTCACCGAAGCCCGCTGCAGCCTGTGCCACTCCCGACTGTACAACCTTAAGCGAAGATCGACGGAGAACGCCGCGCAGAACGAGACCCGCGGCGTCAAGCCGTCGTTCCTCACGCCTCCTCGATCACGCGCACGAGGTGATGCACCTTGGCGATCATGCCGCGGACGGCCGGCGTATCTTCGAGCTCGGAGATGCGCCCGATGCGGTTGAGCCTGAGCCCGATCAGCGTTGCGCGCTGATCGTGCCGTCGGCGCATCGGACTTCCGGTCTGCTCGACCCTGATCGTCTTTGCATCCTCGGTCGCCATCGTCATCTACTCCGTTGGCGCGCTAGCGATCACTCGCTCGCCGCGGCTTCGGCGTCGCCGCCCTCGCGGCGGCGCGCCTGCAACGCCGAGACCTTGATATTACGGCGGGCAGCGACTGCGCGCGGCGAGTCCTGGCTCTTGAGCGCATCAAAGGTCGCCCGTACCATGTTGTAGGGATTGGACGAACCGATCGACTTGGCGACGACGTCCTGCATGCCCAGCGTCTCGAACACCGCGCGCATCGGCCCGCCGGCGATGATGCCGGTGCCGGGAGGCGCCGCGCGCAGGAAGACCCGCCCTGCGCCATGGCGGCCGAGCACGTCATGGTGGAGCGTGCGGCCCTCACGCAGCGGCACCCGGATCAGCCCGCGTTTTGCCGCATCCGTCGCCTTGCGGATCGCCTCCGGCACTTCGCGCGCCTTGCCGTGGCCGAAGCCGACCCGTCCCTTCTGGTCGCCGACCACGACCAGCGCCGCAAAGCCGAAGCGCCGACCGCCTTTCACCACCTTGGCGACGCGGTTGATGTGCACGAGCTTGTCGACAAATTCGCTGTCGCGCTCCTCGCGGTCCCGATCGCGTTCACGTGCCATCTGCCGTCCGTCTCCGTTGGGGGCGCTCGCCCGCTTGATCTTTTAGAAATTCAGGCCGCCTTCGCGCGCCGCGTCGGCCAAGGCCTTGATGCGCCCATGATAATGATAGCTACCGCGATCGAAGGCGACGTCCTTGACGCCCTTGCCGACCGCCCGCTCCGCCACCAATTTGCCAACCGCTTTCGCGGCGCCGATATCGGCGCCGGTCTTCAGGCTCGCGCGCAGGTCTTTTTCCAGCGACGAGGCCGCCACCACCGTCTCGCTTTTGTGATCGTCGATCACCTGGGCATAAATATGCTTCGACGAGCGGAATACCGACAAGCGCAGCCGCTCGCCGGCCACCGCCTTGATCGCGCGCCTGACGCGCTTCTGCCGCCGCGCGGTCTTGATAGTAAGCCTCGACATCCTGCGCTCCGCTATGTTCGTGCCCTGCCCAGTTCCACAACCCTCCCCTGAAGGGAAGGGTCGGATCGCCCAGGGCGATCCCGGGAGAGGTCGTCAGCCGTTGTTTGACCCCCTCCCGGCGCGCAATGCTCGCCGACCTCCCCCTTCCAGGGGGAGGTAATCCTTCAATCCGAGCCAAAGCAAAAACCGTCACTTCTTCTTGCCTTCCTTGCGGAAGATCTGCTCGCCGGCATACTTTACGCCTTTGCCCTTGTAGGGCTCGGGCCGCCGAAAGCCACGGATTTCTGCGGCAACCTGGCCGACTTTCTGCTTGTCATTGCCGGTGATCACGACCTCGGTCGGTCGCGGCGTCGCGATCGCGATTCCCTCCGGGATCGGATAGATCACGTCATGGCTGTAGCCGAGCGCGATCTGCAGGTTCTTGCCCTGCACGGCAGCGCGATAGCCGACGCCGTTGATCTCCAGCTTCTCCTCGAAACCCTTGCTCACGCCGATCACCAGATTGGCGATGCGGGTGCGCGAAGTGCCCCACATCGCGCGCGAGCGTGGCGTTTCCTCCCGCGGGTGAATCTTGATCGCGTTCTTTTCGAACTCGATGATGACGTCGTCGGGCAATTGGAGCTCACGGGCGCCTTTAGGCCCCTTCACCTTCACCAGCTGCCCTTCGACACTGGCGGTGACTCCGGATGGAACCGTCACCGCCTTTTTTCCGATGCGTGACACGACATCGTCCTCTTCTAGAAAACCGTCATCAGGACTTCGCCGCCGACATTGGCGTCGCGCGCGGCATGGTCCGCCATCACGCCCTTGGGCGTCGATACAATGGCAACACCGAGGCCGTTGTTGACGCGCGGCAAGGTCTTGACCGACGCATAAACCCGGCGGCCCGGCTTCGACACCCGGGCGATTTCGCGGATCACCGGCTCGCCGTCGAAATATTTGAGCTCGATCTCGAACTCGGTGCGGCCATCGGCATGCTCGACGGTCGCATAGTCGCGGATATAGCCCTCACTCTTGAGCACGTCGAGAATGCGCCCGCGCAGGGCTGAGCCCGGCGTCGAGACGCGTGACTTCGCCCGCATCTGCGCATTGCGGATACGTGTGATCATGTCGCCAACGGGATCGTTCATTGTTGTTTGATCCTCACCAGCTCGATTTCAGCAGGCCGGGAATGAGTCCCTTGGACCCGAGCTCGCGCAGCGCGATGCGGCTCATCTTGAGCTTGCGATAATAGGCGCGCGGCCGCCCGGTAATGTCGCAGCGGTTGCGAATGCGGGTGCGCGAGCCATTGCGCGGCAATTGCGCAAGTTTCAGCGTGGCGGCGAAGCGCTCCTCCATCGGCTTGGTACGATCGCGCGCAATCGCCCGCAGCCGCAGCCGATGCACCGCGTATTGCTTGGCGAGCTTGCGCCGGCGTTCGTTCTTTTCGATCGAGCTTTTCTTCGCCATTCGATGCTCCTACCTCCGCGTCTGAACCGGGCCGTGCGCCCGCCTCACTGCCGGAACGGGAAATTGAAAGCGGCAAGCAGCGCGCGTCCTTCCGCGTCGCTGCGGGCCGTCGTGCAGATGGTGATGTCGAGGCCCCAGACGTCCGACACCTTGTCGTAATCGATCTCCGGGAACACGATGTGTTCCTTGATGCCGAGCGTGTAGTTGCCGCGCCCGTCGAAGCTCTTCGGGTTGAGCCCGCGAAAATCGCGCATGCGCGGCAGCGCGATATTGATCAGCCGATCGACGAACTCATACATACGCCCCTTGCGCAGCGTGACTTTGCAGCCGATCGGCTGGCCTTCGCGCACCTTGAAGGTCGCGATCGACTTGCGCGCCATGGTGATCACCGCCTTCTGGCCGGCAATCAGCGCGAGATCCTCGGCAGCCTGCTCGACCTTCTTGCGGTCGGCCGCCCCCTCGCCGACGCCCATATTGAGCACGATCTTCTCGATCCGTGGCACTTCCAGCGGGTTCTTGTAATTGAAGGCGTCGATCAAGGCCTTCTTGATCTTGCTCTCATACTGCAGCTTCAGGCGCGCCGGCTTGCTTTCATCGACCGGCGGACGCTCGGCCGCGGCAGCCTTCGCGCCCTTGCCAGCCTTCTCCGCTTTGGCGGCGCCCTCGCCTTTTTCAGGCTTGCCGCCTTTGGCGCCCTTCTCGCCGCCCTTCTCACCCTTGGGCGCGCCGCCACCCTTCGCGGGCTTGTCGCCTGCAGGTTTTGCGGCCGCTGCCTTTTCCGTCTTATCGGGCTTGGCCGCCTTCTCGACCTTGTCGGCCTTCGGCGCCTTCTCGGCCTTCTTGCCGTCGCCCTTTTTTGTATCGTCAGCCATTGATCTCGGCTCCCGAGCGCTTGGCGATCCGGACCTTCTGGCGGTCCTTGCCCTCGCCGATAATCTTGAAACCGACGCGGGTCGGCTTGCCGGTCTTCGGATCGGCGAGCGCAATGTTGGAGAGGTGGATCGGCGCTTCCTTGGAGATGATCCCGCCCTCCTTGCCCGGCGTCTGCTTCTGATGGCGCTTGACCGTGTTGATCCCGCGCACCAGCGCGCGGTTCTCGCCCGGGCGCACCTCGAAGACCTCGCCGGTGCGGCCCTTGTCGCGGCCGGTCAGCACCACGACCTTGTCGCCCTTGCGAATGCGCGCCGCCATTACAGCACCTCCGGGGCGAGCGAGATGATCTTCATATGGTTCTTCGCCCGCAGCTCGCGCGGCACCGGGCCGAAAATGCGGGTGCCGACCGGCTCCATCTGCGGATTGATCAGCACCGCCGCATTGCGGTCGAAGCGGATGACGGAGCCGTCGGGCCGGCGAATATCCTTCGCCACCCGCACCACGACCGCCTTCATCACGTCGCCCTTCTTCACGCGGCCGCGCGGAATCGCCTCCTTCACCGACACGACGATGACGTCGCCGATGGTGGCGTATTTGCGCTTGGAGCCGCCCAGCACCTTGATGCACATGACGCGGCGCGCGCCGGAATTGTCCGCCACGTCAAGATTGGTCTGCATCTGTATCATCCGACGCCTCGCACTCGTTCTCTTGTCCGCACGGCGTGCAGCCGATTGTCAGGACTGCCGCGCGCTCTCATTGTCATGGTGGACCGGAACCGGCCACGGGCGCCTGTCGCCCGCGCCGCCGGTCACGTCATCTCGATCTTCTTCTTGATCCCTTCGATCACTTCCCAGCGCTTGAGCCGCGAAATCGGCCGGCGCTCCTCGATCCATACGATGTCGCCCACCGCGTATTCGTTCTTGTCGTCATGCGCGTGATACTTCTTCGAGCGCCGCACCGTCTTCTTCATCACCGGATGGGTGAAGCGGCGCTCGACGCGCACCACGATCGTCTTGTCCTGCTTGTCGCTCACCACGACGCCCTGAAGCGTGCGTTTCGGCATCGGTCAAATTCCCCTTGCGCTTAGCTTTTCGCCGCGACGGTGCGCTTCTGCTGCGCCATCGTCTTGATGCGGGCGATATCGCGCCGCACCTGTCGCACGCGCGCTGTGTTCTCAAGCTGGCCCGTCGCCTTCTGGAAGCGCAGGTTGAACTGCTCTTTCTTGAGGCGGAGCAATTCGTCGTCGAGCTGGTCGACGGTCATGACGTGCAAATCGCCGGACTTCAACATGATCGGTTCCCTACTCGGCGACGCGCTCGATGAAGCGCGTCTTGATCGGAAGCTTCGCTGCCGCGAGCGTCAGCGCCTCACGCGCAACCTGGCTGTTGACGCCGTCGACCTCGAACAGGATGCGCCCGGCCTTCACCCGCGCCACCCAGTATTCCGGCGCGCCCTTGCCCGATCCCATGCGCACTTCGAGCGGCTTCTTGGAGATCGGCACGTCGGGATAGATGCGGATCCATACCCGGCCGGCACGCTTCATGTGGCGGGTCATGGCGCGGCGCGCCGCCTCGATCTGGCGCGCGGTAATCCGCTCCGGCTCCATCGCCTTGAGCCCGAAATTGCCGAACGCGAGCGTGGTCGCACTGGTCGCGAGGCCGTGGATCCGGCCCTTGTGCGCCTTGCGAAACTTGGTGCGCATCGGTTGCAGCATGACTCAAAGCCTTCCTTGATCTTCCTTCGGCCCGCCCGGCTCAGGCCATAGCCTCGCGGCGCGAGCGCCCGGTATCGCCTTCCGCTGTCCGCTTGTCCTGCGCCATCGGATCGTGATCGAGCACCTCGCCCTTGAAGATCCACACCTTGACGCCGCAGGTGCCGTAGGTGGTGAACGCGGTCGCGACCCCGAAATCAACATCGGCACGCAGCGTGTGCAGTGGCACGCGACCTTCGCGGTACCATTCCATCCGCGCGATTTCCGCGCCGCCGAGCCGGCCCGCGCAGTTGATGCGGATGCCTTCGGCACCGAGCCGCATCGCCGACTGCACCGCCCGTTTCATCGCGCGGCGGAATGCAACGCGGCGCTCGAGCTGCTGTGCGATCGATTCGGCGACCAGCTGCGCGTCGAGCTCGGGCTTGCGGATTTCGACAATGTTGAGCACGACATCGGAATCGGTGAGCTGCGCGACCTTGCGGCGCAGCTTCTCGATGTCGGCGCCCTTCTTGCCGATGACGACACCGGGGCGCGCCGAATGGATCGTCACCCGGCACTTCTTGTGGGGGCGCTCGATCACGATCTTCGACACCGCGGCCTGCTTGAGCTGCTTCATCAGCTCCTGGCGGATCGCCATGTCCTCATGCATCAGCTTGCCGTATTCGGCCTTGCCCGCGTACCAGCGCGAATCCCAGGTGCGGTTGATGCCAAGCCGCAGGCCGATCGGACTGACCTTCTGACCCATCGTGTTTCCTTAAGCCTCCGCCTCGACCTCACGCACGACGATCGTCAGATGCGCGAAGGGTTTCTGAATACGCCCGGCACGGCCGCGGCCGCGCGGCACGAACCGCTTGATCACCAGCGACTTGCCGACATGGGCCTGGGCCACGACGAGATCGTCGATGTCGAGATCATGATTGTTCTCGGCATTGGCGATCGCCGACTGCAGGCACTTGTGCACGTCGCGCGCAATGCGCTTGCGCGAAAATTCGAGATCGGCGAGCGCCGCCTGCACCTTCTTGCCGCGGATCATCTGCGCGACGAGATTGAGCTTCTGCGGCGAGACCCGCAGCGTGCGCGCGACCGCCTTGGCTTCATTGTCCGCCAATTTGCGCGGACGGGCCGGCTTGCTCATGATCCGATTCTCCCGGCTCTGCGCACCCTTAGGCGCGTCTGGCCTTCTTGTCCCCGGAATGGCCGTGGAACGTCCGCGTCGGCGCGAACTCGCCGAACTTGTGGCCAACCATTTCCTCGGTCACCAGCACCGGAATGTGCTTGTGCCCATTGTGGACGCCAAACGTCAGACCGACAAATTGCGGCAGGATCGTCGAGCGCCGGCTCCAGATCTTGATCACATCGTGACGCCCGGACGAGCGCGCAGCATCTGCCTTCTTGAGCAGATAACCGTCGACGAACGGACCTTTCCATACCGAACGCGTCATTGCGTCTATCCTCGGCTATCTCTTCTTCTTCCGCGCATGGCGGCTGGAGACGATGAACTTCGTGGTGCGCTTGTTCTTGCGGGTGCGCTTGCCCTTGGTGGGGAAGCCCCACGGCGTCACGGGATGCCGGCCGCCGGACGAACGGCCTTCGCCGCCGCCATGCGGATGATCGACCGGGTTCATCGCGACGCCGCGATTGTGCGGCCGCCGACCGAGCCAGCGCGTGCGCCCGGCCTTGCCGATCGAGATATTCATGTGGTCCGGATTTGACACCGAGCCGACCGTGCCCATGCAGCGCCCGTGGATCAGCCGCTGCTCGGTCGAATTCATCCGCAGGATGACATAGTCGCGGTCACGGCCGACGATCTGCGCATAGGTGCCGGCCGAGCGGGCGAGCTGCCCGCCGTGGCCGATCTTCATCTCGACATTGTGCACGATGGTGCCGATCGGCATGCTCGCGAGCGGCATGGCATTGCCGGGCTTCACGTCGACCCGCTCGCCCGACACCACCGTGTCACCGATCGCCAGGCGCTGCGGCGCCAGGATATAAGCGAGTTCGCCGTCCTCGTATTTGATCAGCGCGATGAAGGCGGTGCGGTTAGGATCGTATTCGATCCGCTCGACGGTCGCCTGCTGGTCGAATTTGCGGCGCTTGAAGTCGACAATACGCAGCGTGCGCTTGTGGCCACCGCCGCGGAACCGCACGGTGGTCCTGCCGCGATTGTTGCGGCCGCCGCTCGCGCTCTTGCCCTGGGTCAGGCTCTTTTCCGGCTTGCCATGATAGAGCGCCGAGCGATCGACGATCACCAGCTGGCGTTGACCCGGGGTCGTCGGCTTGAATTTTTTAAGCGCCATGACCGTTCCCTCAGAGTCCCGTCGTCACGTCGATGCGCTGGCCCTCTTCGAGGGTCACGATCGCTTTCTTGACGTCCGACAACCTGCCTTTGACGCCGCGGAACCGGCGGACATCGCCCTTGCGGATCAGCGTGTTGACCTTCTTGACCTTGACGTCGAACAGCTTCTCCACCGCGTCCTTGATCTGCGGCTTGGTGGCATCCATGCGCACCTTGAACAGAACCTGGTTGTTCTCCGACGAGGCGGTGGCCTTCTCGGTGATCACCGGGCCGACAATGACGTCGTAATGGCGCGGATCTTTCGTGGTCATCGGAATCGCGCCTCCAACGCATCGAGCGCCGCCTTTGTCAGCACCAGCTTGGTCCGTCGCAGCACGTCATAGACGTTGATCCCCTGGACCGGCAGGACATCGATATTCGGGATGTTGCGGGCGGCAAGCCGAACCGTCGCGTCGATCTCGGCGCCGTCGATGATCAGCGCGTTCTCAACCCCGAGCCTGGCAAAGCCGTCCTTCAGGGTTTTGGTCTTGCCGTCGGCGACCGCGAGCTTGTCGAGCACGACGATGCCGCCGTCCTTCGCCTTGGCCGACAGCGCATGCTTGAGCGCGAGCGCCCTCACCCTCTTCGGCAGGTCGATGGCGTGGCTGCGCACGACCGGACCGAAGGAACGGCCACCGCCGCGGAACAGATTGGCGCGTGCCGAGCCGTGGCGGGCACCGCCGGAGCCCTTCTGCCGGTAGATCTTCTTACCGGTGCGGGCGATTTCGGCACGGTTCTTCACCTTGTGGGTGCCGCTCTGGCGGCGCGACAGCTGCCACACGACGCAGCGCTGGATAAGGTCCGCGCGCGGCTCGAGCCCGAAGATGGCCTCCGGCAGCGCGATCGCGCCCGTCTCCTCGCCGTCGAGCGTGGTTACCTGCACGTCCATGTCACGCTCCCTCCGGCTTTTCGGCCGCCGGCGCGTCAGGCGCAGCCGCCTCGGCCGATGCCGGTGCCGCGGCTTCCGCGGCTGCCGAATCCGGTTCGCTCGAGAGGCGGAATTTGCCGGGCTGCGGCGCATCCTTCGGCAGCGACTTCTTCACCGCATCACGCACGGTGATCCAGCCGCCTTTGACGCCCGGCACCGCGCCCTCGACCAGGATCAGGCCGCGATCGACGTCGGTCTGCACGACCTTGAGATTGAGCGTGGTCACCCGCTCGACGCCGAGATGGCCGGGCATCTTCTTGTTCTTGAAGGTCTTGCCGGGGTCCTGGCGCCCGCCCGTCGATCCGATCGAGCGGTGCGAGATCGACACGCCGTGCGAGGCGCGCAAGCCCCCGAAATTCCACCGCTTCATGCCGCCGGCAAACCCCTTGCCGGTCGAGGTGCCGGTGACATCGACGAACTGGCCGACGATGAAATGATCGGCCGTGATCTCCGCCCCGACGGGAATCATCGCTTTCTCATCGACGCGGAACTCGACCATCTTGCGCTTGGGCTCGACCTTGGCGACAGCAAAATGCCCGCGCTCGGCGCGGGGGACATTCTTCACCTTGCGGGTGCCGGCGCCGAGCTGCAGCGCCACATAGCCGTTCTTGTCCTTGGTGCGGTGGCCGACGACCTGGCAGTTCGACAGCTTCAGCACCGTGACGGGAACGTGCTCGCCGGCATCGGTGAAGATGCGCGTCATCCCGACTTTCTGTGCGATCACACCGGAACGCATCGGTTTGTCCTTTTCGTTTCCCGAGCGCCGCTTAGAGCTTGATCTCGACATCGACACCGGCGGCGAGGTCGAGCTTCATCAGCGCATCGACCGTCTGCGGCGTCGGATCAACAATGTCGAGCAGGCGCTTATGGGTGCGCATCTCGAACTGCTCGCGGCTCTTCTTGTCGACATGCGGCGACCGGTTCACGGTGAACTTCTCGATCTTGGTCGGCAGCGGAATAGGCCCACGCACTTGCGCGCCGGTGCGCTTCGCCGTCGCCACGATCTCCCGCGTCGAGGCATCGAGGATGCGATGATCGAACGCCTTGAGGCGGATGCGAATGTTCTGGCCGTTCATTGTTCTTCTCTCTTCCCTATTCTTCCCTCCCCGCTTGCGGGGGAAGGTCAGGGAGGGGCCCCCTCCCGGCGAGCGATGCTCGCCGACCTCCCCCACCTACGGGGGAAGTCCGAGGACCCTTACTCGATGATGCTGGCGACGACGCCGGCGCCGACGGTGCGGCCGCCCTCGCGAATGGCGAAGCGCAGCTTCTCTTCCATCGCGATCGGCACGATCAGCTCGACCGTCATCGCGACATTATCGCCCGGCATCACCATCTCGGTGCCCTCGGGCAGATGCACGACGCCGGTCACGTCGGTGGTACGGAAATAGAACTGCGGCCGGTAGTTGGTGAAGAACGGCGTGTGCCGCCCGCCCTCCTCCTTGGTGAGGATGTAGGCCTCGGCCTTGAACTTGGTGTGCGGCTTGACCGAGCCGGGCTTGCACAGCACCTGGCCGCGCTCCACTTCCTCGCGCTTGGTGCCGCGCAGCAGGCAGCCGACGTTATCACCGGCCTCACCCTGATCGAGCAGCTTGCGGAACATTTCGACGCCGGTGACGGTGGTCTTCATCGTCGCCTTCAGGCCGACGATCTCGACTTCGTCACCCACCTTGACGATGCCGCGCTCGATACGACCGGTCACCACGGTACCGCGCCCGGAGATCGAGAACACGTCTTCAACCGGCATCAGGAACGGCTGGTCCTTCGGACGATCCGGCTGCGGGATGTAATCGTCGACCGCCCGCATCAGCTCGAGGACCGACTCCTTGCCGAGCTTCTCGTCCTTGCCTTCGAGCGCCAGCAGCGCCGAGCCCTTGATCACCGGAATCTTGTCGCCCGGAAAATTGTACTTCGACAGCAGCTCACGGACCTCAAGCTCGACCAGTTCCAGGAGCTCGGGGTCGTCGACCATGTCGACCTTGTTCATGTAGACCACGAGCGCCGGCACGCCGACCTGGCGTGCGAGCAGGATGTGCTCGCGGGTCTGCGGCATCGGGCCGTCGGCGGCGGAGACGACGAGGATCGCGCCGTCCATCTGTGCGGCGCCGGTGATCATGTTCTTCACATAGTCGGCGTGCCCGGGGCAGTCGACATGCGCGTAATGGCGCTTATTGGTCTGGTATTCGACATGCGCGGTCGAAATGGTGATGCCGCGCGCCTTTTCTTCCGGCGCCTTGTCGATCTGGTCATAGGCGGTGAACGTGGCCCCGCCGGTCTCGGCCAGAATCTTGGTGATCGCCGCCGTCAGCGTTGTCTTGCCGTGGTCGACATGCCCAATCGTGCCGATATTGCAGTGCGGCTTCGTTCTTGCAAACTTCTCTTTGGCCATCGGACTCTCCGTTGCCGTTACACGTTAGACACGCTGATCAGGCGAATTTCGCCTGAACCTCCTGTGCGACGTTTTGCGGAACTTGTTCGTAGTGATCAAACTGCATGGTGAAGGTGGCGCGTCCCTGTGACATCGAGCGCAACACATTAACGTAGCCGAACATGTTGGCGAGCGGCACCATCGCGTTGATCACGTTGGCGTTGCCGCGCATGTCCTGGCCCTGGATATGGCCGCGCCGGGAGTTAAGGTCGCCGATCACCGAGCCGGTATAGTCTTCCGGCGTCACCACCTCGACCTTCATGATCGGCTCGAGCAGGACCGAGCCGCCTTTTTGCAGCGCTTCGCGCAGGGCCGAGCGCGACGCGATCTCGAAGGCCAGGGCCGACGAGTCGACGTCGTGGAACTTGCCGTCGACCAGCGACACCTTGAGGTCGACCACCGGGAAGCCGGCAAGCACACCGGAGGTCATCACCGAGGTCAGGCCTTTTTCGACGCCAGGGATATATTCCTTAGGCACCGTGCCACCGAACACTTTGTTCTCGAACTCGTAGCCGGCACCGGGCTGCTTCGGCTCCACGACGATCTTCACGCCGGCGAACTGGCCGGAGCCGCCGGTCTGCTTCTTGTGCACGTATTCGATGGTGACCGGCTTGGTGATCTTTTCGCGATAGGCCACCTGCGGTGCGCCGATATTGGCGTCGACCTTGTAGGTGCGCTTGAGGATATCGACCTTGATGTCGAGGTGCAGCTCGCCCATTCCCTTGAGGATGGTCTGGCCCGACTCCTGGTCGGTCGACACCCGGAACGAGGGGTCTTCGGCTGCGAGCTTGGCGAGGGCGACGCCGAGCTTTTCCTGGTCCGCCTTCGATTTCGGCTCGATCGCGATCTCGATGACCGGGTCGGGGAATTCCATCTTTTCCAGGATGACGGACTGATGCGCGTCGCACAGCGTGTCCCCGGTGCGCGCCTCTTTGAGGCCGGCCAGCGCGACGATGTCGCCGGCATAGGCCTCCTTGATGTCCTCGCGATTATTGGCGTGCATCAGCAGCATGCGGCCGATGCGCTCCTTGCGCTCGCGCGTCGAATTGATGACGCCGGAGCCGCTCACCAGCGTGCCCGAATAGATGCGGCAGAAGGTGATGGTGCCGACGAACGGGTCGTCCATGATCTTGAAGGCGAGCATGGCGAGCGGTTCGCGGTCATTGGGCTTGCGCACCACTTCTTTGCCCTTGGCGTCGATGCCCTTGATCGGCGGCACGTCGAGCGGCGACGGCAGATAATCGACGACGGCGTCGAGCAGCGGCTGCACGCCCTTGTTCTTGAAGGCCGAGCCGCACAACACCGGGAAGAAGGCGCCGGCGGCCACCGCTTTGCGGATCAGGTTCTTGAGCGTCGCCTCGTCGGGCTCCTGGCCCTCGAGATAGGCGGTCATGGCGTCGTCATCGAGCTCGACCGCGGCCTCGATCATCTGCTCGCGACAGGCCTTGGCGTCGTCCATCAGCTCCACGGGAATGGGGACGTCGTTATAGCGGGCACCGAGGAATTCCTCCTCCCAGACCACGCCAACCATGCGGACGAGATCAATGATGCCCTTGAAGCCGCTCTCGGCACCGATCGGAAGCTGGATCGCGACCGGCCGCGCACCAAGTCGGTTCTTGATGTCCTCGAGGCACTTGAAGAAGTCGGCGCCGACCTTGTCCATCTTGTTGCAGAAGACGATGCGCGGAATCTTGTATTTGTCGCCCTGCCGCCACACCGTCTCGGTCTGCGGCTCGACGCCCTGGTTGGAATCGAGCACGCATACGGCGCCGTCGAGCACCCGCAGCGAGCGCTCGACCTCGATGGTAAAGTCGACGTGCCCGGGCGTATCGATGATGTTGAGGCGCTTATTGTGCCAGAACGCCGTGGTCGCCGCCGAGGTGATGGTGATGCCGCGCTCCTGCTCCTGCTCCATCCAGTCCATGGTGGCCGCGCCCTCATGGACCTCACCGATCTTGTGGCTCTTGCCGGTGTAATAGAGAATCCGTTCGGTAACCGTGGTCTTCCCGGCATCGATGTGGGCCATGATGCCGAAATTGCGGTAGTCCTCGATCGGGTGACTGCGGGGCATGGGAGGAGCGCTTTCCGTGTGGTTCCAGATGTCGTGCTGCTTCAGGCGGCGAGGACGAGATCCTCGATTTCGCTTCCCTCCTGCAACTTCGCCAATATTTCGAAACGCGCCGCGGCGTTGAGCTGAAACAGCGTGCCGTGATTTGTGCCGTCCTTCCGCGTTCGGTTGACGATCAGGAAGCAATTTGGACCGGCCAACCTGTGCTTGAGATTGAATATGGCAGTTCGGATCTGCGCGGTGCTGAAATAACCACAATTGAGCAGATTGGCGGCGCGGATCGCATCAAATCGGCGCAAGAAGCTTTGCCGATTTGCCGCGAAGACATCGTCTTCAGCAAAGGTGATGCTGGCGTGTTCGCGCGCGCGCCGACTGACCAACGTGATCTCTTCGGCCTCTGACCCAGATTGCGGCAGGCGTCGGCGCAGAACCCGACGCGCCACGCAATTGAGGACGCCGCTCAGCAACGCATAGCCGGTGACGAAGTCGAGCTTTCGCCGCCACGGACGAATCGCAATGCCGAAGACAATGTGCTGCAGGATATGGCCGGACCGATCGATGAGAACATCGTGGTGACGAGAAACCGCTACGAGGTTAGCCTTCAGGCAGACATCGGTCGCGACCAGGTCGATGTCGAAGCCCGCCGCCGAGAGCGACTCCAGCCATTCCACCGACGACACGCCCGACGAGGCTCCGACATCGAGCAGCCGATGCGGCTTGGCGCCCCGCGTTTTCCACTGTTCGATGACGAGTTGGTTCAGATCGTCAAGCCGGTGCTCAGCCGTGGTCTTGAAGGTCCCATTGCGAAGCTGAATGCCCGAAAAAAACGCCTCCTCCTGCCGTGGGGTCACGGCAGCACCAGGAGCAAGAAGGGTTCGGGCACTCATCATGTTACGAGAACTGCGTTGGCTACCAGCGATAATGCGAGAAGGCGCGATTGGCTTCCGCCATACGGTGAGTGTCTTCGCGCTTCTTGACGGCATTGCCGCGATTATTGGAGGCGTCGAGCAATTCGGCGGAGAGGCGCTCCGTCATCGTCTTTTCGTTACGACCGCGGGCCGCGGCAATGAGCCAACGGATGCCGAGCGCCTGGCGGCGATCCGACCGCACCTCGACCGGAACCTGATAGGTGGCGCCGCCGACGCGACGCGAGCGCACCTCGATCGCCGGCATCACATTGTCGAGCGCCTGCTGGAATATCGGGAGCGGATTCTGCTTGGTCTTGCCCTCGATAAGGTCGAAGGCACCGTAGACGATCTGCTCGGCGGCCGACTTCTTGCCGGCATACATGATCGAGTTCATGAACTTCGAAACCACGACATTCCCGAATTTGGGGTCGGGAATGATTTCGCGTTTCTCGGCGCGGTGACGACGGGACATGGCTTCTCGGCTCCCTCAGGTCACTTCGGCCGCTTGGCGCCGTATTTCGAGCGACGCTGCTTGCGGTTCTTGACGCCCTGCGTGTCGAGCACGCCGCGCAGGATGTGATAGCGCACGCCCGGCAAATCCTTGACGCGCCCACCGCGGATCATCACGACCGAATGCTCCTGCAGGTTATGGCCCTCGCCGGGGATGTAGCCGATCACCTCGAAGCCATTGGTCAGGCGCACTTTGGCGACCTTGCGCAGCGCCGAGTTCGGCTTCTTCGGCGTCGTCGTATAGACGCGCGTGCAGACGCCCCGCTTCTGCGGGCTCTGCTGCAGGGCAGGC
>Ga0315540_10000460_pt1 | contig 23058 bp, 21 predicted proteins | sample SalMarSW160110MG_FD_203677 | JGI IMG/M metagenome (GOLD analysis project Ga0315540, IMG submission 203677) | Salt marsh sediment microbial communities from the Plum Island Ecosystem LTER, Massachusetts, United States - Salt Marsh Sediment SW1601-10 ...
CGCGACTTGAGATGCCGGCGGTTGGCGAGGCCGGTCAGATCGTCGTGGTTCATCAGCTGGACCGCCTGCCGCAGCACGTCCTTGTAGTCGGTAATGGAGCGGAACTGAACCACTAGATGGTCGTCGTCGGCAGGCACGACGGTGACCGCGTACCACCAGGTGGGCGAGGCGCCGACCTCGTCGCCGGGCACGCCGTCGGGCGGGTGGCGGGAGCGCCCGGCCGGGCCCGGAACGGCGTACTCGAACTCACGCACGCGGCCGCTCACCAGAGCCGACGCCAACCGCCTCAGCAGCCGCGGGTCGAGGTGGTCGGGGTAGACGCTGCGAAGCCGCTGGCCCACCAGCTCATCGGTGCGTGCGCGCAGGATCTCGGCAGCGGCCCCGTTGACGGCTACCCACTCGAAGTCTCGGAGGCGCCCTGCCTCGTTGCGGATGGCCCGGAACAGCACAAGACCGTACGGCATGCGGCGGAAGTAGCCCTCCCAGATGCCGCCGGCTGCGTCGCTGTGCTCGCCCTCGCCCATCGGTGTCCGTCCATCTTAGCGCTCGAGCGCCGGCTACCCGGCGGGCTCCTCGCCGAGCGCGACCGGGGCGTCAGGGTGGCTGCACCAGTCGCTCCACGACCCCACGTACAAACGCGCCGCGGGCATGCCGGCCGCCTCCAGCGCCAGGATGTTGTGAGCGGCGCTGACGCCCGAGCCGCAGTAGCTCACCACCTCGCCGCGCGCCCCGACCGGCGCGAAGCGCTCGCGCAGCTCGGACGCCGACAGCAGCCGGCCGTGCGCACCCATCGTCTCGCCGTAGGGCACGTTGACGGCAGACGGGATGTGGCCCGCGCGGGGATCGAGAGGCTCGGTCTCGCCTCGGTAGCGCTCGGGCGCCCGGCCGTCGACGATGGCCAGCGAGGGATCGTCGAGCCGGCCCAGCAGCTCCTCGCGGGTCACGAGCATCTCCTGCCTCGGCCGGAAGCTCAGCCGAGCGGCAGGGTGATGCGGTCCGGTCGTTACCGTTCGACCGCCCGCCTCGAGATAGGCGCGGTAGCCACCGTCGAGGACGCGCACCCGGTCGTGCCCGAGGTAGCGAAGCATCCACCAGACGCGCGCGGCGTACATGCTCCCGCCCTGGTCATACACCACCACCTCGTGCTCGTCGCCCACGCCGAGGTCGCCGAGATGCCCGGCGAACGCGCCCATGTCCGGCAGCGGGTGGCGCCCGCCCGGCGTCCCGGCCGCCTGCGGCCGCGCCAGGTCGCCGTCGAGGTCGAGGTACAGCGCGCCGGGAACGTGGCCCTCTCGGTACCAGCGGCGGCCCGCGGCCGGATCGAGGAGCTCGAAGCGGGCATCGAGCACCCGCATCAGCGGGTCCTCCAATCGGACGAGCAGATCGGACACCTCGACGAGCGGCTTCATGGCGAGAGTCTACCGGCCGTCACGCCCAGCAGCCGTCGTTACAATGCCGCATGCCGCAGGAGCGGCGGGTGGACAGCGCCCGCAACCCGCTGGTCAAGGCGGTGGCCGGCCTGAAGGAGCGCCGCGCGCGCGAGCGCAGCGGGCTCACGCTGGTGGAGGGAGCGCGTGAGGTCGGTCGGGCCGTCGAGGCCGGGGTGACGCTGCGAACGCTGCTGCTCTGCCCCGAGCTGCGGCCCCCGAATGCCGAGGACGCGGGGTTGCGGCGCGCCGCCGCAACCGCCGGAGCCGAGGTGGCTGTGCTCTCCAGGGCCGCCTTCGAGCGCCTGAGTCTGCGTCAGGGCCCGGACGGCGTGGCCGCGGTGGTGGCCTGGTACGGCCGCGCCCTGGCCGACCTGGCCCCCGGGCCGACGCCGCTGGTGCTCGTGCTCGATGGCCTCGAGAAGCCCGGCAACGTCGGCGCGCTGCTGCGCACCGCCGACGCCGCCGGCGTGGACGCCGTGCTGCTGACTGGCGGCGGCACCGACCTGGGCAACCCCAACGTCATCCGCGCCAGCATGGGCAGCGTGTTCACGCTGGCGGCGGCGGCCTGCGAGCCTGCCGCGGCCCGCGCCTGGCTCCGTGCCCAGGCATTGCGGGTCGTCGCGGCCACGCCGTCCGCCGAGTCGCCCCACTGGCGCGCCGACTACCGCCATGGCAGCGCCATCGTGCTCGGGGCCGAGCACCGCGGGCTGCAGGCGGCCTGGCTGGACGCCGCCGACGAGCGCGTCCGCATTCCCATGCACGCGGGCGCGGCGGCGGACAGCCTCAACGTCGCCGCGGCCGGCGCCGTGCTGCTCTTCGAGGCGCTCCGCCAACGCCGGGCATAGTCACCGGACCCCCGGCGGGATGCGGGTGCGGGCCGCCCGCAGGAGCATACACCTCATCTACAGCGTCGGCGACCAGGATCCTGGCCGCCTCGTCGAGCGCGGGATGGGCCGCGCGGGTCGGGCAACCTGGTGTGCGCCCGCCGACCAGAGTGGTAGGACGGTGGCATGGTCCCGCCCTCGATGACCGCGCCGACGGCGCTGGTCCCCAGTCTCCCTTGCCACGACCTCGCGGCCACGCGCGATTTCTACGTGCGCGACCTGGGGCTGGCCGTGGCCTTGGAGGGGCCGGCGCGCCTGCGTATCCGCGTCGGCGCCGCTGCGCTCGAGTTCCGCCAGCAGGAGGTCCTCGTCCCCCGCGACGACGGGCTGCGGCTGGTGTTCGCCTGCCCCGACCCACCCGCCCTGCTAAGACGCCTGCGCGCCCTGGGCGTCGAGGTGGACGTGCCGCCCCCCGGCTCGGGCCCGGTCGCTCGCGACGGCGAGGTGCGCTTCCTGGCGCGCGACCCAGACGGCAGGCTGGTGGCGTTCAGCGGTCCGCCGACGAGGGGAGGTCAGTAGAGCACCATCATCGCCAGATGCGCCGGCCCGGCACGGTAGATGTCGTCCGTGGCGACGAGGCCGATGCTGTGCGGCCCGTGGAGTCGGAGCAACAGGCTGGTGAAGACGTCGTCGGTCACCGGACCGAAGTTCGGAACCTGCATCTCGTCGAGGCCCGCGCGACGGAGCTTGCGCACGGCATCGCCCTTGAGCTGGGTCAGGGCGTTGCGAATCTCGTCCTGGCTCGCCGGCAGCTCCGCGGAGCCGAGATGGATCTGGCTGCTCACCACCAGCTGCCCCTTGTCGAACAGCTTGGTGTTCTCGATGGCCTCCACGCTCACGTCGACGGTCGAGCTGAACTGGTTGCGCGGGCTGATCAACCGCACCAGGTCCGAGCCTGGCGTCTGGGCGATGACGTCCACCAGGCTGTTGAACTGCTCCGGCGTGACGCGCAGCTTCTCGACGCCGCGGCGAGCGACGTAGGTGGTCGCGTCGGCGATGAACTTGGTCAGCTCGTCCTTGATGGCGGCGGGGTCCTGGGCGTAGATGGGGCCGGCATAGATGAGCTCGTCCTTCTGGAACGTCACGTCGCCGCTGGTAGCACGGTTGTACTCGGCGGTGACCTGCGTGAGCTTGCGCGCCTGGTCCTCGAGCCTGCCGGTGAGATCCTGAAGCTGACCCTGGAGGGTCTGCACCTTCTGATTCTGCTGGCTGATCTGCTCCTGGAGTTGCGTCTTCTGGGCGCTGAGGAGCTGGTTCTGCTGCACGAAGCGGGCGTTCTCCTGTGACAGCGTACCGTTGCGCGCCTGCAGCACCTGGTTCTGCTGCCTCAACGTGGCGGCCTGACCCTGCAGGCGGCTCTGCTGCTGCTCGAGGTCGGCGACCTCACCCTTGAGCTGGTCGATCTGACCGCTCAGGTCCTCCGTTTGCTGGCGCAGCGTCGTCACCTGCTTCTGCGCCGCGTCACGCTCCTGGAGCGCCTGGTCGCGCGCGGCCTCGGCATCCGCCTGGGCCTTCTGCGCCTGCGCCAGCCCGGACTGGGCCGCCTGCAGCTTGCTCTGCACCCCGGAAAGCTGCGATTCGGTGGTGGCCAGCTTGCCCTGGAGCGCGTCCAAGCGGCTGTTAGCCTGGTCGAGCTGCTGCTTGGCTGCCGCCACCTCCTGCTGCAACTGCGCCGCGTCCTTCCGCGCCTGGGCGGCGTCGTTCTGCGCCTGGTCGCGCGCCTTGAGGGCCTGCGACTGAGCCGCCTGCGCCGCCTTCAGGTCGGACTGGGTGGAGGTCAGCTGCTTCTGTGCCTGTCCCAGCGCCTGGTTGATCTGGTCGACGCGCCCGGTCAGCTGGTCGACCTGATCCTGGAGCCGTTGACGCTGGGTGATGAGGTCGTCGCGCTCCTGGCGGGCCTGGTCGCGCTGGTTCAGGGCAGCGTCGCGTTGTGCCTGGGCGTCCTGGATGGTCTTCTGGGCTCTGGTCAGCTCATCCCTGAGACTGCCGAGCTGCTTGTTGAGAGCCGCCACCCTGTCCTGCTGAACCTTCTCCTGAGCGCGGAGCTGCTGCAGCTCGTCGGCGGTGCGCTGGGCGTTGATCAGCGTCTGCGTGGCATTCTGGAAGGCCAGCGACAGCACCCCCAGGGTCGTGAGCATGATGACGATGCCGACCACCACGCCGACGATCTGACCCGTTCGGCGAGGCCTGGCGCCGAACAGGCTGAGGCGCCGGCGGCCCACGAAGGTTCCCAGCCGGTCGCCGATGTAGGCGATGATGCCGGCCAGGACCGCCAGCAACAGCATCAGCCCGAGGACGTAGGCCATTCACATGTCCCGGTCCGGCGCTTGAGCTGCATGACAGAGCATCGTCCGCGCGCCTCAGATCTGGTAGTCGCTGCCGAGGTAGTAGGTCCGAACGTCGGGGTGGTCGGCGAACTCCTCCGGCGTGCCGTCGAAGCGAACCTTGCCATCGAACATGAGGTAGACGCGGTCGGCGATCGCGAGGGTCTCGCGCACGCTGTGATCGGTGAGCAGCACACCCAGCCCCCGTCGCGCACGAAGCTCCGCCACCAGCAGCTGTATCTCGCGGATCGACTTGGGATCGACGCCGGTGAACGGCTCGTCGAGCAGGATGAAGTCCGGCTCGATGGTGAGGCTGCGCGCGATCTCCAGGCGCCGGCGCTCCCCTCCGGAGAGGGTGTTGGCGCGGCGGCGCGCCAGCGGGCGCAGGTGGAACTCCTCCAGCAGGGCGGTGGCGCGCTGCTGCTGCTCGGCCCGGCTGAGCCCCTGGAACTCGAGGATGGCGAGCAGATTGTCCTCGACACTCAGCTTGCGGAAGGCGCTGGGCTCTTGCGCCAGGTACCCGAGCCCCTGACGCGCCCGGCGGTGCATGGGCCAGCGCGTGACGTCGTGTCCGCCCAGCCGGATGGTACCGGCGTTGGGCCGCACGAAACCGACCATCATGTAGAAGCTGGTGGTCTTGCCGGCCCCGTTCGGTCCCAGCAGGGCCACCACCTCGCCGCGGCGGAGCCGTATATCCACGCCGTCGACGACCTTGCGGCCGCCGTAGCGCTTCGTGAGACCCGTGGCTCGGAGCTCCGGCCCATCGTCGCTCTCACGCGTTCGCTGACGCGCACCCATGACGGCCGACATACCGCGCCATGCTACCACGGGCAGGAATGAGAGTCCGTTGAGAAGTTTCGCTGTGGACGGCGCTCGCGGTCAACGGCCGCGCGACGCCCGGCCGCAGCTCGGGCACCGCTGGCGCGCGGGCCAGCGGCCGAGGTGACGGCAACCCCTGGCTCGTCTGCGACTCGCGGCCCCGGGAGCCGCGAGCAGCCCTCAGCCCTCCAACGCCATCAGGAACGGCTCCTCGATGGCCGCGCAGAGCCAGCGCAGGAATCGCGCGGCGGCGGCTCCGTCGATGAGACGGTGGTCGTAGGTGACCGCCAGCGGCATCATCAGGCGGGCGTCGAATGCGCCGGTGTCGGCGTTGTAGACAGGCTCGAAGCTTGAGCGCGAGACGCCCAGGATGGCGACCTCCGGCGGGTTCACGATGGGCGTGAACCCCGTACCTCCGATGCCGCCGAGGTTCGAGACGCTGAAGTTCGACCCCTGCATGTCCTCCGGCGTCAGCTTGCGGCTGCGCGCCTTCTCGGCGAGCTCGCCCAGCTCTCTGGCCAGCTCCAGCACGTTCTTGGCGTCGGCGTTCTTGATGACGGGCACCAGCAGGCCGTTGTCGGTGTCGACCGCCACGCCGACGTTGACGTAGTGCTTGTAGACGATCTCCTGGCCGCCCACGTCGATGCTGGCGTTGAAGTCCGGGAAGCGGCGCAGGGCGGCGGCGACCACCTTGAGCAGCATGGCGGTGGGCGTGAGCTTGGCGCCGATCGCCTCGGCCTGCGACCGGTAGCGCTGACGCAGGCGCTCGAACTCCGTGATGTCGGCCTTGTCGAACTGCGTCACCATCGGCACAGTCGACCAGGCGCCGGCCATGGTCCGGACGGTGGCCTTGCGGATGCCGCTCATCGGCTTGCGTTCGACCTCGCCCCAGCGTGTGAAGTCGGGCAGCTCGACAGGCGCTGGTCCTGGGACGGCCGTCCCGACCCCGCCACCGCGCTCCGCCGCACCGCGAACGTCGGTGGCGGAGATGCGTCCCAGGATGCCGGTGCCCGGCACCTGGCGGATGTCGACGCCGAGCTCGCGGGCCAGCCTGCGCACCGACGGCGTCGCCGGGACCAGAGCGGACCCCTCCCCCGCCGTCGGCGCGGGTGCGCGCCGTGCGGGCTGCCCCGACGCTGCCCGTGGCTGAGGGGACGCCTGCTCGGGAGGCTGCCGCGCCGCCGGCTTCTCGGACGCGGCCTGCGCCGGCCGAGCTTCCTCGGCCGGCTGCCCCTCGCCGGCGTCGGGACGCGCCGCATCGCCCACGGCTGCGGCCCCGGCCTCGTCGAGCGTCACGATCACCTGGCCGACACGGGCCTCCTGATTCTCCTCGACGCCGATGGCCTTGACCACGCCCGCGGCGGTCGACGGCACCTCGACCACCGCCTTGTCCGTCTCCAGCTCGATCAGCGGCTGGTCCTTCCGAACCTCGTCCCCCACGCTGACCAGCACCCCGACCACGGTGCCGAACTCGATGCCTTCTCCGACCTCGGGCAGTTTGACGTCCGTTGCCACGCGCGCTTCCTTTCCAGATCCTCAGTCGACGTAGGGGTTCGGCTTCTCCGGGTCGATCCCAAGGTCGCGCCCGGCCCTGGCGACCGCCGAGGCATCCAGCTCACCCATCGCCGCGAGCGCCTGCAGCGTCGCCAGCACGATGTGACGGGCGTTCACCTCGAAGAACTCGCGCAGCTCCTCGCGTGCCTCGCTGCGGCCGAAGCCGTCCGTGCCGAGCGCTACCACCGGCGCGGGCAGGTGCCGGGCAAGGGCGTCCGGCAGCACCTTCATGTAGTCCGAGGCGGCGACGAACACGCCCTTGGCGCCCTCGAGCTGGCGCTTGCCGAACGCCTCTCGGGGCTCCTGATCGGGGTGCAGACGGTTCCAACGCTCGGTTTCCAGCGCGTCCAGGTGGAGGGCCTTGTACGACGTAACGCTCCAGACGCTGGTGGCGACCTTGTAGCGGTCCTCGAGGATGCGCTGCGCCTCGAGTGCCTCGTTCATGATCGAGCCGCTGCCGAACAGCTGAGCATGGAGCTTGCTGCGCTTCTTGGCGGTCGGCCGGAACAGGTAGAGCCCCTTGACGATCCCCTCCTCGAGCGCCTCGCGGTCGAGGTGCGCGGGGGCGGCAGGTTGCGCGTAGTTCTCGTTGCCCACGGTCAGGTAGTAGAAGACATCGTCCTGATCGGCGTACATGCGCTTCAGGCCCTCACGAACGATGATGGCGATCTCGTAGGCGAAGGCGGGGTCATACGCCAGCAGGTTGGGCACGGTGGTGGCCAGCACGTGCGAGTGTCCGTCCTGGTGCTGCAGGCCCTCGCCGGCCAGGGTCGTGCGACCGGCGGTACCGCCCACCAGGAAGCCGCGCGCGCGGCTGTCGCCCGCCGCCCAGATCATGTCTCCGATGCGCTGGAAGCCGAACATGGAGTAGTAGATGAAGAACGGCACGGTGTTCACGCCGTAGGTGGCGTAGGCGGTTCCCGCGGCCAGGAACGACGCCATGGAGCCGGCCTCGGTGATCCCTTCCTCGAGGATCTGCCCGTCGTGCGACTCCTTGTAGAACAGCAGGTTCTCGCTGTCCACCGGCTCGTAGAGCTGGCCGACGTTGGAGTAGATGCCGATCTGGCGGAACAGCGCCTCCATGCCGAAGGTGCGCGCCTCGTCGGGGACGATGGGCACCACCAGCTTGCCCCAGGTATCGTCCCGCAGGAGCTTGCGCAGGATGCTTACGAAGGCCATCGTGGTCGAGACCTCGCGCCCGTCGGTGCCCTGCATGAACTCGTCGAAGGCGTCGGCCTCGGGTGGCGCCAGCCGCTCGGACTGCGGCGAGCGCGCGGGCAGGAAGCCTCCCAGCTCCTCCCGCCGCTGCAGCAGGTAGCGCATCTCGGGGCTGCCGTCGTCCGGCCTGAAGAAAGGGTACTTGGTGATCTCGTCGTCGCCGACCGGCAGGTCGAAGCGGTCCCGGAAGGCCTTCATCTGGTCCACGTCGAGCTTCTTCTGCTGGTGGGTGACGTTCTTGGCCTCGCCTGCCTCACCCATCCCGTAGCCCTTCACGGTCCGGAACAGGATGGCCGTGGGCGACCCGCGGTGTTGCGTCGCGCGCTGGAAGGCGGCGTAGATCTTCACCGGGTCGTGGCCGCCGCGGTTGAGCTGGGCGATGTCGTCGTCGGTCCAGTCCTCGATGAGCTTCCTCAGCTCGGGGGTGTTGAAGAAGCGGTCACGGAGCTCGGGCGCGCCGAAGGCGGCGTAGCGCTGCGACTCGCCGTCGACCATCTCGTCGAAGCGGCGGGCCAGCACGCCGTCCGAATCGCGGGCCAGCAGCTCGTCCCATTTGCTTCCCCAGGCCACCTTGATGACGTTCCAGCCGGCGCCGCGGAAGATCGCCTCCAACTCCTGGATGATCTTGCCGTTACCGTAGACGGGTCCGTCGAGCCGCTGGAGGTTGCAGTTGACCACCCAGATCAGATTGTCGAGCTTGTTGCGCGCCGCCACGCGGATGGCCCCCAGCGTCTCGACCTCGTCGGTCTCGCCGTCACCCACGAACGCCCACACCCTGCCATCGCCCGGGTCGAGCAGGCCGCGGTCCTCCAGGTAGCGGCGGAAGCGCGCCTGGTAGATGGACGCCAGTGGACCGATCCCCATCGACACCGTGGGGAAGGTCCAGTAGTCCTTCATCAGCCACGGGTGGGGGTAGGACGAGAGGCCGGGCTCGTCTTGCAGCTCGCGCCGGAAGTTGCGCATGGCCTCCACCGGGAAGCGACCCTCGAGGTACGAGCGGGCGTAGATGCCGGGGCTGGCATGCCCCTGGAAATACACCAGGTCGGCATCGGTACCCGCCGCGGGGCCGCGGAAGAAGTGGTTGAAGCCCACCTCGTAGAGCGTGGCCGCCGAGGCGTAGGTGGCGATGTGGCCGCCGATGCCCGAGGAGTGCTTGTTCGCCCGCACCACCATCGCCATGGCGTTCCAGCGGATGAGGTTGGTGATGCGCTCCTCCAGCTCCAGGTCACCGGGGTACTCCGGCTGCTGATCCACCCCGATGGTGTTGATGTAGGGCGTGGTGGCGTTGTAGGGGATGGGCACGCCGTGCTTGTAGGCATGCCGCTCGAGGCTGTCCAGGATGGTCTTGACGCGTTCCGGGCCACCGCTCGCCAGCACGTAGTCGAGTGACTCGAGCCACTCTCGCAGCTCGGTCTCGTTCAACTCACGCAACTCGTCCGCTCCAAGCTGCGAGCGATCGAGGTTCAATAGTTCGTCCAGTACATCGCTCATGCTCGTGGTGTCCTCTCGCGCGGCGCCTAGCGCAGGGCGCCGAGAGCAGATGGGCGTGCCGGCCGCGCGCCGCCACCCTGGTCACGGGTCCCCATTCTACGCCCCGGCCCGCCCCGCTCAGGACGCGGCAGGCTACCCGTGAGCGGGCGCCGCTCAGGGGAGCTTGCGGAGCAGCCAGGCCAGCAGGTTGAGCGCCAGGCTGCCCACCACGCTCACCGCCACCATCGATGCCAGCGGGATGGTGACGACGCCGTGCCGCGTCTCGATGCGCAGGTCGCCCGGCAGGTGACCCAGCCAGGCGAACGCCCGTGGGATCGCGGCCCACGCCAGTCCCACCAACACCAGTAGGACCCCCAGCGCGATGAGTACCTTAGCCATGCCCTTGCGTCCGGCGACCGCGAGCGCTCACAGGCGCCGCAGCATGCCCCGCACCACGCGCTTGGCGCGCGCCGCGGCCAGCGGCGTGAAGGAGCGGAAGTCGGCGTGCGCGTCGGAGTCGGCGGTGTCGCTGATGCTCCGGATGATCACGAAGGGCGCCTTCCAGCGCGCGCACACCTGCGCCACGGCGGCACCCTCCATCTCGGCGCAGGCGGCGCCGAAGCGCTCCCGCAGCTGGGCCACGCGCGCGGGGTCGGCGATGAACTGATCGCCGGAGGCTACCCGTCCGGTCACCACGCGCACCCCATCCAGCTCGGCGGCCGCCTCCAGCGCCAGCCGCCTGAGCCGCTCGTCGGCCGACCACGCCAACGGCTCGCCCGGGACCTCACCCGGCCGGTAGCCCAGTGGGGTGACGTCGACGTCGTGCTGGACGGCGTCCGACGACACTACCAGATCGCCGACCCGCAGGCTCGGGTCCACCGCGCCGGCGACGCCGGTGAACACCAGCCGGGCGGCGCCGCGGGCCAGCAGCGCCTGCGCCAGCGCGCTGGCATTGACCTTGCCGATGCCGCATCGGGCGACCAGCACCGGCCGGCCCTCCAGCGTCCCGGAGGTCGCCTCGAAGGGGCCGAGGCGCTCCTGGCGGGCGTCTTCCAGCGCAGCCAGCAGCGCCTCCAGCTCCTCCGGCATGGCGCCCACCAGGGCGGTGGGGCCGGCGGCGGGCTGTCGCGGCGACGGCTCGCTCCGTGCGTCGCTCACCGGCCGCTCATCCGGGGGCGTTGAAGAACACCAGCCGACCCAGGTAGGCGCCCGCGACCACGCCCGGAAGCGCTGCACCCATCATCAGCCAGTCCATGCCAAGCGCCGGCTGCAGCAGCCTGGCGGCGCTGACCCCCAGCACCAGCAGGACCCCGGAGACGATCGTCATCAGCAATGCCCGCCCGGTACCGCGTCGCTCCAGGTAGAGCTCCGAGAAGTACCCGAACAGCACGAAGAAGCCGGCACCGGTGACGCTGTTGAGGGTGGTCTGGTCCTTGGTCGGGACGGCGGCCTGCAGCACGATGAAGAAGACCGTGGCGATCATCAGGACGCCTGAGAAGCGGCCCGGGAGCCGCCTCCGCTGGCTCTTCGAGGCCGTCGTCGCCGGCGCGCCCGTGCGACCGTCCGCACTGCCGCCGGCGCGGGCCCCACTGCCACGGTCCTTCCTGCGCTGCTGGCGCGTCTGTCGCAGGCGGTCGCGGCGGGCGGCCCGCTTGCGCTGCTTCTCCTTGGCCGCCTTGCGGTCCTGCTTGGCCTGCTCGCGCCGGATCTGTCTATTCATGCCGACCAGCATAGCCGCCCGCGCCAGGCTGCACCCGCGCCGCGATCGGCGCCGGCGACCGGCCTGCCACGGCGCCGCCGACCCGCGCCCGGCGGCCGCGTGCTAGCCTCGCCGCAGCGCCATGGACGACGCCCTGCTCGCGGCCATCGCTGACCGTTTCGGCACCCCCACCTACGTCTACGACCTCGACGTCGTGACCCGGCAGGCCGACAGGCTACGTGCCGCTCTGCCGCACGCCGATCTGCGCTTCGCAGTGAAGGCGAACCCCAACGGCGCCGTGCTGCGCCATCTCGCGCGCCTGGGGCTCGGTGCCGAGGTCATCACCCTGGGCGAGCTCGAGCGCGCCCGGCGCGCCGGCATGGCGCCGGAGCGCCTCCTCGTCGGTGGGCCGGGGCAACCGCCCGAGCTGGTGAGCCGGGCCGGCAGCCTGGGCGCCGGGCTGGTGAGCCTCGACTCTCCCGGTCAGTGGGACGCCTGGTCCAAGGTCGCCACCCGCGCTCGCTTCCTGGTGCGCGTCAACCCGGGTCTCGACGCAGCTGCCCACGAGCACCTGGCGACAGGCGCGGCGGGCTCGAAGTTCGGACTCCCGCCCGGCGAGGCGCTGAGCCTGGCAGGCACCGTGGCCGCCGCCGGCCGGCTCGCCGGCTTCCACGTCCACGTCGGCTCTATGGTCAGGGACGCGAGCGTGGTCGACGCCGTTGCCGATGCGCTTGCGCCACTCTACGGTGCCTTCGCCAGCCTCCCGCTGGTCGATGTCGGCGGCGGGCTCGCCGTGCCCGACTTCCAGCTGGAGGCATTCGCGGCGCGTGTCCGCGCCGCGGCCGCGCGCTTGGGAGCGGCGGTGGTGCTGGAGCCGGGGCGCTTCCTCGTGGCCGAGGCCGGCACCCTGCTCACCCGCGTGCTTCACGTCAAGGAGGGGGCGCGGCGGCATGTGCTGGTCGACGCCGGCATGGCCGACCTGCTGCGCCCCGCGCTCTACGGCGCCGCCCACCCGGCACGGCTGGTAGGCACGCCGGCGCTGCCGCCGGCCGGCGACGACCCCACGCCGGCGACCGGGCCGGGCGCGCTCGCCGACATCGACGGGCCTCTGTGCGAGAACGCCGATCGCCTGGGGCGCGCTGTTTCCCTCCCAGGAACCGTGCCCGGGGCCCTGCTGGCCGTCGCCGAGGCGGGAGCCTACGGCTTCGCCATGGCCTCCAACTACGCCTCCAGCCTGCGGCCCGCCGAGGTGGTGGTGGAGGGTGGGCAGGCGCGGCTGGCGCGGCGGCGCGAGCGCCCCCAGGACCTCTGGCGGCTGGAGGAGCAGGACGGCGGCCCGCCGGCCGGAGAGGATGGCGGCCGCGCCGGCACCGGCCACGCCGAGGACCGCGACGGCCGCAGCTGACCGGCGTTGCTAGACTGGCCGCATGGACACGCTTCGGACCGTGGAACGCCGCTTCCTGACAGATGCCTGGCACGATGCCGGCGCATCCTACGCAGTGACGAGCCCGGCGACCGGTGAGGTGCTGGCCGAGGTCGCCGACTGCGGCGCCGAGGAGGGGCGGGAAGCGGCCGCGATCGCCTGGCGGGCGTTCGAGGCGTGGCGCCAGGTGACCGCCTTCGACCGCTCGGACGTGCTGATGCGCTGGTTCGAGCTGATGATGGCGCATCAGGAGCGTCTGGCGCGCACCATGAGCCGCGAGATGGGCAAGCCCATCCGCGAGGCCCGCGGCGAGGTCGCCTACGCGGCCGGCTTCGTGCGCTGGTATGCGGAGGAGGCCAAGCGCATCTACGGAGAGACCTTCCCCTCACACAACGCCAGCAAGCGGCTGCTGGCCATCCGCCAGCCGGTAGGGCCCGTCTACGGCGTGACCCCCTGGAACTTCCCGCTGGCGATGGTCACCCGCAAGGCGGCGCCTGCCCTGGCGGCAGGCTGCACCTTCGTCCTCAAGCCGGCCGAGCAGTCGCCGCTGTCGGCGTTGCTGCTGGGCGAGCTGTGGCTGGAAGCGGGCGGGCCCGAGGGCACCCTCCAGGTGCTCCCCGCCAGCGATCCCGTGGCGGTCTCCGACGCGCTCATGGAGGACCCTCGCATCCGCAAGCTGACGTTCACGGGCTCGACGGAGGTGGGTCGGATCCTCTACGGCAAGTCCGCCCAGACGATCAAGAAGCTCTCGTTGGAGCTCGGCGGCCACGCTCCCTATCTGGTCTTCGACGATGCCGACCTGGAGCGCGCGGTCGACCAGGTGATCGCCTGCAAGTACCGCAATGCCGGCCAGACCTGCGTGTGCACCAACCGCATCTACCTGCAGAGAGGCATCCAGGAGGCCTTCGTGGAGCGCTATGCCGCTGCCACCGGGGAGCTGGTGGTCGGCGACCCGCTGGACGAGGGGACCGACATCGGCCCGCTGGTCGACCAGGCGGGCTTGACCAAGGTCACGCGTCACGTGCAAGACGCGCTGGCGAAGGGGGCCAGGGCCGTGCGCGGCGGCGGCGCCACGGGCGGGCTCTACTTCGCGCCCACCGTGCTCCTGGGGGTGACGGCCGACATGCTGCTCATGCAGGAGGAGACGTTCGGGCCCGTCAGCCCCATCCTGACGTTCGAGGCCGACGAGGACGCCGTTCGCATGGCCAACGACACCCCTTACGGGCTGGCGGCCTACATCTACACCAACGATCTGAGCCGCGCCTTCAAGGTCTCGGAGGCGCTGGAGTACGGCATCGTCGGCGTCAACGACGGCGTTCCCAGCGTGCCCTACGCGCCCTTCGGGGGCGTCAAGCAGTCGGGCATCGGCCGTGAGGGTGGACCCTGGGGCATCCAGGAGTTCCTCGAGACCAAGTTCATCTCCATGGTGCTGCCGCACTGAGGTGCCGGGCAGCGTGGACCCGCCGGGGTACCCGGCGCCCTCGCCGGAGCTCGACCCGGAGGCTGTGCTGGCGGCCGTGATCGCCGGGCTGACCGCCCGCGATCGTCGCCAGCCCGAGCACGGCGTGGCGGTCGTATTCGCGTTCGCGTCGGACCGCATGCGTCAGGGCATCGGAGGCCTCGCCGCCTTCCACCGGGCGCTGGGCAGCAGCCGCTTCGCTCCGCTGCAGAGCGCCGCACGCCTCGAGTCGGCGGAGTTCCTGCGCCGCGGTGACAGCGCTCGCGCGACGGTCCACGCCAGCGGCCCGGACGGCTCCAGGGCGGGCTTCACGGTGGCGCTGGCGCGCGCCCCTCACGGCGAGCGGCGCGGCTGCTGGCTGCTGAGCGGCATCGCGCGGGAGAACGCCGACCTCTAGCGCGGCGGGCTGGTGGCGGCCGGCACCGCCGCGCCGAAGGCGGCCTCAGCGCTGCAGCGTCAGGTCGATCCGGATGGGCTTGCTCTCCTTCTGGTAGGTGAGGCTGGCCCGCAGATGGTACGGCCCTGGCACCGCGTCCGGCTTCGCCCGGATCTTGAGCAGCGCCGTCAGGGTGTAGTCGATGGTCCCCTTGTCGATGGTCCTGGCGCCAGCCTTGCTGGTGCGCGTGGCCTCCACCTGGTCGAGCGTGAGACGCCATCCCGAGGGCACCTGCACGGCTCCGAGGGTGAACCTGGTGGTGAGCGCGGCCGACTCGGCGTTGTAGCCGCTGGGGACCCACAGCATGCCGGTGATCTTGGTGGGATCGATGTTGAAGTCGGCGAAGGTGTAGTGAGCCTCGACGTAGAGGGTGCCGCCTGCGGTGGTGGCGATCGCCTGGCTGGCGATGGGGTAGGCGCTTGAGGGTGCGGTGCCGCTGGCGGCGGGCGCGCAGCCGGCCAGCAGCGCGCCGACGAGGAGCACGGGCGACAACCGTCTGAGGAGTGCCATGGGGCCCACGCTAGCAGGTCCGGCGGTGAGACGGTCGCGAGCCCTCTGCCCCGGCGGCCGCAGCCGCGAGCCGCCTCACGGGCCCGAGCCGGCTGCCTCCGGAGCCTCGGCATGGCTGCGGCCGGCCCTGGACCGCACGGTGCCGCCGAGGCTCAGCGCCACCACCCCCAGAAGCACCAGCGTCACGCCGCCCGCCTGAAGCCAGGAGAGGCGTTCGGCGAAGAGCAGGCGGCCCCAGAGCACGGTCAGCATGGGCTGCGCCAGCAGCGTGACGGAGGTGTCGAGCGCCGGCAGCCTGGGCAGCGCCGAGAGGATGAGGAGCCAGCCGACGACCTGGGGGCCGAGACCGAGCAAGATGAGCCAGCCGTGGCTGGGCCAGCGGAACGCCAGCGAGAAGCCCGGGTCCGTGATCGCTCCGGTGAGGAGGGTGGCGAGAGCGGCGCCGAGCGAGGCGTCGAACAGCAGCCCGGCCGGTAGCCCGCGGTCCCGGTTGAGCGAGCGGTAGAGCAACAGGAAGGCGGCATACACCGAGGCGTTGGCCAGCCCCCAGGCCGCTCCCGCCACGGGTGCGCGGCCGTAGGCGCCAGGCAACCCCAGACCGGAGGTCAGGGCGACGCCTGCGAACACCACCGGCACCGCCGCGAACGCCACGCCCGCGGGCCGCTCGCCCAGGAGCAGCCAGGCGGCGATGCCGACGAACACCACCTGGGTGTTGCCGAGCACGGTCGCGGCCCCGGCACCGATGTCTGCGATGGCGAAGTTCCAGAACACGAACGCCAGACCCATGAGCATGCCCGCGCCGATGCCCACGGCGCGCGCGCGTACGCCGCGGCCGTGACCGGTGCGAACGGCCAGGGACAGCACCAGCAGCGGGAGCAGTGCGTACGCCGGCCGGAAGAAGGCGGCGGTCGCAGGCGAAACGTTCGCGAGGCGCACCAGGATGGCGGAGAACGAGATGGTGACGGCGCCCAGCAGCGCGAGAAGCCGGTACATGGCGACCCGCCCACGATACCGTCGCGACCACGGCGTGGATGACGCCTGCGAGCGGCGCCGCGAGCGGCCGGTCGTCCATGTCGTCCGCTCCGCGCCCGGCCGGCCGCGGCGGCCCTAGAGTCAGTCTTGCCGGACCCACACGGTGCGGCCGTCGGCGCCCCGGGCGCGGCGCTCGGAGGGCAGCCCATGAACCCCACGATCAGCGGCCTCCACCACGTCACCGCGGTGACCGCGAACGCCACCCGCAACCTCGCCTTCTATCGCGACGTCCTCGGCATGCGCTTGGTCAAGAAGACCGTCAACCAGGACGACGTCCGCGCCTACCACCTGTTCTATGCCGACGGCCGCGGGTCGCCCGGGAGCGACCTGACCTTCTTCGACTGGCCCATGGCGGTGCCCGAGCGGCGCGGCGCCGGCGCCGCAGCCCGAACCGGCCTGCGCGTCTCCGGTGGCGAGGAGGCCCTGGCATGGTGGCGCGAGCGGCTCATCGAAGCCGGCGCCGCGGTGCTCGAAGCCGCCAGCCTGGACGGCCGCCTGACGCTCCCCTTCGAGGACCCGGAGGGGCAGCGGCTGGCACTGGTGGATGACGGCGCGACCGGCGACGCCCACCCCTGGGAGCAGAGCCCGGTCCCGCTCGCACGTCAGATCCGGGGGCTCGGCCCGGTCGCGCTCAGCGTGCGCCACGCCGAGCCGACGCTCGCGATGCTGGTGGAGCTGCTGGGCATGGAGCGGGCGCGCAGCTACCGGCTGGCGAGCGGCCACCAGGTGGAGGTGGTGAAGGCGCACGGGGAGGGCCCGGGCACGGAGGTGCACGTCGCCGCGCAGCCGGACCTTCCCCCGGGCCGGATGGGAGCGGGCGGCGTGCATCATGTCGCCTTCCGTACGCCGGACGACCGGCAGCACCGCGCCTGGCTGGAGCGCCTGGAGGCGTTCCGCGTGCCCAACAGCGGAGTGGTGGACCGCTACTACTTCCGCAGCCTGTACTTCCGCGAGCCGGGCGGCATCCTCTTCGAGATCGCCACCGACGGCCCCGGCTTCGACGTGGACGAGCCGCCTGACTCGCTGGGGCGGACGCTGGCGCTGCCACCGTTCCTGGAGCCCAGACGGGCGGACATCGAGGCGCACCTGAGGCCGCTGCCGTGACGGGCGACAGACGCGGGCGAACGGCAGTGGCGGTCGGCGGGCGTTGACGGCCGGACCCGCGCCCGGGGAGAATCGCGCCATGCCGCGCGAGAGCGTCGCTCCTGCCACCGCCGTGGACGGCGTCGAGGATTCTCAACGCCGGCGAACGCGCCGCCCGCTGGTGCTCGCCTCGCTCGTGGTGGCCATGTTCATGGCCGCGATCGAGGGCACCATCGTCGCCACGGCGATGCCCAGCATCGCCGCCAGCCTTGGCGGCTTCGCGCTCTACAGCTGGGTGTTCTCGGCGTTCCTGGTGATGCAGGCCGTGACCACGCCCGTGTTCGGCAAGCTGGCCGACCTGTTCGGCCGCAAGCCGGTGTTCGTCGGCGGGGTGGTGGTGTTCCTCATCGGCTCGGTGCTGTGCGGCTTCGCTCCCTCGATGCTGGTACTGGTGGTGTTCCGGTTCATCCAGGGGCTCGGCGCGGGCGCGGTCTACCCCACCGTCACGACCCTCGCGGGCGACCTCTACTCCCTGCAGGAGCGCGCTCGCGTGCAGGGATACCTGTCGAGCGTGTGGGGCATCTCCGCCGTGGTCGGGCCGCTCGTCGGCGGGTTCATCGTGCAGTACGCGCACTGGTCCTGGATCTTCTGGCTGAACGTACCCTTCGGGCTGCTCGCTATCGCCGGGGTGACGCTCTACCTCCACGAGGACGTCGCGCCGCGGCAGCACCGGATCGATGCGATCGGCGCCGCGCTGTTCCTGGTAGGCGTGTCTACCCTGATGCTGATCCTCACCGAGGCGGGCCAGTGGAGTGGGGGACGGATCGCTGCGCTGTCTGCGGTGGCCGCCGTGGGGCTCACGGTCTTCTTCTGGCACGAGAGGCGGACTCCCGAGCCGATCATCGACCTGACGCAGTGGCGCGACCGGCTCATCAGCGTGTCCAACTTGGCGACCCTCGCGTCCGGCGTGATGATGATCGGCCTCATCACCTACCTGCCCACCTACGTGCAGGGCATCATGGGCAGAACGCCGCTGGTCGCCGGCTTCACCCTCACCAGCATGTCGATCGGGTGGCCGGTCGCCTCGGTGATGGCCGGCCGTCTGCTGGTGCCGCTGGGCGCCCGCGCGACAGCGCGCATCGGCGGCCTGGCGGGGCTGCTGGCGGGATCGCTGTTCCTGTTCCTAGGGCCCGGGTCGGGCCCGCTGTACGCCAGCGTGGCCTCGCTGGTCATGGGCGTGGGCATGGGATTTCTCTCCACGACGTTCATCGTCGCCATCCAGAGCAGCGTCGACTGGTCGCGGCGAGGGGTGGCGACGGCCACCAACATGTTCATGCGCATCCTCGGCAACGCCATGGGGGCTGCCCTGCTGGGCGGGATCCTGAACCTCAGCCTGAGCCGCAGCATCGCGCGCCAGGGGCTGGCCGGCCAGGTGTCCCTGAACACCGTCCAGGACCTTCTCGTGCGCGGGCAACACGCCGTGGCCGGCGGCAACCGCATCCTGGCCCTGCTGCGCGCCAGCCTCGGGCTGGGGCTGCACCGCGTCTACCTGGTGGTCTTCCTGTTCACCGTGGCGGCCGCCGCCCTCACGCTGGCGCTACCGAAACCGCAGCTCCGCTGAGGCCATCCCAGCGGGGCTGCGGCCACGGAGACGCCTCGGAGCAGCTACTTCAGCGTGTTCAGGTATCCGAAGATGTCGCTGACCTCCTGCGCCGTCGGCGGCTTCCCATTGTCGCCCTGCAGTCCGGTCGTCTGCCACCTGGGCATGGTGGCCGCCAGCGTGGCCCCGACGTCGTCCACGCCCACGCGCATGGCCCGGTTGAACTGCCACACGCCCCACCCGCCGATGCCGGCGTCGGTGTAGGTGAGGTTGGGGAAGTCCGACGTGCCGTGCGCATCGGCGCCGTGGCACACGGCGCAGTTCTGGTCGTAGAGCTTCTTTCCGGTCGCCACGTCCGGCGTGGGCGCAGGCGTCACCGTGACCGGCACGTCGACGCTGGAGCCCTGGTAGGTGAGCGTTGCCGTCATCGTCCCCTTGCCTGCGTTCGGGAGCAGCAGGTCGGGGAACGCCGGCTTGAACATCGGGCCCGCGAAGAAGGTGGCGACGCCCTTGACCTCGCCCTCGCTCCCCGCCTCGGTGACGGTATGCGCGGGCGAGAACGTCCAGTCGTTCGGTTCGGCGGCCGGCCCCTCGCTGGCGAGCGGCGTGCTCTGACCGCCGGTTACGGATGACACCTCAGGAACGGCATAGCCGGCCGCGCTCACGGTGATCGGCTTCGCCTGGAGCGTCAGTCCGGCCGCGAGCGCCACTCCGGCGAGCGCGACACCTCCAAGGATGACCCAGCGACGGATGCGCATGCTTACCTCCCGATGACGTTGGAAAGATTCGGACGCTGTCCCGGGCAACGATAGCGTCGGGCCTGCCCCGCGTCAAGCGCGCTCGGCCCTTCCCAGGGCGGGCCCTCCGGCCGCGCCGCCCGGAAGGGAAGCTACTCACACCCCGCGGCGCGGTGAGGCCCTAGCCTCGGATAAGGCAGGCCTGCATGCTTCTACCCCGTCGCCTCATCGCCCTCCTGGCCCTCCTGGCCCTCGTGGCCCTCGGATCCGCCGCCCACGCCCTCGACGCCGCCGGCTTGGCTCCGGCGCTGGAGAGCGTCTTCCCGCCCAGCGTCGCCTACCTCGATTGCCCGTTCCACGGCCAGGCTCGCACCTGCGTGCTGTTGCCGGGAGCCGCCAGCGTCGCCGCCGGCGTGCGCATGGCTTCGGCGTTCCTGCACAGCCAGCCCGGAGTCGGCCGCTTGCAGAGGGACGCCTCGGCCGCCGAGCTGAGCTTCGTGGTCGGCGCGACCGCCTACCGGCTGCGGGTGGCAGCGAGCCGCGCCCGTCCGGGCGCGATCGCTGCGACCTTGAGCTTCACGGCGGAGGGTGGCGGCGGGGCCCTCACCTGCCCGCGGCGCAGTACCCTGTTCGGCTTCGCCAGCCTTCCGTCGCTGACGCCAGGCGAGTATGCGGCGATGGCCACGGCGATACGCTGCCATGGGCCCGACCCGGTCGACGCCCGCGGCCGCACGCCGCTGTTCGACGCCGCCTCGGGCAACCACCTGGGCGCCCTGCGCACGCTCCTGCGCGCCGGGGCCGACCCGAACCACATCGCTGACAACGGCTGGACGCCGCTGCTGGCCGCCGCCAGCGGCGGCTCGCGCCCCGTACTCGAGGCGCTCCTGCGGGCTGGAGGCGACCCCACCTACATGGCGCCCGATGGGGCCACGCTGGCGGCTCTCGAGCCCTTCAACCATCGCCTGGGCTCGCCGGCGGCGGGATCGGCCAGCGACGCCCTGCTGCCCCCGGCCGAACTCGGCGAGCCCGCGCCAGCGGCCACGGGCGCCGCCCCGGCGCCGCTGCGACCGGCGCAGGCGGCGGCGCGGCCCAGCGGCCTGCTGCCGTTGCTGCTGGCGCTCGCCGCCCTGATGGTCGCGGCCGTGGTGACACGTCTCCGCGGCGCCGCGCCCGCAGCGCCGTCGCCCGACCCCACGCTCAGCGCCGCGGACTGGGAGCCGCTGGCAACGGGCAGGCGGCGCGAGCGCCGGAACCACCGGCTCGAGCCCGGCGCCCCCTGGAGCGACCCGCTAGCCTGAGCCGGCGCGCGGGGCGACCGTTGCGCGGCCCCGCCGTTGCGCCTGGCCGGCGCGGGCAGCCACCGGCCTCGCTACCGGCCCGCTCAGCGTATACGCGGGTCGAGCACGTCGCGAAGGCCGTCCCCCAGAAGGTTGAAGCCCAGGACCGCGAGGCTGATGGCGACGCCGGGGGCGATGGCCATCAGCGGATCGATCGCCAGGTAGAGCTGCGCCTCGCTCAGCATGGCGCCCCACTCCGGCGTGGGCGGCTGGACGCCAAGGCCCAGGAACGACAGCGAGGCGGCGATAAGGATGACGGTGCCGATGCGCAAGGTGATGTAGACCAGGATCGGCGCCAGGATGTTGGGAAGCACGTGCAGGAACATGATGCGCGGAGGGCCGGCGGCCAGGGCCTGACTGGCCTCGATGTAGGCACGTTCCCTGACCGCCAGTGCCGAGCCCCTCACCAGGCGCGCGAAGATGGGGATGCCGAAGATGGTGGTGGCGATGATGACGTTGCGGAAGCCGGGACCGGCGATGGCGATGATGCCGATCGCCAGCAGCAAGCCCGGGAACGCCAGCAGGATGTCGATCAGCCGGCCCGAGAGGGCGTCGAACCAGCCGCCCAGGTAGCCCGCGAGCAACCCCCAGAGGCTGCCGATGAGCGAGCTGAAGCCGGTCGCCAGCACGCCGATGCCGAGCGAGTAGCGGGCGCCGGTGAGGGTGCGGCTGAGGATGTCGCGGCCGTAGTTGTCGGTGCCCAGCCAGTGCGCCGCGGAGATGCCCGCGTTGACGTGCAGGTAGTCGGCCTGCGCCGGCTGGTAGGGGCTCAGCATGCGTCCGAAGACGGCCATCAACACGAATACCACCGTCAGCGTGAAGCCCACCATGCCGCTGCGGTGCCGCCGGAATCGGCGCCACAGATCGCGCCCGTGGCGTTCCTTGAGCGGCGCCGCGGTCGCCGCGCTCGCCGCGCTAGCCATAGCGGATCCTCGGGTCCAGCGCGCCGTAGGTGAGGTCGACGAGCAGGTTCACCAGCATGAACTCCATGGCGAAGAGCAGGAGCAGCACCTGCAGCACGGGGTAGTCACGGAAGCCGATCGACTGGATGAGCAACCACCCCAGCCCGGTGTAGTTGAAGACGGTCTCGATGACCACCGCCCCGCCGAGCAGGAAGCCGAACTGCAGCCCGGTCATCGTCACCACCGGGATGAGGGCGTTGCGCAACGCGTGCTTGTAGGTCACGGCGGCGTAGGCGAGGCCCTTGGCGGTCGCCGTGCGCACGAAGTCCTCGCCTGCCACCTCCAGGAAGCTCGAGCGCACGAAGCGTGCGATGGTGGCCAGCGGTGCCAGCGCCAGACTCACCGCCGGTAGCACCAGCCCGCGAACGCTGGTACTACCGGTGACCGGGAACCAGTGCAACGTCACCGCGAACAGGTAGATCAGCAGGATCCCCAGGAAGAATGACGGCACGCTGATCCCGGTCGCGGACGCGGCCGTGACCGTGAGGTCGAGCCAGGAGTTCCGCCGGGTGGCTGCCATCACGCCCGACAGCAGGCCGAAGCCGAAGGCGAGAGCGATGGCGGAGAGCGACAGAAGCAGCGTGGGCATGAAGTGCTGCCGGACCACGACGAGCACCGGCACCTGCTGCCGGTAGGACAACCCGAAATCGCCATGGACCGCATTCTTGAGAAAATACAGGTACTGCACCGGCAGGCCGTGGTTGAGCCCGAGGCGCACGCGCATCGCCTCGACGTCGGCGAGGGTGGCGTCCTGACCGGCCGCCAGGCGAGCGGGGTCGCCGGGGATGGCGTGGATGAACAGGAACACCGCGATCGACACCCCGAACAGCGTCGGGATGAGCTCGAGCAACCGACGGATGAGATAGCGCCACATGAACCGGAAGGAGCGGCGCGGCGCGGAGCCGGCCCGCTAGCTGGAGCCGGCTCCGCCCGAACCGAGATGCCTTACTGCAGGGCCGCCGCGCGAGCGTCGACGGTGCCGTCGGGCATGTAGAAGACGCCCGTCAGGCTGGCCGACTGGCCGGAGATGTTGTAGGGGCTGTAGAGGAAGACCCAGGGAGCGTCGTTCCAGATGGTCTTC
>Ga0315540_10000461_pt1 | contig 23031 bp, 21 predicted proteins | sample SalMarSW160110MG_FD_203677 | JGI IMG/M metagenome (GOLD analysis project Ga0315540, IMG submission 203677) | Salt marsh sediment microbial communities from the Plum Island Ecosystem LTER, Massachusetts, United States - Salt Marsh Sediment SW1601-10 ...
CCGGCCTCGGGCTGGAGGGGCTGCGGGGCCGGCTGCCGGCGCGCGTCCCCTCGACCCACCTGGCCTTTCGCGGCGGCGCCCTGCTGGTGGTGTCGCGCAGGAACGGCGCCGAGCTCACGGTGGCGACGCCGCCGGACGACGCCGACCTGCCGCAGCTCCTCGGTTTCCTCCCGCACCTGCTGGAGCGCGCCCGCCGCCCACGGCGCCACCTCACGGTCAAGGCCGTCAACGGCGAGCCCGCCGCGGCCAGCGCCTACCGGCCACTGCTCGAGCGGCTCGCAGAGGCGACCAGCGAAGGCGAGGCGCTGAAGCTCTTCAAGCGCTACTGATGCCGCCGGGCCTTCATCATCCTCAGCGGCTACGGCCTCACAATGGCCCGGCAGTGGCGGATCGGTGGGGGATCGTGCTCCTCGGCGCACCAGCCGTGCGCCTGGGCGAGAGACCTGAGCAAGCGCTCGAGCGGAAGGCGGCGGCGCTGCTGGCGTACGTGGCGCTGGAGGGGCCGACGCCGCGCGCCACCCTGGCCGGATTGCTGTGGCCCGCCGTCGTCGAGTCGCGTGCGCGGAACAACCTGCGGCAGCTGCTCCACCGCCTGCGCCGCTTCCACGACCTGCTGGCGGCAGCCAACGAGGTGCGGTTGGGAGACGCCGACGCCGACGTGACGGAGCTGCGGAGCCTCCAGGATGCCGGCGACAGCCACGCTATCGCGGAGCGCTGGGGCAGCGAGGCCCCGGTTCTGCTGCGCGGCCAGGAGCTCGACGATTGCCCCGATATGGCCGAGTGGTTGGAGGCCGAGCGGGCGCGCCTCTCCGAGGCGGTGACGCGGGCCGTGGAGGCCGAGGCTGAGCGGTTCGAGGCCACCGGCGACGTCGGCCGCGCCCTGGAGCAGGCGCAGCGCCTGCTGACGCTCGACCCTCTGTCGGAGAGCGCCTACCGGCGGGCGATGCGACTGCACTACCTGGCCGGCGATCGCGCCCAGGCACTGGACACCTACCACCGCTGCCAGGCGGTGCTGCACGATACCTTCGCGGTCGACCCGCTGCCCGACACAGTGGAGCTGGCCCGGGCGATCGACGCGGGCACCGTGGAGCGCGTTCCCGCCAGCGAGCCGCGTGCCCTGCCGGTGACCCTGCGGCGCCCGCCGCGGCTGGTCGGTCGCGCGGCGGCCTGGGAGCGGCTTGAGCTTGCCTGGGACCGGGTGCGCACCATCGTGGTGACGGGCGAGCCCGGCGTCGGCAAGACGCGATTGCTGCAGGACTTCCTCCGCAGCAAGGGCGACGTCATCATGTCGAAGGGGCTGCCGGGCGAGCGCAACGTGCCCTATGCCGCCATCGCACGCCGCCTGGGCGACATCCTCCACGCGCAGCCCGAGCTCGCTGCGGAGCCGTGGGTGCGCACCGAGCTCGCGCGCATCCTTCCCGGCCAGTTCGAACCGCCCGCCGGCCAGGAGCCGATCGCCGGCGAGCCCCAGAAGCTGCGCCTGTTCGAGGCCATCGCCACCGTGGTGGACCGCGCGCTCCAGACGCGGGTGGCCCTGCTCAACGACGATCTCCACCTGTGGGACGCCGCCAGCTTCGAGCTCGGGGCGTACTTCATCTCGCGCTTCGCGGACTCGCATGCGCGCTCGTTGAGCACGGCGCGGCCGGACGAGCTGGCGCCGGAGCACCTGCGCGAGGTGGAGCGCGCCGCCGACGCGGGGCTGGCGGAGATCATCGAGCTGGCGCCGCTCGACGCCGATCAGCTGGGCGAGCTCATCGACGATGTGGGCGGCGGTGACGGGCCGCCACCCGGCGAGGTCTTCCAGCTGTCGGGCGGCAACCCCTTCTACGCGCTGGAGTTCCTGCGGAACCGCTGGGCGGCGGCGATCGAGGGCGACGACAGCGGCGTGGCCGACAGCGGGGCCGGCGTCCTCGAGGCCCGGCTCCGGCGCCTGTCGGGAACCGCGCACGATCTGCTGCGGGTGCGAGCGTTCAGCGGCACCTTCTTCTCGCTGGAGCTGGCGGGTGCGGTGCTGGAGCTGCCGGCGGCGGCGGTGCGGGACGCGCTCGCCGAGCTCCACCGCCAACGCCTGCTGAGCGACGACCACGAGGCCCACGAGCTGGTCTACGAGGCGGTGACGCGGCGCACCCCGCCCGAAGCCAGCCGGCTGTGGCACAGGCGGGTGGCGGTGCACCTGGAGGCGTTCGGAGCGGGGGCCGCCGCGGTCGCGCGCCAGTACCTCGCCGCCTGGGAGCCCGCCGCCGCCTACCCCTTCCTGCTGCGCGCCGGGGCCGATGCCCAGGCGGTTCACGCCTTGGAGGACGCCCGCAGCTGGTACCTGCGGGCCCTGTGGGCGGCACCAGGCGAGCGGCAGCAGGCCGACGCCCTGCTGCGGCTGGACGACGCCGGCGGCCAGCATCTCAGCCTGGAGCAGGCCGAGGGAGTCCTGAACGAGATCCAGCGCCTGGCCGTGGCGTTGCAGGAGCCGGTGCTGCTGGTGGAGGCGGCGCTCAGGCGTGCCCGCTGGCTCACCCGCAAAGGCGACCATGTCATGGCGACGCGCCTGGCGAACGAGGCGCTGACCGATGCCGGCCGCCTGGACGACGGCGAGCTAGCCGAACGCGCCCGCCTGACGCTGGGCGATCTCGCCTACCTCGGCGGCCGTTACGCCGAGGCGCAGGCGCGCTTCCTCGAAGCCACCCAGGCGGGCCGCGACGACCGTCGGCTGCGCGCCTTCCAGCGGCTCGGAGCGCTCGAGGGCATCCGCGGCGACGTCAGCGCCGCCGCCGAGCACCACCAGCAGGCGCTGGCGCTCGCCCGCAAGCTCAACGACCTCCCCCTGGTGGCCACCCTGCTCAACAGCGTCGGCGCGGACAGCGAACGGATGGGAGCCTTCCCCGAGGCGACGGAGGCCTTCGCCCGGGCAGCCGAGGTGGCAGCTCGCATCGGCGACCGCCGCACCGCCGCCATCGCCCTGTCGAACGCCGGCCTGACCCACACCGAGCTCGGCGACCTCGCCAGCGCCTTGCGGTCCGCCGAGCGTGCGCTGCAGGCGGCTCGGCCGCTCGGATTCGATCGCTCGGTGGCGATGGCCCACTTCGTGCACGGCTACGCCCTGCGGCGGCTGGGCCGCCCAGCCCCCGCCCGCGACGCCCTGGGCGAGGCGATGCGGGTCCGGCAGGCGGCCAACGACGTGCGCGGCGCGCTCATCGCCCGCTTCAACCTCAGCGTCATGGAGCTGGAGGCGGCGGCGCCGGACGGGCGCGGCGCCGCCCGCCGCAGCGCGGCCGACCGCGCCGAGGCGATCCTGGCGGAGGTCGAGGCGCTCGGCATCCCCCAGTTCCTGGCCTGGTGCCTGGTGGAGCTGGCGTTCTTGGAGCCGGACGCGGGCGTCGCCCAGGCGCGCGTCGCGCACGCCTTGACGCTGGAGCAGGGGGAGCACCTGAGGCTGGCGGCGTCCGCCGCGGCACTGCGCGCGGCGATGCTCGCCGGCGATGCCAGCGAGACGCGCCGCCGACGACAGAGCCTCCTCGATCACCTCGACGGCCGCGCCTACCTCGAGACCAGCCTGGCGCATCTGCTGCTGGCGAGCGCCGCGGGCAGCCGTGCCGCTCGCGAGAAGCACGAAGCGAAGGCCGCCAGGCGCATCGAGGAGGAGGTCGGCCGTCTCGGTCCCGACGCCGCCGGTAGCCGCCGCGCCTACCTGGAGACGCGACTGCCTCCGCGGGGGTAAGCCGCGAGGGTGAGCCGCGGGGGTGAGCCGCTTGGGCGAGCGGCCGGGGTCGGCCGGCGCTCCCTGGCGACGGCCAGCGGGCGGCAGGCAGTAATCCCTAGCTTGACACTCGGAATTCTCCGTCGGTAGACTGCCGCATTCCCGAGTGACCAACTCGGGTTTACGCCCCGACCCGCCCTGCCGGTCCGCCCCGGTGGACACGCCGCCCACCGGCCAGCGGCCGCGAAAGGACGCATGCCCATGGCCCCCCCGGCCCGTCCGCGCCTCTCCCGACCCGCCGCAGTCGACCCTCGCCCTCAGCCCGCCGGGCGCGGCCGCAGGCGGCTCGGCGCCGCCATCCGGGCCGCGCTGACGGTCGCCGCCTGTGCCGCAGCCACCGTTCCCGGCGTGGCCGCCGCCGCCTCGCCCCAGCAGGCCGGCTCCGGCTCGGCGGACCCGGTGGCGGTGAACCTCTACCGGGTGGCCGCGCGCGCCCGCGCCGCCCTCGACCTGCTCCGCGGCGGCGACCCGGCCGCCGCCTCCACGCAGCTGGACGAGGCCGACCAGGGGCCGCTCGCGCAGCTCGGCCCCGCCCGGGGCGAGCTGGCCGCGGCGCTGCGCCGTCTGCGTCAGGCCCTGGCGGCCGGCGATACCCGAGCCGCCCGAAACGCGGAGGTGGCCGTAGGCGACGCCGCTCGCCAGGCGGCGGCCAAGCGCCAGGGCGCCGGCGGAGCGCCGCTGGTCGCAGCCCTCGTGCGCGACGCGGGAGACGAAGCGCAGGAGGCCGCAGCGGCAACGGGAGCTCAGGCCACCGAGCCGCACGCCTATGCGCTGGCGCTTACCGAGGTGGCCGGCCAGCTGGCGCGCGCCGGTGGCCTACCGGCCAGCGGCCGCGACGCCGTGAGCGCCCTGGCGGCGGCCATCCGCGGCCGCTCCGACGCCGCTACCGTCGCGGCCGGCGAGAGCGCCGCGCTCGCCGCCCTGGGTGCGCCGCCGAGCGCCCAAGACGTGGGGCGCGCCTTCGACGCGATCGACCGTGACCTCGACCAGGCCGTGGCGAGGTACCGCCAGGCCGACGCCGATGGCGCCCTGGACGACCTGATCGGCGCCTACCTGAACGAGTTCGAGGGGCTCGAGCCCGCCCTGCGCCGGGTCGACGCCGACCTCGAAGAGCGCCTGGAGGCCACGCTGGCGCACGGCCTGCGCGGCCTCGTCCGTGATCGCGTCTCCGTCACGCGCTTCGCCGCCGCCGTCGGCCAGGCCCGCGCCGATCTCCAGACCGCGCGGGGGGCTCTCGAGTGACGGCGGCGAGGGCCACCTTCGGGTCGTCCTGGGGGGGCCGCGTCCCGGCGGCCGTGGCCGCGCTGTTGCTCGCCGCGTTGCTCGCGCTGGCACCGCAGGCTCACGCCAAGGGGGTGGACGTCGCCTCCGAGCTCCACACCGCCCACGACATGGTGGCGCGCAGCCTCCGCCTCTACCGCGAGGGCCACGCCGAGCGCGCTTTCCGCGTCTCGCGCTCGGCCTACCTCGACCACTTCGAGTACGCCGAGCCCAAGCTGCGCGTCCTCGACCCGGACCTCATCCTCGACACCGAGTTCCTGTTCGCCAACCTGCGCAACGGCATGAACTCCGGAGCGCCGTTGCGCCAGGTCCAGGCCACCGCCGACAAGATCTACGCCAACCTGCTGCGGGCCGAGACGGTCGTCTCCGGCACCGGTGCCCTGGCGCCGGCGCTGGCCGCAGGAGGCAGCTTCTTCATCCTCTTCCGCGAGGGCCTGGAGGTGGTGCTGCTCCTCGCCGCGATCCTCGCCTACCTGCGCAGCACCCGCAACACCCGCCTGGCGCCCGGCGTGTTCTACGGCCTGGGCGCGGCCGTGGTCGCCACCGCGCTGACGTTCCTCGCCGCCGCCACCGTCGTGCGCGTGGCGCCGGCCTCGCGCGAGCTGCTCTCCGGCATCACCAGCGTGGTGGCGGTGGCGATCCTGTTCTACCTGAGCTTCTGGATGCTGCAGCAGAGCGACCGGCGCCGCCACATGGAGTACATGCGCGCCCGCCTGGGCCAGGCGGTGCAGCGAGGCAGCCTGCTGGCGGTCGCCGGCGCGGCGTTCGTGAGCGTCTACCGTGAAGGCTTCGAGACGGCGCTGCTCTACCAGGCGCTCATCGGCGTGAGCGGGCCGGTCATGGGCTACGTGTGGCTGGGTCTGGGGGTGGCGGCGGCGGCGCTGGCGCTGGTCTCCTACGTGATCCTGCGGCTGCAACGACGCGTCCCGCTGCAGGTCTTCTTCCGCGTCGCGGTCACGGTGACGGCCCTGCTCTCCATCGCCTTCGCGGGCAACGCCGTGAGGGCGCTGCAGGGCGCCGGCGTGCTTCCCATCACCAACCTGCTCGGCACCCTGCCGCGGCTCAACCCCAGCCTGGCTGCGCTCACCGGCTTCCATCCCACGCTGGAGACGGTGCTGGCACAGGCGGCCCTGACCCTGGTCTACGCGGTGGGGATGGTAGCATTCCTGCTGCGCCGCGGCGCCCGTGTCGGAGGCGAGGAGGGCTCGCAGTCCGCTCGGGGGGCCCACTCCGGCTGACCCCCGGGCAGGCGCCGGGCCACCGCCCCGCGCTGCGCCGGCCATCGCCATGACCCAGCCCGCCGCCCCGATCCCACGCGCTGCCACGCGCATCGGCATCGACGTGGGGGGCACCTTCACCAAGGGGGTGGCGCTCGACGCCGTCACCCGCGAGGTGCACGCGCGCGCCCGGGTGCCGACCACGCACCGGGCCCCCGAAGGGGTGGCCGCCGGGGTGCTGGAGGTGCTCGGGGAGCTCCTCGCCACGCTGCCCCCGGCGCAGCCGGTGGCCCTGGTGGCGCATGCCACGACCCAGGCCACCAACGCCCTGCTCGAAGGCGACGTCGCGCATGTCGGCTTGCTGGCGCTGGGCCCCGCCGCGGAGGAGCGGCTGATCCGCAAGCGCACGCGCCTCTCGCGCCTCACGCTCGGCAACGGGCGCCGGCTGGAGCTGAGTTACGCCTTCCTCCCGAGCGACGACGCCAGCGCCCTGGGGGAGCGCGTGCGCCGGCTCGCGCGAGAGTGGCGCGCGGCGGGCGTCGAGGTGGCCGCCGTCAGCCAGGCCTTCGCGGTGGACGACCCCAGCCTCGAGAGGCGCGCAGGCACGCTGCTTCGCGAGGCCGGCCTGCCGGCCACGGGCGGGTCCGAGCTGACCGGCGTCTACGGCCTGGAGATGCGCTCGAGCACCGCGGCCATCAACGCCTCCATCCTGCCCACCATGCTGCGCACGGCCGAGCGCGTCGAGCGCGCGCTGAGGGCCACGCTGCCGCAGGTGCCGCTCCTGGTGGTGCGCGGGGACGGCGGCGCCGTCGACCTGGCGGGTCTGCGCGAAGCGCCCATCCAGACCGTCGTCAGCGGGCCGGCGGCCTCCCTGGCGGGCGCCATCCTCTACCACGGGGTCAGCGACGGCGTGCTGTTCGAGGTCGGCGGTACCAGCACCAACATCGGCGCCATCAAGGCCGGCCGGCCGGTGATGAAGTACATGACGGTGATGGACTTCCCCACCGCCCTGCGCGCCGCCGACATCCGCATCGCCGGCGTCGCCGGCGGCAGCCTGGTGCGGCTGTCGCGCCGGCGCATCGAGGAGGTGGGGCCGCGCAGCGCCCACATCGCCGGCCTGCCCTACGCCTCCTTCGCCGAGCCCGCCGCGCTCTCGGGGGCGCGCCTGGCAAGATCGGCACCCCGACCGGGCGACCCCGAGGACTACGCCGTGATCGAGGCGGACGGCGGGCGCTTCGCGCTCACCCCCACCTGCGCCGCCAACGCCCTCGAGCGACTGCCGAAGGACGACCCCGGCTACCGGCCGCCCGCCGCTGCGCGGGCGGCGCTCGCCGCGCTCGCCCAGGGCTTGGGAGCCGGTGCCGACGCGGTTGCCGAGGCCATCCTGGAGGCGGCAGCCGAGAAGCTGGTGGGCACCGTCAGGGCCCTCGCCGACGACCACGGCCTCGGGGGCGCGCCCCTGTACGGCGGCGGCGGCGGCGCCCGGGTGTTGGGGCCGGTGGTCGCCAGGCGGCTGGGCATGCCCTTCGAGTGCGTGCCCGAGCCAGACGTCATCTCGAGCATCGGCGCGGCCCTCACGCTGATCCGCGTCGAGCGGGAGCGCAACGCCGGCATCGACGACCCCACCGTCGGCGACCTGCTGCTGCGGGAGGTGGAGAGCGAGGCGGTGCGCCTCGGCGCCGACCCGGCCAGGCTGCAGACGGAGGTACGCTACCTGCCCGAGGAGCGGCTGCTGCGGGCCGTCGCCTTCGGCGCGCATCCCGTCGACGGGCATCAGGGCGAGCTCAGCGACGAGCTGCTGGCGCGGCTGGCCCGCGAGCAGCTCGGCTGCCCGTGCCAGCTCGCCTACCGCAGCCCGGCGCTGGTGCTGCTCACCGGAGAGGCCCGGGCCAGGCGGCTCTTCGGGCAGGTCGCGCGCCATCCGCTGCTGGCCATGGACCGGCACGGCGCGCGCCTCCTCGAGCTGGAGGACGCCCGCGCCCTGAGTGGCCCGCCGGCCGCCGTGCTGGCCGCCGCCGAGCCCTGGCTGCGCCGGGACCGCGCACCCCAGGTGCATGCCGTCACCCCCCGCAGGCTGATCGATTGCGGCCACCTGAGCGATCCCGAGGCCGTCCGTAGGTTCCTGCGAAACGCCTACCGGCTCGAGTCCGACGTCGCGCTGGTGATCAGGGAGAGCTGAGGAGGAGACCATGCTGTACCGTCGGCAACGTGACTTCCCTGCCTACCTGGTGGCCTTGATCACCGCCGTGGTGCTGTTCCCCCTGGGCTTCCTGCTGGGCCGCGGGACCGCTCCCACGCCGTCTCTCTCCACCGACCTCACGCCATCGATCTACGCCGTGCAGCAGGCGCAGGGCACCCTCGACGTGGTCGACCTCGAGTACGCCCGGGCGGCGGCCGACCAGCCCGGCGACATCCCCAAGCCGGGCGCCAGCCTCACCGCCGCGCGCGACGCCGCGCGTAGCGGGCTCCAGGATCTGGCTCGAGCGACGGACCTGGCGCGGCTCTACCCCTCCCGCGCGCGTGCCGCCCGCGCGGACTTCGAGGCGCTCGTCCGCGCCATCGATCAGCGCGCCGACGGCGACGCCGTGCGCACCCAGACCACCCAGCTGCGCGGCGACCTGGCGGCGTTGATCCCGGCTCTGTGACGGCCGGGCGACACCGGCAGCGCGTTGCCCCGGCAGGCCGGGACGTCGTAGAATGCCTTTCCGCGGCCGGCAGCTTTGGCGCCGTGCCCCGCTGGCGCGCCCGTAGCTCAGCTGGATAGAGCAGGGGACTCCTAAGCCCAAGGTCACAGGTTCGAATCCTGTCGGGCGCACCATCCACCTACCCTTTCGCCCGCCGAGGGGCGGCGGGCCCGCCCGCGTCGTCGCGGGAGTCGCCGCCGGAGCGATGCCCAGAAGCCCACACCTGCGGTGGTGGCTGCCACCTACACTGGCGCGTGATCGGACACCTGCTCGCCTTCCTCATCTTCATGGTCGTCTTCGGGTTCTTCCGGCTGGTGGCCGGCCACGCCATGGGCATCGTCCCCTCACTGGTGGTGAGCGTGCCCTGCGAGGTGGCCGGCGTGGTGGCCGGCCGGTCCTTCAAGCGCTGGATGCAGGGCGGCTGACCAGGGGGCGGCCTGGCACGCGGCCAGGCGGCGGTCAGGTGGCGGCTGGCCGGCGCCCGGTCGGCGCCGCAAGTGTAGGGGAATCTCCGACAACGACGTCAGAAAGCGGGGGATGGGCGCCTCCGGCCGCGGCCGTAGGCTGACCGTGAGGGCGCGGCTCGAGGCGCGTCCGGCGGTGGCGGAAGGGGGCCTGCATGCTCGTCAGCGATTGGATGGTGGCGGACCCCGTGACGGTGACCCCGGGGACGAAGCTCTTCGAGGCCCAGAAGCTCATGCGTGACGGGGGCTTCCGGCGCTTGCCGGTGGTGTCGAGCGGTCGGCTCGTGGGTATCGTGACCGACCGCGACCTGCGCGAGGCGGCGCCTTCCAGGGCCACCAGCCTGTCGGTCTTCGAGCTCAACTACCTGCTCAGCCGTCTCACCGTGAAGGACGTGATGAAGACCTCGGTGCTGACGATCTCGCCGGACGACCCCATCGAACGAGCCGCGCTGCTGATGAACGAGCACAAGATCTCGGGCCTGCCGGTAGTGGACGCCGGTGTGGTGGTGGGCATCCTGACCATCACCGACCTGCTGCAGGCGTTCGTGGCCCTGCTGGACCTGCAGGACGGCGGGCGCGCGACGCCGCTGGCCGGCAGCGCCAGCCCCTGACTCCGACTCTCCTTCTACCTCCTAGCGCACCCTGTCCGCGGCCATGACGCCGCGGACAGGCGTTTGACGGCCGGATCGCCGCGGGGTCAGGGGGCGCCGGCCGCCGCCACCTCGTCCAGCACCTCGCGGGCGAGGCGGTCCACGGTGGCGGCCACCTTCGGGCTGAGCCCCTCGCCGAGGCCGAAGTCCGCCCCCTCCACGGCGAAGACGAGCAGGCGGCCGGGCATGACGCCCAGAGTGCGCGCCAGCTCCACGACGTGCTGCAGCGGCAGCACGTGGCCCGACACGGGCGTTCCGGCGGCGCTGAGGTCGCCCGTGGAGCCGTCGATGCGCAGGTGGGTGCCGGCCGGCTTGCCGGTCCGCATGGCATCGACCACCACCGCCAGGTCGGCGTCCTTCCAGACATCGACGAGGTCGGCCGGCTCGCCCGCGTTCACGACCACCTGCACGCCGGGGACGTTGGAGGCCGCGATCCGCAGGGCCACCGCCGGACCCACGCCGTCGTCGCGACGCCAGGCGTTCCCCAGGCCGGCGACCAGCACGCGGCTCATGGTTGCCGGTCCACGTCGAGGGTCAGGAAGTGGGTGGCGCAGGAGATGCACGGATCGTAGTTGCGGATGGCCTGCTCGCACCTCAACGTCAGCGCCGCATCGTCGAGCGAGAGATTCTCCTCCACGAAGCGCGCCAGGTCCGCCTCGACCGCCCGCTGGTTCTGCGACGTCGGCGGGGTGATGACGGCCTCCAGCACGGTGCCTTCGCCGTCAATCGTGTAGCGGTGGTAGAGCACCCCTCGCGGCGCCTCGCTCCAGCCGTAGCCGCGCCCGGCGCGCGGACGAACGTCCGCCGCCGCCGGCTCGGGCGGGCGGTAGCGCTCGATGATGGCGATCGCCTCCTCGACGGCGTAGAGCGTCTCCACCGCCCTCACGACGATGCTCTGGTAGGGATTGCGGCAGGTGTCGCCGAGCCCGGCCGCGCTCGCCGCCTCCTTCGCCCGCGGCGACAGCCTGTCGAAGTTGAGGCTGTAGCGCGCCAGGGGGCCGGTGAGGTAGGGGCCGTGGCCGCGCAGGACGGCGTGGAGGGCGTTGGAGCGCTCCACGTGCAGCTCCTCGACGTGGGACTCGAAGGACTCCGGGCCGATGTCCAGGCCGCGGTCGGACACCAGGCGTCCATCCTCGATGGCGTAGCTCTCGGGAGATCGAAGGGCGACGTACTCGTGGTCGTGCTCGAAGCTCGGGAACTCGAAGCCGCCCACCCAGCGCACCGTCTCCTCCGCCGCCTCCAACGCCCGCTGCAACGGCTCGAGCAGCGCCGTCAGCTCGGACCTGGCGGGGGCCCGGTGGAACCCCCCGACGGCCGTATTCACCGGGTGCACCGCGCGCCCGCCGATGACGGCCATCAGGTCGTTGCCGGCCTTCTTGAGCGTCAGCCCCCGCTGCACCGCCTCGGGTGCGGACTTCGCCAGGGTCAAGGCGGAGTCGTAGCCGAGGAAGTCGGGGGCGTGCAGCAGGTAGATGTGCAGGGCATGGCTCTGGATCCACTCGCCGCAGTAGAGCAGGCGCCTGAGCGCACGAACCTCGGGACCCGGGTCGACCCCGCAGGCGTTCTCCAGGGCCTGCACCGCGCTGGTCTGGTACGCCACCGGACAGATGCCGCAGATGCGCGAGGTGATGTCGGGCGGCTCGAGGTAGCTGCGGCCGCGCAGCAACGCCTCGAAGAAGCGAGGCGGCTCGTAGATCTCCAGCGTGGCCTCCTCCACCTTGGCTCCGCGCACGCGCAGGTGCATGGCGCCCTCGCCCTCGACGCGCGCCAGCGCGCCCACGCTGATCCGGCGAAGCTCGCGAGGCTCAGTGTCCATGCCGACCCCCCTCGGGCGGCGCGTCCGGGGCCTCCAGCTGGAAGCCCGGCGCCGCCGCGTTGAAGGTGTGCAGGGCGCGTTGCACGGTGACCTCATCGGCTCCCAGGGCCTCGCGCCAGTAGGCGGCCAGTGCCGGCACGTTGGCGCTCTCGGCGGGGCCGAAGCAGCCGTAGCAGCCGCGGCCGTACGCCGGGCAGATGGCTCCGCAGCCGGCCTGCGTCACCGGCCCCAGGCAGGGGATGCGGTGCGCGACCATCACGCAAGGAGTGCCGCGGCGCTTACACTCCTGGCACACGCTCACCTGCGGTAGCCAGGGCCGCCGGTCGTGGAGCAGCGCGGCGAGCACCTCCAGCAGCTGACCCTTGTCGATGGGGCAGCCCCGGAGCTCGAGGTCGACCGTCACGTGATCCGCGATGGGCGTGGCGGTCTCCAGCGTGTCCAGGTACTCGGGGTGCGCGTAGACGGTGCGCGCGTAGTCGCTCACGTCGGCGAAGTTGCGCAGGGCCTGGATGCCACCCGCGGTGGCGCAGGCGCCGATGGCCACCAGCAGCTTCGACTGGCGGCGGATCTCTCGGATGCGCTCCGCCTCGTCGGGCGTGGTGATCGACCCCTCGACGAGGGACACCTCGTACGGGCCTTCGAGCACCGTGCTGGACGCCTCCAGGAAGTAGGCCACCTCCAGGCGGTCGGCGAGGGCGAGCAGCTCGTCCTCGCAGTCGAGCAGGGTGAGCTGACAGCCGTCGCAGGAGGAGAACTTCCACACCGCGAGCCGCGGGCGCCGCGGCGTGCTCGACCCGCCCCTGGGGGACAACGGAGTCCTCACGATCCGCACCTCACCGTCGTCGCGGCGGACATCACAGCTCCGCCGTCTGCAGCAGCCCGCGTACGGCCTCGAAGGGGGCCACCGGGCCGTCGCGGCACACGAAGATGGGACCAAGCTGACAGTGCCCGCAGAGGCCCACGCCACACTTCATGTTCCGCTCGAGCGACACGTGCACGCGCTCTGGCTTCAGGCCCAGGCCGAGGAGCTCCTGCGCCGCGTAGCGCATCATCAGCTCGGGCCCGCACACCAGCGCCACCGCGCCGGCGGCGTCGAGCTCGACGCGCCGGACCAGCTTGGTCACGAACCCGACCGCGCCACGCCAGTTCTCGGTGGCGCGATCCACCGTGACGAGGACGTCCATGTCGAGGCGCCCGCGCCAGCGCCGCAGCTCGTCGATGTAGAGGATCTCCTGCGGGCTGCGCGCGCCGTAGAGCAGCGCCACGCGACCGTAGCGCTCGCGATTGGCGAGCAGGTGGTAGAGCGCCGGCCGCAGCGGCGCCAGACCGATGCCGCCGGCGACGAGCGCCACGTCGTGCCCTTCGGCCTCGGTCACCGGCCAGGGGCTCCCGAACGGCCCCCGCACCCCCAGGCTGTCACCCGGCCGCAAGCGGCACAGCGCCTCGCTCACCGCGCCCACCCCCCGCACCGTGTGCACCAGGCGGCTGCGCTCACCGGTGTCGCCGCTGATGGAGACGGGCACCTCCCCCACGCCGAAGGCGTAGAGCATGTTGAACTGGCCGGGCCGGCAGCGCCGGCAGGCGTCCGCTCGCGCACCGCCGCCCACCGGCACCATCTCCAGGGTGACGGTGTCGTGCGTGTCGGCGTGATTGGCCAGCACCCGGTAGGGGCGCGGCAGCATCGCCGGCGCGGACGCGGCCGTGGCCAACCGCTCAGTCCCCGCGTCCATAGAGGTCCAGGAGCTGCATGCGGGTGGCCTGCAGTCGGTCGGCGATGACCCGCGCGAAGCGCTTCATCAGCTCGTACCCGAGGGTGGCGTCCCGGTCGCACTTGTCGCGCAGGCAGGCACCGTCGAAGGCGGTGGCGCGGATGTCCGTGAGCGCGCGCGAGTCGAACTGCCAGGTGTAGGGCGGGTAGAGCCAGGACCATCCCATCACGTCGCCGGCGGTGAGCGTCTCGATGCGCCGGGCGGTCCCCGTCGGGGGACGGATCTCCACCGCCGCCGTTCCGCTGCGGAGCATCAGGAAGCTCTCCGCCGGCTCGCCGAAGCGGAAGATCATGGACCCGGCCGAGAAATGTACGTTCCAGCCGCAGCCCGCGATGAACGCCAGGCTGTCGTCGTCGAGCCCGGCGAACACCGGGTTGGCGGCTAGCAGCGCGGCCACGTCCTTGATCATGGTGGTCCCCTCCTCCGCGCCCCTTGCGCGGCAGCCTGGGCCGACTGCGCCACCGCCACGGCGGCTTCTTCGGTGATGTCGATGCCGACCGGGCACCAGGCGATGCAGCGGCCGCACCCGACGCAGCCGACCTCGCCGAACTGCGGCACCCAGCTCGCCAGCTTGTGCGTGAGCCATTGCCGGTAGCGTGCAGCGCCGCTCCGCCGCACGCTGCCGCCGTGCAGATAGCTGAAGTCGAGCGAGAAGCACGAGTCCCAGATGCGCCAGCGCTCGGCATGATCGCCGGTCAGATCGGTGGTGTCGCGCACCGTGGTGCAGAAGCAGGTAGGGCACACCAGCGTGCAGTTGCCGCAGCTCAGGCAGCGCTCGCCGAGCGCCTGCCACATGGGCAGCTCCGCCCCGCCGCTCAGCGCCTCGCCCGCGGCGGGCGCGTCGAGCGTCCGCGTCATGCCGGCGGCCGCCGCCGCCAGCAGCGCCTGCCGCGCCTGCTGGTCGGCCGCGCTGGCGGTGCCGGGCTCGAGCTCGGCCAGCACCTCGCGGCCTCGGTCGCTCCCGGCCCGCGCCACGAACCCGTGCCTGTCGCCGTCCAGAATCTCCGTGAGCGCCACATCGAAGCCATCCTCGACGCCCGGTCCGGTGCCCATGGACGCACAGAAGCAGGTGGCGTTGGCATGGCCGCACTCGACGGCCACCAGGAACGCTCCGGAACGCCTGCCGGCGTAGATGTCGTCGGCGGCGCCCGACGCCAGCAACACGCGGTCCTGTACGCCGACGGCCGCCAGGTCGCAAGGCCTGACGCCCAGCAGCGCCAGCGTCGCTTCCGGGGCGGGGTCGGCCGTGACGCTCAGGCTCCCCTCGGCCTCGCGGGAGGCGCTGAACAGGCGCACCTCCGGCGGGTGCAGGAACTGCTTCCAAGCGTGCGCCCCGAGGGTCACGCCGAAGCGCTCCCGCGCGGCCGGATCGTCCTCGGCGCGGCGCGTCAGCCGGTAGCGGCCCGGCGCCGCCTCGTCCTGCCAACCCGTGGGCAGCGCAACTCCCTCGGGCAGCTCGGCCAGAACGTAGTCGCCGCCCCGTACCTGCGGCGCGACGACGGTGAAGCCACGGCGTTGCAAGCTGGCCGCCAGTCTCTCGGGGGCGTCCGCACCCAACCACAGCGTGTCCGCGCTCATCCTCCGCACTCCGCCGGGGAAATGGGCGGCGTACCACCGAGGCCGTCATTGCGATGGTCGCTCGTCACCCGTCCTCCTCTGGGATCGCGCCCCGGCCCGCGACCCCAGCGCCACGCTACGGTCGACGGCCCCGACCCGCCCACTGCCAAACGGCCGACAGTCGCTGTGGGACTTTCCCCGACAGAGAGCGGACGTTTGCCCTCCTCTCACCGACGGCGCATCGCGTCCTGGTAGAAGGGCTCTATGCGCGTCGCCGTGTCGCTCGCCGCTCTCGGCCTGGCCCTCGGCCTGGGGTTCTCGACCGCGGCCGGCGCCGCCTCCCCCTACCGCGTGGGCGTGATCGTCTCCAAGGAGGGCACCGCCCACAGCGCGGGCGATGCTCAGGCGCTGGCCGCCATCGCCTACGCCGCGCGCCTGCGGGCCGGCGGCGGCATCTTCGGCACCAACATGGACGTGCAGGTGGTCGACGACGCCGGCGACCCGGCGCAGGCGTTGTCGGCCGCTCGCGACCTGGCGGCGGGCGGCGTGGACGCCCTGGTGTGCTGCACGGTGCCCGCCTCCGCGCAGCGAGTGGCCGCGTGGGCGGAGACGGCGGGCGTGGTGATGCTCTCCCCCGCCGGCCTGGAAGGGCTGAGCGCCACGCCCTACTGGGCGTTCTCGCTCGCACCGCGCGACCAGGACGCGCTGGCGGCGGTGGTCGCCGACATCCAGGCGCAAGGCGCCGGCAGTCTCGCCGTCATGACCCTGGACAACAGCTTCGGCGACCAGGCCGTGGCCGACGTCCGAGCCCTCGCGAAGATCGCCGGGGTGAGCTTCGCGGGCGAGGCGCGCTACGCGCCCGGCAGCAGCGATCTCACGCCGGAAGGGCTGTGGATCGCCACACGCCAACCCGACGCGGTGATCGTGTGGGGCCTCAAGAGCGATCTCGTGCCGGCGGTCCGGGGACTGCGGCGTCGCGGCTACCAGGGCCCGATCTACGCGCGCACCGCGCTGTTGCGCACGGTCGTCGGCGGGCTCGATCTGGCGGCCCTCACGGGTGTGCGCTTCGCCGTGCCGCCGGTGGTGGTGGCGGACGGCCTCGCACCCGGGGCCCCCTGCGCCGACGCCGCGCGCACCGCCGCCAGCCGGCTGCAGGAGGTCTACGGCGGCGTGATCGACCTGCAGCCCGCCGCGCCGGTGTACGACGCGCTCGACCTGCTCCGGCGGGCGTTCGAGCAGGTCGCCGCGCTGCGGCTGCCGGACGGGGACCTCTCGAGCCGGCGCCAGGCGGTCCGCGACTCGCTGGTCGCGCTGCCCCCGACCTGTGGCGCCAACGGCCGCTACGACCTCCAGGAGGGGCAACGTGCCGCCGAACAGCCGAGCGGCCTCGCCATCGCGCAGGTGGCGAACGGCCGCCTGGTGGCCGCCCCCTGACGCCGTCCCGGCGGCCGTCCATCGCGCCCTCCCGGCCCCGCAGCGAGACCTGGATGGGCCAGCCACCGCGGTACACTGAGCGCAATGATCGAGAAGCTGAATACCCTCACGGACGAGTTCGAGGCGCTCGAACGACGTCTTGCGGACCCCGCGCTCATCGGCGACGGTGCGCGCTACCGCGAGGCGATGCAGCGCTACAGCGAGCTCAAAGGGATCGTCGATGCCTTCCGGGAGTACCGGGAGGCATCGACGCAACTGGAGGGGGCTCGCGAGCTGCTGTCGGACGCGGAGCTGGGCGAGGAGGCCCGCAGCGAAGCCGAGCGTCTGCAACCGCGCGTCGACGCCCTCGAGCGCTCCCTGGAACGCCTGCTGTTGCCCAGGGACCCCTTCGACGACAAGGACGTCATCGTGGAGGTCCGTGCCGCCGCCGGCGGCGACGAGGCCTCGCTCTTCGCGCGCGAGGTGCTGGAGATGTACCTGCGCTACGCCGAGAGCCTCAGCTTCCAGGCCGAGGTGCTGGACTCGCACCCCACCGACGTGGGCGGCCTCTCCAAGGTGTCGCTCGAGGTGCACGGCCGCGGGGCGTACAGCCGCTTCAAGTTCGAGTCCGGCGTGCACCGCGTCCAACGGGTGCCCGCCACGGAGGCGCAGGGCAGGATCCACACCAGCACCGTGACGGTGGCGGTGCTCCCCGAGGCCGAGGACGTGGACGTGGCGCTCGAGCCATCGGACTACCGCGTGGACGTGTACCGCTCCAGCGGCCCAGGCGGCCAGTCGGTCAACACCACCGACTCGGCGGTGCGCATCACCTACCGGCCCGGCACCTCCGAGGAGATCGTGGTGACGTGCCAGGACGGCAAGTCGCAGATCAAGAACAAGGAGAAGGCGTTGGCGGTGCTGCGGGCCAGGCTGCTCGAGCGCGAGCGCGAGCGTGCGGCCGTGGAGGCGCGCGAGGCCCGCCTGGTGCAGATCGGCAGCGGCGAGCGCAGCGAGAAGGTCCGCACCTACAACTTCCCGCAGTCGCGGGTGACCGACCACCGCATCGGGTACACCACGCACGATCTCCAGGGCGTCCTGCTGGGAGGCCTGGGGGAGCTGACGGCGGCGCTGAGCGAGGCGGATCTGGGCATGCGCCTCGAAGAGCTGGCAGAGCACCGCGAGTCGGAGCAGCCGGCGACCAGCCGGGCCGGTGGCACGGCGTGAGTTCGTCGTTGCCGCGGCGATCCTCCTCGACTCGCAGGGTCGAGTGCTGCTCGTAGGCAACGACTGGCAAGGATACGGCAACGTCCGCTATACCCTCCCGGGCGGCATGGTGGAGCGCGGCGAGTCGACGCTGGACGCCCTGAGTCGCGAGGTCAAGGAGGAGACCGGCCTCGTCATCACCGAGGTGACCCAGCTGGCGTACGCCGTCCACGTGGAGGACCGGCGGCGCAACGACCGCGCGGTGTCGTTCGCCTTCCACTGCCGCTACGATGGCCTGCTCAACCCTCGCGACCCCGACGGGTTCATCGTCGAGGCCCGCTTCTTCCCGGCCGAGGACGTGAAGAGCGTCATCCCCATCCCACCGCTGCGCGACCCGCTGGTGGCGTACCTGCAGGGCCGGCGGCCCGGGACCTTCTACGCCTACGGCGGCTGGGACGGGCGCAACATGACCCCGGTGTGAGCCGCCGCCGGGGCCTGCCACGCCGGCCGCGCTCGGGACGTCGCCCGCCATGCCGCGCGGCGGCTGGTAGCATGCGCCATGCCTGAAGGCGCTCCCCTGCCGCCCAGCGAGGCCGCGACGCTGCTGCGCGACGCCGCGCCCGCACCGGTGAGCGAGCCGGTCGCCCTCGAGGAGGCGCTGGGGCGGGTGTTGGCGGCGGACGTCGCCAGCCTGTGCGACCACCCCACGGTGGACGAGTCCGCCCTCGACGGTTACGCCTGCCGGGTGGAGGACACCGCCGGGGCCGGCGCCCAGGCGCCGGTACGCCTGCGCGTGGTCGGCGAGGCACCCGCGGGACGCCCGTACGCCGGCAGCGTCGGCGCGGGTGAGACCGTTCGCATCTTCACCGGTGCCGTGCTCCCCGAGGGCGCCGACGGCATCGTCGCGGTAGAAGCCAGCCGCGAGCCCGAGGACGCGCCGGGAACCGTCGAGCTGCTCGCCGAGGCGCGCCCCGGCGACGTGCGCCGGCAGGGGCAGGACCTGGTAGAGGGACAGGTCTATCTACCTCGCGGTCGCAGGCTTCACGCCGGCTCCGTCGGGCTGGCGGCGGCCATGGGGCACGCGCGCCTGCCGGTCGCTCGGCGGCCGCGGGTAGCGCTGCTGACCACCGGCGACGAGGTGGTGCCTCCGGGCGGGCCGCTGGCTCGCGGCCAGGTCTACGACAGCAACGGCGCCTCGCTGATGGCGCTCGGCCGCGCCGCCGGCGCCGACATGGTCCGGCTTCCGGCCGTCGCCGACGACCCCGAGGCTCTGGGCAGCGCGCTGCGCAAGGTCGGCGGCGTCGACCTGCTGCTCACCTCCGGCGGGGTGTCGATGGGCCGCTACGACCTGGTGCGCGAGCTGCTGTTCGAGCGCGGCAACGTGGTGTTCTGGAAGGTGGCCATGAAGCCGGGAGGGCCGGCGCTCTTCGGCCGCTTCGAGGACACCGCCGTGCTCGGCCTTCCGGGCAACCCGGTGTCGAGCATGGTGGTGTTCCTGGTGCTCGCGCGCGCCTTCATCGATGCCGCCCTGGGTCGCAGCGACCCCTCCCCCTACTTCGACCGCCGCTGGGCGGTGGCGGGGGCCAAGCTGCATGCCAACGCCACCAAGGAGAGCCTCCTGCGGGTGACGCTGGCCGAGCGGGACGGGCGCTGGCTGGCGCGGCCGCTGACCAACCAGTCCTCCGGCGTGCTCCGCTCCATGGCCGCGGCCGACGCGCTGGCGCTGGTGGCTCCCGGCCGGGACGTCGCCAGCGGCGAGAACGTGCCCGTCATCCCGCTCGCTCCACATCTCGGGTGAGCGCTCGGAGCACGGTGGCGCCGTGAGCGCGGCCTCGCCCGAGAGCCTCCCGCTGGCGTTCTACGCCAGGCCCGCTGACGTGGTGGCGCGCGAGCTGCTGGGACAGGTGCTCAGCGTGCGCCGGGCGGGCCGCCTGGTCAACGCCAGGATCGTGGAGACCGAGGCCTACCTGGGCGAGCGGGACCTGGCGTGCCACGCCTCGCGCGGGCGCACGCGACGCACCGAGACGCTCTACGGACCGCCGGGGACCGCCTACGTGTACCTGATCTACGGCATGCACCACCTGTTCAACGTGGTGGCGCTCGCCGAAGGCGAGCCGCACGCCGTGCTGGTGCGGGCGGTGGAGCCGGACCCGCCCCTCGCCGCCCGCACCGACGGCCCGGGCCGGCTCACGCGGGCGCTGGGGATCGACCTCTCCCACAACGGCATCTCGCTGCTGGCGCCGCCCATCACCATCCTGGCCGGCACGCCCCCGGAGAACGTCGCCGTGGACGCCCGGGTGGGCGTCGACTACGCCGGAAGCTGGAGCGCGGCGCCGCTGCGGTTCCTCGATGCCGGCAGCCGCTGCCTGTCCCGTCCGCCGAGCCTGGCGGCGGGGCGCGGCTGAACGCCGCGGACCTCAGCTCTCCTGAGGGAACTCCTCATGCGGGGTGCGGGCGCTGTCGCGAACGCCGGCCTCGAACGGCTCCACGTGCACCGTCGTGACCAGGTCGGAGAGCTGGCCGTGCATGCCCTTCTCCAGCCTCCCCACGAGGGCGTGCGCGTCCCGCACGCTCATGTCGGGATCGATGAAGACGTCCACCTCGGCGAAGCGCGAGCGCCCCGCCCGGCGCGTGCGCAGGCGGTGGTAGCCGAGCACCTCGGGCGCCTCGTCGAGCACCCGCAGGATGATGCGCTCCTCGTTCTCGGGCAGGCGCTCGTCGAGCAGCCCCGAGACGGAGCGCTGCATCACCCCCACGCCCGCCCGCACGATGTTCACCCCCACGAGGATGGCGATGATGGGGTCGAGCGGTCGGAAGCCGGTCAGCGCCACCAGCACCACCGCCGCCAGCACGCCGACCGAGGTCCAGACGTCCGTGAGCAGGTGCCGGGCGTTGGCCTCGAGCGCCGCGGAGCGCTCGCGGCGGCCGGTCCGGAAGAGGAACGCCGCCAGGGTGCCGTTGACGACCGTCGCGGCGGCAGCCACGCCGCTGCCGAACGCCACGTGCGACAGCGTCTGCGGATGGAGCAGCCGCTCGGCCGCGGCGATGAGGATGGCCAGGGCTGCGAGCACGATCAGCGTGCCCTCCAGCACGCTGGAGAGGTACTCCGCCTTGGCGTGACCGTAGGGATGGCGGTAGTCGGGCGGCGTCCCCGCCACCCACATGGCGATCATCAGCGCGACCGCCGCCACCAGGTTCACCACCGACTCGGCCGCGTCGGACAGGAACCCCACGGAGCCGGTCAGCCCGTAGGCGCCGAACTTCAGCAGCAGGATGACCACGGCGCCGGCGAGGCTGATGCCGGCGGCTCGCCGGCGCAGGTCGGAGTCGCGGCCGGAGTCGGGGCCGGGGTCGGGGCCGGAGTCGCGATCGGGGCCGCCGACGCTGCCGGGCCGGGTCACCCCCGGCCGTCCCCTCCGTCGTCGCCGTCCGGCGCGCCCGGCGAGGGACCGTCCGGGCCGTCCTCCTCCGGCGCACCGCTCAGGAGCGCCTCTGGGTCGGCTCCGGCGGCGATGGCAGCCATGATGGCCTCGAGCTCCTCACCCTGGTAGTCGGTCACGGTCTCCTCGATGAGCGCCAGGGCGCGCCCGGCGTCCTCCTCGGGCACCAGCACCAGCGCGGTGCCGGTGCTGCTGGCTCCCAGGTTCGAGAACATGTCCGACAGCATACCCGCGCCCCGGACCATGGCCACCATGCCCTCGTCCTCGAGCAGGGCCGCCACCATCTCGGCGAGGGCCTGCGCGGGAGCGACGTCGACCACCGTCCAGCGGTCGCCGTTCACCACCACCGTCTCGCCTTTCACCGCGACGCTCCGCCCAGGTAGGCGTGCACCAGGGCGCGGTAGCCGTGCCTGGCAGTGGCGAGGCTGGCGACGTCGACGCTCTCCTCGGTGGTGTGGGCGAGCTCCTCCTCGCCGGGCCCGAAGCCCACCACCGTGCCGCCCATCCGCGTCAGGTGGGGGGCGTCGGTGGCGAACCACCAGGTGCGCTCGCGCAGCCGCTGCCCGGCGGCCGCCAGCGACGCGCCGAGCGCACGCCGGGCGGCCTCCACCTCGCGGCTCTCGCCCGGCGCCAGGTATGGCGAGACCGAGCGCAGGAAGTCGCGCACCACGCGCCCGTCCTCGCTCTCGGCGTGCTCGCCCGGCACCGTCACCTCCACGCGCGGGTCCTCGGCCAGCGAACGCAGCAGGTCGCAAACGCTCTGCTCGCTCTCTCCAGGGATGGTGCGGTAGTCGACGGTAAGCACGGCGCTGCCCGGGACCATGTTGACGCCGCCCTCGGGGTAGCTCCGCAACTGCGTGGGGGTGGCGCTGGCACCGACCAGCGGGCCGCCGCTCGGCAGCTCGCACGCCTCCAGGCGCTGCAGGAAGCGCGCCGCATGGTACAGCGCGTTCTCGCCCAGCTCCGCCTTGGCGGCGTGGGCGATGCGCCCGGGAAAGCGCACCTCGACCTCGACGCGGCCGCGGTGACCCAGCATCAGGTCGAGCTTGCTCGGCTCGCCCAGGACGATCACGTCGGCCGCCCGCCGTTCGCCCAACACCCGCGCACCGAGGCCGCCGGTCTCCTCCTGCACCACGCCCGCGACCACCAGCGTGCCGGCGAAGCCGTCCGCCGCGGCATCCGCCGCCGCCAGGGCCATGCACGCCAGAGCGCTCTTCATGTCGCAGGCGCCCCGGCCCCACAAGCGCCCGTCCTCGACGGCGCCGGACAGCGGCGGGTGGGGCCACAGCGAGGCGTCGCCCAGCGGCACGGTATCCAGATGGCCGTTGAGCATCAGCACGGGGCCGTCGCCCCGCTCGAAGGTTCCGATGACGTTGCCTACCTCGTCCGTGCCGGCGCTATCGAACCCCAGCCGGCGGAAGGCGCCGAGCAGCACCTCCGCCGCCGGGCTCTCGTGCCCGGAGGGGCTCGGTGCCCGGATCAGCTCGGCGGCCAGTGCGGTCTCGGCGTCGCCTTCCATGCCTGGCATCATACGAACTTTCCCATCGCGTTCCCGCCGGCCGCTGGCTATGCTCCCGGCATGACCACGCTCGCCTGGGACTGCGGCGCCTGCGGCCACCACAACGAGGACGGCGCGGTGTGCGCGGCCTGCGGGGTGGCGAAGCGGTACCTGGACGACCCGCCCCTCGAGCTCCCGTACCCGCCGCGGCTCGCGGCGTTGCCCGCCTTCTACGCCGGCCTGCTGTGGGCGGCGGCGGGCATGCTGGGGGTGAGCCTGCTGCTCGCG
>Ga0315540_10000462_pt1 | contig 23016 bp, 26 predicted proteins | sample SalMarSW160110MG_FD_203677 | JGI IMG/M metagenome (GOLD analysis project Ga0315540, IMG submission 203677) | Salt marsh sediment microbial communities from the Plum Island Ecosystem LTER, Massachusetts, United States - Salt Marsh Sediment SW1601-10 ...
CCGTCGCTTCGCGCGCGACTACGAACAACTCACCGCCGTCGCTGAGACCCTCATCATCATCGCCGCCACCGCGACACTTATCAGGCGCTGGCCGTGACACACGCACTTTTCAAACACGCTCTTAATCCGCTTACTGGAGGGAAGTATCGGATAATAGCTTCAGCTTGCGCAGGCGTTCCCGGTGGTTTCTGATGACCCGAAATTGTCCTGATCTCACCGCGCAGAAAGTGGCGACGCTTTTCTAAGCGCTACCAGTGCCGCCAAAATAACGCCAACACCTGATTGGCTCCGGACTGAAAGCGCTGTTGTTCACCGACGGAAGGCTACGCGGGAAGCACGACGACGTTATCGACAAACCAATCGTTCTTATCCGGGATCAACATTGCCGATGTCGATCCCAAGCTGTGCTTCAGCTTGTTGAAGGGTATCGCTGCGCCGTCGTTCCAAGTCCTGTCACCCATTCGGCTGTTGCTCTCATTTGATGGCGGTTAGTTGTCCGTTTGAGAATGAGGGTTTGCAAATCGGCGGTGTTGTGATTCACGATTTCCATGTGGACACGAACGACGCGAGGCCGCATGGCCGCGATCGAGCGGAAAACGAAGCGTTATCCGACCGATCTCACCGATGAAGAATGGCAACGGATCGTGCCGCTGCTGCCCAAGCCGGCGAAGCTGGGGCGCAAGCGGGATGTGGACCTGCGCGAGGTGCTGAACGCCATCCGCTATATGACCCGCTCGGGCGGCGGTTGGCGCATGCTGCCGAAGGATTTTCCGCCTTGGCAGACCGTCTACGAGTGGTTCCGCCGCTTCGTGCGGCTGATGCTGTTCCGCACCATCCACGACATTGCGCTGATGATGGACCGCGAGCGGGCCGGACGCGAGGCGAGCCCGAGCGCAGGTGTCATCGACAGCCAAACGGTCAAGGCGCCGGCGCCAGGAGCGCAGCGGGGCTATGATGCCGCCAAGAAGACGGTCGGACGCAAGCGGCATGTGGCGGTGGATATGCCAATGTTGGATTGTCGGCGCTCTGCGCAGGAAGCTGGCTCGCCGTACCTTATGAACAGCGTGATCTCCTGTACGACGTGATCTTCTCGCTGGCCGCGCTGGCGCTCATCCGCTTCGCCCTCGATGTTCGCTTGCTAGTCGGCCGGCGCACTTTCGATAATTTGCTGATCGGGCGCTATCACCGACCGCGGCGGGAGGACCACAATTTTGTGTTCTTCGACATCGCTGGTTCAGCGCGCGCTGCCTTGCGACTGGGCGATGAAAAATTCCATTCCTATGTGTCTCGGTGTTTTCCGACATTGATCGACCAATCGTAGATCATGGTTGCGACATTCATGCTTTTGTTGGCGATGCGCTGATCGCTACTTGGCCGCTGGAGGTACCTACGGCCAACTGCCAGGCAGTTGCCGCGGTGTACGCCGTCTTCGACCGGTTGAATGTACTTCGCGAACGTTATGAACATCGCTTTGGTGAGGCGCCCGTTCTCAGAGCCGTTTTACACGGCGGCCCGGTTGTTGTTGTTGGCGAAACAGGGGGCAGCCGTGGCCAAATTACCTATCTCGGTGATGTACTCAATGTCACTGCGCGTATAGAGGCGCTAGCCAAGACGCTGGGCGTTGATGTCCTCATATCTGCCAGTCTGCTGGCACACACCAAGCTGCCGTCAGGCATCACGGCTACATCGGCCGGCCCTCATCAACTCAAGGGTATTGCCGAACCGGTTGGCGTGTTTGCCCTTTCGCGTTCTCGATAGTGCGTGCGCGGCCAACAGATGCCATTTAGTGAGGGTTTCCTATCGGGGCGGGAGAGTAGCTAGCGGCGTTGTCACCGCTGCGCGACAGCGCGCCCCAGCCCACAAACGCGCCCTAAGCTTGACTGCCAGTTGACAGATGAGCACCCGCGACGGCGGCGAAAGTGTCGGCATGCTCGCAGGACACCTGTAAACTGAAACCACTGTCGCTCACTGGCAACAATCGCGGGGACGTCTGCGTCTCCAGGCTCCGGATGAAGACCCCATGACGGGTTCTCCCTCATGGCCAAACAAAATCCACTCCAATGCTCTATCCTGCACCGAGTGCGATGGCGACATTATAGGTGATCAACGAGGCGAGGTAGGCCAACGCGAGCATGTAAGTGAAAGTGATCGCCATCCAACGCCAGCTTCCGGTCTCGCGCCGGATTACCGCCAGCGTGGACGCGCATTGTGGTGCGAAGATATACCACACCAACAGGGCCAGTGCAGTCGGCAAGCTCCATTGGTTGGCGAGAGTATGACCAATCTGCTCTGCTGCCCCCTTTCCGCCCTCGATGGCATAGACCGTACCAAGCGCCGCAACTGCAACTTCGCGCGCGGCCATACCCGGGACCAGGGCGACACTGATCTGCCAATTGAAGCCAACGGGCGCCAGCAAGGGTGAGAGCGCATGGCCGATGATCGCAGCCAGGCTGTAATCGATGGCCGGGCCTGTTGCGCCTTCCGGAGGGCGCGGAAACGAGGCGAGAAACCAGATCAGCACCATCATCGAGAAAATCGTGGTGCCGGCGCGCTTCAGGAAGATTCTTGCCCGCGTGTACAGACCTGTGACGATGCTGCGCGGACGGGGCAGTTTATAGTCCGGCAATTCCAGCATGAACGGCGGGGTCGGGTCGTCGCGCCAGAAAAAGAACTTGGCGAGGAAGGAGACGCCCAATGCGCTGACGATGCCGGCGGCGTAGAGGCCGAACATCACCAGTCCCTGCAGGCTGGCGAATCCCCACACCTGCTTGGCCGGAATGAAGGCGGAAATGATCAGCGTGTAGACAGGAATGCGCGCCGAGCAGGTCATTAGCGGGGCCACCAGAATCGTCGTCAACCGGTCGCGTGGGTTGTCGATGACCCGCGTTGCCATGATGCCAGGGATGGCGCAGGCAAAACTCGACAGCAGCGGAATGAAGGCGCGGCCGTGCAATCCGGCACCGCCCATGATGCGGTCCATCAGAAAGGCGGCGCGCGCCATGTAGCCGAGGTCTTCCAGCAGCAGGATGAATAGGAACAGGATGAGGATTTGCGGCAGGAAGACGATGACGCTGCCGACGCCGGAAATGACGCCGTCCTGAAGGAAACTCTGCAACACGCCATCGGGCACCCAGTTATGGACACCCGCGCCGACGGCATCGAAACCAGCCGATATGAGGTCCATGAGCGGCTGGGCCCATGAAAAGACCGCCTGGAACATCACGAACAGAAGCGCCAGCAGAATGAGAAGACCGAAGATCGGGTGCAGCAGGACGGCATCGAGCCGGGTCGTCAGCGTGTCCGGCTTTGTCGGCATATGGACCGCAAGTTTGATGATGCGATCAGCTTCGCGCTGGGCTGCGCGCAATTCACTGATAGTCGGGGTCTGCCAGCCTGCCTCGCGCCTTGTATCCAGGTCAGCCGCGGCCAGTTCGTCGAGCCGCGCCGACAGTTCATCGATGCCGCCGCGACGCACCGCCGCCGCCGTGACGACCGGCACACCAAGCGCGGCCGACATCTGTTCAGTATCGATGTCGACGCCGCGCCGGTGCGCGATGTCGATCATGTTGAGCACCAGCAGCAGCGGACGTCCCACCTGCTTGAGTTCGATCACCAGACGCATGGCCAGGCGCAGATTGGTGGCGTCGGCAACGCAGATCAGCAGGTCCGGTGGTGCTTCGCCGACCAGCCGCCCGAGCACGACGTCACGCGTCACTTCTTCATCGGGACTGCGCGCCCGCAGCGAATAGGTGCCCGGCAGGTCGACCAGGCTCACGCTGTGTCCGGACGGTAGCCACAGGGTGCCGCTCTTGCGTTCCACAGTGACGCCCGGGTAGTTCGCCACCTTCTGCCGGCTGCCCGTTAGCGCATTGAACAAGGCGGTCTTGCCGCTGTTCGGCGTTCCGATCAGAGCAAAGCGTCGCGTGCCCGTTTCGGCCACTACGTTCATCTGTGAATTCCAATCAAATGACGAGAATCGCCATTGCCTCGCGACGCCGGATGGCCACGGTGGCATTGTCGATGCGCACGGCGATCGGATCGCGGCCGAACGTCCCCTCATGCAGGATTTCGACTGCCGCGCCTTCGGTGAAGCCCAGTTCGATCAACCGCCGTTCAAGTTCGCCCGTGGGCAGATTTGAAAGGCCTTCGGTAACCATGATGAGGTGAATTTGACCCCGAAACCCTCGCTTCGCCTGGCCCAGGCAGAAATGCGGCGGCTCTTCAGATGAATGATTGCTGTCGACCATGATTTATCGTCCAAGCTGTTCAGTTGCTCCATAGGGTCACAGATGGGGCGAATCAAATAAAAAAGCAATATATTTCAGTATATTAGAATGATTCCAAACGAAGGAGGAGCAAGGTCAGGCTTGCACCTGTCTGATGCACCAAGCCGATTGGAACCCTCCGGGAGCGCCGTTGCGCATTGCAACGCGATGCCTCATAGCGGTCCTGATTGCACCAGATGGGCGGCGGCAAAAATGAATTTCACTGTCCCTTGCAAAGCCGCAGTGGCCGTTGCGGTGGTGTCGGATGGTCCTTCTTGTATTGAGCGAGGATCGGCTCGAGGCTCTGCTTAGGCCAGAATTTCGGCGAGCGGATTTCTCTCAGGCAGGAAGTGTTCCAATACAACCCCGCGCGTGACGGCGAGCGGCCAGCCTGCACCGTGCGCGCGACGGCATCGATGTCGGCTGCATCGGGATAGATGTACAGCGTCGTTGGATCGTCCTTTACCATCGCGATGATTTGCCGGCCATCCGATGGTGACCAGCTGGTGCAGCCGTCGCTGCGGCCGCCGGCATATTCGACCAGTTGTCCAAACGGAACGTAACCGTCGTGGTTTGCATACGGGCTGCGCGGATCTTTCAGAAGGCATGCCGCTCTTAGCAGTTCCGCCGCATGTCCGCCGATCTCGCGCTGTCTGGCGTTCGCGTTCGCGCCTTCACCGTCGAACTGCACGAACGCGCGCATGAAGGCCGCATCCTGTTTCGCTGAGACACGATAATATCCTTTGAAAGACGTTTTCGTCTCGCCTGTCACATAGGCGCCACCGGCCGTCAGGTTCGAATCCATCGCATTGCTGAAGTTTTTCGCGCACCGTCTTCCGTTTGCGAAATCCGCGATAGCTTTCAAATCACGACCGCCGCCGTGGCCCGCCGAAATAGCGTGAAATGATCGGTCAGATTCGCAGATGACGTAAAACCGGTGCCCCGGCCTGCCGTCGCTCAAATCGTTGGGACGCGTAGCGTCCATGGCGAAGTAGCAGGGGTTTCTGACTGTGCCTTCGCTTACTTTCCTATGGTAGAGCGCGCGCGCTCTCTGCAAGACCACGCGTGCAATTTGATCTTCGCCTTCGCCGACATGAGCCCCCAGCCAAGCCGGGATCTCCGATGGTTGCCCCGCCGCAAATAATGGCGACGCTGCCGGCAGGGCTATGACGATGATGTAGAGACCGAAGATACCGACAATATTCCAGAGGGCGGATATTGACCGCATCAGATCAATTCTCCTGTCGAAGCGCTTTGCAGTTGCTTGCGGGCGTTGCCGCGAGGCATCGATCGCGATGGGCTGCGCATTAATGGGCGATGACTTCTTCTCCAGCGCGTCTCACCGCGAAGAATTGTGAGCGCAAGCTGACCCGGCGTGGGTCATTCAGGCAAAAGGACCACACAGCGATTGCCATTTCAAGCCTCGCGGCATGTGTCCGGCGACATTTGCAACACCAAAACTGACTCACGACCATGGCGGCAATTCACGCTAGCGCGCCCCGCGTTCATGCGGAACGGATGTGAAGTTCATCCAGCCGCTTGAACTTGTAGATGGCAAAGGACACGACCCAGGCGGCAGCGAATACGGCGATGATGGCAAAGCCGAGATTGTTGAAATTCTGGTTCAATGTGCCAATGGCATCCCAGAAGCCGCCCGAAAGCGCCAGCTTGTCGCCAATCAGCCCGAGCGCCTCGATGCCACCGATGAGCACCGCTACCAGCACCGATACGAGCGTGATGGTCATGTTGTAGTAGAGCTTGCGCATTGGCTTGACGAAGGCCCAGTCATAGGCGCCGAGCATCATCACGCCATCGGTCGTGTCGATCAGCGCCATGCCGGCGGCAAAGAGCACGGGGAATACCATGATTGCCTCTATGGAGACCCCCATTGTCGCTTGCGTCGCCGACACGCCGAACACCGCGACCTCGGTGGCGGTATCGAAACCCAGCCCGAACAGGAAAACCAAGCAGCAACATGTGCCAACTCTTGTCGACTAGGCGGAACAGCGGGCGGAAAATACGTGACAGCAGTCCACGATTGTTGAGCAGGACGTCGAGGTCCTCATTCACGTATGTGCCGCCGGCGCGGACGTGGCGATAGCTCTTGTAGATCGACACGAAGATCATGACATTCATGGCCGCGATGACGAGAAGAAACGCTGCCGACACGCCTGTGCTGATCGTTCCGCCGATGCTTTGCTAACTCTGGAAGCGGTCGATCATGGTTGCCGCCACACCGAAAAGCAAGGCAACGATGATGACAACCGTCGAGTGGCCGAGGGCGAAGAAAAAGCCGACAGCTACCGGACGCCGATCCTGCTGCATGAGCTTTCGCGTCACATTGTCGATCGCAGCGATATGGTCGGCGTCGACGGCATGCCGCAAGCCCAAGCCGTAGACCACCAGAGCCACGCCGAGGAGTGTGGGCCGGTTATGGAAGGCAACGAATGCCCAAAGCCAGGCGCCGGCATTGAGCACAGCCAGGGCCGAATAGACGACGATGAGACGCAGTTTCAGATCCGAGGAGCTTTCCCGGAAAAAGCGACCGATGGTGGCGAACATGGATTGGCCCTGCGTTCAGACATTCACTGTCATCGCAGAACATGGAAAACCGCAAGTCAGCGATTGTCCCGCACCGGAACACCCCGCCCGACGCTTCCGCTGTGACGCTTGTGATGGCAGGTCTCCTGGCTCGCGGGTCGCCGCGGCTTCCGCCTTCCCGGGTCCATGTAACCCAGTGGCTGTGGAAGCGGCTCGTCGCTCACAGTTACGGGGGCAGCCGCGGCTTTGGGACTTCCTTACCGTGTTCCCTTTTGATCCCCAAAGGGAACCATCACGGCGAAGATAAGTTCGGATTCGCGTGCAAGTCAATCCATGTTTTGCCTGCGGTCCTTTGCGCTTTGACACATGCCATGCGAGGCCTGTAAGCGCTGGGCACCATGGTTGAACAGGTACCGTCGGGAAGCGAACAGGACACTGGGTCAGGATCGGGCCGCACGGAGTTCGCGGCTTATGCAGGCATATTGGGCCTGGGCGTTGCGCTCTTCTGGGTCACCGGCAGTTACCCCTCGCGCATGCCCGTATGGGCGCCCTGGGACTTTTCCGTATGGGTCTATCTCGCAACGTCGCTGGCGCTTTTGTGGTTCGTGCGTGGCTTTGCACTGACACCGCGCGAGGAATGGCCCCCCGCCTGGCGGATCGCGGCCTTTCTGGCCGGCCTCACCTTGACCTATGCGGTGCTGCAGACGCGGTTCGAGTACTGGTCTCAGCACATGTTCTTCCTGAACCGCATCCAGCACGTCGTGATGCACCACATGGGGCCCCTTTTGATGGCGCTCGGCTGGCCGGGCGCGATGATCAGGCGTGGGGCGCCGGTGTGGGTGCAAAGGGCAATGGAGCATCCAGCCATCGTCGCCGCGCTGCGGATTGTACAGCAGCCGATTGTCGCCGCGTTCCTGTTTGTCGGGCTGTTCTATTTCTGGCTCATTCCGCCGGTTCATTTTCGCGCCATGCTCGACCCGCAGCTCTATGCGGTGATGAACTGGAGCATGGTCGCGGACGGCATCCTGTTCTGGTCGCTGGTGCTCGATCCGCGCCCGAAGCCGCCGGCGCGGATATCGTTCAATGCGCGCGCCGTGCTGGCGGTCGGCGTAATGTTCCCGCAAATCGTGCTGGGCGCTTTCATCGCCTTCGCTACCCGCGACCTATATCCCTATTACGATCTGTGCGGGCGGCTGATACCCTCGATTGGCGCCGTGAATGACCAGCACATCGGCGGCATCGTGATCTGGATTCCGCCAGCCATGATGAGCGTGATCGCCCTGCTGCTGGTTCTGAACGCCCTCAGGATCCACGAGGATACGATAAAGGAGACAGACGATGATGCCGCTTCACTTGCCGCTCTCGCGAGCCGTTGGACCGGCCGCTAGGACCGGCCGGAAGGCTCTGTTGCCGCTATGCCTTGTGGCAGCGGTCATGGCCGGCGGCATACCGGCGGCGGCTGGTGCCCAGGGTCTCAGGATCAGCGGCCAATGGATGCGCCTCGTCATCGCCGCGCGTCCGGCAGCCGGTTATTTCACGCTGAACAACGACACCGACAAGGTGGTGACGCTGGTGGGCGCCGCGTCGCCGGGCTGTGGCAAGGTCATGCTCCATCACAGCGTGCAGGAAAACGGCCAGGACATGATGGTAATGGTCAAAAGCCTGCCGGTGCCCGCGCACGGGGCCATAAAATTCGCACCCAGCGGTTATCATCTGATGTGCATGTCGCCCGCCAAGACGATGAAGCCGGGCACGAGCGTTCCCGTCACGCTGAGCTTTGCCGACGGCAGCACCGTCAGGGCCGACTTCCCGGTGCGCGGCATGAACAGCCAATAATACCAACGGAACTGGGCTATATCAGCCGCAGCAGCCTTGCCAACAGCCCGGGCGGGCTGGCTTCCTCGATGAGTCTCCTGAGGTCGGCTTCGGTGCCGGCGATGTCGGGGCTCGCGGTGCCGAGCGAGGACACCAGCAGGCGTGCCGCGCCCGATCCGTCGAAGACGTAGATGGCTGAGCTATGGCTCACCTCGTAAGGGTGATCCGCGGTTTCAGGGGTCACCGAATAGGCGATGCGATAGCGCCGTGCCAGTGCAGCGATCTGGTCAGGCGTGCCACGCAGGCCTTCGACCTGAGGCGCGAAGTTCCTGACATATTGAAGCAGCACCGACAAACTGTCGCGGTCGGGATCGGCGGTGATAAAGAGAAAGCGGACGTGCTTGGCCTCATCGCCAAGCTGGTGGAGGATGGTGCTGACATTCTGCAGCGTGGTCGGGCAGATGTCGGGGCAGAAGGTGTATCCGAAATACAGCATCATGATCTGCCCGCGGTAATCGGCCGCGGTCACCTGCTTGGTGTCGGATGCCCGCGTCATGGTGAATTGAAGCGACGGGGAAGTACCCGAGACATCGTCCGAATGCCACCTGGCCCCGCTGTCGCAGCCCGTGAGTGCGGCAAGGCCCGGCGCCGTTGCCGCGACACCAGCAAGTTTGAGGGTGCGACGACGGTTCAGCAACAGCGCGCCGCTCTTCACCCCCAAAGGATGCTTATGGCCGCGAAACGACTTGGTGGAAATCAACATAATGCAACACAAACACCAGGGTTACGGCAGTGACGAAGACAAAAGCGGCCACGCTTGTCAGAGTGAGTGCGAGCACCCGGTTCTGTTCTCGCAACCTGGATCGCGACGGCATTACGGCGGGTTCAGCCGTTTCGCTCAAGGCCGCCGCTTGCGCATCGATCCCGCTTGTCCTGACCTTGGCTTCCTCGTCCAGCATGGTCATCGACCCAAGCATTTCTGGGCAGGGGAGTAAACCGGATGACATGACGCAGTGCCTCTGGCGTTGCGGCCTTGCCGCTCGAGACGGCGTTCATTGCCGGTGGCTGGAGCGAAGCGCTCAATCCAGCGACGATCCAAGACGTCATGGGTGCGACCAGCTTTGGGCATGCCTGGGAGCTTGAGGCGGCCGCAGCCCGCATTCTCATCGCGACTCTCACCGTGCTTGCCATGCGACTGATGATCATCGCTGAAATCATCTTCGGCATTGGCGTCGTCGGCCTGGTTTCGGTGTTCAAGATGCTCGATCCGATCTAGGCGCGGTTGGGAGCCGGCTGCACCGACGGCGCCATTGCCACCACTGTTGCCCGTAACATCTTGCCCCATCATTGCCGCGGCGCGTCGTTGCGGTAATCGGCGATGGTCTTGGCGGCCTTCAGTTCGGCATCCTTTTGCCGCGAAGCGGCACCGAGGTCGCGCGCGGCCGCGATTTCGCCCGGCGACAGGCTGTCCTGCTTGTAGAACGTATAGGAGAGGGTGATTTCCTGCAGATCTTTGGCGTTCTTGTCCTTCAGCATCTGCTTGTCGACATAAAAGACGAGCGGCATGTCGGCGCTCTCACCCGGCGCCAGCTTCTCATTGGTGAGGGCAAAGCTGTGGGTCTTGAAGAAATACGACGCCGCCTGATAGGGCGTGACGTTGAATACCGCCCGGCCGACAACGGTCTGATTGGAATTGTTGCGGGCGTGGTAATAGACCTTGGTCGGTTCACCGAACCTGACACGCAGCGAACGCTGCACGGGTGTGAAATCCCATGGCAGTCCGCGCGCCACGTTGGCATCGAACTGGACGGTTATCGTCTGGCTCCCTTTTGCGGCCACCACTTGCGTGGCGGCGACCCGTTTCACCGTTCCGCCATACCCTGAATAGACGCGGAAAATGCGGTATAGCGTCGGTGAGAATATGACGCCGGTGGTCGGGATGCCCAACAACGTGGCGACCAGGGCCAGGACCGGCAGATGGTTGGTGGATTGGGGTTTCATGTCTCGTGATCGGCCGCGCCAAGTTGAAACGGCCATCACCTCCAATCAATGCGGCCGTGTGGCACATGGCGCCATCCTGCGTTGACGAACAAACGCGCGCTTTGCATCCCGACAAGTGCGATTCCGTCGGATCGAAGGCCAATTGGCGATCGCCCGCGCATCCTCGTTCGTGGGCGCCATGGCAGCTTCCTTCCTGGCGCCAAAGGCATCGTTTGTCCACGCGCCAGTCTTGAAGTCACGGATCTGCCTGAACAGGTATTCGGTGGCAGATTTCCTGGTTTGCCGCAGGGAATGACATCGTGAACACCGCATATTGTAAAGCTTGCTGGCTTCCTGCCAGATGGGGTCACCGCTTGCAATGCGAAACGGTCACGCCGGACCGGTGAGCATGTTTCGAACAGTAGAATTGGGGCGGCGAGCTTTTTGGGATGTCGCGTGCATTATGGGGTTACTCCATGACATCTCGCTCATCCCGGAGATCGTCTTCTGCATGGCAACCCGGTTCGCGGCGGTGCCCGTCTTCTTCCAGGTGGGCCGCCGGATGCGAAACGGGTCCTGGGGACTTGCGTTGCGCATGCCAGGCGATGATAAGAAGCCAGTAGCGCTATTCAAGCGGGTATTGGCATGACACGCATTGTGCTCGTTCGTCACGGTCATGTCGAAGGCATCTCACCCGCGCGGTTCCGTGGCCGTGCCGACTTGGCACTGACGGCGCGCGTGCGCGGTGAAGCCGCGGCCGTCGCCAGCAAGATCGCTTCGAGGGGGGCAGCCGGTCGCCGTCTACACGAGTCCGCTGCGGCGTTGCCTGGAAACGGCCGCCGCCATCACAAAGGCATCGGGGACGGAATCGAAGGTGCTGGAGGATCTCAGCGACCTCGACTGCGGCCGGTGGCAAGTCAAGACCCATGATGAGGCCCGCCGCAGCGATCCCGAGACATTCGTTGCATGGTTCGCGACGCGGCAACTCGTACGCCTGCCCGAAGGCGAATCGCTCCAGGATATGGCGTTGCGTTCCGGCGAAGCACTTCGCCTCATCTTAGCCTCCCACCCCCGCGAGACGATCGTCGTCGTTGGCCATGACAGCATCAACCGGGTCCTGCTGATGCAACTGCTCGACCAGCCGCTGTCGCTTTACTGGCGCCTGGCGCAGTCGCCGTGCTGCATCAACGAGATAACCATCGAGGACGGGCATAAGTCACCATGCTTTCGTGCGAGACGATCCCCCTCTCACAGCCCCGGACCCAGGCGCGCAGCAAACCCTCGGCGGTAAGCAGCGTCATCTGCGTATCATCGGTGATCGCACCAAACAGCCCGTAGGCCAAAGCATAGTCAGTGATGCCTGCCACACCGAACCGGGCGATGATCTCTTGGCGCGACAGAAACTCCACCGGCGCCGCGAGCGCATCCCCGATGGCCCCGCCCAGCAGGCATCCGAGAAAGCGACGCTTCGCCTGTTCTGGCGTCTGCGCCGCCTTTGGCCATACTGGAATGTCAGACACATCAACCTCCTGCTTAAGGGACGGGCTCATAGAGGGACACCTGAGCGAGACCATTCACCTGGTTCAATCCGTCTGTCGGCCTGAGCAGTATTGCCTTGGCAGTCATTCAACTTTCGTTTCGACGGCCATGCGACCCGGCGATATCGAGGAGGCCGAGGTGCTTGCCGCTACCGATGGCGCTGCAGCCGTGCCTGAAGCCGTCATACCTGCCAAATAGCTTGATCTCTTGTCGCCACTGTGTTATTTCAACCCTGAACAGGGTGTATATTAATGACAAACTCGATTCAACACAGTTCGGCGCAACGCTACCGCCGCGGCCAGGTCGAATGGGCGTTGTGGCAGTGGTTCACTTCCAGCGAGGGCAGCGCCCGCCCGCCCGCCCCGTTCCTGACCCGGATCAAGCGGCTGCTGGACATAGACCGTTCGGGCAGCGTGCCAATCGGTGCCGAAAAGGTGCCAGCGGCAAAATTTGCCTTCTTCGACGGCCGTCCCGGCGGTCATGGTGCTGATGTCGAGTATAGCGGCTTCAGCGCCTTCTGCCTGGCAATCGGACTGGATCTGCTGGATGCCGGCTTCAGCCAGCTCGAGGTGGTGTTCCTGCTGCGTCATATCGAAGGACTGCTGAAGCCGCAGTTCGCACGTGCCTTGCGCTATCCACCGGTTCCGAGGATATTCCGCGAACCTGAAGACATGCCAGAGGTTCCTCGCGTTATCGTCGACGGCTCGCTCAAGGCGGATCCGCGCATCTTCATGGTGGTGAACAGGATCGACATCTCCGAGCAATTCGCTTCGGTTCAGCCCGGGCACCCCATCATCATCAAGCCGGATTTCGTCTGGGGTATCGACGCCTTGCGTGAACGCCTCAACCGGCTCGATTTCAACGACCGGCGCGCCTTCGTGCTGGAGGTCGCCCACACCGCGATACAGATCACGCAGCACCTGGCGAAGGCTCCGATTGTCAAGCGCGGCCGCCCGTCCGGCCGTGCCGCCTCGACACAAGCGCGCAAGCAAGCCTGACACTGAAAGGCTCATTGAAGCGATCGGTCAGGGGCTCGGTGCAAGCGCTGGCAGCCAAAACTTTCAATCGGCGTATTGACACCCCATTCAGGGTGTGTTTTAAATCAATCTCTTTGTAACCCTACAGGAGGTTTGTTATGTCCAGGTCTGTTGCGTCTTCGCGTTCCCGTCCCGCTTGCCGGCACGATGCTACGGTCGTGCCTATCCCCGTCACCGATCTGCGCCCCTATGAGCGCAACCCTGGTACCAACGCGTCTTTCCCGCCACCCGCCTCAGCACGACCAAGAACACCGAGGACGAATTCGAGACGACAAAGGGCGGCGGGCGCCTCGCCACCTCGGTCGGTGGCACACTCACCGGCCGTGGTGGCCAGGTGATCATCATCGATGACCCCCTCAAAGCCGATGAAGCCGCATCAAAGTCCAAACGGGAGGCGGTGAACGACTGGTTCGACGGCACGCTCTATTCCCGCTTTGACGGCAGAGAGACGGGTCGCATCATCGTGGTCGCAAGCGCCTGCACCAGGATGATCTGACCGGCCATCTGCTTGCCAAAAAGTGCAGCCGCTGGGAGTTGATCAAGCTGCCTTCCATTTGTCCGCAGGATCAGACCATCCGTTGGGGAGCCCAGCCAGATCAAGCTCACCACTGGAAAGAAGACGAGGCACTATGGCCGCAGCGCCAGTCGCTTGCTGAGCTCGCCGAAATGAAGGCAATGCTCGGCACGCCGTCGTTCAATGCACAGTACCTGCAAGAGCCCGTCCCGCCTCAGGGCAATCCGTTCAAGGCCGAGTGGTTCCACTACTATGACGGTGACCCGCCATTGCGCGATGGCGCCGACCCGGCCAATTCGCTCATCAAACCTGGCTACATCATGCAGAGCTGGGACACCGCCTCCAAGACAGACCAGCTGAACGACTATTCGGTGTGCACGACTGGTACATGTTCATGAAGAAGTTCTATCTGCTCGACGTCTACCGTGGTCGCCTCACCTTTCCTGACCTCAAGCATAAGGTTGTCGAGCTGGCCGGACGCCAATACACCAGCCGCCGACTATCTGTGCGCAGGGTGCTGATCGAGGACATGGGAACTGGAATGCCGCTCATCCAACAGCTGCGGCGCGAACCTCACGATTTCTCGACCAATGCATTCAAGCCCAAGGGTGACAAGGCATTCCGCTTTCAGGAGGCGGCGGCTTATTTCGAGGGCGAGCAGGTTCTCCTGCCCCGCTCAGCGCCCTGGCTGGATGACTACAAGACCGAGCTTCTGGGCTTCCCCGATGCGCGCTTTGATGACCAGGTCGACTCGACCAGCCAGTTGTTAAACCACTTGCACAAGCGCGGCATCAGCCAGGGCCGGATTATCAACGCTTACTGCTGAGGCGGGGTCAGGGGCCCATCCAGTCGAACGGAATGTGCTTGCTCGAGTTCGTCGTCCACTGAAACTTGAACCCGAAGGCATCGACCGAGCAGAGCGTCGACTTGCCCCACGTAACGATCTGCCCGGGCCCGGTCTCCGAGCCGGGCGGGTTCATGAGTTGTGGGTATTTGCCCGGCAAGCTCGTGGGGCCGGTCAGGGCCTTGGCCCAGGCCTCCACCTTGCCCGCGATCTCCGTTCCCCAATGCGCGCGATCGGGTGCGATCTCGAAGGTGATCCTGGCTCGCTCTACGCCCCGTACATGTCGGCCTTCGGTAAACAGGCCGGCCACCTCAGCTGGAAATCCACCGACCTGGCCGCCAAATATCCGCGGCAGCACCTCGGCCTGGGGCTCATCGGCGCGCTCATCGATGAAGATGCCGGCAGAACCTTTCGCCTTTCCCGCCCATAGATCACCTTCCCATCTGCCCACGCGCATGAAGCTCAGGCCATCCAGACTGATGTCACCAAAATGACCGTGGCGGATGTGCCAGAAGAGCACCGAGTCACACACGCCATTGTCCGGCGCCTGCGCAAAGGTGCAAGGGCAGGCAACCGCGCAGCTGCAATTGTCGAACCAGTCCCCGGTAATGCGCCAATCCGGTATGTCGGTCATGATGGATCTCCGCTGGCCCCAAACGGCAGTCTGACACCGACCTCACAGAAGTGCCATATGCTGTCGACACGCCCTAATTTGAACCCTTAGAGTCGTTCAGCACCCCTCATGCATGCGATGTGGTATCCGGCACAGACCCGGCGGTCGTCAGGAAGGAGACATCAGCCTTGTCGTGTTCTCGAAGCGCAAAAGTGGGTAACACTTTTGCTGAAATTCTTCAGTTCACCGCGGGCAGGCCCAGCATCTCGCGCACCGTGCCTTCACGGCCAGACTTCAGACCGATGGTGCGGCCTTCCTGCAAGGCGATCTCGCCGGGTACGCCGAGCGAGGCGCGGTATAGCGCCCACATGGCGCCCACTCGATTACCCGATTCGCAATGGACGAGGATCGGATAATTGGCGCTATCGGAGACGATGCGGGTGAATTGAGCCACCTGCTGCAGGCTCGGCGCCCTGCCGGCCACCGGCATGGAGATATAGACGATGCCGGCGGCCTTGGCAGCTTCGACCTCCCTGGTCGCACCTTCGGCGTCGGTGAGCAAGCTGACAACCGTCTTAAAGCCCACTTCCTTCAACAGCGGATAGGCGCCTTCGGCAACAAGGCCGCCAGTGCCGATGTAGGGTGCGGCGCGCAGATAGTTGACGACAATGCCGGGCATCTTGTCGCCATAAGGCGCCTGGGGAAGCCTGGCGGCCGTGTCGAAGGGCATGGCAGCCTCAGCCGACAGACGCAGCACGGCAACCGGGTCGGCAGCGACTGGAGCAAGGCCGAGGCCGCTGGCAACAATGACCGACAGGGCCATCTTGAGGACAGGCAAGGAGCTCTTCATGCGAGGTGGACCTTTGGTTGGGCAAGGCGCTACGACGGGTCAGCCCGGCCACTTGTGCCGACTTGCGCCGGGGTTGTGACATAACCACATTTCGGCGCCACACCGACCGGCGCCAGCCACAGTGCGCTGCGCTGATCGGGCATCGTTTAGGCGTACGTGCTCATGCACACCCGTCGTCTCTGGGGTTACGGTCAGCCCAGACGATGCAATAGCCTTGCGGACCAACCGGGCCAGCCACAATCTGACAGCGCCCCGCTTCGCTTGACGCGGTCGCCGGAATGTAATGGGAACAGGTGGAGCATTGCTTGCTCCCGTTGGGATGATCCTGATAGGAGACAGTGGCTCTTGTCAGTTTTCCACCGGCATTTGCGCCGGCGACCCCACTCATGCCGGACACAAGCCCGCCCAGACTGCATAGCAGCCATCGACGGCGAGTCATGCTGAAGAACCTTGCAGCGGTGGTAACTCGATCAATCATCGCTGGCCGTTGACAGAATATCGTCGATCCAGGTCAAGGCGGCGACGGCGCGCGGAAAGCCCAGCGTCGTGACCGCCAAGTACGCGACATGGCGAATTGTTTCCGGTTCGACCCCGGCTTCGAGCGCCCGCCGGACATGACTGTGAACCGCGCCCTCGCTGCCAGCGCCGATGGCAAGAGCCAGCTTGACGCAATGAAGCGATGCGCCCTTTAGCGGGCCGGCCTCGGAACAGGCTTGGCCCAGTTGCTCATAGGCTCTCCACAATGCCGGCTTCGTATCGGCAACATGGCGAGCGTAGCCCGGCAATCCGAATTTCGCCTGCTTGCTCATCAACCGGTCCCCGTTGATTGCACACAAGAGGTATCAGCCGCGATGGCGTCTGAAATGACGGCCGGGCAGCAAGCCCGAGCCGCCTCTGCGGCTTCCCGCACGACCTCGCCTACGGCTTCCAGGTATGGGCTGCCGCTGCCTTGGAGAAGAGCGCAGAAACGATCCAGCCAGGCGCCTACATGCTCACTAAGGAAGGTTGCGATAATGGCGTTCGCCACCGTCTTGTCGATCTTGTCCGCGTCGCGGCTCGACATCAGGCCGGCAAGGTAGGCGAAGATGAAGCCGACGTTGTCCAGCGGGCGATGCGGACCCTTCAGCATCGGATCGGCATCAAGCCGCATCGGGTCAAATCCGACTGCCTCGTACCAGGGTGCCAAGGCATTCCCGCCGTTAAAGCGCGGCGGCGGGAAGTACCAGCAATCGCCGTCGCGCACTCTGCCTTGGGCAAGGACGTGCGCATAGGGCGGGATATAGCGCCCGGATTGCGGCACGCACAACACGTCATAAAAGTCCTGCCTGGCTTGCCCGGGGTCCAGAGCGCCTCTTGTGCTCGCTGCCAGGGATGCCAGAACTGGGGCATCCGGCGGTCGCAGCAGCAGGGCGGCGGCAACGGCCAGAATTTGCGGCACGTCCGGTTCATGCATGGACATTGTTTTTCTCGATCCGCGCGCGCGTATTGAAGAACACAACACTGCCGCCGGCCAGGTCCATCAACGTCATCTGGTCGATATCCGGATCGCGGCGCATGATGGGATTCAGATGAATGCCCGCACGGCGAACCCGGTCGCCCTCGATACGCTTGCCGCCGAGCTGGTAGTTCGTGGCACCGTAGCCCCAATGACCATAGCCCACATTAAAGGTGATCACGCCGGGGCGAATGCCCTCAACCACGCGCGCAGTGCCTAGGCGCTTACCGTGCGGTGTCACAACCCAGACCTTTTCGCCGTCCTTTATGTCCATGCGCCGGGCATCCTCGACGGCCACCTGAATGCCGTTGTCGGGCATGATCTCACGCAGCACGTAGTTCGAGGAAAGCCGGGAATGGCTTTGCAGCGCTCCCTTGAACGTGATGATGGTGAGTGGCCAGTCCTTCGGGTCGTCGAGCTTGTCCAGCGGCGTGCCCAGCGCGGTGGTCGGCTCGACCCAGGTGGTAGTGCCGAAGAAATCCTCACCGCTCATGCTATTTCGAGCAAGAGCCACTTCTTCCGCATAAAAATGTAGTGTCTTGGTGAAGCGGTGGGTGAGTCTGTCGCCCTGGCGGGCATTGCGGCTCGGTTCCATGCGGCCGCCCTTGGCCAGCACCGACAGCACCTTGGGCCACTCCTCAGCCGCAAGCGAAGATTTGAACTCGTCGTGGACCCCGCCGAGGTCGTTGACCTGCTTTTCGCTGTCGGTCACATCGGGCACCTGATCTCCCTCACTGCCAGGCGTGAACGCGAGGTTGGCGGTGGCTTTCAGATACCAGTCCTCCTTGCGATGCAGCGGCCACATCCGGCCACTTGCATCGGGGATGGCGTTATCACCATAGCCGGGCATACCCACGCGCTTGGCCACGTCGATCAGGAATTCTTCGAGGCACATGTGCCGGCCGTCGGGAGTCTTTTCCGTCAGGGCGACAACCGGCCAGCGGAGGCCTGTACCGCGGGTCAACGTTGTCGGCAACGTGTCGATATGGGACCAGCGTTCAAGGAAACTGCCATCGGGAACGATGTAGTCGGCATACATGCTGGTATCGCCCACGATGATGTCGGAGGCGATGATCAGGGGAATGTTCTTGGGGTCCTTGACCGCGTCGATCAACTGCTGATTGCCCTGGCCGGGAACGCTGTAGAAGGGTGTGGCCATGTGCCAGAGCAGGATGTCGACCCCGTAGGGATAGCGCTGCACTGCCGAGGGGAGGATCTCCGAAAACATGTCAAAGCTCAGCGGGAACCACGGCCGCTTGGCCGGGTAGGGATTCTGCCCGGCCGCGACCTTGGCCTTGTACTCGCTGGAATCTTCGTAGTGCACCTCTTCGCGGGAAAGCTTCACGCCGTAGGCCACGCCCTTGGCGGCTGGCACGGCCATGACATCGTAGCGGCCCTTCTTGTAGTTATAGCCTCCACCACCGGCGGTGAGCCCCCCGGTCCAGTTCATGTTGCCGACCAGCAAATTGAGCAACAACACCGCGACGCTGTTGTAATAGCCGTTGGGATGCTTGCAGACACCACGATACATCTCGCAGGCTGCCTTGCGTCCATGACTGGTGAACTCGCGGGCAAGATTGACGATCTTCTCGCTATCTATCCCGCAGATGTCTGCGTATTGCTGGAGCGTGTGGGTTGCTGCGGACTCGCGCAATCTTGCGAACGCACTCTTGACCCGGATACCGTTGACGGTGCCCGTGTAGTCAATCACGGCACGTGGGCTGTCCACCGCCTGGAGGGGCGCTTTGCTCGTAGCGTCGATCACAATCCGGTCGGTTTCAGACTCCTGGGCGCCGGCAGCGAAACCGGCCAGCTTCGCGGTCAGAAAATGGCCGTGCTGGGGATGCGCCGGATCGTCGATCACCAGATGTGTGGCATCGGTATGGGAGAGTTCGCTGGCCGCCTCAGCCGCCTTCTGTGTCGGGTGGCCGAGATAGTCGGCGTTGTAGCGCTCGTTCTCGATGATCCAGCCGATCATGGCAAGTGCCAAGGCGCCATCGGTGCCCGGTATCAGCGGCAGCCAGGCCGCGCGGTCGCCCATCACGCCGCCACGGCCGAGCAGCGGATCGACGACCACATATTTCAGGCCGCCCGGCTTGGCCCGCGCCTCGGCCGCATACTTGGCCATGGTCTGCATGGGGAAGTTGGCATCGCCCGGCTGCGTACCCCAGAAAATGATGAACTCGGCTTCCATAATGTCAGGCTTCGTCATGTGCTTGCCAGGGTACACCTGAGAGGTTGCCACATGATGGCTGACTTCGCAGGTATTGGTATGCTCGTAGGTATTGACGCTGCCAAAGGCCAGGCCGAAGCGGAGCGCGAAAGCCTTGCGGCTGCCGACGATACGCCCACCCTCGAACACGTAACCGTTGGTGCGATGGCCCAGTTCGGGCGCATTGGGGTTCATCAATTGGTCGCGTTGCGCATAAAGGCCCTTGAAGCCCAGCACATCGAGGTCCTTGCTCGCGGCATCGCCGGTATCGGCAAAGATCTTGCCGCCATCGGTCACTTCCTTGATAAGTTGTTCCCAACTGATCGGCTGCCACTGCCCGCTGCCGCGCGCGCCCTTGCGCTTGAGCGGCACGGTAATGCGGTAGGGATCGTAAGCCGATTGAATGCCCGAGTTGCCGCGTGCGCAGACCGTGCCCGGAGTTGCTGCCGTGGCCAGCAGCGGCGTGTCCGTGCTGGCGTAGTCCAGACGGCTATGGGAATGATAGGGATTCCCGAGAATGCGCTGCACACGTCCGGTCTTGCGGTCGATCTTGACTCGCAAGCCGCACTCGCTGTGACATTGTTGATCCACGGTGTGGCGGAGTATCCAGTCGGGATTTGGCGCCAGCTTGCCGGAAGCCTTGTCGCGCAGCCATTCGGGGCTGTCGGAATTGCCGTAGACGTGATGCAGCGCCTTGCGGCCCCGGTCGTTGAAGGGGATCAGGTGATAAAAGGTATCGTAAAGGCCGCCGAACCCTGCACCCACGCCGCCTACGGCGCAGGCCTTGAGGAAATTTCTTCGGTTGAACATGAGAGAGCTCCCTCGGATTATTGAGCGGTCGCTTCGAGTTCCGGTGCGCGGTCAGCAGGCAGCGCGAGCAGCAACACGGCGAGCACGCCAATCGCTGCCAGCAAGCTGAAGCCGCTATAGAGCAGCATTTCCCGACTCGGAACGAATGTCTGATAGCCGGCGCCACTGCGGACGAGCGCTTCACCGCCGACCAGAATCAACACACGCGCCGCGTAGCTGCCCCACAGCACCCCCAGCAACGCAATCCATTGCGACCAGCGCTGCCGGCCCAAAGGTGTCACCAGCAATGCCAGCGGAATGAGGACGCCGGGAAGGGTCCAGTTCCAGAAAACGGCGCCGGCGTAGGGGCCCATGTAGAGCTGGGCAGCACGCAAATCTTCAACAGTGCCAAAACGACCCATCCACCACAGCCAGCCAAACCACACCACGGCAGCGACCGCGATGGCGATCACCGCCGTCCAGCGCAGCGGCGCGACGAGGGCATGGGCCTTGCGGCCAGTAGCCAGCCAGGCCAACGCCGGCAGCGCCACCAACATCAAAAGTGCCCCCATGGCGACCGCGATGGCCGTGAAGATCAGCGGCTGTGCCGGCGAGTTCCAGATCGCCACGCCGTGTTCGTTCATCAGGAAGATGCCCGAATACATGGGTGCGAACAGCGACAGCGCCACCAGCACGCCCACGATCCAGCGCCGCGGCTGCGTCGTATCCAAAACGGTGTAGTGCCGGCTCCACAGCGAAAACAGATCGGCCCAGGGTCGCAGTGATGCCGGCAAGCGCGCGATGGCCTTGCCCAAAGCCTCGCGGTTCATCGCCTGGAATGACAACCACCAGCACAGCACCAGGTACAGCGGCAGCAAGATGATACCGTACTTGATTATGGCCGTATCCCAGTACTGCCAGCCGAGAACATAACCGTACAGCAGGCGCGAGGGCTGCTCCACTTCGGACAGCACGTTCAGAAAACCGCCCACGATCAGCGCTACCGCCAACGGCAGTGCGAAACGATATTCGATGCCTTTGCGGCGGCCGGCGATGACATAGATCGCCCAGATGAGGCTCAGCCCGCCAGCGGCGCCCAGTGCCCAGGAGTAATTGCAGAACAACAGTGAGAATGGCCGTGAATGCGCAATGTTCAGCAGCTCGTGCAGCGGTGCGGCCGGCACTACCGTCTGCGGCGTCGTCAGCGGATTGGCAGCGATGAAATTAGTCACGGCCCTTCTCCTCAATCGGCTCGATCATCCATTTGCCGGCCGTCTCGTCATCTGGGTTCTTTAGGCCCTCGTCCTCGAACATCTGCGACCAAAGCGTCGGCTTGCCCGGCGGGTTGCTTTGCAACTGGTCGGGCAGGTCGATGTAGAAAACGCGCGGCTGGTTGCCGGTTTCGGGCTTGAGAACTTGCACTGGCCCGCTCTTGATCTGCCTGGTCACTGGGTCATTGGGATCGTTGAGATCACCGAACTGGCGAGAGCCGCCGATGCATGTCTCGACGCACGCCGGCGCCAGGCCCTGATCGACGCGCTGCGAGCAGAACGTGCACTTGTCGGCCGTCTTGGTAACCGGGTTGATGAAGCGGGCGTCATAGGGACAGGCGTTGACGCAGGCACCGCACCCCCAGCATTTGTCGTAGTCGATCTCAACAATGCCGTCCTTGCGCTGCCATGTGGCGTCGGCCGGACACACTTCGATGCACGAGGGCCGCTCGCAATGGTTGCAGAGGCGAGGCAGAAATGCGCGCCGCGTCTCGGGATAGGTTCCGATCTCCACATCCGGCACCCAGGTCCGGAAGCTGCCTTCGGGAATGTTGTTCTCGAACTTGCACGCCACCGTGCAGGCCTGGCAGCCGACACATTTGCGCAGGTCGATCAGCATGGCCCAGCGCTTGCCCTCGAAGCCCTGCTCGGCGAGATCGCCATCCTTTTGCGTGTATGCATAAGCCTCGCGGCCATGAAAATCGTAAAAATCCGCGCCTGCTTGACGTTTGGTCAAAGTATTCTGCGTGGCTGCTGACACTAGTGTTTTGCTATTATCTTGCGCTACGGCAGCTTTTGCAGCCACGACGACAGTTGCCGTGGCCGCCGCATTTCCCACGACCCGACGCAGCAACTGCCGACGGTTGAGGACTTGCGGTTCGATCGGCAAATTTTTATTGCTCATCTTGAGCCTCCGTCACAACAGCAACGGTGGAGATTGTTAACCCTGATCGGGAAGTCGCATCTTGATTCAAATCAAAGGATGCCAGAGTTCATGGATACTTGCCCGCACCGAACTCGCTATCAAGGATGGCAGGCTCGTTGGACGTTATGTTTGCGCCCGCAGCAACCGGCAGCGCTTGCGCAAGACGGGTTTCAGTACTGAATCATGCCTTGAAGCTGGTTACGCGCATCTCTGACCGGTTAGCGCCGCAGCACTCGCTCGACGAGCCGGTTGAACCCAGCCCCGGTGGTTTGAAATTTGGGGGCGATATTGATGCCGGCGCCACGTTGTTTGACCTTGATCAATGT
>Ga0315540_10000463_pt1 | contig 23011 bp, 22 predicted proteins | sample SalMarSW160110MG_FD_203677 | JGI IMG/M metagenome (GOLD analysis project Ga0315540, IMG submission 203677) | Salt marsh sediment microbial communities from the Plum Island Ecosystem LTER, Massachusetts, United States - Salt Marsh Sediment SW1601-10 ...
CCAGTCGCGCCCGAAGGCCTCGTTGACAAAGCGCGCCTCGCCGGCGGCAAACGGCAGGCGGCCCGCCAGTTCGGCAAACGCGGCGGCCGGGAACAGCATCACGATTGCGGCGATGACGAAGGCGATGGGCGCCTGGTGGCCGGCGCGGCCCGCCGCCTCGCCGACCAGCACGTAGATGCCGGCGCCGATGGTGACGCCGAGGCCGTAGAGCACGACGTAGGGCAGCGTCAGGGAACGCTTCAGGTGGGCTTCAGGCGGCAAGGGTTCGCTCATGGCGCCATGTCAGCCGATGGCGGCGGGAGTTGCCTTGATTGGCATCAAGCGCCGATCGCCGTCCGCCCTTGCGCCAGACGTGCAGCAAAGGCGGCGATGCGGCCCGAGGCCTTGGTGATCAGCGCATCGGAAGCGGACAGGCTGATGCGCACATGGCCAGCGCCCGATGGCCCAAAGCTTTCGCCCGGCATCAGCGCCACCTTTTCTTCTTGCAGAAGGCGCAAGGCGAATTGCTCGCCCGAAAGACCGGTCTGGCGCACGTCGGCGAAGATGAACATGCCGCCCTCGGGCATCGACGCCTTGATGAGGGGGGCTTGCTCAAGCTGGCCGACGATGAGGCGGGCGCGGCGCTCGTAGTCACAGCGCATGGCCTCGACGTCATCGAAGTCGTTTGTAAGGGCGAAGGTGGCGGCGTCCTGGATGAACGGCTGGCAGCCGAACAGCATGGCCTCGGCAAACGGCAGCATGCGGTGGGTGAAGTCCGCAGGGCCGATCGCCCAGCCGGCGCGGTAGCCGGTCATGGCGTGCGACTTCGACAGCGAGGAGACCACGACCGTGCGCTCGGCCAGATCGGGGTTGTCGAAGGGCGAGGCAAAGCGGGCGTTGCTGAAGATCAGGGTTTCATAGACTTCATCGGACACGATCCACAGGTCGTGGCGGCGGCACACCTCGCCGATGGCGGCGATCTCGGCGGCGCTTAAAACGGCGCCGGTCGGGTTGGAGGGGCTGTTGAGCAGCAGCACCCGGGTGTGATCGGTGATGGCGGCCTCAAGCGCGTCGGGCGTCAGGTGAAAGCGGTCGCGCGGCCGGGTCGCGACGTCGATCTGGCGGGCGCCGGTGGCGGCGATGATGCCGTCATAGGTGACGTAGAAGGGATCGGGGACGATGACTTCATCGCCCGTCTCGGCCAACGCGAACATGGTGGCGCACAAGGCAGACTGGGTGCCGGGCAGGAAAATCACCTGATCGGGCGTCACCTCGCGCCCCGACCGGGCGGCATAGCGGGCGGCGACGGCTGAGCGCAGGTTGTCCTCGCCGGCGCCATTGGAATAGCGGGTGCGGCCGGCCCTGATGCGGGCGATCACCTCGTCGACGACGGCCTTCGGCGTTGCCTGATCGGGCTCGCCGATGGACAGAAACAAGACGTCCTCGCCGGCCTCGAGCATGGCGTGGGCGGCGTAGTGGACCGACCACTTGTCGGTGCCGAGGCCTTCGAGGCGGCGGGTAATCGAGGCGTAGCGCATGGTGAGGTTGATCCGAAAAAGACCCGTTTCAGGGCTTGATGACCAGGCGGCGCTGGACATTGGCCAGCGGTTCGGCGCCCTTGTCGGTGATGAGGATCGATTCCGACAGTTCGAGGCCGTCGTCCTCGAGCCACAAGGCGGGCATGAAGTGCAGCGTCATGTTGGCCTTGAGCACTGTCTTGTCGCCGCGCCGCAACGACATGGTGCGCTCGCCCCAGTCGGGCGGATAGGAAAGGCCGATGGAATAGCCGGTGCGCGAATCCTTGTCGAAGCCGTGCCTCTTCAAGGTGTCGAAGAAGGCGATGGCGACGTCTTCGCAGGTGTTGCCGGGACGGGCCTTTTCGAGGCCGGCGTCGGTGGCCGCCAGCACGGCTTTTTCGGCATCGAGATAGCGCTGCGGCGGGGTGCCGAGATAGACGGTGCGCGACAGCGGGCAATGGTAGCGCCGGTAGCAGCCGGCGATCTCGAAGAAGGTGCCCTCGCCCTTCTTGAAGGCGCGGTCGTCCCAGGTGAGATGCGGCGCCGTGGCATCGATGCCGGATGGCAGCATGGGGACGATGGCCGGATAATCGCCCCAGTGGCCGTCGGCGCCCTCGATGGCGACCTTGTAGAGTTCGCCAACCAGCACGTTCTTCTTCAGGCCCGGCTCGACCATTTCGAAGATGAGGGCGTGCATCTTCTCGACGATACGAGCGGCGCGGCGCATGAATTCGACCTCGTGGTCGCTTTTCACCGCCCGCTGCCAGTTGACGAGGCCGGTGGCATCGGCAAAGCGCGCCTCGGTGAGGTGGGTCTTCAACGATTGCAAAGCCGCGGCGGTGAACCAGTAATTGTCCATCTCGACACCGATGGTGCCCTTTGCCCAGCCGCGTTCGGCGATGAGGGCGGAGAGATGGTCCATGGGATGGCGCTCGGTGGACTGCACGTAGTGGTCGGGATAGCCGGTGATGTTGGCGGCGTCCATGAACGCGGTGCGCACGGCGCCGTTGCCGTCCATCTTGCGGCCCCACCACACCGGCTCGCCCTCATGCGACAAAAGGACCGCCTGGTGGACATAGAACGACCAGCCGTCATAGCCGGTGAGCCAGGCCATGTTGGAGGGGTCGGACGAAATCATGAGGTCGATGCCGCGCGCGGCCATGGCGGCGCGGGCTGCGGCAATGCGCCGGTCGTATTCGGAACGGGGGGAATGCAGGGTTGCCTGGGTCATGCCGGATCAAGTCTGTCAGGTTGAAGGGATGCCGGGTGGCCTATCACTAAAGCGCGCGAAATGATAGGAGCGAGGCCACATTCGTGTGGCGTTCGGGAGGTGGAAGATGAGTGAAAGGTTCGATGTGATGGTCATCGGTGCGGGGATCGCCGGGGCATCGGTTGCCGCCGAACTGCAGTCGCGCATGAAGGTCGTGGTGCTCGAGATGGAGGAGCGGCCGGGCTATCATTCCACCGGCCGCTCGGCGGCCATGTACGTGCCCACCTATGGACCGCCGATGATCCTGGCGCTGACCCGGGCGAGCGGCGATTTCTTCCATCACCCGCCGTCGGGCTTCACCGAGGCACCGCTGCTCTCGCCGCGCGGCGAGTTGATGTTGGTGGATGCGGGCCACGAGGCAGAGGCCGCAAAGGCACGCGCGCTCGGTCTTGAGGAGATCTCCATGGACGAGGTGCGCGCCCTCATCCCGCTCATCCGGCCAGAATCGATCAGCGTGGCGCTGATCGACCGGGGGGCCGAGGACATCGACGTCGACCTGGTGCACCAGGGCTTCCTCAAGCGCTTTCGTGCCGCCGGCGGGCGCCTTGATTGCGATCACCGGGTTACCGGCCTCGAACGCCGGGGCGGTGTGTGGACGGCCACCACCGGGGCCGGCACATTCGAAGCGCCGGTGGTGGTCAATGCCGCCGGCGCCTGGGCCGATGAAGTGGCGAAGCTGGCGGGGGTGCGCACCATCGGCCTGCAGCCCAAGCGCCGCAGCGCCGCGCTGGTGTCGCCACCGGAGGGCGTGGACGTCAGCGGATGGCCGCTCACCTTCGGGGCGGGCGAGACGTTCTATTTCAAGCCGATCAGCGGCAAGGTCATGATCTCGCCCGCCGAGGCCACCCCGGTCGACCCGCACGATGCCTGGGCCGACGACATGAAGATCGCCGAGGCCATCGAGCTCTACCAGATGCACATGGACCACGAGATCACCCGGCTGGAATATACCTGGGGCGGGTTGCGCAGCTTCGTGGCCGACGGCGAACCGGTGGTCGGCTACGACCCGCACGCCGAGGGTTTCTTCTGGCTGGCGGGCCAGGGCGGCTACGGCATCCAGACCTCGCCGGCCCTGTCGCACAGCGCCGCAGCGCTCATCTGCCACGAGGAAATGCCCGCCGATGTCGTGGCCGAAGGCGCCAGCGCGGCGGCGATTTCGCCAAATCGTTTCGGCGCGGCAGAATAAGACGGGCGCGGGCGTCGGGCACCATTTTCTTCTGAAGCAAAAGGTGCTTTGTTATTGGGCATCCGTCTCCTCGACGAGGCGTGAGCAAGCACAAATGAGGGAGTTTGTCATGAAAAGCTACAAGCTGATGCTGGCGGCACTGCTTGGTGCAACCATGCTGAGCGTGGCATCGGTCGACGCCAAGACGCTGGTTTTCTGCTCGGAGGGATCGCCGGAAGGCTTTGATCCGTCACTGTATACGGCCGGTACGACGTTCGATGCCTCATCGCGGCCGATCTTCAACCGACTGGTCGAATTCGAGCGCGGCGGTACCAAGGTGGTGCCCGGCCTTGCCACGAGCTGGGATATCTCCCCGGACGGCCTTGAATACACCTTCCACCTGCGCAAAGGCGTGAAGTTCCAGACAACCGATTGGTTCACCCCGACCCGCGATTTCAACGCCGACGATGTGGTGTTCTCGTTCAAGCGCATGCTGGACAAGCAAAGCCCGTGGTACCAGTACACCGCCGGCGGCGCCTATGAGTATTTCGACGGCATGGACATGCCCAAGCTGCTCAAGGACGTGGTCAAGGTCGACGACATGACGGTGAAGTTCGTGCTCAACCAGCCGGACGCGCCGATGATCGCCAACCTCGCCATGGATTTTGCTTCCATCCAGTCGAAGGAATATGCCGACAAGCTGGCTGCGGCCGGCCATAAGGACATGCTCAACCAGCAGCCGGTCGGCACCGGCCCGTTCCAGCTCGTCGCCTACCAGAAGGACGCGGTGATCCGCTACAAGGCCAACCCCGACTACTGGGGCGGCAAGGCGCCGATCGACGACCTGATCTTCGCCATCTCAACCGACGCGGCCGTGCGCTACCAGAAGCTGAAGGCCAACGAGTGCCAGGTGATGGACTATCCCAACCCGGCCGATCTGCAGGCCATGGGCCAGGACCCTGCCATCAACCTGATGCAGCAAGCAGGCCTCAACGTCGGCTACCTCGCCTACAACACCCAGCAAAAGCCGTTCGACAACGTGAAGGTCCGCAAGGCCCTCAACATGGCCATCAACAAGCAGGCCATCCTCGATGCGGTGTTCCAGGGTGCCGGCCAGGTGGCCATCAACCCGATCCCGCCGACCATGTGGTCCTACAACAAGTCGATCAAGGACGACCCCTACGATCCGGCGGCCGCCAAGAAGATGCTTGAGGAAGCCGGCGTCAAGGACCTGCACATGAAGATCTGGGCGATGCCGGTGCAGCGGCCCTACAACCCCAATGCCCGGCGCATGGCCGAACTGATCCAGGCCGACTTCGCCAAGGTCGGGGTGACGGTGGATATCGTCTCCTACGAATGGGCGGAGTACCTGAAGCTGTCGAAGGACGTGCACCGCGACGGCGCCGTGCTGCTGGGCTGGACCGGCGACAACGGCGATCCGGACAACTTCCTTGCCGTGCTGTTAGGCTGTGCCGGCGTCGGTGGCTCCAACCGCGCCCAGTGGTGCTACAAGCCGTTCGACGATCTGGTGCTGAAGGCGCAGCGCATCTCCGACATCGCCGAGCGCACCAAGCTCTATGAAGAGGCGCAGGTGGTGTTCAAGCAGCAGGCACCATGGGCGACGATCGCCCATTCGGTGGTGTTCATGCCGGTGCGCAAGGAAGTCACAGGCTACAAGATCAGCCCGTTCGGCGGCCACGACTTCTACGGCGTCGACATCAAGCAGTAACGCGATACATTAAAGGGTCCGGGGCGGCATCCGCCCCGGACCGTTGCTGCCCGGCGATCACAACTACAGCGGCGGGCCGCGCACAGCCATTTGGGGAGGCCTCGATGCTGCCGGCACGTTTTGCGCCGCTTGCCGTTGCGTTCGACAGCCATCGGCTCGATGCCGTCGCCCTGGTTCCGGGCGCCAATTTCCGCCGCTTGCTGGAGCAGGACTTTCACCAGAACGAACGCCCGCTGATCGTCTTCGCCTTCGCCGACGGGCGCATCGCGGCGATCGTTCCCAACCTCGAACTGGGCTCGTTCGCCCAACTCGGCCTTGAAGGCGACGTCTTCGACTGGCGCGACGAAGAGGGCTACCAGAACGCCTTCGATCAACTTGCCGCCCGCTACCCCATCAAGCGGCTGGGGGTCGAGGGCCAGCGCATGCGGGTGTTCGAGAGCCTGGCGCTGCGAAAGGCCTTTCCCAGTATCGACATCGTCGATGCCCACCGCGACATCGCGGCGGTGCGCCTCATCAAGACGGCCGATGAGATCGAGCGCCTGAAGCGGGCCATCGGCCTTTCGGAGGCGGCGCTGGAGGCGACCCTGCAGCAGGTGAGGGCCGGTATGAGCGAGACCGAAATCGAGGCTCTCCTGATCGGTCATCTGTTTTCAGCCGGCACCGAAGCCTTGAGCTTTCATCCAATCGTGGCGGCGGCGGAAAATTCAGCCCGGCCGCATGCTTCGGCGCGTGCCGACTACCGTGTCAGAAAAGGCGATGCGCTGTTGTTCGATTTCGGCGGCAGCTTCGGCGGCATGCGCGCCGACATCACCCGTACGGTGTTCGTCGGCCATTGCCCCGATGCAGCCCGCGACTTTTATCAAACGGTGCTCGCCGCCAACGCCGCCGGGCGCGCCGCCACCCGCGCCGGGGTCACGGCGCACGACGTCGACGATCAGGTGCAAAAGGTGCTCGAAGCCTCGGCCCATGCGCGCTTTGCCCGCCACAAGACCGGCCACGGCCTGGGGCTCGATGTGCATGAAGACCCCTACATCATGCGCGGCAACCACGAGGTGCTCGAACCCGGCATGGTGTTCACCATCGAACCCGGACTCTATGACGCAGCCCGTTTTGGGGTGCGGATAGAGGACAATGTCGTTGTGACAGCGGAAGGGGCCGACTGCCTCACGGCCTTCCCGCGCGAAATCAGGGTGGTTGGCTGATGCTGGGGTTCATTGCACGCCGTTTAGCGCTCCTCGTTCCCACCTTCCTCGGCATCACCGTCGCCGCCTTCAGCTTCATCCACTTCCTGCCCGGTGACCCGGTGCTGCTGATGGCCGGCGAACGCGGCATCAGCCCTGAGCGCCACGCCCAGCTGATGCACCAGTTCGGTTTCGACCGGCCGCTGTGGCGGCAGTATCTGGACTACCTGATGAATGCCCTGCACGGGGATCTCGGGCAGTCGCTGGTCACCCACCGGCAGGTCTTCCACGAGTTCTTTGTTCTCTTCCCGGCGACGCTGGAACTGTCGATCTGCGCCATGATCCTGGCGGTGGCGCTGGGCATTCCGGCCGGCGTCGTCGCCGCCGTCAAGCGCGGCTCGGCGTTCGACCATGCCATCATGGGCAGCGCGCTGGTGGGGTATTCCATGCCGATCTTCTGGTGGGGGCTTTTGCTCATCATCTTCTTTTCCGGCATCTTGGGGTGGACGCCGGTGTCGGGCCGCATCTCGCTTCTCTACTACTTCAAGCCGGTCACCGGCTTCATGCTCATCGACAGCCTGCTTTCAGGCCAGAAGGGTGCCTTTACCTCGGCCATGTCGCACCTTGTCCTGCCGGCCATCGTGCTGGGCACCATTCCGCTGGCGGTGATCGCCCGCCAGACCCGCTCGGCGATGCTGGAGGTGCTGGGCGAGGATTATGTGCGCACCGCCCGCGCCAAGGGTTTAGGCCCGATGCGGGTGATCGGCGTGCATGCCCTGCGCAACTCGCTCATTCCCGTCATCACCACCATCGGGTTGCAGGTCGGGACGTTGTTGGCGGGCGCCATCCTCACCGAGACGATCTTTTCGTGGCCGGGGGTTGGCAAGTGGATGGTCGATTCGATCTTTCGCCGCGACTACCCGTCCGTGCAGGGCGGCTTGATGCTCATCGCCGCCATCGTGATGATCGTCAACCTCTTGGTCGACGTCACCTACGGCTTCATCAATCCACGCATCCGGCACTCAAGGTAGGACCATGAGCGAAGTCGCAGCCAAGACCAAGACCTACGACAAGCGGCGCGGCGGCCGCCTGGCGCTGCTGGAGGAGTTCTGGCACTACTTTTCCGAAAACCGCGGCGCGGTGATGGGCCTGGCGTTCTTCGTGTTCATCTGCCTGGTTGCCATATTCGCCAATGTCATCGCGCCGCACGGGCCCATCGACCAGTATCGTGACGCCTTGCTGAAGCCGCCGGCATGGCAGCAGGGCGGCGAATGGCGCTTCCTGCTGGGCACCGATGCGGTGGGCCGCGATCTCCTGTCACGGCTCATCTTCGGATCGCGCTTTTCACTGTTCGTGGGCTGCGTGGTGGTCTCGGTGGCGCTGGTGGTCGGCATCCTTCTCGGGCTCATCGCCGGGTTCTCCGGACCAACCGTCGACACCCTCATCATGCGGATCATGGATATCATCCTGGCCTTCCCCAGCCTGTTGCTGGCGCTGGTGCTGGTGGCGATCCTCGGACCCAGTCTCACCAATGCCATGGTGGCCATCGCGGTGGTGCAACAGCCGCATTACGTGCGCCTGACGCGGGCCGCCGTCATGGGCGAACTTGGCAAGGACTATGTGACCGCGGCGCGGGTGGTCGGCGTCGGGCGCTTGCGGCTGATGTTCTCGACCGTTCTACCCAACTGCATGGCGCCGCTCATCGTGCAGGCCGCACTGTCGTTTTCCAACGCCATCCTCGATGCCGCGGCGCTGGGCTTCCTCGGCATGGGGGCGCAGCCGCCGACGCCGGAATGGGGCACCATGCTGGCCGAATCGCGCGAGTTCATCCTGCGTGCCTGGTGGGTGGTGACGTTTCCCGGCCTGGCGATCCTGTTGACGGTGCTGGCCATCAACCTCATGGGCGATGGCTTGCGCGATGCGCTCGATCCCAAGCTGAGGCGGAGCTGAGGAAGATGTCGATCCTTTTCAACATCGGTGCGCTGGTCACTGCCATCGGCACTCTCTCAACCGCGCGTGTCGGCATATTGAGCGGGAACCTGACCTCGCGCCTCGACCGCCGGCGGGATCGCAAGGAACGCCGAAGGCGCGCCCGCGCGGAGGTCAGACGACACACACAAGAGGTGCTGGACGTGGTGGTCACGATCCATGCGGAGATCCTGTCAGGCTTGGCCGCGGGCGGCGAGCAGGTATTCGAGGCTGTCTATCGCGACATCGCCATGCTGCCCCCGGAGGTGATCCATTCGGTAGCGCAATACCATCGCCTGGCGCGGCAAACGGTTGAGATGCTCCGCCATCTGCGCGATCCGGCGTTTCTCGGCCCATCGCCAAGGGAAAGGACGAAGTTCCTGCGGACATTCGTGCAAGTTTCCGCCTTGCAGAAGGCGTGGGGCAAGCTGGCCATTGCCGACCTTGAGAAATACGCAGCAGGCGGCAGCGTCGATGTGGTGCGCAGCCGTCGACGTGCCGATGCCCTGCTCGACCGGGCGCGCCGCAAACTCGTCGCGATCGTCGCCCGCCTGGACAAATCGGGGCCCGCATCGCGCCACCGACCTGCCATTCACAAAGTGAACCGAAAATCTGCCTGAAATCGAGGACTTTTCCGGCAAGATCACCAAAGAAGATGTCATGGCCCTGCTTGAAATCGAAAACCTGACGGTCGAGTTCCAGACAGCGCATGGCCGCTTCCGGGCGGTCGACAATGTCTCCCTCGGCCTCGATGCCGGCGACGTGCTGGCCATCGTCGGTGAATCAGGGTCGGGAAAATCGGTTGCCATGCTGGCCGTCATGGGCCTTTTGCCATGGACGGCGGTGGTCACTGCCGAGCGGCTGCAGTTCGACGGCCGCGACCTCATGAGCATCGAGGCGGGCGAGCGGCGCAAGATCATCGGCAAGGAGATCACCATGATCTTCCAGGAGCCGATGTCGAGCCTCAATCCGTGCTTCACCATCGGCTTCCAGCTCGCCGAGGCCCTGAAGGTGCATACCGACCTGAACAAGGCCGGGCGTCGGGCCCGCATCATCGAATTGCTGCACCAAGTCGGCATACCGGCGCCGGAAGGGCGGCTCACGTCGTTTCCGCACCAGCTTTCGGGCGGCATGTGCCAAAGGGTGATGATCGCCATGGCGATTTCCTGCAGCCCCACGCTGTTGATCGCCGATGAACCGACCACGGCGCTCGATGTCACCATCCAGGCGCAGATCCTCGATCTGCTCTTGAAGCTGCAGCAGGACCAAGGCATGGCCCTCGTCCTCATCACCCACGACATGGGGGTGGTGTCGGAGACGGCGCAGCGGGTCAGCGTGCAGTATGCCGGGCAAAAGGTCGAGGAGCAGCCGGTCGATCAGCTTTTCGCCGATCCCCATCACCCCTATACGGCAGCGCTGCTGGCGGCCTTGCCGGAACGCGCCACCGACCGCCACCTGCCGTCGATTCCGGGCGTCGTGCCGGGCCAGTTCGACCGGCCGCCGGGGTGCCTGTTCTCGCCGCGCTGCGAACTGGCGACCGAGCTCTGCCATACCACCCAGCCGCCGCGCCAGCCGGCGGCGCGCGGGCTGGCGCTGTGCCACTATCCGCTGGTCGACGGGCATGCCGTCGGCCACCCCGGCAAGGGAGCCTGAAGGCCATGGGCAAAATCGTTCTCGAGGCCGAGGCCCTCACCCGCCATTACCCGATATCGCTGGGGCCGTTCAGGCAACCGGCGATCCTCAAGGCGCTGGACGGGGCCAGCTTTACGCTGAGAAGGCGACGCACGCTGGCGGTGGTGGGCGAATCGGGGTGCGGAAAGTCGACGCTGGCCCGCCTCGTCACCATGATCGAGCCGCCGACCTCGGGCTCGCTGCGCATCCAGGGCACCGAGATCGTTGGCGCCGACCGCCAGGCCCTCAAGAACTTGCGCCCGAAGGTGCAGATCGTCTTCCAGAACCCCTACGGCTCGCTCAATCCGCGCCAGAAGGTGGGCGCCATCCTGGAGGAGCCGATCCTCGTCAATCGCCGCGTCAGCGCGGCTGAACGGCGAGATCAAGCCGAGGCGATGATGGACAGCGTGGGTCTCAGGCCGGAACACTACGAGCGCTATCCGCACATGTTCTCCGGCGGCCAGCGCCAGCGCATCGCCATCGCCCGGGCGCTGATGCTCGATCCCGACATCCTGGTGCTGGACGAGCCGGTCTCGGCGCTCGATGTGTCGATCCAGGCGCAAGTGCTCAACCTGCTCGCCGACATCCAGGAAAAGCACGATCTCGCCTATCTGTTCATCAGCCACGATCTTTCGGTGGTGCGCCATATCGCCGATGACATGATGGTGATGTATCTCGGCAAGCCGGTGGAACAGGGCTCGCGCGATGAAATCTTTTCCAATCCGCGCCACCCCTACACGAGGGCGCTGCTGTCGGCCACGCCATCGGTCGATCCGGCCAAGCGGCACGAGCGGGTGGTGCTGAAGGGCGAACTGCCGTCGCCGATCAATCCGCCGCCGGGATGTGCCTTTGAGCCGCGTTGTCCGATTGCCTTTGACAAGTGCCCAAGGCAAACTCCACGCTTGCAGGCCGACGGGGCGACCATGGTCGCCTGCTTCGCGGTCACCGACCCGCATGAAGCCGGGACAAGGAACATCAAGGGAGCAGCATGAACGCATCACCAAGCGAGGGCCTCAGCGCCGGCGAGGCGCTAGTCGGGCTGCTGGAGGCCTATGGCGTCGATACCGTCTTCGGCATCCCCGGCGTCCACAATGTGGAGATGTACCGGGCGCTGCCGCGCTCCAAGATCCGCCACATCCTGCCGCGCCACGAGCAGGGCGCCGGCTTCATGGCCGACGGCTATGCCCGCGCCACCGGCAAACCGGGCGTTGCCTTCACCATCACCGGTCCGGGCCTCACCAACATCATGACGCCGATCGGCCAGGCCTATTCCGACTCGGTGCCGCTCCTGGTGATCTCCAGCTGCCTCGATGTGAAGGACGCAGCGCAAGGGCGCGGCCGGCTGCACGAGATGATCGACCAGAAGGGCGCGGCGGCGACCGTCGCCCAGAGTTCGGCCACCGCCTATACGCCGGCCGACCTGCGCGATCTGGTGGCGGCGGCGTTCGCGCGCTTTCACAGCCAGCGGCCGCGGCCATGCTATATCGAAGTGCCCATCGACGTGCTGAAAATGCCGGCCGGCGAGGGCTGGACGGCACGTCCGCTGCCCGGCCTGCCGCGGGCGAGCGATGAACAGATCGCTGCGGCGACCGGCCTGCTCAAGGCAGCAAGGCGGCCCGCCATCGTCATCGGCGGCGGGGCGCGATCGGCGGGCGATGCCGTTACCCGCATCGCCGAGGCGACGGGTGCTGCGATCTTCACCACCATCGCCGCCAAGGGCGCGGTCCCCCCGAAGCATCCCCTCAGCACCGGCGCGGTGTTGCCGCAACCGGCCGCCAGCAAGTGGGTGCAGGAGGCCGACGTGGTGTTGGTGGCCGGATCGGAAGTGTCGGAGACCGACCTGTGGTACCAGTCGTTCGTCCTCAAGGGAAAGCTCATCCGTATCGACATCGACCCGGCATCGCTCGCCCGCCCGCATGTGGCGCACCTGCCCATCCTCGCCGATGCCACCGCGACGCTTGAAGCCATAGCCGCCGGGCTTGGCGGGGCGACGTCGAAATCAAACACCGAACGCGGCGCTGCGGTGGCGCGGCTGAAGGACGAACTGGAGGCCGGCGATGATGACCTGCATCAGATGCTGCGGCAGGTGCTGCGGGTGATCCGCCAAGCCCTGCCGGGCGATACCATCGTTGCCACCGACATGACCCAGATCGCCTATGCGGCGAATGAGATGTTCGCCGTCGATCACCCCTCGAGCTATCTGCATCCGGTGGGTTTCGGCACGCTGGGCTATGCGCTGCCGGCGGCTATCGGGGCGCGGGCCGGCCAACACTTGCGGCCGGTGGCGGCCATCGCCGGCGATTACGGCTTTCAGTACACCATCAACGAACTGGGGACCGCGGCTGAAATGGGCGAACCGCTGCTGGTGCTCTTGTGGAACAACAATGCGCTGGCGCAGATCCGCGACGACATGGTGATGAAGGGCATCCAGCCCAATGCGGTGTCGCTGAAGAACCCCGATTTCTCGCTGCTCGCCAAGGCTTATGGTATCGGTTACCAGCGTCCGGCGAGCCTTCAGGCTCTGGCCGAAGCCATCACGGCCGGGCTCAAGGCCAAAGCGCCGCTGATCATCGAGATGACGCCCGACATGGCGCGCAAGGACGGGCAGTGACGGCAAGGCCTGAAGCCGCCGTCGTCTTCGATGTGGACGGGCCACTCCTGGATCTCACGCGGGCGGAGGAAGATGCCTTCTTTCAACCCTTCGAGCAGCTTTACGGGCTGACCGGCCTGTCGCGCGACTGGAACAGCTACCGCGTCCGCAACGACGAGGACATCATTACCGAAATCCTCGAAAACCACCTGGGGACAGTGCCGCCCGGCGAAGTGGAAAAGGTGATGGCGCTGTATGGCCGGGTGCTGCAGGACGGTTTTGCCAGCGGCCGGCTGCAAGTCTCGCCGGTCCCCGGCGCCGGTGAACTGCTGACGCGGCTTGCCGGGCTTGACGGCGTGGCGCTGGGCATGGCTACTGCCAATCTGAGGAGGGCGGCCGAGATCCGGCTGGTCGCGGCGGGGCTGTGGGAGCATGTCAAAGACCATCCCGGCGCGGCCGACGGCGGCGGCGCCAAGCGTGAGGTGCTGGCGCGGGTGATCGCCGGGCTCAGGGTTCCTCCAGAACGCATCGTGTTCATCGGTGACAACCTCAATGACCTCGATGCCGGAGGCGCCAACGGTACGCATTTCATCGGTTTCCACTGGAGCGAGGAGCGCCGGCAGCGGCTCAGCGCGCATGGGGCCGAGCATGTGAGCGGCAACCACGAGGAGACCTTCCGGCTGATCGCGCAATTCCTCGGGCTTGCCGACCGGCAGGGCGCGGCTTAGGTTTCATTGCCATGAGCGAGCCCAGCGAAGTCACCCTAACCCGTCACGGCGACGGCACTGCAACCCTGCGCATCGACCGGCCCGAGGTGCGCAATGCCCTCAACGTTGCGACCCGCAAGGCGCTGGCCGGGTTGTGCCGCGAGCTTGCCGAAGACGACAGCGTGCTTGCCGTGGTGCTGACCGGGGGGCCAGAGGTGTTCGTTGCCGGTGCCGATATCCGCGACATGGCCGAGACCGGCACGGTGGAAATGATCCGCCGGCGCGCCGAGCGCTGGTGGCAGGCGGTGGCCGAGGTGCCGCAGCCGATGATCGCCGCCGTCAACGGCTTTGCGCTGGGCGGCGGGCTGGAGCTTGCGATGTGCTGCGACATCATCATCGCCGGCGAGGGCGCAAGGCTCGGCCAACCGGAGGTCAACGTCGGCATCATTCCCGGCGCCGGCGGCACCCAGCGCCTGACCCGCGCCATCGGAAAATTCCAGGCGATGCGGATGGTCCTCACCGGTGAGATGATCGGTGCCGAGGAGGCGTTGCGCATGGGCCTCGTCAGCCGCGTGGTGCCCGATGCCGATGTCTACGGTGAGGCGCTGAAGACAGCACAGCGCATCGCCAAACTGCCGCCGCTGGCGGTGCAGCAGGCCAAGGAAGCGGTGCTGCTGGGGGCGGATGCCTCGTTGCCGGCGGCCCTGGCGCTGGAGCGCAAGGGTTTGCAACTGATGTTCGCCACCGCCGACAAGACCGAGGGCATGCGGGCCTTCCTCGACAAGCGCAAGCCCGAGTTCAAGGGAGAATAGCCATGGACAAGCCCACCCGCGTCATCACCACCCGTGCGGTCGGAAAGGGGGTCAGGGTTCGATTCGGAGGCGAAACGATCGCTGAAACCAGCCGCGCGCTCGAACTTTTCGAGGAAACCCACGATCCTGTCCTTTATGTCCCCAAGGCCGACGTGCGCATGGATCTGCTGGTTGCCAGCGACAGCACGACCCATTGCCCCTTCAAGGGCGATGCCCGCTACTGGTCAATCCGGGCGGGCGGGAGCGAGGCCACCGACGCCGTATGGGCCTACGATACACCGCTCGCCAGCGTGGCGCAGATCGCCGACCATGTGGCCTTCTACGCCGACCGGGTGGATGCTATCGAAGTGGGCCAGAATCACAGACCCATCCAGAAAGAGGAGCCAGTCAGATGAAGCAGCCGAAAATCATTCTGCGGGCAAAGTTCAAGTCGCGTTTGCCCATGGAAAAGATCATGGAGATCGCGCGCGAGAGAGCGCCTGAGTTTCGCGCCCTGCCCGGACTGTGCCAGAAATACTATTTCGAGGACCCGGCCACCGGGGAAGTCGGCGGGCTCTATCTGTGGGATTCCGATGAGGCGCTCGATGCCTATCGCAAGTCGGCCCTGCGGGCCACCATCGCCTCTGCCTATGAGGTGATCGGCGAGCCGCAAATCGAGGTCCTCAATATCCTCATGCCGCTGCGCGAAACCGTCGACGCGTGACGGCGTCGAGGTCGTGGCCCCTGGATCCCCGTGTCAAGCACGGGGATGACACAAGGGTAGGGGCGGAGGATGACATGAGGTGGTCAGGCCGCCTCGACGGCCAGTTCGCGCTTTCTGCGCGCCATGAAGTCCTTCAGCGCTTCATTGACGGCGACGTCCATGGGTGGCGCCTCGTAGTTCTCCAAGAGGCGCTTGGCCAGGATGTGGGCGCGCTCCGTGGCGGTCCTGGCGCCGTCTTCCTCCCAGGCCTTGAAGTTGCGCCAATCGGAAATCATCGGCTGATAAAAGGCGGTCTCGTAGCGGGCCAGCGTATGGGCCTCGCCGAAGAAGTGGCCGCCCGGCACCACGCCCTTGATGGCATCGACCGCGAGGGCATCGTCGCTGAGATCGAGCGGCTCAAGCGAAGCGGCCCAGGCGCGGATCATCTCGGCGTCGACCACGGTCTTTTCCACTGAGGCGGTGAGGCCGCCTTCCAGCCACCCGAGGCCATGATGCACGAGGTTGGCATGGCCCATGATCACCGCGTAGAGCGACATGGCGCTCTCGTAGGTCGACTGGGCATCGACGACGTTGGAGGCGTTCACGTTGGAGGAGCGGTAGGGCAGCTTGAAGTGACGGGCGATTTCACCGCCGGCCAGCGTGGCGCGGACATATTCCGGGGTGCCGAAGGCCGGCGCCCCCGACTTCATGTCGACATTGGAGGTAAAGCCGCCGAACATGACGGGCGCGCCCGCCTTCACCATCTGCGAAAAGGCGATGACGGCCAGCGCCTCGGCCGTCTGCTGCACCAGGGCGCCGGCCACCGTCACCGGGCTCATGGCACCGGCCAGCGTGAACGGGGTGATGGCGACCATCTGGCCGTTCTCGGCAAAGCACATGAGCCCGTCGAGCAGTTCCTCATCGACGCGGCGCGGCGAGTTGACGTTGAAGGAGGTCCCGAGGGAACATTCGCCGCACAGGGTCTCGCGGTCGCGCCCGCGGGCGATTGCCACCATCTCGATGGCGTCTTCGGCGCGGAAGGCGGAGACGGTGCGCACCATGATCGGCCGGTCGGTATAGCGCAGCAGCGCGTAGGCATTGTCGAGATGGCGGCTCACGACGGGCAGGTCGAGCGGCTCGACCACGGAGCCACCCGCCAGATGGATGACACCGAGGGCATGGTTGAGCTTTACGAGGTCGCACAGATCCTTGTAGGAACCGGGGCGGCGGCCGCCTTCGAGATCGGAGATATTGGGCGGGCTGCCGACGGTGTTGAAGTTGATGCGGTTGCCGCCGAGAAAAGTGTCGCGCTCCGGATTGCGGGCATGCAGCGGGATGCGCGCCGGGGCGAGGCCTGCGAAGTGCTTCACCACATCGCGGCCCATGCGCACCATCTGGGTCGCTTCGTCCACATCGGCGCCGTTGGCTTTCAGGATGGAAAGCGCCCGCGCGGAACGGAATTCGAGGCCCGCCTCCTCGATGAGGCGAAAGGCGGCATCGACGATGCGGCCGACCCCTTCAGGGCCCAGCACCTCGACGGGGGGGTGGGGATTGTCGATGGGGGCCATGGGGGCATAGGAAACGGGTCCCGAACGGTCGCGCCGCTCGCTGCGCTGGCGCCGATGAGGCCGGTGCTCGGGTGTCGACATGAAGATTGGTCTTTCTTGATACAAAGGGTAGCGGTCGACCATAGGCCGGCAGGCGATTTAAGTCAGTGCCAAATACGACGATAGATCAGGATGATTTTGGATCGAATCAATCCAAAATCACAAACCTGATCGATTCCAACAAGACAGAGCATGATGTTATCCAAAAAGGTGGCTTCCACTTTTTGGCATCATGCCCTGGCCGCCGCTGCCCACCCGATGGCGATTGCGGCTTGACAGCACCGCGTAATTGTTCTACTTTCGTTCCACAACAAGTGGAGCCCGCGATGCCCGATACCCTCAGCCTCGATTGCGACTTTGCCGACCGCTTCGTTTATTGGCGCGGGGCATCTGGGCGGCGCTATATCCACACGGTCTACGAGACCGGCGACTGTCCGCCGCTGCCCGGAGCGATCTATGTCTCGGTGGCGCGTGACGGGCGCGGCCACTGCCAGGTGCTGGCGGTGGGACGCTTTCCGGTGCATCTGGCCTTCAACCTGGCGCGTGCGGCCGATGGCGGCGCCGGGATCGGGCTTGCCAACGAGATCCACGTGCACCTCCTGGCCGACGACGAGGACGAGCGCCAGATGATCGTCGATGACCTGCGGCGAGGGCTCGACGTTGCCCCGCAACCGCAACGCGCCGACAATGTGTCGCAGCTTCAGTTGTTCGCCGCCTAGGGTCTGTTGAGAATCACGGTTGTGGTGCTGGTTTGACAGGATTGGCTCAGATTTGCGGGGTTGAGGAGGAAGGACATGCTGGCATATTCGACGACGAAACTGCGTGAAGATGGGCCAATCCTGTCAAATCCCGAAGGGACGTGGCCCATTTTGCCTCTGGACGTCACTTTGAGCGGCTTGAAGGGGTGGGCCCTACGGCGCCCCTCAAAGCTAGCCAGAGACAAAATGGGCCACGCCAGCGCCGTAACCGTGAATCTCAACAGACCCTAGGCCCCCCACAGGCCCTAGATCAGCCGGCCCACGAAAACGGTGCGAAGTGGCCGTTGCGGCTGCCGCTCGAATCTTTCCAGGTAATGCCGAAGACGTTGAACATGCTCTTGGTCGCCCGGGCGAGGGCCAGGCGGGCATTGGCGGGATGCCCGGTGTTCTCCAGGTACATCGGCACACTTTCATCGGCCATGCTGACAACGCCGGCATTGGCCTGGTCCACCAGATCGCCAGCCTTTACCGCGCGATTCATGCCATCGGCGGTGAAGCTGATCGGGCACCGTTCGATGCCCGCCACCTCCCCGACAAGCGAGGCAAGGTTGGCCATGGGCCCGCCGACGCCACCAGTGGCGATGGCGGCGATGGCCTCGACCTGGGCATCACTGGCCTTGTCGTCGACGATCAACCCCACCTTCATATTGCCGTCTATCATCACACCCGGGGAATGCAGCATTATGATAAAGTGCACACCGTCGAGCTTGACCCCGTCCTTTTCCCCCGTGTCTATGCGCATGGCGATGGCCGCCTTGCAGTCGCCTTCGGTGGGTGCGGCAGCGAAATTGGCAGTGATGCAAGGGCACACGAAGTTGCAGTTGCACGTCTCCATGTACTCGCCTTCGATCTTCCACTGGGCCATCGTCAGTCCTCCTGGCTGTTCGGGGCGATGCCGGTGCGTACGCCGCGATGGACGGCCAGTCTACACTATTACGTTGGGTAAGCCAGTTTGCCGTTCAGGCTTGCTCGCGGATCAGCGCCACCATAAGCGTTGACACGAAATAGATGACGAGCAGTATGATTGCCGCGCTGCCGAGAATATAGGGCCGATTGGGATACAGCGAGGCATCGGCCACCGTGGGTGAGGCGACCACCACCAGGTATTTAAGCCGCCGCGCGGCCTCGATGCGCGCTTGCTCGAGGGCGGTGAGGTTGGCTTTGTAGAGGTTGGTGAGGAACTCCAGCGACATCTTGATTTCGGCGAGCTTGGCGCTGAGATCGCTCAGCGAGCCAGACGAATTACTGGCGAGGCGATCCCTCTCGCGCTTGATCTGGTTCTTTAGGGCGGTGATGTCGAGCTGCATCGTTGTCAACTGCGGCGCGTTGGCGTCAAGAACGCTGAGGCGGGCATTGAGGTCAGATTGTTTCTGTGCCAGTTGCTGCTCCAGCGTACCTATGGTCGCCAGGATGGTCGCGCTGGTGCTGTCGGTCGACAACATGTTGTTTTTATTCTGGAATTCGAGCAGACGGTTCTTCTCCTCGGCAAGGCGCTTTTCCGACTTGGCAATCTCGGCGTCGAAAAATGCCATTTGCTCATGGGTGACCTTGTCGTTCATTCGGTCGATGAATTCCTGGCTGCGCTCGACGATGGCCTGCACAACCTGCTGCGACAGCTTCTTGTCGAAGGTCTGCACCGAATAGCGGAGGATCTGCTGCGTGTCGTCGTAGGTGACCGTTGCGTAATTGAGGAAGTAGTCGTGGAAGTCCTCCATCGACGCATCCGGGCTGAGGCGCGAAAAGTAATCGACCTTGGAGCTCGAGAAATGCTGTCGCAGATGCAGCCGCGCATCCAGGTATTTGAGCATGTCGAGGGACTGCATGAACTCGGTGAGCACATAGGCATCGCGGCTGGAGCCGGAGTTGGTCATGCCGAGAAATGACAAATCGACGGTGCCGCTTGAGGTCTGTTCCTGGGTAATGATGGCCGAGGCGACGCTCTCGTAGCGGTCGGAGGCATAAAGCAGCTCATAGGCCGACAACAGGGCGAACGGGATCACAAATACAATAAGGAACAAGACCCTGTTCGCGGTCAGGCGAAACAGCCGCGACTTCTTTTTCGCAGACCGTTGCTTCAGTGGCTGGAACTCGGCACCGGGAATTGCCGGCCCGCTCAATCGACGCTCAGACTTGAGAGTAACGTTCACGCTTGCCGCCTCCGGACATGTCCAACCGATGCCAGCGCCGCTTGTCGCAATTGCGTTACCACTGCTTTGCGACGCAAACAAGCGGCTGGGTCATGCAATCTCCAGTGCTTGGCGCGGCGCATCACCCCTGCCCCTTGCCAGGACGCGGCGCCATCGGTGCCGGACGATGGGACGAGCGCAACGGGCCGCCCATCGAGGTAACCAAGGGCGGGGGCGCAACGCTCGTCTGCTGATGCGCCCGGCGCCCCTGTTGCAGTGCCTGGCGCTCGGCCTGGCGCTGGGCTCTGCGTTCAGCCTGGCGCTGGGCTCTGCGTTCAGCCTGGCGCTGGGCCTTGCGTTCAGCCTGGGTTTGGCCATTGAATCTGTTGTTGTTGCCATGACAACCGGCCACAGCGGCATTGCCACCGATGCCGCCGGCAGGCGTTGCGCCCTTGACCATGGGGGCTGCCCACTGGCCGCCAGCAGAGCGCCGCTTGGGCACGCGCACGTCGTTGTCCTCATCGTCGCCGCCGATCAGTCTGCTGTAAAAATCCGCTGCCTCGTTGACGTCGTCAAAGTACCGCAGTTTGCCCTTCTCAAGCACCATGCTGCAGTTGCATTCGTCTCGCACTTCCTTCAACGAGTGCGTGACCTTGATGAAAGATGCGCGGGCACGCTTTTCGCGAAACACCGACGTTGCCTTGTTCCTGAACGATGCATCGCCGGTCGAGGTCAGTTCATCAATGATGTAGCAATCAAAATCAAATGCCATCGCAATGGCGAACTTGAGGCGCCCCTTCATGCCCGAAGAATAGGTCGATGCCGGGAGATCGAAGAACTTGCCCAGTTCGGAAAATTCCCGCATGCCTTCCACCATGGCGGGAATATCCTTCAACGGCACACCCTGGATACGGCAACAAAACCGGGCATTTTCCGTGCCGGTCATGACCGGCTGCAATCCGGCACCCAGTCCCAGCGGCCAGGAAATATGGCCTTCGCGGATAATGCGTCCGGCATTGGGCGTGTCGACGCCACCCATCAGCCTGAGCAGCGTGGTCTTGCCTGCACCGTTGCGCCCAATTATGCCCATCCGGGCGCCCATGGGGATATGAAAAGACACATCGCGCAGGACATAGTGCCGCCCGCGCGGCGTTGGATAATACTTGGTGACGTTTTCGAAACGGATCATTCGCGGATCAACTTGAAGCGGTTCGCATAGTAGGCGATCACGCCGAGCCCCAGGGTGCAAACTGCCCAGATGCCGGGATAGACCAGACTGACGCCCGGAAACGGATGCAGAGCGAACAACGACTCGCGGGCCGTCTCCACCAGATGCACGATGGGATTATAGAGCATGTAATGCCGCGGCGTCGGCGGCAAGTCGTGCAGCGAATGAATGACGCACGACAAGAACATGAGCGGTCGCGATACCAGCGACGCCAACTTGCCCACTGTTGGATAAAGCGTGGCATAGACACCAAGCAACAACGAAATCCCCAACCCGAATATCATTGCAATGCCAATCGCCTGGCACGTGCGTAGCGGATCATTGTACTTCGGCGCAAGACCAAAAGACCACCAAAGCACAAAATACAGAATGCATGCGGAAATCAACAACATAAATAATTCAAAAAGAAATCGCGCGAATATGCACGATATCGGCTTCACCTGCGGGTAGTTCAACAACCCGGAATTCGCCTTGATCGCGCCGGGAACTGACGTCATGTTCTGGCGCAATATGGTGTAAACGATCAGGCCAGAAGATATATACAGAGAGACGGGGATGCCTTCCATCTCCGTTCTACCAATCAAATACCACAGGCCGGCCATCATTACCAGCATCACAATGGGGTCGACGACCAGCCAGATCATGCCGAACCGGTCCTTGCTGGCCTTCAACTTGAAGTCCTTGATGATCAAGGCGGCAATGACGCTGGTCTGTTTTTGCCAACCGGCGGCCAACTGCTGACGCCAGCCGGAGGGGCTTTGTATCGCGGATGTCGACATTACCGGACCATCACCCTCGCTTCATTCCGGTCTGCTACAAACCCTGGCCGCGCTTGCCGATCGGGGATCGCTCGCAAATCTGAACGAGGTTCAACGCAAGCACCATGCGTCACTATATCCGCCTATTCCCCTCATTCAAAGTTAACCGTCAATGTGGGCGGCTTCGGGGCATCCAGCCGCCCGGCCGCCGCGATGGCGGCCCGGGCGGGCCCGGTCAGGCGCCATTGCCATCCGGTTCGCCCACCTCATCGTCGCCCGCAACATCGCCTTCTTCGTCGTCCTCGTCGGAAATGCGCTCCACCGCCACCACCTTGTGGCCCTCGGCGGTATCGAAGATGGTAACGCCCTGGGTGGCGCGCCCGGCGATGCGGATGTCGTGGACGGGACAGCGGATGAGCTGGCCGCTGTCGGCGACCAGCATGATCTGATCGCCATCATCCACCGGGAACGAGGCGATGAGGGCGCCGTTGCGGTCATTCACCGCCATGGCGACGATACCCTTGCCGCCGCGCCCGGTGACCCGGTACTCGTGCGAGGACGTGCGCTTGCCGTAACCGTTCTCCGAAACGGTGAGGATGAATTGCTCGGCCGCGCTCATGGCCACATAGCGGTCCTGGGAAAGGGCGGCGCCGCTATCGACGTCCTCGTCATCGGTTTCCGATGCCGGCGCTTCTTCGCCGTCCACCGCACGCCGCAGTTTCATGTAGGCGGCGCGTTCGGCGCCGTCGGCTTCGAAATGCCGCAGGATCGACAGCGACATGACCTCATCGCCTTGCCCGAGCGAGATGCCGCGCACCCCGATGGAGTTGCGTCCGACAAACACCCGCACCTCGCCGACGGCAAAGCGGATGCAATGACCCTGGCGGGTGGTGAGCAGGACGTCATCGTCCTCGGAGCAGGTATAGACGCCGACGATGCTGTCGCCCTCGTCAAGCTTCATGGCGATCTTGCCGTTCTGGCGGATGTCGACGAAATCGGACAACTTGTTGCGCCTGACCGTGCCGCGGGTGGTGGCGAACATCACATCGAGGCTCTGCCACTGGGTCTCGTCCTCGGGCAGCGGCATGATGGTGGTGATGCCCTCGCCGGACTCCAGCGGCAGGAGGTTGATGAGAGCCTTGCCGCGTGCATTGGGTGCTGCCAGCGGCAGCCGCCAGACCTTCATCTTGTAGGCCATGCCGCGCGATGAGAAGAACAGCACCGGGGTATGGGTGTTGGCGACGAACAGACGGGTGACGAAGT
>Ga0315540_10000464_pt1 | contig 23009 bp, 15 predicted proteins | sample SalMarSW160110MG_FD_203677 | JGI IMG/M metagenome (GOLD analysis project Ga0315540, IMG submission 203677) | Salt marsh sediment microbial communities from the Plum Island Ecosystem LTER, Massachusetts, United States - Salt Marsh Sediment SW1601-10 ...
CGGCCTGGAATTACTGCGCAGTCTGCGTGAGCGCGGCGAGGAGTTGCCGGTGGTGGTGCTGACGGCCCACGGGACGGTGGAGAGCGCCGTGGCGGCCATGAAGCTTGGCGCGGTGGACTATATCATTCGACCGTTCGAGATGGAGACAGTAGAACTCGCGGTGACGCGGGCCCTGGCCATGAGCGTGGTGCAGCGGGAAAATCGTTATCTGCGCGATGAAGTCGCCAAGGGATGGGGGGAGTTTATCGGCCGCAGCCAGGAGATGGAGCGGCTCTACGGCATGATACAGCAGGTGGCGCCGGCGCGCAGCGGCGTATTCATCGTCGGGGAGACCGGCACGGGAAAGGAGCTGGTAGCGCGTGCTATTCACAATGCCTCGGGACGTGAAGGATTGTTTGTGCCCATCAACTGTGCCGCCATTCCCGCGGATCTGCTGGAGAGTGAACTGTTCGGCTACCAGAAGGGGGCGTTTACCGGTGCGATAAAGGACAAAATGGGCAAATTCGAATTGGCCTCCGGGGGGACGCTGTTTCTGGATGAGGTCACCGAGATGCCCATGGCCCTTCAGGCCAAACTGCTGCGGGTATTGCAGGAGAACTCTGTGGAGCGTCTCGGTTCAAACCGGGCCGTCAGTGTGGACCTGCGCATCGTGGCGGCCACCAACCGTGAACCCCAAGAGGCTGTTTCCGGTGGGCAGCTGCGCCAGGATTTGTACTACCGGCTCAATGTGGTGCACATCGAGGTGCCGCCGCTGCGTCAGCGCAGGGAAGACATCCCGATGCTTGCCGCGCACTTTCTCGATCAATACAGTCGCGAACTGGGGCGCACCCCGCCGCATCTCAGTGAGGCGGCACTGCACAGTCTGAGCAGCTATGGGTGGCCGGGCAATGTCCGGGAACTGGAAAATCTCATGGAGCGAGCCGCGGTGTTATGTCGCGGTGAGACGGTGACGGCGGAGCACCTGCCCCAGGACGTGGCACGACGCAAGGCGGTCGAAGCCCCCGCCAGGCCCGTCGACGAGCATGCCTTCGAGTCTTTGAGCCTGCAGCCCCAGGTGGAGACCATGGAAAAGCGCATGATCCAGGAAGCCCTGCGCCGCAGCGACAACAACAAATCCGCTGCCGCCCGCCTGCTTGAGATCAGTGAGCGGTCGCTGTGGTACAAGATTAAGAAGTACAACTTATAAATAAGTCGCAGATCTCAGGTCGGGGAATAATCTATTTAAATGTGAAGTTGGCAGGTTGCCGGCGATACCTAAACGATACAGGCTGGTTGTCGACCTGCGACCTGCGACCTGCGACCTGCGACCTGCGACCTGCGACCTGCGTCAGCTCTTGCTGCGTTCTTTATTTTTCGCTTCGTCCCATAACGCATCCATATCCCTAAGCGTCACATCCTGAAATTCGCGGCCCTGGCGTGCCAGGCCGTCTTCGATATAACGGAAACGCCGCTCGAATTTTGCATTGGCCTTGCGCAGCGCGGCCTCCGGGTCGCGCTCCAGGTAACGCGCCACGTTGACCATGGCGAACAGCAGGTCGCCCACTTCCTCGGTGATGTGGTCGGCGTCATTGCCGTGGTGTAGGGCCTCGCGCAGCTCCGCCAGTTCTTCTTCGATCTTGCCGAATATGTCGTCCACCGCCTCCCAGTCGAATCCCACCCGGGCGGCGCGGCGCTGCAGCTTGGCGGCGCGGCTCAGGGCCGGCAGGGATACCGGGACACCGTCCAGCACACCGGCGCTGTCGCCAGTGGTGGTCGCCCGTTCGCTGCGTTCACGTGCCTTGTGGGCCTCCCACGCCCGGGACTGTTCATCGGCCGTGCCGATGGACGCATCGCCGAACACGTGGGGGTGACGGCGTACCAGCTTGTCGCAGATGGCGGCGGCTACCTGTTCAAAGTCGAAGCGCCCGGCCTCCTCGGCCATGCGGGCGTGAAACACCACCTGGAACAGCAGATCGCCCAACTCGTCCTTGAGCCCGTCTAGATCGCCGCGCTCAATGGTGTCGGCGACCTCATAGGCCTCCTCGACGGTGAATGGCGCAATGGTTTCAAAAGTCTGTTCCCGGTCCCACGGACATCCGTCCTGGGGGTCGCGTAACCGGCCCATGATATCGAGTAATCGTTCCAGGTGAGTCATGTGGACTGAATTGGCGGATGCTGGGTACAGGTGGAATCTTAGCCCATCCCCAGTGGATAATGCTATGGCAAAGACTTTACCTCACGTCGGCGCTGTCTGCTAAGCTGGATTAACATTGCAGGCGCTAATCTGGTGTTAACGCGAAATCCGCAACTCGAAACCCGAAGTCGTCATCGAACCCCATGCCCCACCTGCTGGCAGTCATCTCCCCCCACGGCTTCGGACACTTGGCCCAGACCGGGCCCGTGGTGAACGCGCTGCGGCGTCGCTTGGCGGACCTCCAGGTAACCATCCGCACCACCTACCCGCGGACACTGTTATCAAGATATTTTGACGGTGAGTTTCACCACGTTGCCGAGGCCGCCGACTTCGGTATGGCCATGGCCTCGGCCCTTGAGGTGCGGGCGGAGGAGAGTGCCCGGCACTACAGCGAATTCCATGGCCAATGGGACGATCACGTGGCGCGGGAGGCGCAGCGCCTCCAGGAGTTGTCACCGGATGTGATCCTGGCCAATGTTCCCTACTTGACGCTGGCGGGAGCGCGGCGTGCAGGAATTACCTGCGTCGCCATGTGTTCCCTCAACTGGGCCGATATCTATTGGCATTACTGCGCGTCACGGCCTGAGGCCCCCTCGATACGACAACAGATTATCGATGCCTATAACAGCGCGGTGTTGTTTCTTCAGCCCGAACCTGCCATGCCCATGCCGGATATTATTCATGCCAGACCCATTGGGCCCATAGCACGTCTCGGCGTTGATCACCGCGAAGCCGTCGTGCGTCACTTGGGTATAGACCGTGGATCACGCCTGGTGCTCGTGGCCTTCGGCGGCATCGAGCTGCGCCTGCCGGTGGAGACCTGGCCGGTGATCCCCGACCTCTATTGGCTGGTCCCCGCGGCGTGGCAGGTGCGCCACCCCCAGGCGGTCGAGATGGAAAAACTGCCCGCCGCACATATTGACCTGCTGCGCAGCTGCGATGCCCTGATCGGAAAACCCGGTTATGGCACCTTCACCGAGGCGGCATGCAACGGCGTGCCGATGCTGTACGTTACCCGCGGCGACTGGCCGGAAGAGCCCTGTATGGTGGAGTGGTTCAGCGGTCACGGAAGGGTATTGCAGGTACGCCGCGCGGCCTTGGAGAGTGACGAAGTGATGGATTCCCTGGGCAGGCTTTGGGATCTCCCCGTCCCGCCTCGCCCCCAGCCCACCGGTATCGAGGAGGCTGTGGGGATTCTCAGTGAATATCTGAGTGAAAATAAAAGTCGCAGGTCACAGGTCCCAGGTCGCAAGTCATAAATCAAAACCAGTATTGCTGCATGTTGGTTGCGACTGGTGCGCTGTTTTTCCCGCGCGGAACTCGAAAACCGTAACTCGAAACTCTTTGTCGACCTGCGACCTGCGACCTGCGACCTGCGACCTGCGACCTGCGACCTGCGACCTGCGACCTGCGACCTGCGACCTGCGACCGTTATTTAAAGCCCAGCGGGTTCAGCGGATCCACTCCGTCTTTGAAGGGTCGCCTGCGATCCTGATGGGTGATCTGATAGACCTTGCCGATCCAATTGTTGATCACTGCCTCGGCGGTGTCGTGCCAGGTGTTGTCCAGGCTGTTGAGGATCTGCGTCTCCGGGAATTCGGGGGTGTTCGTGCCCGCGTGCAGGGCGGCGGTGACGCGGTCCTGGTGTTCCTCGAGAATGGCCTGGCTGCGCGGGGTGAAGTAGTGTTCAGGGTAAGGGGGGTAATCGGCGCGTCGCCCCGCGGCAAAGTGTTTCACTTCCCGTTTATATTCCTTGAGCAGGCTGATGATGTCGTATTCCGGATGACCCTGAAAAAAAACCAGGCGAAAGCCGTCTGCGCTGACCGCCAGATGCACGCCGGCGTCCTCGCCCTCCACCAGCACCGGCAGACCGGCGGCGCGGAACTGGTCACGGCCGATTTCATTGAAGCGCGAGTGGGGGACATCGAAGCGGGTATTCACGCCCGTGACCAGGGGGTGGCGACGGTCCACCAGGTGATGGGAGTAGACGCCCCAGCGCTTTTGCGGCAGGCGACGCCGCCGCTGACCGTAGCGGAACTGCAGCACCGCATGGGTGGCCAGGCATGAGCACAGCGTCGAAGTGACGTTGTCGTATGCCCAGTCGATGACGTCTATCAGCGGCGACCAGAACGGCTCCTGGGCCAGATCGGGTTGAGTGACGTTGGCGCCGGTGATGATAAGGGCGTCCAGTCCTTCACGCTGAATCTTGTCAAAGCCTTCATAAAATTTTTCCACATGCTCAACACCATCCGGGTCGCGCTTGAGCTCCTTGAGGGTAAACGGGTGCATGTAGAACTGGGCGATCTGGTTGCTCTCACCCACCAGGCGAAAAAACTGGCGCTCGGTGGCGGTGAGCGCGGCATCCGGCATCATGTTGAGCAGCCCGATGTGCAGTTCGCGAATATCCTGATGTACGGCGAGATCGCCGGGAATCACGGTCTCGCCTTCCTGGCGGAGCCGCTCGAATGCGGGCAGTGTGGAGTTGGCGACCAGTGGCATGAACGATTGCCTTGCTAGTTCTGCTGTTCCAGGGCGGCTTCCACCAGGCTCAGAAAGTCGCCTTCGTGCTTGATCCGGGCGAGGTCACTGCTGGAGACGGTATAGCCGTAGTTATGGGCGATGGCCTGATAGCGCGGCAGCCGTGAATAGAACAGGCGCGGGAATACCCAACGCACGAAGTCATCTGGTTCAATCAGCGCCACGTATTCAATGTTGTTTTCGCGTTTATAGATGTCCAATTGTTCATCGAGAAATTCATCCCGATAGTACAGCGGCTTGGGATCCTGCTCCGCGCGGCGTATGACCTCCTGTGCGTCCTGCTCCGTGGCCTCGATGTACAGAATCAAAGTGTGTTTGTCCAAGGTGCTCAACACCTCCAGGTCGTCCAACTCACACACGCTGCCGCCGGCGTCATTGACGAAGTGCGGGTAACCATAGATCTCGTGGGATTTTTCGATGAAGGCGGGGACTTCCTTGAGGGCCTCAATTTCCGCCGCCTTGTGCAGGGCCTGGCGGTGTTTGAATTCCTTGAGGGTGAGGCCGCCCGCCTCTGGGTTGCCCAGCTTGCCGAGAAAGCTCGCCACCGGCTTGAGATTGTCCACACTGAGATTGTTGCGGATGTAAATGGAATCCGAGCGCAGCAGGTCGCGCAGGAACGGGATCTGCATCGCCTGCAGCTTGATATTGTCCAGGATGGCCTCGTCCAGATAGCGGGTGCCGATACGGTAATCCACGGAGTAGTGGAACCAGTTGTGCTTGCGCAGTACCTGGGCCAGGCATGTCTTGCCCACGCCGGACATGCCCAGCAGGGTGATGGACTTATGAGTCCAGTCCCTGAACTCTTTGGCGGTCAATCTCATCGGCGGGCTCCGTGGGTGATCATGGGGCTATTTTAACTTATTGTAAGGTATCTATTTTGTCAGAAGACAGGGCGCGCAGGAAACGTTATCGTGGCGTGCATTTTTAACGCGTAACCCGCAACTCGAAACTTCTGGGCCGCAGGCCCAAGCCTGTATAATACCCCATAAATTGGAAGGTATCCCGGCCAGCGAGTTTCACTCCGGAAACCTTTTGCCTGCCGAGAGTTCCTATTCCTTACATCCCTGCCCACGTGCTGACCAGAAAACGGGAGTGTATAGGTACATAAACACGGCTGTGATACCGGCAATGACTCTCTCACCGGGACGGCGGCCACGGACGGTGACTCCGGCTTTAGCGTATTGCCGTCAGGCAAGGAGCTGACATGGATTTATTGGATGATTTTATTCGCGAGCCGCGTATCGCCTATTTTTCCATGGAGATTGCGCTGCGCAACGAGATTCCCACTTATAGCGGCGGTCTCGGGGTGCTGGCGGGCGACACCCTGCGCTCGGCCGCCGATCTTGATCTGCCCATGGTGGCGGTGAGCCTGGTTTTCCGTTCAGGATATTTTCGTCAGGAAATCACTGAGCAGGGACGCCAGGTGGAGTCCCCGGACCCGTGGGAGCCGGACAAGTGGGCGACACCGCTGGGTTCAAAGATCGCCATCACACTGGAAGGGCGCAAGGTGTGGATCAGCGCCTGGCTGTATATTCTCACCGGGCTGCTGAACGGCAGGCAGCCGATCATATTGCTGGATACGGACCTGCCCGAGAACCTGCCGGAAGACCGCCGTATCACCCACTTCCTCTATGGCGGAGACGAGACCTACCGGCTCAAACAGGAGATGGTGCTGGGCGTGGGCGGGGTGCGCATGCTGCAATCCCTGGGATTTCAGGTGAATCACTACCACCTGAACGAAGGTCACTCAGCCCTCCTTGGTGTGGAACTGCTGCGTCGCTACGCCTATGCCACGGAGTTCCTTCGTCCCGGCCAGTCGCCTTACGATATCCCTCGGGTGCGCGAGCTGTGCAACTTCACCACCCATACGCCGGTGGAGGCGGGACACGACCGTTTCGATTACGGTCTGGTGAAGCGTCTAATAGATGATTTCATTGATTTTGACTTCCTAAAGCAGCTGGCCGGCGAGGAAAACCTGAACATGACCCGCCTGGCTCTCAATCTGAGCGAGTACGTCAATGGTGTGGCCCAGCGCCACGCCGAGGTGTCACGCAAGATGTTTCCCGGCTACCGGGTACAGGCCATCACCAACGGCATCCACCCGTTTACCTGGACCGCCCCCGGCTTTGCCAAGCTATACGATAATTATATACCCGGGTGGGCCCATGAACCGGAACTGCTGGTGCGCGCCGACCGCATTCCCGACACCGCCGTATGGGACGCCCACGTGGAGGCCAAGCGCCGCCTGCTGGAGCGGGTGAAGAATACCACCGGCATTACCATGAGCCTGCACCAGCCCATCATCGGATTCGCCCGGCGCATGACCGCATACAAGCGCGCCGACCTGATGTTTACCGATGTGGCGCACTTGAAGGCAATCGCCGAGCAACGGCCGTTTCAGGTCATCATCTCGGGCAAGGCCCATCCCCACGACGACAACGGCAAGCAGCTCATCGAGCAGCTGAATCATCACATCCGTGACCTGGCCGGCGCCATCCCCATGGCCTACCTGCCCAACTACGACATGGACACGGCCCTGTCCCTGGTCACTGGCGTGGATATCTGGCTCAACACCCCGCTGCGTCCCCACGAGGCCTCGGGTACCAGCGGCATGAAGGCCGCCTTCAACGGGGTGCCACACCTGAGCGTCATGGACGGCTGGTGGATCGAGGGGTGCATCGAGGGCATTACCGGCTGGGCCATCGGCGACGATGGCGAGAGCGCCAACGGTGACGATGCGCTGATGTTGTATAAGAAGCTGGAAGAGACGGTGCTGCCCCTGTATTACCAGGACCGCAGCGGCTGGATCGCGGTGATGAAGGGCGCCATCAGCAAGAACGCCTCGTTCTTCAACAGCCACCGCATGATGCGGCGCTATGCGACCGAGGCGTATATCCGCTGAGCTGATATACGCCTCGGGGTTGCGGGTTGCGAGTTTCGGGTCTCGAGTTAAAAAGCGCTTTATCCCAACACGAAACTCGCAACCCCCGGGACGAACGTCCCGGGCCCCTACTCGAAACCCGAAACCCGGGACTCGAAAACTCCCGAAGGGGCGCGGTCTGAAAGAAACGCCGCGAGAATCTTGGCGGTATGGGATCCCTTCTTGACGCGCGCCACCGCTGCCGGTGTCCCCGCGGCGACGATCCGTCCGCCGCCGTCACCGCCTTCCGGGCCCAGGTCGATGAGCCAGTGGGCCTCGGCGATGACATCCAGATTGTGTTCGATGACCACCACCGTGTTGCCGGCCGCCACCAGGCGGTGCAGTACCCGGATGAGTTTTTCCACGTCCGCCATATGCAGGCCCACGGTGGGCTCGTCGAGCACGTACAACGTTGAGTTTCGGGTGCCGGGTTTCGTGTTTCGAATCGGCTGTTTTGCATCTGATTCCTTGGCGAGGGGCGCCTTGGCCAGTTCGGTGACCAGCTTGATGCGCTGGGCCTCGCCGCCGCTCAGGGTGGGGCTCTGCTGGCCCAGTGTCAGGTAGCCCAGTCCCACGTCCTGCAGCAGGCGCAGGGTGTCGTGTACGGCGGAGTGGGCGGAGAAGAAGCCCACTGCCTCGTCCACGCTCATGGCCAGCACCTCGCCGATGCTGCGGTCCTTGTAACGCACCGCCAGGGTCTCGCCGTTGAAGCGGGAACCAGCGCATACATCGCAGGTGACTTTGACATCGGGGAGAAAGCTCATCTCGATCTTCTTGATCCCCTGACCCTCGCAGGCCTCGCAGCGTCCGCCCTTGACGTTGAAGGAGAAGCGGCCCGGGCCGTAGCCGCGAATGCGCGCCTCGGTGGTCTGAGCGAACAGGCGCCTGATGGTATCCCAGAATCCCACGTAGGTGGCGGGACATGAGCGCGGCGTCTTGCCGATGGGCGTCTGGTCCACCTCCAGTACACGGCCGATACCGTCCCAGCCGGTGATCTGTGAGCACCCGGTCAGGCCGGCGTCGCGGCGAGTGCGCCGTGAACGCCGTTTCGAGATCAGGCGCTGCAGGTTTTCATGCAGGATATTGCGCACCAGGGTGCTCTTGCCGCTGCCGCTGACGCCGGTGACGCACACCAGTCGCCCCAGGGGCAGGTCCACGGTCACGTCCTTGAGGTTGTGAAGCCGCGCGCCGTTGATCGCCAGCATCTCGATTTCATCATCCCGCATGGCGGGGAGGTCCATCATGGGGTGGCGCAATGGATCGGCCAGGCAGCGTCCGGTGATGGAGCGCGGCGCGCGCATCAATGCCTGGACAGCGCCTTCGGCCACCACGAAACCGCCGTTGACGCCGGCACCGGGGCCCAGATCGATGACGTGCCCGGCGCGGCGGATGGTCTCCTCGTCGTGTTCCACCACCACCACGGTATTGCCCTTGCGCTCCAGCTTGTCCAGGGCGTCCAGCAGCAGGCGGTTGTCCCGCGGGTGCAGGCCGATGGTCGGTTCATCCAGGATGTAGCACACGCCGCGCAGGTTGGAGCCCAGCTGTGCGGCGAGGCGGATGCGTTGCGCCTCACCGCCGGACAGAGTGGGTGCGGCGCGGTCCAGGGACAGGTAGGACAGCCCCACCTCGTTGAGGAACGCCAGGCGCGAACACAACTCGGCGCGAATGTCCCGGGCGATCTCCGCCGTGCGCCCGCGCAGCGACAGAGCACGGAAAATCATCTCCGCCTCGGCCACGGGCATGGCGGTGATGTCGCTGATGGAGCGGCCTTCAAAACGTACCGCCAGGGCCTGCGGGTTGAGACGCTGACCGTTGCAGGCATTGCACGCCCGTGCCTCACCCTCGAACCAGTCGTTCCACCAGATCTCCTCGCCGCTCTGTTCTTCATCGAAGCCCGGCATCTCCACGCCGGTGCCGTAGCAGCGCTCGCACCAGCCGTGTTTGGAATTGAAGGAAAACAGGCGCGGGTCCAGCTCCGGGAAACTGCGGCCGCACTGGGCGCAGGCACGGCGGGTGGAGAACAGCACCGCGCGCTGCGTGGTGGGGACCACCTGCACCAGTCCCTTGCCAAGTGTCAGTGCATGATCGAGCACCTCGCGCAGCTCTGACTCCTTTGCGGCCGACACCGTAATTTCTCCCACCGGCGCGTCGATGTTGTGTTCCTTGAAGCGGTCCAGGCGCGGCCAGCGGTCGGTGGGCAGATATTCGCCGTCCACCCGCAGCCGGGCAAAGCCCTTGGCCGCGGCCCACTTGGCCAGGTCGGTGTAGTAGCCCTTGCGCGCCACCACCAGGGGTGCTGTAACGGTGATGCGTTTGCCGCGGTAATCGCGCAGGATGCGCGCCGCGATGGCCGCCGGTGTCTGGGCCTCGATGGGGATGTCGCAGTCAGGGCAGTACTGGGTGCCGAGGCGCACGAACAACAGGCGCAGGAAGTGATAGATCTCGGTCATGGTGGCCACGGTGCTCTTGCGTCCGCCGCGGCTGGTGCGCTGCTCGATGGCCACCGTGGGCGGGATGCCGAACACGGCGTCTACGTCGGGACGCGACGCCGGCTGCACGAATTGGCGCGCATAGGCGTTGAGCGACTCCAGGTAACGGCGCTGGCCCTCGGCGAACAGGATGTCGAAGGCTACGGTGCTTTTGCCGCTGCCGCTGATGCCTGTGATGACGGTGAAACGGTCGCGGGGGATATCCAGGGAGATATTTTTGAGGTTGTGTTCCCGGGCGTGGACGATGCGCACGGATTCGTCGGTGATGATCGGCGCGCGCGCGGTGTGGATGGGCCGTGCCGAAGCGCTGTGGGTCGCGGTGTAGGCCTTGAGCGCCGTTCCGGTACGGCTGCGGCGGCGGCGGGTGATCGCCATGGGTGTGCCGACGGCCATCACCTCGCCGCCTGCTGCGCCGCCTTCCGGTCCCAGGTCGATGACCCAGTCGGCGCTGCGGATCACATCCAGGTTGTGCTCGATCACCACCAGGCTGTGGCCTTGACCCAGCAACTGGCGGAATGCACGCAGCAGCTTGGCAATATCGTCGAAGTGCAGGCCGGTGGTGGGTTCGTCGAACAACAGCAGTGTGGTCGCCTGTCCGTTCGGGGTCGCAGCTTGGCGGGAGCGTCCGCCTGTCTTCGCCTTGGCCAAGTGCCCGGCCAGTTTGAGACGCTGGGCCTCCCCACCGCTCAGGGTGGGTACCGGCTGGCCGAGGCGCAGATAGTCCAGACCCACGGCCTGCAGGGGCGTCAGGGCGTGCAATACCTCGTCATGACCGGAGAAAAATGCCATCGCCTCGGTGACGGTCATGTCCAGCACGTCGGCGATGGACTTGCCGCCGGCATCCGATGCGCCGGCGCCGGTCAGTGTGACCTCCAGAATCTCCGCGCGGTAACGCCTGCCGTCGCAGTCCGGGCAGCGCAGGTAGACGTCGCTGAGGAACTGCATCTCGATGTGCTCGAAGCCGTTGCCGCCACAGGTGGGGCAACGCCCGTCACCGCTGTTGAAGCTGAAAGTGGAGGTGGTGTAGCCCCGTGCGCGTGACGTGGGGTCGGCGGCGAATGCCTTGCGGATACCGCCCAGGGCGCCCACGTAGCTGGCGGGGTTGGAGCGGGTGGTCTTGCCGATGGGCGACTGGTCCACCAGGACCACGTCGTCGATATGCGCGTGGCCGCGGATGGCGCGGTGCGCTCCTGCAGGCTCCACTGGGCGGCCCTTGAGTTTGCGCAGCGCGTTGTACAGCACGTCCTGCACCAGGGTGGATTTGCCCGAACCGCTGACACCGGTGATGCACACCAGGCGCTGCAGGGGAATGCTCACGTCAATGTCCTTCAGATTATTGGCGGCCGCGCCCAGTACCTCCAGGCGCGGGGTATTCCTGGCCGGTGGCCTGGGTTTGGTATCGGGTGCAACCTCACGTTCGCCACGCAGGTAGGCGGCGGTCAGGGATGTTTTGTCTTCGCGCAGGGCATCGGGTGTTCCGAAAAACACCACCTCTCCGCCGCGTTCGCCGGGACCGGGTCCCATGTCGAGAATGCGGTCAGCCGCCAGTATCACCTGGGGGTCATGTTCCACCACCAGCAGGGAGTTGCCCGCGTCGCGCAGCCGCTGCAGGACCTCGATGACCCGCCGCATGTCGCGGGGGTGCAGGCCGATGCTGGGCTCGTCCAGGACAAACAAGGTGTTGACCAGCGAGGTGCCCAGGGCGGTGGTAAGGTTGATGCGCTGCACCTCGCCGCCGCTCAGGGTTCGCGACTGACGGTCCAGGGTCAGGTAACCCAGGCCTACGGTGACCAGATAGCCCAGACGGGTGCGGATCTCCTTGAGCAGCAGGTCCGCGGCCTCGTCCAGGGGCGCCGGCAGGTGCAATTGGTCAAAGAACCGATGGCAATCGGACAGTGGCAGACACATCACGTCGTGCAGGGTCACGCCGGGCAGGGCGGCGAACGCCTTGTTGTTCATGGTCAGGCCGGGCGGTTCAAACCGTGTGGCGGGTGCCAGAATCCGGTCGGCGTCGGCCTTGGTGCCCAGGCGCCACCACAGGGCGGGGGCCTTTAACCGGGCGCCGCGGCACTCCGGACAGGGGTTGTAGGCGCGGTACTTGGACAGCAGCACGCGGATGTGCATCTTGTAGCTCTTGGTCTCCAGCCACTGAAAGAACCGCCGCACGCCGTACCACACGCGCGCTTCCCAATCACCTTCTCCCTCCAGTACCCAGCGTCGCTGGGCCTTGGTGAGTTTGCGCCACGGCACGTCCGTGGGTATGCCACGGCGCTTGGCGAAGCGCATCAAGTCATCCTGGCACTCGCGATAGCTGTCCGTCTGCCATGGCCTGACGGCGCCATCGGCGAGGCTCTTGCCTTCGTCGGGGATGACAAGAGCGTCGTCTATGCCCATGGTGCGTCCGAAGCCGCGGCATGTGGCACAGGCGCCGATGGGCGAATTGAACGAGAACAGGCTCGGTGTCGGGTCTTGATAGGCGATGTCGCAGTCCGCACAGTGCAGACCGGTGGAAAAGCGCCACGGTGTGCGCGCCGGTCGGCGCCGGGCGTTCAGCGCATAGACCAGTACCCGGCCCTGGCCGTATTTCAGGGCCGCCTCCAGGTCTTCCACCAGCCGGCCGCGGGCCTCATCATTGATTGCCAGCCGGTCCTGAATGACCTCAATGACATCACCTTGTTGACGGTGAATGCGTCCGTAACCCTGTTTGGTGAGCCACGATTTTATCTCCGCGTCGGTAAAATTGGCGGGGACAGTGACGGGAAAGACGATCAGCAGGCCGGTAACATTTGCTGCGGCTGCGCGGTGGCTGATGTGTCCAAACACGTCTTCGGCGGATTCGCGTCTCACCGCCTGTCCGCAGCCGCGGCAATACAGCTGCGCGGCGCGGGCGAACAGCAGCTTGAGGTGGTCGTTGAGCTCTGTCATGGTGCCCACCGTGGAGCGGGACGTGCGCACCGGGTTGGTCTGATCGATGGCAATGGCCGGGGGGATACCGTCGATGCGCTGGGCCTGGGGTTTGTCCATGCGGTCCAGGAACTGGCGCGCGTACGGAGAGAATGTCTCCACATAACGGCGCTGGCCCTCGGCATACACAGTATCGAAGGCCAGCGACGACTTGCCCGAGCCGCTCACGCCGGTGATCACCACCAGCTCGTGCAGGGGGATATCGAGGTCGAGGTCTTTCAGATTGTTCTGGCGGGCGCCCTTGATGGAGATGGCATCGGATTTCATGTTGAATGACAGTATCAAAGTGTGAAAGATGCAAAGATTAAAGGCCGGTGTCTATCCTTTTAATCTTTGCATCTTTGCCCTCGAGACGAGTGTATATTCTATCCCATCACGGACGATGGGGATCGCATGCATGATCCGGGTGTCAAATAGAGGCACGCTGAGTTGAATGGGCTTCAATTTGACCCTTATCAATGTTTAAATATGGACCCTGCATGGAAAATCCCTAATAGCGGCGATAGGTTAGGCACGTGCCGGGCAAGTCAGTCGCGGTGGCCCATAGTTGCGCCGTTGGCATGCGGCCCTCTCAACGGGAGACGACGGGAAATGGACGACGCGCTCAAACGGTTGCTGGATGCGGAGGTCAAGGCCCAGGGACAGGTAGACCAGGCCCTGAAGGAGCGCGACCGCCTGGTGGCCCAGGCCCGGCAAGAGGCGCAAACCGCGGAGCAGCGCTTTAACAAGCGTATACCCGGCATCCAAGAATCATTTCGCAGCAAGGCGGAGGAACGCGCCCGCCAATCCATTGCTGAAATGCAGCGCCGCTATGACGAGCACGGCACACGCATGAAGGCGGCGGCGGAGAAGGCCGCAGACGCGGCCGTCGCGGCGGCCCTTGAGCGTTTTCTGGATGTCAGCACCGGCGATTGAGCGATGTCCGCCGCCGCCCGTTACGCCTATCTCCACACCCGCGTGTCGCTGTTCGCCGGCCGCCTGTTGCCGGGCGACATCCTCAACCGGCTGATGGATCAGTCGCTGGAAGAACAACTGCAGACCCTGAAATCGTATGACCTGCAGATACCCATGGTCGGCAAAGCCGTGGATGAAAAGGCCTTGGAGCAGACATTAATTACACGCTTGGTCGACGAGGCCCAGCGTCTCGCCCGCCCGCTTACGGGATCCGCGCGGGAGATGATCGCCTATTGGATGCGGCGCTTTGAAATGACCAATCTCAAGGCGATCATGCGCGCCATGGTCTCGGGGCAAGCGGCCGCGGATATGCGCGATGACCTGCTGGACCTCGGCCCCATGGCGGCGCTGCCGGTGGACAGCCTGGTTCATGCCGAAGACACCGCTGAGCTGTTGCGTCGCCTGGAGCAGAGTGTGTATGCCGATATGGCGCGGCAGGCACGCGGCATCTATGAAGAGCAGCGTGAAGTGTTCGCCGTGGAGGCGGCCCTGGATAAGGAATACTTCACCGGCCTGTCGAAACGCGCCAACGCCCTGCCTGATGGGGAAGGGCGGGATCTGCGCCGCCTCACCAAGGTGTTCATCGATCAGATGAATCTGGTATGGCTGCTGCGTTATCGTCACGTATACGGCATGGAGCCGGCGCATACCTATTATCTGCTGGTCCCCGCGGGGCAGCACCTGGACAGCAAGGTGTTGCTGTCCCTGGTGCAGCTTGGCGGGGTCGAGGAGGTGGTGCAGCAGTTGCCCGCCGCCCTCGGCCGGTTGATGACAGGGGTGACGTCCGTTACGGGGGTGGAGGCGGTGATGCGCCGTGAAACTGTACGGGTGGCGAGGCGTGTGCTCGACTACACTACGTTCAACATGGCGCGTCCGTGCGCCTATCTGCTCCTCAGGGAGTGGCAGCTGTGGCAGGTCCAGGCCGCGCTCAAGGGTGCGCAGCTGCACCTGGATCCCGCGTTGCTGCGCAGCGCGGCGCGTATAGAGTCGCAGGCCGGGGCACAGGCGCGCGGCGCTGCGCAGGCGGTTTGATGTTTACGCCCCTGTCCATGCGCCATGTCACCTTGTACCTGATGCGTGAGGAGGCATCCGCCGCCGCCATGACCCTGGCTGAACAAGGCGTGTTCGCGCCTCATCAGGAGGCTGTCGCCGATGATGCACTGCCGGAACAGCCGGGCACCCGCTTCAGCGGGTTATATGTCAGTGCTGCACGGCGTCTGGACAAGATCCTGGCATACACCCGGCTGCAGCCCGAGTCGCCCGTCGCCGATGACGCACAAGAAGTAGTGACGGGCGAGACACTGGCCCGTGTCAATGACAAGCTGGGCGCGATATGGCACGTGTTTTCGCGCTGTGAAGAGAACGAACGCGGGCTTTTGGAAGAGCAGCACCAGGTGTCCCAACTGCGCCAGGCGCTGACGGAATACGAGGCGCTTGATGTGGATCTGGGGCTGCTGCAGGGCAAGCTGCAATTTCTCGATGTGCACGTGGGGACCGTGGCCGGCGGCGATGTCCCGCGTCTGCGGGAATCGCTGGGGTTGTTGGGCTATTCCCTGAGCGTGTTCAAGGAGACCGACGGCACGTCCCATGTGGTTGTGGCGGGTCTTGCTGGCGCGGGCGAGGCGCTGGCGCGGGTATTGAAGGCGGCCGCGTTTCATCCGGTAACGCTGCCCCGCGAGTTTCAGGACCGGCCCAGCCGGTTGCGTGAACAGCTGCAATCCCGCTGGCGGCGGGTGGCGGACGCGCTGCAGGCCCATGAGCGTACGGTTCGGGAAAATATGGTCGAGCATCGCGAAACCATCCTGGCCGCCGCCGCGACACTTGCCCGTGCGGCACCCTACCAGCAACTCATCGACACTCTTCATGGGCGCGGCGGGCTGGTCCAGGTCGGCGGCTGGGTTCCCGAAGACCGCGTGGAGGCCTTGCGCCGTGCATTGGCCCACCGTCTCGGCGGGCGCGTCGCCATGACGGTGCGCGCACCCCGTGCGGAGGAACACAAGGCGGTGCCGTCGGCATTTCGCTACCCGAGCTGGCTGCGCCCATTCGCGGCACTGGTGCGCAGTTACGGCATCCCGCGTTACGGCGAAGTGGACCCCACGTGGCTGTTTGCGGTGACCTTCGTGGCCATGTTCGGCATGATGTTCGGTGACGCGGGTCAGGGGGCCGTGATCTGCGCGGCGGGCCTGCTCCTGCCGCGCAGTTGGCGCGGCTTCAGGCCGTTCGTGGTGGCCGCCGGGTTGTCCTCCACGGTGTTCGGATTATTCTACGGCAGCGTGTTCGGCGCCGAGATCATCAATCCCCTGTGGCTGTCCCCCATGAAGGATCCGCTGTACATGCTGGAGCTGGCGTTGTACTGGGGCATCGGCTTCATCCTGCTGGCCAGTGTTATCACCATACGCAATCTTGTGGCGGCGCGGCGCTACGCCGAGGCGCTGTTGGATGCCAACGGCGCCATGGGCATGCTGTTCTATGTGGGTCTGCTGTACGGCGGCAGCCAGCTGGTGCGCCACGGCGGTGTGAATGCGGTCGGCCTGCTGGCCATGATCCTGCCCCTGGCTGTGATCCTGTGGCGCATCTGGCAGGCCAACCGCACCGGGACCGGTGAGCGCATCCTCATCGTCGCGGTGGAAGGATTCGAGACGGTCATGCGCTACATCGCCAACACCCTGTCTTTCCTGCGCGTGGCGGCCTTCAGTCTCAATCACGTGGCCCTGTCCATTGCCATCTACATGCTGGCGGGCATGATGGACACCGCGGGTCACTGGGGCACGGTCATCATAGGCAACGTCTTCATGCTGGTATTGGAGGGCGGCATCGTGGCCATCCAGGTATTGCGCCTGGAGTACTACGAAGGATTTTCGCGCTTTTTCAGCGGCGACGGGCAGGCGTTCCGGCCGTTGACGATGGTAGGCAGGGCGCTGCCGGAGGCGGAATCACCTTGAATACGCAAACATGTCTCAAGTCGCAGGTCACAGGTCGCAAGTCGTAGCGATGACAAAGGAGTGAGTTATGTATTGGTTGGTTGGGCTTATTACATTTAGCGTGGTGGGGATCATTGGGCTGGGGGTTTATTTCGAGCTGTGGCCGCTGCCCCGGGGCGCAAATCCGCGGCGCTGGCTCAAGGGCGTTACCGGGGCCAACCTGCTGATCTTCGTGTTGGGCGAGATGGGATTGCTGGTCCTGGGCATTCACGATGCGGTGGCCCAGCCCCTGGCGGGGCAGGCGAGCGCGGTCTCCACAGGCATGGGTCTGGCGCTCATCGGCATCGGCCTGCCCACCGGACTGGCGGCCATCGGTGCCGGGATCGCCGTGGGGCCGGTGGGGGCCTCGTCCCTGGCGATCATCTCGGAAAAGCCGGAGATGTTCGGCCGCACCCTGATCTATCTGGGCCTTGCCGAGGGGATCGCCATCTATGGGCTTGTGGTGACCATTCTGCTGCTGGGAAAGATCTGACATGAACGACGCCGGGAGTCGTACCGCCGCAGCGCCGGGCAAGGACGATACGCGTACCCGGCTTATCGCCATGGGCAGCTCGGCGCTCATGGAGGGATTCGCCCTGATCGGTTTCGAGACCTGGCCCGAGGCAGGCGCCGGCGATGTGGAACGGGTGCTGACGGATCTGCTCAGGCACCGGCATCGGGCACTGATATTTCTCGAGCCGCGCCTGGCCCGTTCCGACGGCGCGATGTTGCAAAAGGTGCGCAACGAAGGCGGGCGTATTGTGATCACGGAAGTGCCGCCGCTGCAGTCACCGGAGGAATACCACCCCGAGGTGGAGGACCTGGTGGTGAGCCTGTTGGGCGGTGGCGCCCTCGGGGAGCGTCCATGAACGACCAGACCCTTACCGACGACCTGGAAGCGGCGCTGCTGGAGCGCGCACGCAAGCTGGCCGACGAGCACCTCGCCCACGCCCACAGTATTCGGGACCAGATCATCGAGGAGGAAAACCAGCGCCTGCGCCTGCGCGAGGAGCGCGAGGTGCTGGCGGCCAAGGAGGCCGCAGAGCGTTTATACCGCCAACGCGTCCAGGCCAGTGAGCTGCAGTTGCGCGAGCAGATGGAGCGTCAACGCTGGGAATTGGTCGAGTCGGCCATGACGCGGCTGGTCGAGCGCCTGCGCGCCATGGCCGGCGACGAAGATGAATATCTGCCGGTGCTGCAGGCCTTGTTGCGGGACGCGTCGGCGCCTATCCCGGCGCGGGAGCTGATCGCCGAAGTCAGTGCGCAGGACCTGGAACGGCTGCAGTCCCGTTGGGAGGCGTTCGCCACTGAGTCGGTGGCGGACAAGACTGTTTCCCTGAGCAGCAAGGCGCTGCCATGCAGCGGCGGCGTGCGCGTGTCCGACAAGGAAAACCGGGTGCGCATGGACAACGCCTTCGAGGGCCGCCTGGAGCGTCTGGACGAAGTACTGCGCCAGGTGATCAGCGAACGACTGTTCGCCGCGACGGATGTTATGGGAGACACCCATGGCGGGTGAGATCATCGACATCAACGGCCCGCTGGTGCGGGCGCGCCTGCCCGGGGTGGTCAACGGCGAGCAGGCGCGCATCGGGCGCCTGGGTCTGACCGGCGAGGTGATCGGCCGCGAGGGCGAAGAGGCGCTGATACAGGTCTACGAGACCACCGACGGTCTGCGCCCCGGCGATGAGGTTGAGGCGCTTGGTCGTCCATTGTCGGTGGAACTGGGGCCGGGCCTGCTGGGGCGTATTTTCGACGGGGTACAGCGGCCGTTAGACCGGCTGGCGGAACAAAGCGGTGCTCACATACCCCTGGGGGCGCACCTTCCGTCCCTGGACCGGGATCGCAAGTGGACCTTCATGCCGGCGCAGCAACTCAAGCAGGGAGCGCCGGTGACGGGCGGTATGGTCCTGGGCACGGTGCAGGAGAGCGAGACCATCACCCACAAGATCCTGGTGCCACCGGGACTGAGCGGGAAGCTGCAAGACCTGGCAGCTGGTGGCGGGTATACCGTGGAGGACACCATCGCGTCGCTGACGGGTGATGACGGCATGACCCACGAATTGAAGCTGTATCATCGCTGGCCGGTACGCACCCCGCGGCCGTATGACAGGCGCGACCACGCGGTGGCCCCGCTGATCACCGGCCAGCGCATACTGGACACGTTCTTTCCCCTGCTCAAGGGCGGCAAGGCGGCGGTGCCCGGACCCTTCGGCGCCGGCAAGACCATGGTGCAGCAACAGATCGCACGCTGGTCCAACGCCGATATCGTCATCTATGTGGGCTGCGGCGAGCGCGGCAACGAGCTGGTGGACATCCTCGACAGCTTTCCCAAGCTTACCGACCCGCACAGCGGGCGCTCGTTGATGGAGCGCACCTTTCTGGTGGCCAACACCTCGAATATGCCGGTGGTGGCCCGCGAGGCCTCGGTCTATGCGGGGGTGACCCTGGCGGAGTATTACCGCGACCAGGGCTATGATGTAGTCATGGTGGCGGACTCCACCAGCCGCTGGGCCGAGGCGCTGCGTGAGGTGGCCGGGCGTCTGGGGCAGATGCCCGTGGAGGAGGGTTATCCCGCCTACCTGGCATCGCGGCTGGCGGCGTTCTATGAGCGCGCGGGGCGGGTGATGACCCTGGGCGGTGACAGCGGATCGGTGACCATCATCGGCGCGGTCTCGCCCCCTGGCGGTGATTTCTCCGAACCGGTCACCAGTCACACCAAGGAGATCGTACGCACCTTCTGGGCGCTGTCCAAGGAACTGGCCGATGCCCGGCATTATCCCGCGGTGTCCTGGACCGAGAGTTTTTCCGGCGATGTCACCGTCACCGCCAAGTGGTGGGCCGAAGAGGTGAGTAAGGACTGGGCGCCGCGCCGCGCCGAGGCCCTGGCGCTGCTGGGCCAGGCGGAAGAGCTGCAGCGCATCGTCAGCCTGGTGGGGCCGGAGGCCCTGTCCGGGGATCAGCGCTGGACCCTGGAGGCAGCCAATCTGATCAAGGAGGCGGTGCTGCAGCAGAGCGCCCTGGACGAGGCCGACAGCTTCGCCTCGCCGGAGAAGCAATTCGCGCTGCTGGATCTGGTGCTGCAGATCTATCACCGCGGCGGGGGTTTGCTCAAGCGCGGTGTGCCGGTGCAGCAGCTGTTGACCGTGCCGGTACTGAATCAGGCGCGCCGTCTCAAGAGCCGCTTCAACAGCGAGCAGGTGGAGGATATGCGCGGATTTTCCGGTGACATCAAGGACGCCTTCGACAAGCTGGGCGCGGAATACGAACAACACGGGGAGAACACACCGTGAGGGCCGAGGAGTACCGCCGCTCGACGGCCGCGCGTCAGGGTCTGTTGTTCATGAGCGGAGTACCGGGCGTGGCCTTCGGCGATCGCGTTCTGGTACGCGACCGGCGCGGTCGCCGGCGCACCGGGCAGGTGATCCGCAGCGCCCGGGAGGTGGTACTGGTGCAGGTCTTCGAGGGCACAGAGGACCTGGATCTGGAGAACACCTGGGTGCGTTTTCTCGACGAGCCGTTCCGCATGGCGGTGACCCGTGAAATGCTGGGTCGGGTCTTCAACGGCATCGGCGCGCCCCAGGATGAGCGTCCGCCGCTCATCAGCGCCGACAGGCGCAGTGTCAACGGCGCCCCGACCAATCCCGCGGCGCGTGCCTATCCGCGCGAGTTCATGCAGACCGGCATCTCGGCCATCGACGGACTCAACTCCCTGGTGCGCGGCCAGAAGCTGCCCATCTTCTCCGGCTCCGGCCTGCCCCACAACCGCCTCGCGGCGCAGATCGTGCGCCAGGCCAAGCTGCCGGGCCAGGAATCGAGCTTTGCCGTGGTGTTCGCCGCCATGGGTGTCTCCTATGGCGATGCCCGTTTCTATCAGGAAGAATTCGAGGCCAGCGGGGTGCTCGGCAACGTGGTGATGTTCATCAACCGCGCCGACGACCCGCCCATCGAGCGCCTGATTCTGCCGCGGGTGGCCTTGACCTGCGCCGAGTACCTGGCCTTCGATCTGAATCTGCACGTGCTGGTGGTAATGACCGACATGACCTACTACGCCGAGGCGCTGCGCGAGGTGGCCACTGCCAAGGGCGATGTGCCGGCGCGCAAGGGTTATCCCGGCTACCTGTATTCGGACCTGGCGGAAATCTATGAGCGCGCCGGCCGCATCAAGGACCACAGCGGTTCCATTACCATGGTGCCGGTGGTAAGCATGCCCTCCGATGACATCACCCACCCCATCCCGGACCTTACCGGCTATATCACCGAGGGTCAGATCGTGTTGTCGCGGGAACTGCACAACCAGGACGTCTATCCGCCCATCGATATCCCGCCGTCGCTGTCGCGATTGATGAAGGACGGCATCGGCAAGGACGATACCCGCGAGGATCACCCGCGTGTAGCCAGTCAGATCTATGCGTCCTATGCGCGAGCGCTGGAGGTGCGTAACCTGGCCTCCATCATCGGCCCCGAGGACCTGTCCGAGTCCGACCGCCGTTTCCTGACCTTCGCCAAGGGTTTCGAGCAGCGCTTCGTGGGCCAGGGGGAGGACGAGGACCGCAGCATCATCGAGACTCTGAACATCGCCTGGGAGCTGCTGTCCCTGCTGCCCGCGGACAGCCTGTCCCGGGTCAGTGAAGAGGATATCGCCAACTATCATCATTGGCAGCCCGAAGAACAGCAGACGGCGGTGGAAGACGAAAACGGTGAGCGGGTATTAGATGCGGAAGAAGGTGGTCGCAGGTCGCAGGTCGCAGGTCACGGGTCCGAAAATGGAGAGGCGGCAGAGGAACAGCCCGCTGAGGAGGATGTGCATATTGCGGAGGCGGGGATGAACAAGGGCACACAGACCGAAGAAAAGACGACGGACAAGGCACAACACGCTGATTCGCATATGGAGGAGGGAGATAGTCCCAAGTCGCAGGGCGCGGGTCGCGGGTCGGGCGAAAAGACCACGTAGCTCCATGCATTTGACTTGTGACATGCGACCTGCACCCTATACCTTGTTAGAGGTAATGCAGTGGAACTAGTCACCGTAATGAAACAGGATGGTCATATATGCCGCCACGTTTGAAAGTCCCGCCCACCAAGAGTGTCCTGCTCAGGCTCAAGCACGAAGAAAAGTTTCTGGAGCAGGGTCATGACCTGCTGGAGCGCAAGCGCGAACTGCTGACGCGGCTGGTGTATGAGCGCCTGGCGCGCTATCGGGCCCTGCGCAGCAAGGCGCGGACGGCACTCCAGGAGGCTTATCGATGGCTGTCCATCACGCACATGCGTACCGGCGCACTCACGTTACACCAGGCGGCGCTGGGCCTGGCACCGACGCTGACCGCGCGCGTGTTGCCGCGCAGCAGCCTCGGTGTGGAGTATCCCTCGGTGGCCGTGGAGCGCCGAACGCTGCAGCCGGTCAGCCTCATGGGGACCGACGCCAGTTTCGACGAAACGCGCCGTCACATGACCGAACTGGCCTTGATCCTGGCGCAGCTGGGTGAAGCGGAAACCGCCCTGCGGCGCATGCTGGCCGAACAGCGCCGCACCCAGAAACGGGTCAACGCCCTCAAGCACAATGTGATTCCCCGTTATCGAAGCACCATCCGCTTCATCGAATCGTCACTGGAGGAAGAGGAGCGTAATGCCCTGTTCCAGATCAAACTGCTGCGGGAGGGCCGCTCGCCGGTACCGCACCAAGGAGACACGTCATGAACGACATCGCCTATCAGGAAACACGGCAACAAACCCTGTCCGACGAAGAGCTGAGCAGGATCCACGCCTATTGGCGTGCCGCCAATTATCTCTCGGTGGGACAGATTTATCTGATGGACAACCCCCTGCTGACCGAACCGCTGCGCATCGAACATATCAAGCCGCGCCTGTTGGGTCACTGGGGGACAACGCCGGGCCTCAATTTCATCTATGCCCACCTTAACCGCGTCATCAAGGCCAACGACCTGAACATGATCTACATCACCGGCCCGGGCCACGGCGGTCCCGGCCTGGTGGCCAATACCTATCTGGAGGGG
>Ga0315540_10000466_pt1 | contig 22960 bp, 44 predicted proteins | sample SalMarSW160110MG_FD_203677 | JGI IMG/M metagenome (GOLD analysis project Ga0315540, IMG submission 203677) | Salt marsh sediment microbial communities from the Plum Island Ecosystem LTER, Massachusetts, United States - Salt Marsh Sediment SW1601-10 ...
TAAATCTTCACACTGTTTATTACAGCTTGTTTTTACTAAACATCTAGTACATGGACATATTGATGGAAGCATTCTATTTATTAAACAAGTATTATTTAATGACTTATATAAACATCCAGTACAAACTAATATTGTTTTAGTCTGTTGCATATAATGCAACCCATTTCTCACATTCTTCTGTACAAGTGGTTTTTAATAAACATTTTACACATGGACAGCATTTCGTGTATTCAGAAAGAGCACAGTTATTTCCAAATAAACTTGCACTAAAGCAACCCATGCAATCTTTTGAGGTAGCCAGATAAGTTTTTAACAATTATTTCTCCCTTCTTCTTTTTGAATTTTAAGAATTAATTTACATGGTTTTTTGCATGTCGATTTTACTAAACAGTTTGTACATGGACATGTTTCTGGATTCATGCTAGATAAACATCCATGAGAATATATAGCGCATCCTATGCATTTTTTTGGACAAACCAATTTATAGGATTTCACTTTACTCTTTCCATATCGTTCCACAATTTACATGATGTTGTACAAATGACTTTTAGTAAACATTTTTTACAAGGACAAATTTTAACGTTTGCATAAGCACAGCAGTCATTTCCAAATATACTTTTACTTAAACAACCTATGCAATCTTTTGAGGTAACCACATCCACCATCTGTAAATATCTCCTGCTTGTGATAAACAAAACCACTCAGTAGTTTCTAAAATACCTTTAGCATTTCTATGCCAATGACCAAAGAATGCTAATGAAGGTTTATAAATATTCCAAATTTCACTGAGGGCTTTATTAGAAGGTTCTCCTTGTTTCCATCTATATCTTGCCATCTCTGGTACTATCTCAAGAGGACAAGTATGACTTATCACTATATCAACTTTACATTTAGGCAAATTTAATAAGTCTTTATAAGTTATTACTTCATCTGGAAACCAATCAAAACCAATGATTCTTTCATCTTTATCTATTGAATCAGCACCACCCATAAATAGAATAGTTCTTCCATCTTCTAAAGTATATGTAGAACCTCGTGGCATATAAAAAATATTTTTTTCTAATTCGTCTGTTGTTCTATTTCGTAAAGACCAATGATCTTCATGGTTTCCATCACACCATAGTAACTTTGCTTTTCCTAATTTTATATTTGATAATTTTTCCTGAGATTTTATTTTCGGCCAGTATCCAAAGTCACCGCAACATATAACTAACTCAGGCTTCTTACGATTAATGAGATCGTTCAATATTGCAAATCTGCCATGAATATCGCCTGTTACTAGTATTTTCATAAACACCTCTTATGTTTTCTAGGAATTCCAGTAATCATTAAATTTTTTACAATTATTCTTGCATGTAACTTTAATGATACATACCATACAAGGACAATAGCCATATGTTTCTATATCTTTTAAGTCCATAAAACACATGTCTGTTACATATAAACAGCATCCGTCACATTTCATTTATCCACCTCACAAGATAGGCTTACCATTTACTCCTATAGATTCAGAATATTCTATCCTAAACGAATCATATTCACTACAATCCTCACTACAAATAGGGCCTATTAAACATTTTATACAAGGACATTCTAAATTGGATTTTTTCATTAAAGAAATTAAAAATGAACATGAATTTAAAGAACACTTCCGACAAAAGTCTTCTTTAGTTTTTAGGTTGGAAACCTGATCTCTTATAGCTAATTCAACTGCCTTCATTCTTTTTTCTTTTTTAAGATAGTTGGCTCCATATTTTAAATAATCAATCTTAAACTCAAGACCAATTTGATTTAAATAGCTTTTAAAGAAGTTAATTCTTTTAGTATATTCATGAGCTGATCTTGTCCAGAATAAAGGCATTGAGATACCAAAATGAGTTTGAATAGCACACATACTACAAGTATAAACGTCACATAATTCTCTAACTATCCCTTCTGGGTTTTTGTTCTTTATCTCTTCAAATAGTTCTTTAATCTCTCCTAATACATATTTAAAATCAAGTCCTGTTGTTGGGAATTGGCCTGTAAATAGCATCATGACCATATAATAAATAAACCTAGTATTGCCCAACCAATACCAGTTTTTCCATTAGTTGCATGCATACAATATGCTCCTGCTATACATACTGCAATACTTGCTAAACCTCTTCCAATGTAAGAAGGTTCCATTTTCTTCCTCCTATTCGTAATCCCTTACTGCAATACCAACTGGCTGAGAAGGCTTACCTGAATCAGTTAGTTCGGGGTATCTTACAGTTAACATTTTACCAATGTCATTTGCAAGATCTCGATACATTTCTTGTCGTTCTTCTACTGAACCTCTTGGTCTAACATCGAACTCCTCACCTTGTTCAGTTATACATCTATAAATAATGCACCCCTCATCAGCACCAATCCCTTCTTTTCCACCAATAATTTTAAACTCAGAATCTTTAAACTCTTTCATTTTTTCAATGTCCTTTGAATTAAATTCAAATATATATAAACCATTAACATTCTTTAACATAGCGCCTTCAAATCCATTAACTACAGATTCATCATGAAAATCTTTAGCTTCTTCGTAACTATTAACTAATTTAGTAGGAGTAAGTCTTACAGGATTGCCATCTATAGAAAGAACAGATGATAAATAATTAATTCGTTCTTCAAATGTTTTTCCTAACCAAGCAATATCATATACCCAAAATTCAAGAAGATGGTAGTCTGATTTTAATTCTTTAGTATATGATCCTATTTTTTGAAGACTCCATCCATGTTTGTATAATTCTCCATGAGGTGGAGCTGGAGGATTAATTTCTAATAAAGATTTATCAAGATGCGGCACTGTAGTAAATAATTTACCACCTCTTGAATGATGAAGAATTTTCTTATTTTTGATTTCAGCTAGATCACAGATGCCATTCAATTTTGATTGAATATAACAAGGATAAATAATATTTCCTTTTCCTACATCTGATGCTAACATTGGCAACATTACTCTTGGAATATAAGTATTTGGATTAATTATAAAAGGTTCATAATTCTTATCTAGCTTTCTTTTCCAAGTAGATTTTATTTCAGATAGTGCTTGCTCGAATGGGCTAGTTTCATTTGCCTTTCCAATATTTTTTCCTTCTTTAATAAGTTTTGAAGAAGTTTTTAGTTTTCCATCAATATATCCTGACTCTGTTTCTATAATAGCTGTTCCATCTGGATTTTGAACTGCCGTTATAGTCCACTGTTTAACCTTTCCAGTTTTGCTAAGTCCGTACAATGTATCTAATTGTTTTATCATTTTACCTCCAAAATATTTTAAATAAAATCTAAAATGTTTTGTATCAATTCTTTTTGCTTTTTATACTTCTTTATATTTTCTTGTAATATAGTTTCATCTTGAATTTTAGATATAATTTCATCAAAATTTTCCATCATAGATTTTGTTATTTCAAGTACTCTTCTATATTTTTTAAGTTTAGCATTTTTAATGTTTATAGTTAAAGACGGATCAATTTTTACTGGTTCAATTCCCATTATTTTTTACCTCCGAACATTATCATTAGTAATAGAAATCCATAAAGGATACATATTATTGCTATCACTATTTCAATCATTTAGATCCTTTCTGATTTGCATTAATAGTTTACCAAGTAAGTTTTTTCCAACTATAGAAGAACATTTTTTACAGTGACAATTTCCCCACTCATTGTCATGCCAATAATTTCCTTCTTCTATATACTTATTACCAGTACTTATTAATAAATTCATAAACTCTGGTTTTGAAAACTTTTTCTTAAGAAGATCCTTCATTATAGATATTTTTACCATTTCCCAATCTTTTCTTGCTCCGATTCTTCTCCCATCTCGTTTAGCTTTTCCAGCTTTATCTGCTGCTAATTGTGAAATTGATTTTTTGAATTTAATATCTTTTGTTTTGGATGCTTGATAAGCATGTTCAACTGTTGGGTATTCAATTCCTTGGTAACATATTATTGCAGGGTGGAAATTACTAAATGCTTCATATTCGCCTTTAAAAAAATTAATAGATCCTTGCATTAAAAATTATATCCTTAGTTTTTTGATCTCTATTTGCTATTTTAACAAACTCTGCAAATACCTTTTCTGGTCTATCTAATTTAAATTTACCAGAAAAATGATGGAGCGTACAATCATTGACCATACTTGCCATTTTAAACGAATTAAATTCTTGGGCGATTATATCTAAATTATATATCTTTAGTGCTTGTAGTTGAGTAGTTTTAAATAATTTATCTTGAGTTCTTAAAAGTACATCTCTAAATTTTTCTATGTGAGTGTTATTAAAATAGAACGGTCTATATTTTAAAAAGAGCTGACCATAAGAATTGCTTGTCATAGGTTTTATACCTATAGAAACAATATAGTGATGTGGAACATTTGGTTCTGTTTTTAATTCATAAATTTTCATGCCTTAACCTTACTCCTTTTTTAGAACAAATTTTAAAACCTCTGAAAGGGAGAAATATTATGAGCGAATATCCTCACCCATTTTTTGATGAAAACGGAAAAATATTCTGTCAAGAATGCGGAAAAACTTATCTTGTAATGAGCCCACGACATATCCAAAAACATGATATGTCTTTTAAAGAATACCGAGATAAATATCCTGAAGCACCTGTTTCATCTAAAGAATTTGACAGCAAAAGCAAATATGGTAAAGAAAAACAAATCTTTGCAAAACAAATTTTAGATGAGTTTGATAATTACGAAAAAATTGAAGAAGTAGAAGTATTTGAAGATCCTGATGTTAACGAACTTGCTATTGATGAAATTTATTCAGATGAAGCTGGTTCTACTGACATTTGTGATACTAGCAAAAATAAAATTCTAGATCATTTAAGGTATTTCTTTACTGATATAAAAAAAGATTATACTATTGCAATTCATTCTCCAACACAACATCTTTTGTTTGAAACCATTTCAGATTTTGCTGATCCCTACAATAAAATTAATATTGAATTTCCAAAATGTTTCTGGCACAATCAAGATGAATACACATTGGAAAATAGAAAAAGAATACTTGAACAATATGGATGGAAAGTTATTATAGTTAAATCTCATGCTCCAACATTTAAAATAATAAGAACTACGTTAGAAGCTGCTAATATGTTTAAAACTTAAGAACAAAATAATGATAAATTACCCATAAAATTATTTTAATTTTAGTTATTCATTATGTTACGAGGCACTCTCATATGTGGGAGTGCCTCCTCATCCCACAACCTACAAAAAATACAAATAAATACCTCCTTGGTAATTAATATATATAGATTTAAGTTATTAACTTAATATCTAGCATACTTCTCTTTTTAGAACAAAATCTAAATTAAAACTTTATTCGTTAGAAACTTATAGTAAGGAGATTTCAATGAGTCACATTCCATCACAAGAAAGGGTTATTGATCCATTTGCATCATACAATTCAAATGTAGTAAATAAAATAACTGAGGTAGTTACACAGGGGGCAGATGGTATTTTAACAGCTGACTCTTTACAAGGAACAATAGATTCAACAGCAACTAGCGCTGTTACAATCTCAACTGGTTATGTTGTTAAAGATGATGTTCTAATTCATATAACAACTAACCATCAAGTTGATTTTACTGATGTAAATCATTTTGCAAGCGGACAATTACCTACAGTTGGAGGCTACTACTATATAGTACTAGACTATCAATATGCAAAATCCAGACCCGCACCAGTAGCTTCAATTCAAATCTTAACACCTTCAGAAAGATCTTTACTAACAGTTGGAAGTTCATACTTCTTATTAAAAGTCGTTGAGTTAAGTAACTCAGGTCCTCATCCAATATTAAATCTATATGATTATGATCCAGATACTCCTGCTAATGAAAGAAAATACATAAAATTTTATGCTGGCACCGAACGAACAATTCCAACATTTGCTAAACACACAGACCAAAGTAGAATAGCATACGAAACTAATAGAGATAAATTTTTCTTTGGTTTTAAAGATGGATGGAGAGAATTATCAGCTGGAGGAGTGTCAGTAGATGTTAATACTGATAGTACTGCTGTTACTGCTGTAGGACAGCTTTGTTATGTTGATAGTAATAGAACTGCTATTCCAGCTATAGCTACATCTAGGCATACAGGAGCTGATATTGTTGTTCTTTCTAGAGGAACAGTTTCAGCTGGAACTGGTAGAGGTAGTGTTGCTGGTTATGTTAGTGATGTTCCTGTTGAAACTGCTAATCTTATTGACATAGGAGACTTGTTATATTTATCAGCAGTAGATGCTGGAACTGTAACTAATGTTCGACCTTCCCCATTCTATCAAGTTGTCGGACGAGCCTTGTCACAAGGTAGTTCAACAACCCCAATTCAAATGATTTTCTCACCAAAAGTTTTACTTGCTATAAGTCTTGAAGGACAAATTTCTTCCTGGTTAGGGCCAGATGGAGATGGTCTTTACTACAATACTATTGATGTATCTACATTAGATGGAACTAATGCATATGCATGCCATTGGTTTGACAATGAGACTCATGAAGAATTACAACCAGAGAAAGTTAAGATTTATGCTGCTGGAGATTATATTAGAGTTTATTTCTTAGATTCAACAACTATTGTTGATTATATAATTATGTCAGGCGCAACTATAGGAAGTCATTCAGAAGGAGGCGGAGGAGGTAGCGGAGTAACTGACCATGCATTGTTAACAGATTTAGATTATGCTCATGCTGGACATACAGGATTTGCACCAAGTCCACATGGCAATGCTGATCACACCTCTACATTTATTACAGCTTCTTCTGTAAATTTTACTACTCTTAATAATAATGGAAGTGTTGGTACAGGCGCAGCACAAGTAGCAATTGGTAATCATACTCATGCTAATTTAGTCGATGTTCCATCTGGAGCGATAATTTTATTTGAATCTAATGTAGCTGTTTCTGGATATACGTTATTAACCACTATTAACGATGCTATAGTTTATATTACAAAAGGTTCAGCTTCTGGTGGCGAAACTGGTGGTAATATTAAATCTGGTAGTACATGGACACAACCAACACATGCACATAGTATTAATTATCAATCAGACCATTATCACACAGGTGGTTCGCATTATCATAATGTAACATTACCAGAAGGTGGTTGGCCAACAGCGTCAGGGCAAGGAGCTTATAGATGTACAGCATCCGTTCCAGATTACTACTCACATATTGCTGCTAGAACTATTTCAACTACTTCAGCAGTAGGGAATACAGGATATGCTGGAGGCCACGATCATGGTGGCTCAACAGTAGCAGGAGGAACTCCAAATACATGGAGACCACGCGGTTACAATTATACAAGACAACAAAGAATATAAGAAAGGAAGAATAAAAAAATGACAATGAAAAAGAATACTGAACGGGGAAAATGCCCATTTATGATGTTTGATCCATGTAATGAAGAATGTGTATTTTTTAGAAAAGGTCTAAGATATTCTGATAGAAATGATGAACCAATTCCTTTTGAAGATTGTGCAATTAATATTATTGCTGACAACCTTGAAGTAATGCACAACAGATCATATATGCTGCAGAAAGAAGTTGGCGATACAAAAAATATTATAGCTATGAAAACTATGGTTGATTTGGGTGTACAAGATCCTAGTCATAGAGAAACATTAATAAGGCAAGTAATAAATATAATCAATCCACCACAAGATAAAAAACAAATTAAGCAGTAAAAATAAAGAGGGAGCAAAATAATTATGTCAAAAAATAATCTAGTTGTTGACTTTCTCAACGTGATTAATTCAGAGTCAGTACAAAGTGGTTTTTCATCTCTTGTCAATCTACTTCAAGAATTAGAAGTAAAAAATGATCCTAATCCAGTTGAGATGGAAATAGTAGATTCTGCTTATCAAGTTATTGAAAAACTCAACATATTACAATCAGCTCTTACGAGATATAAGAGTTCTGATAAGCTACTTACTGGAAATAAGTTAAGTAGCTTATATGAAAAAAATAATGATAATCTATTTGAATAAAAGCTCCCTAAAAACAATCCTGGAGGAATTAAGTGGCAGATAAAAAAATATCAGGACTTACAGAACTAACTCAAGCCGCACCACTAGATGTATTAGTGATTGTGGATGACTCTGAACCTGACGTAGATTTAAAAACTAAAAAGATTACTAAAACTAATCTTATGGCAACACCGGGCCCAATCGGCGGAACAACTCCAGATGTTGGTTCTTTTACTACTCTGCACGTACAGGATGGAGTTGCTATTACTGAGTTTTCATCCGACGGAACATTAAATGGAGATTCTAATTCAGTCCTTCCTACAGAAAAAGCTGTAAAAACTTATGTGGATAATGTCTCTTTTTCTGGAAATGATGACGATACTCTTGGAGGTGGAACACCTTCACATATAGATGCACCAACACAGTATGCTGCTAAAACTTATATAGATATTGGCGATGCTGGCGTATCTATTGATGCAACTACTTATACAGATGCTAAATTAGTTGAAGCTGAAGCATATGCAGATTCTAAAGACTCTATAGTTTCAACAGACGCAACTACTTATACAGATGCTAAATTAGTTGAAGCTGAAGCATATGCAGATTCTAAAGACTCTATAGTTTCAACAGACGCAACTACTTATACAGATGCTAAATTAGTTGAAGCTGAAAATTATACTGATACACAAGTAGCTCCTAAAGCTGACTATCTTGGAAATGTTAGTCGCGAACGAACTGGATTTCCAACTAGGGATGATTCTACAATATCATTTGATGATGTTACACAATCATTTACTATCAGTGGTACTTTTGACTATTATATTTGGGGAATAAAATATTCTATTTCAGGTTCTAGATCTGCAGCAGTGCAGGGTTCAGGAACAAATTTTTTCTATTTAGATACTACTGGAAATCTTATAGCAACAAATACTTTTAATCTTAATACAATTTATAAAGATAACGCATATGTTGCTGTAGTTTATTGGGATCATATTAATAACAAGCATATATATCTTGGAGATGAACGACATAGTATATGGTGGGATTGGAATCTTCATTACCAACAACATAAAACTGTTGGTACTAGATATGAGGAAGGTTTGGGTTTAACTGATATAGTTGCTTATGGATTACATGAAAATATATATAATGCAGATGATACTTTATTTACTTTATCAAACATTGTTGGAAATCATTTTGCAGTATCAGCTCTTCAAAACCATACGCCTGGAGGAACAAATTCCTTAAATTTTACTGAGACTAAAGATCTAGATGTAGCCCAACTATTAAGACCAAGTGGAGAAGAAGATTTATCAGACTATAATGATCTAGAAGGATGGATTTATATAACTGCTTGGGCTGGTACTGAAGATTTTAACATATATGGATGGGACACAGTCAGTGGTACACAAGTTGGAATACAGGTTGCTTTAAGCAGTTATATTAATACAGGAACTCTAAATTCTTGGCAAAAATTTAGCATTCCTTTATCTGATATGAATTTAGATGGAGAAACTATTGACGCCATAAGGATAATAGCTTATAAAGGTAATCAAGCTAACCCACCAGATGGTTTTCTTGACGATTTGATATTTAATGGGATTGGTTCAGAACTAGATTCCGATTTAGAATTTGGAGTAGAACATGGAATTATTTGGGATGAAGATCTGAAGCACTCAATTTCAACCATTACTAAAGGTGAAAGTAAGTTTGCTGTTTTTCATAGACAATCAGATGGAACATGGACTAACGATGGAACAAGTTCTGTTATAGTAAAACAATATCAAGATTCTACTAGCTTTCTTGCATATAACTATTTTGATGGAACAACATGGACACAAGCAGAAGTATCTAATGGAAGTTATATTCTTGCTCATTTATTTGCTACGAATGATCCAGAGTTTCCGTTAATAGGTATTCAAACACAGTCTTTGCCACATAGTACAATACAAAGTGCTAGAGCAGCTATTAATACTGAAATAGCATCCCTTGTAACAGAAGATCTTCCTTTTCAAGAAATGATAGCAGTAGCAAGTTTAATAATTGAAAATGATTCAGAATTTTCAAATAAATATAAAGCTAGATTTGTTTACATCAATTCAGCACATACACAAACATGGGAAGATTTCAGAACACTAAAAGGATCTTCAATAGGCGCTTCTAATGTTAGTGATCATGGTCAGTTAACTGGTTTATTAGATGATGATCACCCACAATATTTTAACAAAACTAGAGGTGATGCAAGATATCTTCAAAAGTCTTCCTTAAAGAACGGAATAGTTGATTTAACTTCTGGTGATACTACAGCAGATATAACATTTTCTACAAATGAACAGGATATGGAATATAAAATTAATATACAGCTAAGAAATGAAACTGATTTTCCTCCAGATACATATAACTGGACTATTTATGGCAGAAGTTTATCTGGATTTAGTGTATATTTTTCAGCACCTATTTCTTCAGATAATTATGTATTAGAATGGTGTGTTATAAGAGGCGGATAATAAAATCTCGGTTAACTATTTAAGTTAGCGGTCTACTAGACGGAGATAAACATAATGGCAAAATTTAATAAAGGAAACATAGTACTTACAGATACAGAAAAAATTATTCAAGGCGGAACAAATGTTCTTGGAACATCTGGTGAAGCTAATCTCAAAAAAATTCAACTCAACTCAGGTCCCCAAGTTGATGAAATTTCAACAAGCGGAACTCTTGCCTCAGATGGAACTACAACATTAGTAACAGAACATGCAATAAAAGAAGCAATTGATGCTGCAACATTAGCAGGTACATCTGGTACATCTGGTTCGTCAGGAACATCTGGAACTTCAGGTACATCTGGTTCGTCAGGAACATCTGGTTCATCTGGTTCTAGCGGAACTTCTGGAGCAACTGGTGCATCAGGTACTGGTGGAACGTCAGGAACAAGCGGAACATCTGGTATTACTGCAGGACAAGTTCTTTACTTTCATGGAGAAACAGGACAAGATGCCACTTCTTTTGAATCGCTATTAGTCCTTCCTGCTGATGATCCAGAAGAGTATGATTGTGCTATCTTAAATTCTGGAGATGGTGAAGTTTTAATTGATAAATATATAACAAATGTTGGATACCCTGGTTTAGGAATAATACCTGCTGGAGTATGGACTTTTAATATGTATTCCACTGTAAATTCAAGTGGTGGTATTACAAAACTTATTTTTCGAGTATATAGATATGATAATGGAGTTGAAACAGAACTTTTTCATGCAACTTCAAATGAATTAGTTGGTGATACTCCAAACTTATATGTAATAAATTCAGCTCAATCAGCATTTGCTTTAGATTCAACTTCAAGACTCACAATTCATGTAAATGCAACAACTACTTCAATTACTGATGCAACTGCTTGTTTTTATTATGAAGGAACAGAACATTATAGTTACATAAGTACTCCATTAAATGTTTCTGCTGGTACAAGTGGATCGTCAGGTACATCGGGTACAAGTGGATCTAGTGGAACTTCTGGTCAAGATGGTAAATACGGAGGAAACTCAACACGTTATTTATTTGATTCTACAATTGAAACTCCAAGTAGTGGATATTTAGCATTTGATAATGCAACATATGACTCAGTTACTAAAATATGGGCAAGTTATGTAAATGCAGATGCAGTAAACATAGCAACTTGGTTAGCATCTTTTGCTGGATCTACAGCTACTATACGAATCTTTAAAGAGTTTGATCCAACTACATACTGGGTTGGAACATTAACTTCTGGAACTCCTTATGGTTCTTATTTTGAAGCAAATATGACTTATTCTGCTCACAATGGTTCATTTAGTAATGATGACTCTATAGTTATAACAGTTACAGTAGATGGATCCTCAGGAACAAGCGGAACATCGGGAGTTGATGGAACATCTGGCTCAAGCGGAACTTCAGGAATAGGTGGAGGTTCATTAGATAGTCTTACAGATACAGACATAACAGATCCTCAAGAGGGAGACGTACTAGTTTATGATTCAACATCTCAAACTTGGATAAATCAAGTTAATGCTGGAGGCGTTTCAGATCCATTAACTATTGGAACTGTAATTGTAACAACTGAAATGCGTATACCAACTTCAGCACCAGCAAGTCCAGTGGCTGGTGATATTTGGTTAGAATAAGGAATTATTAAATGACATTATTAGATACTCAACTACATTACGCTACATCAGATAGAGGATTATTTGCAGGCGGTTATTATGGCGATGCTTTTAATATAATTGATTATGTTACTATTAGTACATTGAGTAATGCGCAAGACTTTGGTAATCTAACAACTGAAAGAGAGCAACTGGCTGGGTGTTCTAATGGAGTTAATGACCGTGGTATTTTTGGTGGAGGTTATACTCCCGGAACTGGTAATATAAATCTAATTGACTATGTATCTATTAGTACGACAGGCAATTCTTCTGATTTTGGTGACATGACAGAAACTAGTTATAGGTTAGCAGCAACATCAAATGAAACTAATGAACGAGGAATATTTGGTGGAGGTTATACTTTTCAAGATATTAACACAATAGATTATGTAACTATAAACTCGATTTCTAACGCTACTGACTTTGGAGATCTAACAGTTGCTAGACATGATCTAGCTGCATCATCAAACGGAACCAGTGAAAGAGGAATTTTTGGCGGTGGGTATGAAAGTTCATCTAGTAATGTAATTGATTATGTTACTATTAATTCAATCAGTAATGCTTCTGATTTTGGTGATCTTCTTTCACCAATTTATCTACTTGCTGGGTGTTCTAATAGTATAAATGACCGTGGAATTTTTGGCGGCGGTCTTACTACTAATGTAATTCAATATGTAACTATTAGTTCAATAGGCAATGCACAAGATTTTGGAGATCTAACACTTGCTAGATATAGTTTAGCAGCTACTTCAAATGGAACAAATGAACGAGGAATATTTGGTGGTGGTCATTCTTCGATAAATACTATTGATTATGTAACTATTAGTACATTAAGTAATGCACAAGATTTTGGAGATTTAACACAGGGAAGAGAACGTCTAGCAGCTACTTCTAATACACAAGGTAGTATAATAAACATATCATTATATGATGATATTTGTATAGATTCTACAACATGTATGTCATATTATCTATCAACAAAAGTATCTATAAATAATAGTAGAGCGGTATTTGGATTAACTACTTTAAGATATATTTCTATTAACACACTTGGAAATTCTACTATATTTGGTAATTTAACAAGATCGGCAGTAGGACTTGCAGCATCTTCTAATGGAACTAATGAACGAGGAGTCTTTGGAGGTGGTATCACTTCTCCTTATACTCAAATAGACTATATCACTATTAGCTCAATAGGAAATGCTATTGCCTTTGGTGATTTAACAGTAGGTAGAGCTTATTTTTCTGGTACTTCCAATGAGACTAATGAGCGAGGAGTCTTTGGTGGTGGGGAAAACCACTCTGGTGTGGATCAAAATGTTATAGATTATGTTACAATCAATTCAACAGGAAATGCTAGTTTCTTTGGTAATTTAACAACTGTTAAAATAACTCTGGGTGCAACTTCAAACGGAACAAATGAACGAGGAGTTTTTGGCGGAGGAACTATTAATGGAACTAGAACTAATGCCATTGATTATATAACGATCAACTCGCCAAGCAATGCTATTTCTTTTGGCACTTTGTCTGTCACTAGAAGTGGAGCAGCAGGTACATCAAACGGAACAAATGAACGAGGAGTTTTTGGAGGTGGGAGTACTGGAAGTTATTCTAACGTTATTGATTACATCACTATTAATTCAACAGGAAATGCTACTGACTTTGGAAACTTAACAATTGCAAGAGCTTATCTTGGAGCAGCTTCTAATGGAACTGATGAACGAGGTGTTTTTGGTTGCGGAAACTCTGCTTCAGGCACTGTTAATACTATAGATTATATAACAATTAACTCACCAAGCAATGCTACTGATTTTGGAGATTTAGTAGCAGCGTCATATGTTGCTGGAGTATCAAATGGATCTGGCGTTACAACATCTACAGGATATGCACAACTAACGCCATATTTAAGCGATCCTTTAATTACTAATTTAAAAGCATTTAACGGTACTGATATACTCGCAGCGCTTACTTCGTTTTCTGTATATACTCCCTTCTCAGACAGAGGAGTTTTTGGTGGAGGAAATTATACTGCATCAGGTTACTATAATATTATTGACTATGTTACAATAAGTTCTCCAGGCAATGCCCTTGATTTTGGAGATTTAACAGTTGCAAGAAGAACTCCATCTAGTTTATCAAATGCTGGAAACGATAGAGGAATTTTTGCTGGAGGAAGTTATACTGCAACTGTAAATGTTATAGATTATATAACAATAAGTACAATTTCAGATGCTTCTGATTTTGGAGACTTATTAGTAGCAAACTTATATATGGCTGGATGTTCAAATGGAACAAACGAAAGAGGGTTATTTGGTGGTGGGCTTTCGCCTACTAATGTAATTCAATATATTACTATAAATTCAGCTAGTAACTCACAAGATTTTGGAGATTTAACAGTTGCAAGAGAGGGGTTAGCTGGTTGTTCAAATGGAACAAACAATAGAGGAATATTTGCAGGTGGATATTCTCCTAGTTTTTATAATATTATTGATTTTGTTAATATATCTTCGCTAAGCAATGCTTCTGATTTTGGTGATCTTACATCTGCAAAATGGAAATTGCCTGGAACTTCAAACGGAACAAATGAACGAGGAGTTTTTGGCGGAGGAGCTTCAAGTATAGATAGTTATATAATTTCAATTGATTATATAACTATAAATTCAGCAGCGAATGCTTCTAATTTTGGTGACCTTACAGAAGGAAGAAACGACTTATCTTCAACTTCAAATGACACTAATGAACGAGGAGTTTTTGCTGGAGGATATATAAGTACACCTACAATAACGAATATAATAGATTACATAACAATAAGCAGTTCAAGTAATGCTATAGATTTTGGAGATTTAACAGTTTCAAGATATGAATTAGCAGCGTGCTCAAATGGTTCTAGTAGTTAGTAATAAAAGAAAGGAGAAAACAAAGTGAAAAAAGATTTAGTATTATTTAAAGAAGGGGAAAAGTTTAACAAAATTATTAGTAAAGCAGGAGATGTAAATGCAGTAGATTTTAAAACTATTGACGAAAAAAAGCTTACTGAAATTAGCGAATGGATGCCAGAAGTAAACAGAGCAGTCTCAGCATTTAATAAACAAAATAGTCAAACAACAATGAGTTTAATGACTCTTAACATGATTGATTCAGGACCTTATCGAGTTCTTAGACAAATATTGGCTCAGGTTGAAAAGAAAAGAGCAGCATTAAAAGAGAATCTTTATAAACTACAATTAAAGAAAATTGAGTATCGTGAACTTGAAGCAAAACTTAAAGAAGATCTTCTTAATGACTTACAAAAAGAAAAAATATCTCTAGAAAAAAATAAGATTGGTTCTGACATTATTGATAGCCAAGGCCATATTGAAGCAGCAGTCAAAGAGTTAGGTTCTTTAAAAAGACATTATGAAGAGATTTGTAAAAACAAAAATATACCCGAGAATTGGGATGAAGAAGATTTTGAAGAAGCTGAAATTGAACATCATATAAAATCTATCTTTAGAAATGCTATAAGAGATAGAATGCAAGGCGGACATAATCAAGGAACAATGGAGTATATGGAACAGTTTGGTATTAACCCTATAAGCGCTTATGCTATGGTAGATAATTATATACATAGCATTAGGCAAGCACTAAACGATCCAAATAAGGTTCCAGACATTCAATCTCATTACAAGTTTTATAATAAGATGCACCAGATTTTTAAAAATGAATATAAGAAAGCAATGAAAAATTTGGGCTTAGATAGTATTATACAAGCAGACTTTTTAATGAAAGAGCATTCGCATGGATAAAATGATTGTCAGATTTGAAACGGTAAGAGACTATCTGGAAAATAATCTTGATGAAAAATTAGAGTTTTTTCTTACAGAGATTTTTGATCCAATTACTAAGGCAAATTTAATTTCTGGGTTATATACTACTATAAACTATGAACTTCATTATATGTTTCCAGACTTTCCAGTTACTCTCTTACCTAAAGTAAAGCTTAAAGTTTTAGAATCAGAACTTGCAGTTGAAAAAGATGTACAATATTATCTTAATACAAATGAAAGATTAATTTTTTTAGCTAATGTAGAAATAAACCATAAAATATATGACTTGTATTATAGACGATCATATGATCCAACAATAACGTATGTATTTTTTGCTAGATATGGTCACAAAGAGAATGAAACTATAAAAGGATCAAGAACAGCAGCACAAGAGTACTTATCAGGAAAACCCACCCCACTTTCAATTGCCTTCCAGATCGCTCAAGAAGAAGGTATCGTTTAATCTTTTCCCACCAGTTATTCTATTAACTTCTATATATATTAATTACTGAGATGGGAATCCTAGAACTTTTTTTAATCTAAAACTTAAAACTAAAAAGAGGAGAAAATAATGTAAATGTTAGTACGTACTGACGATGGTAGTCTACTGGATATATCTAACTGGAGAGTTTATCAGAAACTTGAAAGAGGAATTAGTGTAACTTTAAGCGATTGCACAGTCTATTATCTACAACTACTAGAAGATGAAATTATCCCTGTAAGTAACAACGAATGCACTTTAGAAAGAAAGTTTTTTATCGTTGGGCACAAACTTCCATGTCCTAGATGTGAGGGGCGAGGTACAATTGATTGGATTAGAAAAATAACTAAAGATGAAAATATTTATAATCTTCAAGAGTATAGAAGAGATAAAAACAAACCACTAAGAATATTCCAATCTAATTTTTATAGTTTTGATCAGTTTGTAGTAAGTTTTCCAGAAGTATTAAAATATTATGAAGTATGTCCTAAGTGTTTTGGATCAGGATTAAATTTTTTAAAATGTTATAAGGAGGTTATAGATGGATAAAGCAGTTGAACCTATGATTTCAGAAGAGACAAGGAAGTATATAAAAGAATTGACAATGTCGGATACAGTTTCGCCAAGTCAGCTACATGAATATTTGGAGCATGTTCTCATTCCGGGAAAAGAGAATTTTGCAAGTTTTGTTGCAATTGTTGATACATTCTTACGGTCAGATGAATCTTTTAGGCGGATTGTTCAGCTTCATGGTGCGGCATTAAAAGAGAATGACAAATATAAAGAAATATATGATGAAGCCTCAGTGAAAGGCAGCGAGATGGATAATCTTATAGAGTCACGTCTTTTATGGAATAAAAATAAGCAAGAAGCTTAAGTTTTATGAGTTAAGTTTGATGAGGGAGTAGTAATACTCCCTCATTTTTTACGGTAAAATATCAATGTCATGTAAACATTGTTTTGGAAAAGAAGTATGTTATATACAAGAAATTGAACAAAAAAAACTATGCCCATGTTATAAATGTATAGTCCAGGTTATTTGTAGAGATAATTGTTATAATTATGAAATATTTATGGCAGATGCTAGACAACTTATAAAAGATCACTGGATAACATATTTTGGAGACTTTGATGGAAATCTATTGTTAAGAAAATTTCTATGCCATGAATCGCTACTAGTAGAGGAGAAAGATGATGACTGAAATCTCTTGTGATGGTTGTAGAGGAATGTGTAAAGAGTGCTGGGAAGATAAAGAGATATCTCTCAGATGCCCCTGTACTACTTGTTTAATAAAAACTATATGTAAGATGGGATGCGATAGATATGAAGAATACGCAACAAAAGAAAGAGTGTAGTAAGTGCTTTAAAACTTGTAGTGGAATGTTGTCTCCATTTTTTATTAACGCAGCAAATGAAAAAATAATATGCCCATGTATTAATTGCTTAGTGAAAGTAACTTGTAATATTGACTGCTCGGATATAGTAACATATTCTACACAAGTACGAGTACATAAACATCTTAAAAGGATAGTATATGAGAAGACGTAAGTATGCAAATATATGCGATGGTTGTAAAAAATTTATACCTATTAGAGATAGGACTATAGTTCTATATGAGTGTATTCTAAACCTTAAAAGAAAAGATTGTCCATGTAGAGCATGCTTACTTAAAGTATCATGTCGTGAAAAATGTCAAGAACTTAAAAAACATTTACGAGATAAAGAATTATTTTCTCAAGCCAGTAGGAACTATTATGAAAAATACTAAAGACAAAGAAGATTTTCCTTGTGTAAAGTGCATATGTTTAGCATCGTGTAAAAGTAGTTGTATCTCTATTCAACTTAATCCAAAAATGTTTATACATACTATGCAATTTCTACGAGCATGTTCAATATTTGAAGAGTATAGGGATCTTTATCCTGCTGATGATTATGATAATTTTATACAAGTGGTTTATGATTTATTCTTAGGAGGAAATCATTAATGAAATTTCCTTGCTCAGATTGCATACTATTGGTTTTATGTAAAAGTATAACACTAAACAAAAAAAATTTAATTGATGTTCAATTAGAGTTAATTCAAGGTTGTTCTATTTTTAACAGTTACTGTTCTGGATTAAGTATAAAACAATATGCAGAAAAAGATAAGCCTGAGATGATAAAAATCTTTAACGTTAAAGAATATTAAAAGGAATATTTTAGCATGAAACTTTGTAAAGGTTGTTGTAGCTATAATATATTTAAAAACAGATGCATATTTTTTAGATCCACATCAGGAGAGTGCCCATGTAAATTGTGTATTACTAAAATGGTTTGCAACAATAAGATTGTAAATTCAAAAAACTGTAGAAAATTTATAGAATATCGAAAAACACTTAGGAGTTTTTAATGGCAAATCCACTATGCAAAAGTTGTTATTTACTAGATAGAAAAGCTTGCGGAATAGAAAATGAATACATCTCTGGCTGTCCTTGCCGGAAGTGTTTAATTAAAACATCTTGCAGAATAAAGTGTCAAACAAGAACAGAATATTTTGATTTTTCCAAAATGAGGATATAATTGTGAAAATAAAATCAGTATGTAAAAAATGTATATGTTTGGCTATATGCAAATCCATTATTCGTGATAAGGAACCATTTGATGCATGGATTATTTTAGCACTTAAGTGTAAGGAATTTAGATATCGTTCCAGAAGAAATGAGCTTATTTCTATTAAAGAATTTAAAGGAATTTAAAAAATGAAAATCCCATGTAGGAATTGTATATGTTTAGCTTTATGTAAAGCAAAAGTTAATGAGTATCACTTTATAATACTTGACTTAACCAGATCTTGTACTTTGTTTTCTGCTTTTGTTACAAAGACTTATGGTGATTATTATATTGATGACTATCGAAAAAAACTTTTTGAAGTAATAGAGTTTTTTAAAGAAAAGGAAGACATAATAGAAAAATGAGTATTCCATGTAAAGATTGTTTGTGCTATCCAATGTGTAGAAGTAGATTTACCCCCAGGTGGCCAACAACTATATTTAATGTAACTAATAAATGCAATCTATTACATTCATATATATTTAATCCTTCTCATTCAATTTATTTAAACAAGTTATTTAAAGTTAGGACATTCTATAGTAAAGGAAAATAAAATGGATATACCTTGTAAGAATTGTATATGTTTAGCAATATGTAAAAGTAAATTAGAATTAGAAAGTAACTATAGTTTTATTAATAATTGTAAGATTTTATTAAATTTTTATTTACGTGAATTAAAGCCCTGGGATCAATTTGCTAAGATGTATTATAAGGAGAAAACTTGAAACAGATACCTTGTAAGAATTGTATATGTTTAGCAGTATGTAAAGCAAAAGTAAAAGATTCTAAACTAGCTAACTTTATAGCAAGATGTATACCGTTATATAGATTCTTTATAATAGAAAGTTTAATATCAACAGATTATAAATGGAAGCAATTTGATGACATCTTCATTAAAAAGTAAACTTCCATGCGAAAATTGTATATGCTTAGCAATATGTAAAGCCAAAACTAATAATCATGATCTACTTAATACCTCAATAGAGTTATCTATACATTGTAAAATATACTATCAATGTTTTATTGATGCAGAGATATTGGTATGGGATGAAATTAATAGGATCTTTAAAGGAAAAAATAAAGATGGAAAAGAAAAGAAAAATATTCCCTTGTAAGAATTGTATATGTTTAGCAGTATGCAAAAGTAGATATTATGAAGGGACTCTGTCTTCACTTATGAATAAATGTTCTTTGATATTAAATTGTAATCTAGCATTAGGTGGGTTTTGGGAAGAGCTTGAAGATACTTATCGGAGAAAAGAATGAAAATTACATGTGAAGGTTGCTATAGTTTTAACAAAGAAGAAGAGTGTGGATATAAAAAATATGAATGTCCATGCATGACTTGTATAGTAAAAATAGTTTGTAGAGAAAACTGGTGGGAGTGTGATATATTTGACAATTTTGAAAACAAAGTACTTGCAATGAAAGAGAATAAAATAACAAATAATGGCTATATACGAAAGAAAGTGATCTTATGAAACTACCATGTAAAAATTGTATATGTTTCGCTAAATGCAAAGCTATGTATAATGATTTAAGCAACAGATTGTTATTAAGTACATTTGGATGTACGCTATTAAATTCATATGTGTTTAATCAAGAACTTGGAACCTATTTTATAAGATATAGAAAAGTAGATAATTTTTTTAGCGGAGATACAGATGAAACTACCATGTAAAAATTGTATATGTTTGGCTATTTGTAAAAGTAAAATAGATGACTTTATAAGTGCTATTATTTCTTTATATGCATTAAGAGCAGAATGTGTTTTACTTACTGATCCCGAAAATAAGTTAAGTAAGAAACAATATTTACTATTAATGGAGGCGATAAAGAAAACTTTTGATAAAAAATAATAAACTACCATGTGATAAATGTATATGTTATATTTTATGTAAATTGAGACATAAAGATAGCGATACAGTTGATCTTATTTTAGATTGTCAAATTCTATATGATGTATGGTTAAAAAGTCCTCCATCTAACGATTATGAAATTTTAAAATCTATAGCAGAACTATTTAAAATGAAATTGAATGCACGTTTAAAAGAAGAATTCTAGAAAATGAAAAATAAAATTCCATGCCAAACTTGTATATGTTTAGCTATTTGTAAAAGTTTATATATTAATAAAATAAAGAACTTTGGAAGTTTAACACTCAATTGTTCCATACTCCTTAGATATTATAATGATGATATGAATGGTAGGTGGTATAATTTTGTTAAACAATTTAATAAAGTTTTTAAGTGTTAAAGTACTTTTAAAAAGATTCTAGGAAGATATAAAAATGAAATTACCATGTGAAAATTGTATATGCTTAGCAGTGTGTAAAGCAAAATATAAAGGTGGAGGTGTAGGTAGTCTTATTTTAGATTGTTCGATAGTACATACTACGTGGTTAAAAACACCTGAATCTATAGATGATAAATTCCTACGTTCTTTAGGAGATATGTTTAAAGTAAGATATAAATATATACTAGAAAGAAGAAAGCCATATAGGACATTCTATAAAAATGAAAAATAAACTTTTGTATATAAATTGTTGAGGTAATAAATGAGTTCAATTTGTTATGGTTGTGAAAGTTATATTGAAGGACAAGAGTGTAGTTATAAAACAGATAACTGCCCATGTATGACTTGTGTAGTAAAAGTAACTTGTAAAGACCAGTGGTATTTATGTGAAATATTTAAGAGATTTGAAGTCAGTTTGTATAAAAAAGTAAAAAGGGAAAAGAAATTATGATGAAATATGGGAAACAACTTCATGAAACTACCATGTGAAAATTGTATATGTTTAGCAGCATGTAAAACTGTTAAGTGTTTTACGATAACTGATTTAGATTGTGAGTTAATTATGAGATGTAGTATTTATAGGGATTACTGTAAATCAGCTACCGGCGAAGATTATATAAATCATAGACCTAAACTCATAAAACTATTCAGCATAGAAAAGTTTAGGAATAAAATATGAAACTACCATGTGAAAATTGTATATGTTTTGCTTCCTGTAAAGCAAAAATAGGCAAGTATCATTCCGTTTTTATATCTACAGTAATTTTAGTTGAGTGCGATCTTTATTACAAACATGAAGTGGAACATAGCTATGAGGTAGTATCTTATAAAGTTAAAACGTTGTTTAATATTCCAGAGGAGTTATGATGTCAATATCTAATGGTTGTGGTTTTTGCGGAATTCCATATAATTCTTTTTGTAGTCTTGATGAGGAGTTTAAATCTAACTGTCCTTGTAGGAATTGTATAGTTAAAATTATATGCAGTAATAAATGCAGTTCTAGATATGACTATAGAATATTAGAAGAAAAAAAGGAATAGGTTATTAAAATATGAAATTACCATGTGAAAATTGTATATGTTTTGCCCTATGTAAAAGCAAAATATCTTTAAGTTCAATTGTGCTAGAGTGTGATATATTGGATGAAATGTGGTTAGAAGAACCTGATACTGAAGTCACCCAAAAATTCTTAGATGGTTTAAAGGAAACATTTAATAAATATGATTGATAATAAAATACCATGTAAAACTTGTATATGTTTTGCCTTATGTAAAAGTAAAAAATCTTTAAGTTCAATTGTAGTAGAGTGTAATATATTGGAAGATATGTGGATATCAATAAATTTATATACTTGGGATATTGAAGAATTCTTAGATAGGATAAAAGACACATTTAATAAAATATGAAATCCGCAAAAATACCATGCAAAAATTGTATATGTTTAGTTATGTGTAAATCTGAATATAAAGGATATAAAAATATATATGTATATCCATTAATGCGCTTAAGAGAAAAATGTGTAATATTACAACGATATACAGGTTTTGAAAGTTGTTATGATGAAACAGATGATTTCTTTAGGAGTTTATAAATGAATGATAAAAAAGAAGTTCCATG
>Ga0315540_10000467_pt1 | contig 22960 bp, 22 predicted proteins | sample SalMarSW160110MG_FD_203677 | JGI IMG/M metagenome (GOLD analysis project Ga0315540, IMG submission 203677) | Salt marsh sediment microbial communities from the Plum Island Ecosystem LTER, Massachusetts, United States - Salt Marsh Sediment SW1601-10 ...
ACGGCCGCGGCGAGCCGCTCGAGCACGGCGATGGTCCGCTCGAGCGGCAGGCAGGGATCGGTCACGCTGCGCCCGTAGACCAGCGGCCGCGAGCGGTAGTCCTGGGTGCCGCCGACGAGATTGCTTTCGAGCATTACACCCACGATCCCGCGTCCGGCGGCCACCTGCGCCGCCACTTCCTCGGCCACCGCGGGCTGGCGCTCGGGGTCCTTGCCGCTGTTCGCGTGGCTGCAGTCGACCATCAGATGCGGCGGCAGGCCCGCTTCGCGGAGCTGGGCGAGCGCGGCCCCGACGTGCTGCGCGGCGAAGTTCGGGCCGCTCGTGCCACCGCGCAGCACCAGGTGCCCGCACTCGTTACCGGAAGTACCGAGTATCGCGGGCGTGCCGTCCTTGGTCAGCGAAGGAAACCAGTGCGGGCTGCGCGCGGCGCGAATCGCGTCGACCGCCACTCGCACGTCGCCGTCGGTACGGTTCTTGAAGCCGACCGCCATCGACAGGCCCGAGGCGAGCTCGCGGTGCACCTGGCTCTCGACCGTGCGCGCGCCGATCGCCGCCCATGAAACGAGATCGGAGTAGTACTGACCGAGCGTGGTATCGAGGAACTCGGTCGCCACCGGCATCCGCAGGCCGGCGAGATCGAGCATCGTCTTGCGCGCAAGCCGCAGCCCGCGGGCGATCTCGAAGCTGTCGTCCAGCCCGGGATCGTTGATCAGCCCCTTCCAGCCGACGGTCGTGCGCGGCTTCTCGAAGTAGACCCGCATGACCACCAGCAGCTCGGCTTGCAGCGGGGCGGCGGCCGTGCGCAGCCGCTGCGCGTAGTCGAGCGCGGCGGCCGGATCGTGGATCGAGCAGGGGCCGACCACCACCAGCAGGCGCGCGTCGCGCCCGAGCACTATCTGCTCCACCTCGCGGCGGCCGCGGGCTACGAAGTCCGCGCCCGCATCGTCCAGCGGCAGCTCGCGCGCGAGCGCCGCCGGCGACTCGAGCGGTCGCGAGGCGCGGATGCGCAGATCGTCGGTGGGAAGCCGGGGCATGACAGCGTGGTTTCGCTTGCCTCAGTCCTTGCCGGCGCCCCACGGCATCATGCACGCGCTGTACGCCAGCGCCGGAACGAACAGGATGGCCCACCACGCCACCAACCCTTCGAAGGTGCTGAGCGCATCGCCGAAGGTGACGAAGGCGTGCAGCGATGCGCCCGTGAGCCCTACCGAGAGCAAGGCCAGAACCACCATGACCGGCACGTAGAGCGCCGTCGTGACGACGCTCGCCATGACGAGCAACTGAGGCAGGCTGCGCAGGACCAGTTTCATGAGACCGCGCATTGTACGCGCGGGAGGAGCGGCGCCGGGTCTTCTGACGGTAAACTTGCCGCAGAATGCAAAGCCTCGACGCTCACACGCCGATGATGCAGCAGTACCTGCGCATCAAGGCGCAGCATCCGGACATCCTCCTTTTCTACCGCATGGGGGATTTCTACGAGCTGTTCTACGACGACGCCGAGCGCGCGGCGCGGCTGCTCGACATCACGCTCACCACGCGCGGCGCCTCGGCCGGGCAGCCGATCAGGATGGCGGGCGTGCCGTGGCACTCGGCCGAGCAGTACCTGGCCAAGCTGGTGAAGCTCGGTGAGTCGGTCGCGATCTGCGAGCAGGTCGGCGACGTCGCAAGCGCCAAGGGGCCGGTCGAGCGCGAGGTGACGCGCATCGTCACGCCCGGTACGCTGACCGACTCGGCGCTGCTGGACGAGAAGTCCGACAACGTGCTGCTCGCGCTCGCCGCCGACAAGGCGACCGTGGGCCTGGCCTGGCTGTCGCTCGCGAGCGGCGAGCTTCGACTGGCGGAGGTCGCCCCGCAGCAGCTCGCGGGCGAGCTGCGCCGCATCGCGCCGGCCGAGGTGCTCGCCGCGGAAGGGCTCGAGCCGCCCGGCTACCTCGTGACCCGCCTGCAGGCGTGGAGCTTCGACCTCGATTCCGGCCGCCGGCGGCTGCTGGAGCAGCTCGGCGCCGCCTCGCTCGCCGGCTACGGCTGCGAGGACCTGACGCTCGCGCTCGCGGCCTGCGGCGCGCTGCTCGATTACGCGAAGAAGACGCAGGGCCAAGCGCTGGCGCACGTCACCGGCGTTCGCGCCGAGCGCAGCGGCGAGACTCTGCGCATGGATGGAGCGACGCGGCGCAACCTGGAGTTGACCGAGACGCTGCGCGGCGAGCCGGCGCCGACGCTGTTCTCGCTGCTCGACGAGTGCGCCACCGGCATGGGCAGCCGCCTGCTGCGGCACTGGCTGCATCACCCGTTGCGCGACCGCAGCGCGCTCACGCAGCGGCACGAGGCGGTCGAGGCGCTCGATGCGCAGGCGACGGAAGCGCACGCCGCGCTGCGCCGCTTCGCCGACGTCGAGCGCATCACCGCGCGCGTCGCCTTGAAGAGCGCGCGCCCGCGCGACCTTGCTGGTCTGCGCGACAGCCTGGCGCGCCTGGACGCATTGCGCGCCGCGCTGCCGCAGGGCGCGCCGCTGCTCGCCGCGCTGATCGCGGACCTGGCGACGCCGCAGGACTGCCTCGGCCTGCTCGCCGCGGCGGTGCAGCCCGAGCCGGCGGCGCTGCTGCGCGACGGCGGCGTGATCGCCGACGGCTACGACGCCGAGCTCGACGAGCTGCGCCGGCTGCAAAGCAACGCCGGAAGTTTCCTGGTCGAGCTCGAGGCGCGCGAGCGCGCGCGCAGCGGGATCCCGAATCTGAAGGTTGCCTACAACCACGTGCACGGCTACTACATCGAGGTCACCCACGCGCATAGCGAAAAGATTCCGGACGACTACCGCCGCCGCCAGACGCTCAAGAACGCCGAGCGCTACATCACGCCCGAGCTGAAGGCATTCGAGGACAAGGCCCTGTCGGCCAGGGACCGCGCGCTGGCGCTGGAGAAGACGCTCTACGACGCGCTGCTGAACAAGCTCGGCGCGCACGTGCCGGTGCTGCAGCGCATTGCGCGCGCGCTGGCGCAATGCGACGTGCTGGCGTGCTTCGCCGCGGTGGCGGCCACGCGCGGCTACTGCCGCCCGCGCTTCGTCGACGAGACGCTGCTCGAAATCGAGGCCGGCCGCCACCCCGTGGTCGAAGCCCAGCTCGAGCGCTTCATCGCCAACGACGCGCGGCTTGCGCGCGCGCGCAGGCTGCTGCTGATCACCGGTCCGAACATGGGCGGCAAGTCGACCTACATGAGGCAAGTGGCGCTGATCGCGCTCATGGCGCACGTCGGCGCCTTCGTCCCGGCCAAGGCGGCGCGCATCGGCCCCATCGACCAGATCTTCACCCGCATCGGCGCCGCCGACGACCTCGCCGGCGGGCGCTCGACCTTCATGGTCGAGATGACCGAGAGCGCCAACATCCTGCACAACGCGACCGAGAAGAGCCTGGTGCTGATGGACGAGGTCGGGCGCGGCACCTCGACCTTCGACGGCCTGGCGCTCGCCTGGGCGATCGCGCGCCACCTGGTCGAGAAGAGCCGCGCGCTGACGCTGTTCGCGACCCACTACTTCGAGTTGACGCGGCTCGCGCTCGACTACCGCGAGGTCGCCAACGTACACCTCGACGCGGTCGAGCACAAGGACACGATCGTGTTCCTGCACGCGCTCGAGGAAGGCCCGGCGAGCCAGAGCTACGGCCTGCAGGTGGCGGCGCTGGCAGGCGTTCCCAAGGCGGTGATCCAGCGCGCGCGGCGCATCCTGCAAAGCCTCGAAGACCAGAGCCTCGCGCGCGACAACCAGGACGATCTCTTCCTGCACAGGAATAAGGAACCGGCCGAGCCGGAGCCTGCAACCGATCCGCTGCGCGACGCGCTGGCGCAGGTCAACCCCGACGAGCTCTCCCCGCGCGAGGCGCTGGAGCTTCTTTACCGGCTCAAGAAACTCTAGCGCCGTCTGCACCACGAGGGCGCATTGCGCCCGCATGCGCGTCCATTTTGGTGCTTCGGGCGCGAAAGCAAGGCGTCAGGCCGTCTTTCTCTCTCCTTGATGCATCGCTGGCACGCCGCTTGCTCATTGCCGTTCAGTTGCGATTCGTAGCAACGGTACCCACCAGCAACCGGCACCCGAAGGAGATCCCCATGGCAGTAAGCGGAAACAGGAGAGCATTTCTCAAGAAAGGCATCGTCGCGGGCGCGGCAGGAACGCTCGCCGCACCGATGATCGCGCGCGCCGAATCGGCCAAGACGTTCAACTGGCGCATGACGACCGCGTGGCCGGCGGGACTGCCCTACTACCAGGTCGGCCCGGGCAGCGCCGAGTCCTTCGCCGACAAGTGCAAGCAGATGTCCGGCGGGCGCCTGAACATCAAGGTATTCGCGGCCGGCGAGCTGCTGCCGGCGTTCGGCGGGTTCGATGCCTGCTCCGCCGGCAACGTCGAGATGAACCACGCCGCGGCCTACTACTGGTCGGGCAAGACTTTCGCCGCGCAGTACTTCACCACCGCTCCGTTCGGCATGGAGTACATGGGGCATTTCTCGTGGCTGTACGACGGCGGCGGCCTGGAGCTCTGGCGCGAGGTCTACAAACCGTTCCACCTGGTTCCTTTTCCGGCCAACTGTACCGGGGTACAGATGACCGGCTGGTTCCGCAAGCCGATCGAGACCCTGCACGACCTCAAGGGACTCAAGATGCGCGAGGTCGGCATCGCGGCGAAGATCTACGCGCAGCTCGGTGTCGCGGTCAGCTCGCTGCCGGGAGGCGAGATCTTCCCCGCGCTCGAGCGCGGCGTGATCGACGCCGCCGAGTGGGTCGGTCCGTACCTCGACAAGCGCCTCGGGCTGCAGAACGCCGCCAAGTACTACTACACCACCGGCTGGCACGAACCGTCGACCACGGGCGAGGTGACCATCAACGAGACCGCGTGGAACTCGCTGCCGAAGGACTTGCAGGCGGTTATCGCGCAGGCCGCCGCGGCGACCAGCATCGAGGGCATCATGTACCTCGAGTCGCAGAACATGGCCGCGCTCAAGGAGTTGCGTGAGAAATACGGTGTCAAGACCGCGCCGCTTCCCGCCGCGGTCATCAAGGGCCTCAAGACGGCGACCTTCGACCTGCTCGCCACCTACACCGCCAAGGACCCGCTGGTGAAGAAAGTGCACGATGCGTACTACGGCTACAAGAAGGTGCATGACCAGTGGTCCGCCATCGGCGAAACCGAGTACCTGACGCACGTGCAGCCGGTTTGACGAGAGCGGCGCCGGAGGCGCCGCCCCATCGCACCAGAGAGGGAGGAGGATGGACGCCGTCCTGCTGAGAATCTCGCGCGCGCTGAGCGCGCTGATTGACGTCGTCGGACGCGCCGTGTCGTGGCTGGTGCTCGGCCTGGTGCTGCTGATCGCGGGCGAAGTGCTGATGCGCTACGGCTTCGATACCAGCAGCATTGCGGCGCAGGAGATGGAATGGTGGGGCCTCGCCGTGATTTCCCTGCTGGGCGTTTCCTACGCGCTCAAGGAAGGCGAGCACGTGCGCGTCGACGCCATCTACCAGTACTACAGCGAGCAGGCCAAGCTGTGGTTCGACTGCCTCGTGGCGCTGCTGGTGATGACGCCGATCTCGTTCTACCTCGCGTACCTGTCGCTGCAGTTCGTCGGTCAGAGCTTCGCCGACCATGAAGTTTCGCAGAGCCCCGGGGGGCTGCCCTACGTCTGGCTGCTGAAGGCGTTCGTGCCGCTCGGGCTGCTGCTGCTCGGCGTGCAGAGCCTCGCCCTGGCGCTCGAGAAGGCCGCCGCTCTGCTCGGCCGTGCCGGTGCGCCCCGCCGATGACGAACGAGACCCTCGCCGGGCTCGAGGTGCTGGGCTTCGTCTTGCTGCTTCTGGCCGGCATCCCGGTCGGATTCGCGATCGCCGCCGCCGGCATCGCATTCGGCCTGCTCGGCTTCGGCCACAACCTGTTCAGCCTGGTGCCGCTGCAGATCTACGGCGTGGCCACCAACTACACGCTGCTCGCAGTGCCGCTGTTCGTGTTCATGGGCGTGCTGCTGGAAAAATCCCGCATCGCCGAAGAGATGCTGGACGTCATGGGACTGATGGCCGGCAAGCTACCCGGCGGCATGTCGGTCGGGATCATCGTCATCGGCGTTCTGATGGGCGCCGCGACCGGGATCGTCGGCGCGACGGTCGTAACAGTCAGCCTGCTGTCCCTACCGACGCTGCTCAAGCGCGGCTACCACAAGGGCCTGGCCTGCGGCACGATCTGCGCCTCGGGCACCCTGGGGCAGATCATCCCGCCCAGCCTGATCCTGATCCTGCTCGCCGACCTGGTCGGCGAGTCGATCGGCACCCTGTTCGCCGCCGCGCTCATTCCCGGCATCATGCTCGGCGGGCTGTATATCCTGTACATCCTGGTGCTCGCCAGGATCCGGCCCGACCTCGCGCCTCCGATTCCGTTCGAGGAACGCGCCGGGGTCACGCGGCGAGAGCTGACCGTGCGCGCGGTCAAGGGGGTCGCGCCGCCGATCCTGCTGATCGTGGCGGTGCTCGGCTCGATCATGGGCGGCATCGCGGCGCCGACTGAAGCCGCATCGATGGGCGCGCTCGGCGCGCTGCTGATCGTGCTGTTCTCGGGCCGCTTCAACCTGGCGGTACTGCGCGGGACGATGCGCAGCACGTTGAACGTCAACGCCATGATCATGCTGATCCTGTTCGGCTCGCGTACCTTCAGCGTGACCTTCCGCGGGCTGAACGGGGACGATCTCATCGACCGGTTGCTGAGCACGATTCCGGGCGGATTCTGGGGCACGATCATTTTTCTCATGGGCGTTCTGTTCCTGCTCGGATTCTTCATGGAATGGATCGAGATCTGCTACATCGTGTTGCCGCTGTTCCTGCCGTTCTTCATTCACCAGCACACCAACATGGTCTGGCTGGCAACGGTAATCTGCGCCAATCTGCAGACATCCTTTCTCACGCCACCGTTCGGCTGGGCGCTTTTCTTCATCAAGGGCGTGGCGCCGCCCGAGGTCACCACCGGCGACATCTACCGCGGCGTGATCCCGTTCATCGCCGTGCAGGTCGTCGGCCTCGCGCTGCTGATGGCATTTCCGCAGATTTCTCTCTGGCTCCCGACCGCGATCGGCTGGATCAAGTAGACAGCGCCGAAGATATACTTCGGGCGTGCTCGTCGACATCGGCGCCAACCTGACCCACGCCGCGTTCGCGGACGACCTCGAGGCGGTGCTTGCGCGCGCCCGCGCCGCGGGCGTCGGTACGATCATGGTCACCGGCACCAGCGTCGCCGAAAGCCTCGCCGCGACGCACCTCGCCGACGCGCACAATCTGTATGCGACCGCCGGAGTGCATCCGCACCACGCGCGCGACTGCGACGACGCCACGATCCCCGCGCTGCGCGAGATCGCGCGGCACCCGCGCGTGGTCGCGATCGGCGAGTGCGGGCTGGACTACAACCGCAATTACTCCCCGCACCCGGACCAGGAGCGCTGGTTCGTCGCCCAGCTCGAGCTCGGCATCGAGCTCGGCAAGCCGCTATTCCTGCACTCGCGCGACGCGCACCCGCGCTTCGCCCAGATCCTCGAGCATCACCGGCCGGCGAACGCGGTGGCGCACTGCTTCACCGGCGAGCGGGACGAGCTGCACGCCTATCTCAAGCTCGGGCTCCATATCGGCATCACCGGCTGGATCTGCGACGAGCGGCGCGGGCGACACCTGCTTTCGCTGCTGCGCGAGATTCCCTCCGACCGGCTGCTGCTGGAAACCGACTCGCCCTACCTCACCCCGCGCGACATGCGCCCGCAGCCCAAGGCGCGACGCAACGAGCCGGCGTTCCTGCCGCACGTGCTGCGCGCGGTCGCGCACGCGCTCGAACGGCCGGAAGAAGAGGTCGCCGATCTGACCGCGCGCAACGCGCGCGCCCTGTTCGGCCTGCCGACGCCCGCATGAACCTCGCCCACCTTCTGCTGCGCAGCGCGCGCTGGCTGCCCGCGCAGCCTGCGCTCGCAGTAGGGAGGACGGTTGTTCGTTCATACGGCGAGCTCGCCGATCGAACGAGTCGACTCTCGCAATCATTGCTGAAGAAGTTCAACCTCGCACCGGGCGATCGCGTCGCGCTGGCGATGAAGAACTGCCCCGAGTACTACGAGCTGCTGTTCGCCTGCTGGCACGCCGGGCTGGTGGCGGTGCCGATGAACGCCAAGCTGCATCCGCGCGAGTTCGCCTACATTCTGGAAAACTCGGGCGCGAAGCTCTGCTTCGTCACGCCGGATCTCGAGCGCGCGGTACCCGCCGGAATTTCTGTCTCGTCGGACGAATATGGGAATCTATTCAAGGGAGACTCCGCAATCCCGGCGCAAGTATCGCCCGACGCCGCGGCGTGGCTGTTCTATACCAGCGGCACCACCGGGGTGCCCAAGGGCGCGGTGCTCACCCATCGCAACCTGCTGTTCTCGACCCAGGCCTATTTCGCCGACATCGACAAGCTCGCGCCCGGCGACTCAATCCTGCACGCGGCGCCGCTGTCGCACGGCTCCGGCATTTACGGCCTGCCGCACTTCGCCGCCGGTGCGCTGAACGTGATTCCCGAGTCGGGCCACTTCGAGCCGGAGGAAATCTACGCGCTGCTCGATCACTGGCGCAACGTCTCGTTCTTCGCCGCGCCGACCATGATCGTGCGCCTGCTGGCGAGCCCGGCCGCGCGCTTGCCGGCGAACCTGAAGACCATCACCTACGGCGGCGCGCCGATGTACGTCGCCGACAGCCTGCGCGCGCTCGAGCTGTTCGGCCCGCGCCTGTACCAGCTCTACGGCCAGGGCGAGGCCCCGATGACGATCAGCGGGCTGACCCAGGCCATGCACGCCGAGCGGCGCGCGCTCGAGTCCTGCGGCATCGCGCGCACCGGGGTCGAGGTGGCGGTGTTCGACGCCGACGACGCGCCGCTGCCGCCGGGCGAGACGGGCGAGATCGTCACCCGCTCGGACTGCGTGATGGCGGGCTACTGGCAGAACCCTAACGCGAGCGCGCGCGCCCTGCGCGGCGGCTGGCTGCACACCGGCGACGTCGGCAGCCTGGACGGCGCCGGCTTCCTCACGCTGCGCGACCGCTCCAAGGACATGATCATTACGGGCGGCAGCAACATTTATCCGCGCGAGATCGAGGAGGTGCTGCTGCGCCACCCGGCCGTGGCCGAGTGCTCGGTAGTCGGCCGCGCGCACCCCGAATGGGGCGAAGAGGTGGTCGCCTTCGTCGTCTGCCGGCAAAGCGTCCCGGCCCCGGAGCTCGACGCCTTTTGCCTCGAGAACATCGCGCGCTTCAAGCGCCCGCGAGAATACCGCTTCGTCGCGGCCCTGCCGAAGAACAACTACGGCAAAGTGCTCAAGACCGAGTTGCGCCGCCTGGCCGGGGATGTGGCACAGTAGCGCGTCATGCCAGACGCGCCCACCCAGCCCAAGCCGGAAGCCGCGGCGAAGCGGCCGCTGATCCTGGTCGCCGACGACAGCGAAGACATCCTCCATCTGTTCCAGGCCATGCTCAAGCCGCGCTACGACACGCGCCTGGTGAACAACGGCAACACCGCTCTCGCCGCCGCCGCGCTCGCGCCCGCGCCGGACCTGATCCTGCTAGACGTCGAGATGCCGGGACACAACGGCTACGAGGTGTGCAGCGCGCTAAAGGCCAACCCGTCCACCGCGCGCATTCCGGTGGTCTTCGTCAGCGCGCACACCACCCCCAAGGACCAGACGCACGGGCTGTCGCTCGGCGCGGTGGACTACATCATCAAGCCGCTCAGCCCGCCGATCGTGCTGGCGCGCATCGCCACGCACCTCGTGCTCGCGAGCCAGACGCGCCAGCTCGAGAGCCTGGTCGCCGAGCGCACCAGCGAGCTGCAGCGAACCCGGCTGCAGCTGATCCAGCGCCTTGCGCGCGCGCTCGAGTTCCGCGAAGGCGGCGGCCTCACCAACCGCGTGCTGCGCATCGAGCAGTACGTCAAGCTGCTGGCGCAGGCGCTGGGGGCCAATCCCGAGGCGTGCGAGGTCCTGGCGCAGGCTTCGGCGCTGCACGACATCGGCACGCTCGGCGTGCCCGAAGCGGTGATACGCAAGACCGACGCGCTCGACCCCGGGGAATGGAAGCAGATGCACAGGCACCCCGAGATCGGCGCCGCCATCATCGGTGAGCACAAGGACCCGCTGCTGGCGACCGCGCGCGCGATGGCACTGGCGCACCACGAGCGCTGGGACGGCAAGGGCTACCCCAAGGGCCTTGCCGGGGACGCGATTCCGGTCGCCGCGCGCATCCTCGCCGTGGCCGATGCGTTCGAGGCCATGACCGCGACCCAGCGCTACCGCAACCCGATCCCGGTCGCGCAGGCGGCGCGCACCATCGTAAGCGAGGAAGGCAAGCAGTTCGATCCGGCGGTGATCGCGGCGTTCCGCAAGGCGCTGCCCGGGATGGCCGAAGTCCAGAAGACCGTGCGCGACGAGCTGAAAGGCATCCACAACCTCGACTTCAGGAGCGAGGACTCGGCCTAGGCCGGCAAGCGCGAAGGTGGCGCTGGCGTGCGCCGCCTCGCGTCAGTGCAGTCCGGCGAACGGCGCATCGCCTTCGCGCTCGAAATCCGGCAGCTTGATCACTTCGCGCAGCACGCCGTCATCGGAGAATTGCAGCCAGAAGATCCACCACCAGGGCGCCTCGTGGATGCGATAGCCCCAGTCGGTGCGCTTCATCCTGGGCAGGCGCGAGATCTCGAACGGCGGCCCAAGCAGCGCCTGCGCGTCCTTCATCGTGGCGACGCCCTGCTTGAGCCGCGCCACGTTCTCGACCGTGAGGCGCTGTTCGATGGCACGCATCACCCCGTCCGGGCCGATCTCCACCGCGTAGGCGTCCCAGCCCAGCGGCCCGTGCGGGTAGAACCACTCCGCGCCACCGCCGGGCAGCGCGAGCTTGAGCGCCGGCGCCCCCATCAGCGCCTCCACCTCGGCCGCGCCAGAGCGCCCGGGCACCAGCCCCCTGCCGTTGTAGGAGGCGCAGCCTGCGAGCAGCACTGCCAGCGCAAGCGCCGCGCGCAGCTACTCCCCCTTGCCCGGCTCGGGTGAAAAGTACTTTTCGAACTTGCCCGCCTCGCCCTTGTGCTCGTCGGCGTCGGCGGGCGCGCTACCCTTGCGCGTGATATTCGGCCACTTGGCCGCGTATTCGGTATTGAGTGGCAGCCACTTGGCCGCCTTCTCGTCGGAGTCCGGCACGATCGCCGCGGGAGGGCACTCGGGCTCGCACACGCCGCAGTCGATGCACTCGTCGGGGTGGATGACGAGCATGTTGTCTCCTTCGTAGAAGCAATCCACGGGGCAGACTTCGATGCAGTCCATGTACTTGCACTTGATGCAGTCTTCGGTGACGACGTAGGTCATGTGCGCGCTTCTTTCACGATGCGAAAGTGAATCGGGGCTTGATTATCGCATCGCCGCCCAAAGCTTCGCCATAATCCCGGAGAACCACATGCAAGATAACGCCATGTCCGCCCACGCAACCGAGGTCGCCGCACCGGATTTCGAACGCGAAGTCCTCGAGGCCTCCAAGACTCTGCCCGTGGTGGTCGATTTCTGGGCGCCCTGGTGCGCGCCTTGCCGCGCGCTCGCGCCGATACTCGAGAAGCTCGCCGCCGAGTACGGCGGCCGCTTCAAGCTGGTCAAGGTCAACTCCGACGAGAACCAGGAACTCGCCGCCGCGTTCGGCGTGCGCTCGATCCCCGACGTGATGGCGTTTCGCGACGGCAAACCGGCGGCGCACTTCCTCGGCGCCCTGCCCGAATCCCAGGTGCGCGCCTTCATCGAGAAGCTGCTCGAGGCGGCCGACAACGAAGCACGCCTGGCGAACGCGCAGCGGCTGATGGACCTCGGGCGCGCGGACGAGGCCGAGGCCCAACTCGACGCAATGCGCTTCGACGTGGATCTCGAGCCGCGCGTGGAGGCGCTGCGCGCCGCGCTCGCCTTCGCCCGCTCAGGCGCCGACGAAGGCGAGCTGCGCAAGAGGCTGGCCGCCGACCCCGCCGACCACGGCGCGCGCTTCGCGCTGGCCGGCACCCATGCCGGCGCAAAGCGCTACCGCGAGGCGCTCGACGAGCTGCTCGAGATCGTCGCCCGCGACAAAGACTGGAACGACGGCGCCGCGCGCAAGCAGATCCTCAACGTCTTCAGCCTGGCCGAAGGCGAGCCCGAGCTGGTCGCCGACTACCGCAGGAGGCTCGCGCGCGCGCTCTACTGAGCCCGCCGAGCCCGTCGCGTTGACCGGCCGATTGTAATGCATTATAACAATCGGCCCAGATGAGCCGGGAACCCGCAACCCGCAAAGTCTCGCTCGGCCCGGCCGATGTCCGCGTCGAGCGCGATGCGCATGGCCGCTTTCTGCTGCGGCACGCCGCGCCGCTGGGCGCCTGCCCCGCGCGCCTGACCGACCGCCTGCTGCGCTGGGCCGACGAAGCGCCCGAGCGCAGCTTCGTCGCGCGGCGTGGCAGCGACGGCGGCTGGCGGTGGATTACCTACGCCGAGGCGCTCGGCGCGGCCCGCTCTATCGGCGAAGCGCTGCTCGCGCGAGGCCTGGACGCCGAGCGGCCGCTCATGATCCTGTCGGAGAACGATCTCGAGCACGCGATGCTCGCGCTCGCGGCGCTGCACGTCGGCGTGCCCTACGTGCCGGTGTCGCCCGCCTACTCGCTCGTCTCGCGCGACTACGGCAAGCTGCGCTACGCGGCCGGCCTGATGACGCCCGGCCTGGTGTACGCGGCCGACGCGCGCTACGCCAGGGCGGTCGAGGCGGCGATCCCCTCCGGCACCGAGGTGCTGTGGGGCGAGGACTACCCGGCGCTCGCGGCGACCCCCGCCGGGCCGCGCGTCGACGCCGCGCACCAGGCGATCGGTCCGGAAACGATCAGCAAGTTCCTGCTCACCTCCGGCTCGACCGGCCTGCCGAAGGCGGTGATCCATACCCAGCGCATGCTCGTAGCCAACCAGCAGATGATCGTCGACTGCCTGCCGTTCCTCGCCGAGGAGCCGCCGGTGCTGGTCGACTGGCTGCCGTGGAACCACACCTTCGGCGGCAGCCACAATTTCGGCCTCACGCTGTTCAACGGCGGCACGCTCTACATCGACGAGGGCAAGCCGATGCCGCAGCTGATGGGCGAGACGCTGCGCAACCTGCGCGAGATTGCGCCCACGGTGTACTTCAACGTGCCGCGCGGCTTCGAGGAACTGGCGCGGGCGCTCGACGCCGACGCCGTTCTGGCCGAGAGCTTCTTCTCGCGCCTGAAAATGATGTTCTACGCCGCCGCCGGGCTGTCGCAGCCGATCTGGGACAAGCTGCACCGCGTCGCCGAGCGCACCGTCGGCGAGCGCATCCTGATGATCACCGGCCTCGGCATGACCGAGACCGCACCGTTCGCGGTCTGCGCCAACTGGGAAGCCGGCCGCGCAGGCGGCATCGGGCTGCCCGCGCCCGGCATGGAACTGCGCCTCGCGCCGGTAGCCGACAAGCTCGAGGTGCGCTACCGCGGGCCAAACGTGACGCCCGGCTTCTGGCGCGGGGAGTCGCTCACGCGCGCGGCGTTTGACGAGGACGGTTTCTACCGCAGCGGGGACGCGGCGCGCTTCGTCGACCCGGCCGACCCGCGGCGCGGCCTGGCCTTCGACGGCCGCATCGCCGAGGACTTCAAGCTCGACACCGGCACCTGGGTGAGCGTCGGACCGCTGCGCGCGCGGATCATCGCCGCCGGCGACCCCCACGTCCAGGACGCGGTCATCACCGGCCACGACCGGGCCGAGGTCGGCGCGCTGATCGTTCCGCGCGCCGGCGTGCCCGACACGCTCGAGACGCGGCGTTTCTTCCAGCACCTGGTCGACAGCCTCGCGCTCGAGGCGAGCGCGAGCTCCCAGCGTATCGCGCGCGCGCTGCTGCTCAACGAGCCGCTTTCGATCGACGCGGGCGAAATCACCGACAAGGGCTCGATCAACCAGCGCGCGGTGCTCGCGGCGCGCGCCGCGCTGGTCGAGGAGCTCTACGCGGCGACGCCGTCGCCGCGCGTCATCCTTCCCTCAACCTAGGAAATCGACATGGCAGGCAAGCACGGTCTCATCACCCGCTACGAAGACGTCTGGCTGCTGGACGGCGTGCGCACGCCGTTCGCCGACTACAACCACGAGCTCGGACAGGCCTCGCCGATCGACATGGGCATCAAGGCGGCGCGCGAGGCCTTCGCCCGCTCGGGCGTGCCGGCCGCCGACGTCGGGCATGTGTTCGCCGGCAGCATGGCGCAGGCGAGCTTCGACGCCTACATGCTGCCGCGCCACATCGGCCTGTACTCCGGCGTTCCGCTCGAGGTGCCGGCCACGCTCACGCAGCGCGTGTGCGGCACCGGCATGGAGCTGGTGCTGCGCGCGGGCGACGCGATCGCGCTCGGCCAGATCGACCTCGGCCTGTGCGTCGGCGCCGAGTCGATGACGCGCAATCCGGTCGCCGCGTACACGCATCGCAGCGGCTTCCGCATGGGGCAGGTCGAGTTCAAGGACTTCCTCTGGGAGGCGCTGCTCGACCCCGCGGCGAACGTCACCATGGGCGGCACCGCCGAGAACCTCGCCCGCAAGTACTCGATCTCGCGCCAGGAGGTCGACCGCTTCGCGGCCGAGAGCTTCGAGCGCGCGCTCGCGGCGCAGGCGGACGGCTTCCTCGCCGGCGAGATCGCGCCGGTGACGAGCGAGCGCTTCGAGCTCGAGGGTTACCAGGCGCGCGCCATCCGGGTGCCCTCCCGGCCGGGCCGGGTCGAGCGCGACACGCATCCGCGCCCCTCGCCGCTGGATCAGCTGGCGCAGCTCAAGCCCGCCTTCGGCGGGGTGCAGACCGGCGGCAACAGCTCGGCGATCGTCGACGGCGCCGCCGCGGCGCTGGTCGCCTCGGGCGACTACGCGAAGCGCAGCGGCCGAGCGCCGCTCGCGCGCGTGCGCGGCGGCGCGGCGGTAGGCGTGCCGCCGGAGATCATGGGCATCGGCCCGGCGCCGGCGATCCGGCGCCTGCTCGAGGACCAGGGCCTCGCGCTCGACGACATCGACCGGTTCGAGATCAACGAGGCCTTCGGCGCGCAGTGCCTGGCGGTGATCCGCGAGTTGGGGATTGACCGCGCCAAGGTGAACGTGAACGGCGGCGCGATCGCGCTCGGCCATCCGCTCGCGGCCACCGGGGTACGGCTCACGCTCACCGTGGCGCGCGAACTGCACCGCAGCGGCGGGCGCTACGGCATCGCCTCGGCCTGCATCGGCGGCGGCCAGGGGATCGCGGTCCTGGTCGAGAACACTGAATCCAACAAGGGGAGCTGAACATGGAAATCAAAGGCCAAGCGGCACTCGTCACCGGCGGCGCGTCGGGGCTCGGCGCGGGCACCGCGCGCAAGCTCGCTCAGGCGGGCGCGAAGGTCGCGCTGCTAGACGTCAACGCCGAGCTCGGCAACAAGCTCGCGGCGGAGATCGGCGGGGTGTTCGTGGAATGCGACGTCTCAAGCGGGCCGGGAGCCGAAGCTGCGGTCGCGAAAGCGCGCGCCGCGCACGGCCCGGCGCGCATTCTGGTCAACTGTGCCGGCATCGGCGGCGCCAAGCGCCTGGTGGGCAAGGACGGCCCGATGCCGCTCGAGCACTTCACGCGCATCATCAACGTGAACCTGGTGGGCAGCTTCAACATGATGCGCCTCGCCGGGGCGGACATGATCGCGCTGCCGGCGCTCGCCGACGGCGAGCGCGGCGTGATGATCAATACCTCCTCGATCGCCGCCTACGACGGCCAGATCGGCCAGGTCGCCTACGCAGCCTCCAAGGGCGGGATCGTGTCGATGACTTTGCCGCTGGCGAGGGATCTCGCGCAGTTCGGCGTGCGGGTGATGACGATTGCGCCCGGGATCTTCCACACGCCGCTGCTGGGCAAGCTGCCCGAAGAGGTGCAGCAGTCGCTCGCCGCCTCGATCCCCTTTCCCAAGCGACTCGGCACGCCCGAGGAGTACGCGCAGCTCGCGCTGCACATCGTCGGCAACGTTCAGCTCAACGGCGAGGTGATCCGCCTCGACGGCGCGCTGCGTATGGCGCCGCGCTAGCCGGCGAGCTTGTCCAGCAGGCGCAGCAGCTCGCGCCGCTCCGCGGCGCTCAGCTTGGCGCCGCGGCGGCGGTCCTCGGCCAGTACCGCCGCCTTCATCTTGTCGAGCGTCTGCACGCCGCGCGGCGTCAGGTGCAGGCCCCAGGCGCGGCCGTCGTTCGGGCGCCGGCGACGCTCGACCAGGCCGCGCCCGACCATCCAGTCGGTCAGCAGCATCGCGCCCGAGCGCGCGATGCCCAGCGCCGCGCCGAGCGCCGACTGGCTGATTCCCGGGTTGGCGCTGACGATCACCAGCGCGGTGAAGCGCGGCGGCGTGATGTGCTGGCCCCGGGTGGCGGCGTGGAAGGCGAGGTAAAGCGCCACCTGCGCCCGGCGCAGCGAGTACCCCAGCAGCTCGTCGAGCACCCCGTAGTCGAGGCCAGGGACCCGCGCAATGGGCGCAAGGGTTCGCGGGCGGTGGGGGGAAGGCGGCTTCGTCATTGACCACCCGATTGTAATGGTCTATAACAATCCCGCGCAATCCAGGAGGAGGGTATATGGACCGCAGAACCTTTAACAGAAACATCGTCGTGGCCGGAACCGCGGCCGCGCTTTCGCCGTTCGGCATCGCGCGCGCGGCCGGCAAGCTCAAGGTCGGCGTGCTGCTGCCGCGCTCGAGCTACGAGGCCCTGATCGGACAGTCGTGCCAGCTGGGCGCCGACCTGGCGCCCGGCGTGCTCAAGTCGATGCTCGGGGTCGACATCGAGCTGATGAACGCGGACACCGAATCGAACGTCAACACCGCACGCACCCGCGCCGAGCGCCTGATCCACGAAGGCGCGCACGTGCTCGTGGGCGCTTTCGACTCGGGCCAGACCGCGGCAATCGCCCAGGTGGCCGAGCAGCGCGGCGTGCCGCTGGTGATCAACATCGCCGCCGCGCCGCAGATCACCGAGCAGGGCTACAAGTTCGTGTTCCGCAACTTCCCGACCGCGATCGACCTCGTTCGCAACGGCCTGTCGCTGATCGGCGACCTGTTCCAGGCCACCGGGGTCGATGCGCGCACCGCGGTCTTCATGCACGTCAACGACACGTTCGGCCAGGCGATGACGGGCGGCATCATGAAGATGCTGCCGCACCTGAAGCAGCTGAAGTTCAAGATCGTCGACACGATCGCCTACGACCCGGCGGCGAAGGACCTTTCGGTCGAGGTGTCCAAGGCCAAGGCGGCGAACGCCGACTTCCTGCTGCTGGTGTGCAGGCTCAACGACTCGATCGTGCTGCGCCGCGATATGGTGAAGCAGCGCTGGCACCCGATGGGCGTGGTCGACCCCGGCTCGCCCGGGATCTACGAGGAGCAGTTCGCCAAGTCGCTCGGCAAGTACGCCAACTACGTCGTCGACAATCCCCCCTGGTACAACCCCAAGGGGGCGCTGACCGGCATGGTCGAGGAGGCGTTCCGCAAGCGCAACCCCGGCGAGAAGTTCGTCTACCACGGGCTGAACGCCGGCTACACCTTCGAGGCCATCATGATCGCCGCCGACGCCTTCAGGCGCGCCGGCAGCACCGACCCGAAGGCACTCGCCGACGCGATCCGCGCGACCGACATTGAGAAGCGCGTGATGCTGGGCGGGCCGATCAAGTTCAACCCCAAGGGCCAGGTCGAGGGCAATATGTCGGCCTGCGTCCAGATCCTGGACGGCGTGCCCAAGGTCGTGCTGCCGGAGTACGCGGCCGAGGCGAAGCCCGTGTTTCCCTGGCCCGAGTACAAGAGGACCTGAGGGGAACCGCCTGAACGGAGGGCCGGCTGCGCCGGCCCTTTTTTTTCATGTCCGTATCGCTCGTCGCCAACGTCGTCATATCGGGGCTGCTCACCGGGCTCGTCTACGGCCTGATGGCGCTCGGGCTGTCAGTCATCTTCGGCGTGGTGCGGGTGGTCAACTTCGCGCACGGCGAGATGATGACGGTGGCCATGTACGCCGCGGTGCTGCTGTTCGGGGCCTTCAAGCTCGACCCGATCCTGGCCGCGCTGCCGGTGGCGGCGCTGTTCTTCTTCATCGGCTACGCGCTGCAGGCCGGGCTGATCAACCCGTTCATCACCCGTCCCGAGCACTCGCAGTTCATCCTGCTGGTGGCGCTGGCGACGATCATCACCAACGTCATGCTGATGGTGTTCGGCCCCGACGCGCACAGCGTGCAGACCGACTACCAGCTCGACTCCTGGGCGCTCGGCCAGATCATCGTCGACAAGGCGCGCGTGTACGCCGCACTCAGCGCGCTCGCCACCACGGCGGGCCTGTTCGCGTTCTTCCGCTTTTCGCGCACCGGCACCGCGATCCGCGCCTGCGCCGACAACCATCTCGGCGCGCTCATCGTCGGGCTGAACGTCAAGCACCTGTACGCCCTCACCTTCGGCCTCGGCGCCGCCTGCGTCGCGGTCGCCGGCTGCATGATGACGCTGCTGGTCGAGGTGGCGCCTTCGGTCGGCCCGAGCTACACCCTGCTCGGCTTCGTGATCGTGATCGTCGGCGGGCTCGGCTCGATGCCGGGCGCGCTGCTCGGCGGGGTGCTGATCGGCGTGTCCGAGGCGCTGGCGGGGCTGTTCATCGATCCGTCCGCCAAGAGCATGATCAGCTTCGCGCTGCTGATCGTGGTGCTGCTGTTCCGGCCCCATGGCCTGCTGGGGAGGAGGGCGTGAGGGCGCGCCTGCTGCTCGGCGCGCTCGGCGCCGGCCTGATCGCGCTGCCGCAGTTCTCCGGCAGCTACATCCTCTCGCTCGCCACGCTCGCGCTCTACTTCGCCTTCACCGGGCAGGCCTGGAACGTGATGATGGGCTTCGCCGGCCAGCTCTCGCTCGGGCATTCGCTGTTCGTCGGTCTCGGCGCCTACGCCGCCGCCGCGCTGTTCGTGAAGTTCGGCATCGGGCCCTGGGCCGGGCTCTGGGTCGCGATGGCGCTGTGCGTCGCCGCCGGCACGGCGATCGGCCTGCTCGCGTTCCGCTTCGGCATCTCGGGCGTGTATTTCGCGCTGCTCACCATCGCCTTCGCCGAGTTCACGCGCATCGGCTTCGACCACATCGGCTGGCTCGGGGGCCCGGGCGGGCTGTTCCTCAAGGTCGGCCAGCGCACGAGCTGGAATCTCGCCGATCTGCGCGGCACGCCGGCGATGTTCTACTACGTCATGCTCGCGCTCACCGCGGGCGCCTTCGCGCTCTGCGCCTGGCTGCTGAAGAGCCGCGCCGGCTACTACTGGCAGGCGATCCGCGAGGACGAGGACGCCGCGCGCGCGCTCGGCATCAACACCTTCCGCTGGAAGCTGATGGCGGTGGCCATCAGCGCCGCGATGACCTCGCTCGCCGGCGTGTTCTTCGCCTTCTACTACAACAACCTCTTTCCCGAGCAGATCTTCCACATCAGCCAGTCGATCGAGATCATCCTCGGCCCGATCGTGGGCGGTGTCGGCACCCTCTTCGGCCCGATCCTCGGCGCGGTGCTGCTCACCACCCTGGCCGACTCGCTCACCAACCTGGTCGCCGCCATGGGCCTGGACATCCCCGGCGTGAAGCAGGTCTTCTACGGCGTCATTCTGCTCCTGGTGATCATGTTCCTGCCCAACGGCATCTGGCCGCCGATCGCGAAGCGGCTCGGCCTGGGGCGCAAGGACTGACATGGCGCTGCTCGAGGTCCGCTCGCTGTCGAAGTCCTTCCGCGGCCTGCGCGCGGTCGCGCGCGTCTCGTTCGAGGTCCCCGAGGGCGGGCTGGTGGCCCTGATCGGGCCCAACGGCGCCGGCAAGACCACCATCTTCAACATCGCCGCCGGCGTCTACGCCGCCGACGCGGGCGAGATCGTGCTCGCCGGCAGGAGGATCGACGGCCTGCGCCCCGACCAGGTCTGCGCCGCGGGCGTCGGCCGCACCTTCCAGGTGGTCAAGCCCTTCGCCGGCCTGTCGGTGCTCGACAACGTGATCGTCGGCGCATTGCGGGCCGAGCATCGCGTGCCCGCGGCACGCCGCAAGGCGTTGGAGATCCTCGACAAGCTGAGTCTCGGTGCGAAGAGGGATCTGCCGGCCGCCTCGCTCACCCTGCCCGACCGCAAGCGACTCGAGGTCGCGCGCGCGCTCGCCACCGGCCCGCGCCTGCTGCTGCTCGACGAGGTCATGGCGGGGCTGCGGCCCACCGAGTGCGACCAGATGGTCGAGGTATTCCGCGCGCTCAACCGCGACGGCCTCACCATCCTCCTGATCGAGCACGTGATGCGCGCGGTGATGGCGCTGGCGCAGAAGGTGATCGTGCTGCACCACGGCGAGATCATCGCTCAGGGCGCGCCCGCCGAGGTGGTGCGCGACCCGGCGGTGCTCGAGTGCTACCTCGGCGAGGAGACGGAAGTATGAGCGCGCTCCTCGCGGTCAGCGCCCTGGACCTGTACTACGGCGACGCGCAGGCGCTCGCCGGCGTCTCGCTCGAGGTGCCGCGCGGCGAGATCGTCGCCATCGTCGGCGCCAACGGTGCCGGCAAGTCATCGCTCATCCGCGCCATCGCGGGCATCGAGAAGGCTCGGTCCGGAAAGATTCTCTTCCGGCAGGAGGACATCACCAGGCTGCCGTCCCATCGGATCTGCAATCTGGGCATCGGCCAGGTCGCGGAGGGGCGGCAGGTGTTCCCCTCGCTCAGCGTGGCCGAGAATCTCGCCATGGGCGCGCTGCTGCCGCGCGCGCGAATGTCCGCCGCGCGCACCCTGAACGAGGTCTACGCCCTCTTCCCGCGCCTAGCCGAGCGCCGCGGCCAGCTCGCCGGCACCCTGTCGGGTGGCGAGCAGCAGATGCTCGCGATCGGCCGCTGCCTGATGGGCCAGCCCGAGCTGATCATGTTCGACGAGCCCTCGCTCGGCCTCGCGCCGACCGTCGTGCAGGAAGTGTTCCGCACCATCCGCATGCTTCACGAGAGAGGGCTCACGATCCTGCTGGTCGAGCAGAACGTCGCGCTCTCGCTCAAGCTCTCGCAGCACGCCTATGTGCTCGAGAACGGCAGCATCGTCATGTCCGGCGCGGGCAGCGCGCTCTTGCACGACGAGCGCGTGCGCCAGGCCTACCTCGGGCTCTGACGCCGCCCGGCTACGTCTTCTTCGACCGCTCGCGCACCCGGCCGTAGGCGGGCCGGGCCAGGCAGGCGTCGAGCCAGCGCGCCACTTCCGGATAGGGCGAGAAGTCCAGCCGCCCCATCCTGCCCCAGACCAGGATGCCCGCCACGTTGAGGTCGGCCACGGTGAAGCCGTCGCCCGCCAGGTGTCCCCGTTCCTTCAACGCGTTGTTCAGTACCTGCAGCGGCTTTCGCAGCAGCAACTCGTCGCGCTCCGCGTGCGACGCGTCGCGCGCGAACTCCGGCAGCACCGCGCGATGGTTGAGGAAATCGAGCAGCAGGTGCTCCGTCTCCAGCATCGCCCAGAAGCTCCATTGCGCGGCGAGGCCCAGCGCCGCGGAGCCGGCGCAGTGCATCGGCCCCTCGACCTTCTGCGCGAGGTACAGGTTGATGGCCATCGACTCCCACAGCACCAGCTCGCCGTCGACGAGCGTCGGAATGCGCGCGTTGGGATTGAGCCGCAGGTATTCGTCGGTCTGCAGATCGTCGGCCCGGGTGCTCTTTTCGACGAGCTCGTAAGGCGCGCCCGTCTCTTCCAGCATCCACAAACACCGTGCCGCGCGCGACCTGGGATTTCCATATAGCCGGAGCATGCCTTCGTCCTCCGCTGACGCAATCCGGTAAAATTGCACATTCTATGACCGAGACCTTGCTAATAGTCGGGATGGCAGCAGCCGCGGTGTTCGTTGCCGTTCTGCTCGTCGAGGGGGCGCTTCGACCCGGTTACGACCCCATCTATCACCCCAGCAGCGCGCTGTCCCTGGGCGACCGCGGCTGGATTCAGGTCGCCAACTTCCTGCAGCTGGGCGTGGGAACGTTCGCCATCGCCTTCGGCATCCACCATGCCCTCAACAGCGACGTCGCGGCCGCGCTGATGGCGATCGCCGGGCTGGGAGCGATCGCCGCCGGCGTCTGGCGCATGGACCCGATGCGCGGCTACCCGCCCGGAGCCCAGTCGGGGACGCCGACGACGCTGACCTGGAATCACCAGATCCACGACATCGCCGGCCCGACCACGTTCCTCGCAATCTTCGGGGCATGCCTGGCGCTGGCGGGCCGGCTCCAGGGGAGTTGGCGGTTGTACACGATTCTCACCGCGGTCGCCGGCCTCGCCCTGACCATCTCGACGCTCATCGCGTGGCGGAAAGACGCCAGGCACACCGGACTCATACAGCGCGCTCTCATCCTCGTGTACTGCAGTTGGATCGTGCTGCTGGGCGTCCATCTCCTGTGACAGCCGGCATCCGGCGAACCGGCCGCGTGCTCGAATGATCTCGTGCTCGATCCGGGCACAGCGCTGATCACGGGAACGAGCCGCGGCATCGGGCGCGAGGTTGCCCGCACCCTCGCCGCCGAGGGCTGGCGCGTGCTGTCGGGCGTGCGCGATCCGAGGACGGCGCCGCGGGGAACGGGCGCGGAAGCCCTCGACGTGGGCGACCCTGATTCGATCGAGGCCCTGGCCGAACGGCTACGCGCGAGGAACGAGCGGCTGGACGCGCTCGTCAACAACGCCGGCGTCTACAGCGGAGCCGGCGCGCGCCGGATCTGGGACGTGAACGTGCTCGGCCCGCTGCGGCTCACCCGCGCGCTCGAGCCGCTGCTCGCGCCGAACGCCCGCGTGGTGATGGTGACGAGCGGCCTGGGGGCGCTCTCCGCCCAGTCCGCGAGCCTGGTCAAGCGCCTGTCGGATCCCAAGCTGTCGCTCACCGATCTCGAGAACCTGGCAAGGGAAGCCCCGGGCGGCTACGGCGCGAGC
>Ga0315540_10000473_pt1 | contig 22825 bp, 17 predicted proteins | sample SalMarSW160110MG_FD_203677 | JGI IMG/M metagenome (GOLD analysis project Ga0315540, IMG submission 203677) | Salt marsh sediment microbial communities from the Plum Island Ecosystem LTER, Massachusetts, United States - Salt Marsh Sediment SW1601-10 ...
CATATGGCGCTCCCCCTCTTATTATTAAATCATTTCTGCCTGCATCAGCCTGTGCCACGCCCGGTAAAATTGAAAGAGCTCTTACAACATCTTCAAAAGCTCCCGGTGATCTTCTTATTTCTTCATAGTTAAATTTTGCCGTACTCACTGTTTCTAAAGGACTTTTAAAAAAATAATCATCCTGAACTGTTACTTCATCTAATTGATAAGTTGTCTCCTGCAATTCAACATCAATTCTGTTTGGTTTAATTGAGTTAACAACAATATCAGTCTTAATTACCGACAAATAACCTACACTGGAAATTCTGATGCGGTATGTGCCCGGTTCAATTCCATCAATTTTATAATTTCCATCAACATCTGTTGAAGCACCAATATTAGTATCCATTACCAGAATGTTAGCCCCCGGCAAAGGTTGCTGAGTAATTACATCTTTTACACTGCCATAAATTATTCCTTTGTCTTCCTGAGCGTAGGAATCTGCGTAAATAAAAAACAGCATTAAAAAGATAATGGAAGTAATATTTTTTTTGCGCATTTAAGTCTCTCCTGCTATGTCAAATTAATGTCTAAATTATTTTATGCTAATTTACGCATATTTTAGCTGTATTACAAAATAATATTAAATAATACTTGACAAATATTAGACAATTTACTATAATTGTCTAAAATATTTAGATAGAGTTCTAAATAAAACAAAATCATCAAATAAAAGGAGTCCAAAATGAAAAACGCAGGAAAAACAGCCCTTGTAACACTTTTTACTATTGCTTTATTTGCAGTAGTAAGCACAAATACTTTTGCAGGTGATAAAAAGTCTTCAAAAAACATTGTTGAAACCGCTGTAGCAGCCGGTAATTTCAATACACTTGCAACCGCTTTAACTGAAACTGGTTTGGTTGACGCATTACAGAAAAAAGGTCCTTTCACAGTATTTGCTCCAACTGACGAAGCTTTTGCAAAATTACCAAAAGGTACACTCGAAAGTTTGTTAAAGGACAAAGAAGCATTAAAGAAAATCCTTCTGTACCATGTCGTATCCGGAAAGGTTATGGCATCTGATGTAGTAAAACTAAAAAGTGCTACAACTCTGCAGGGAAATGATGTAAACATTATGGTAACCGATGGAAATGTTATGATAAATAAATCGAAAGTTATAAAAGCAGATGTCAGCGCTTCGAATGGAGTGATACATGTAATAGATACGGTGTTAATTCCGGAAAACGACTAATCTCAAAAATCCCCGCCCGTTAGGCGGGGATTCTTTTTCTCTCCATTTTACAACTATTAAGTACGTACATTAATTTTATTATGAAAATTCTTTTAACAGGTGCAACAGGATATATTGCTCAAAGATTGTTACCCGTTCTGATAAAAAACGGACACGAAGTTATATGTTGTGTGCGTGATAAAAACAGGATTGATTTACAAAAATATCCAGCTGACAAAGTAAAAATTATTGAAGTAAATTTTCTTGACAAAGAAACACTTCAAAATATTCCTAAAAATATAGATGCAGCATACTATCTCATTCATTCAATGTCATCTGATGGCGATGAAGATTTCGAAAAACTTGAGACAATTTCGGCTAATAATTTTAAAGAACGGATACAACAGACAAAGGCTAAACAGGTTATTTACCTGGGAGGAATTGTAAACGAAACAAAACTTTCAAAGCACCTGAAATCCAGGAAAAATGTTGAATCAATTCTTGCATCTGCTGCATTCAATTTTACTTCCTTAAGAGCAGGAATAATTGTGGGCTCGGGTAGCGCTTCATTTGAAATTATACGAGATCTTGTGGAGAAATTACCTGTAATGATTGCGCCAAAATGGCTTGAAACAAAATCACAGCCTATTGCAATTAAAAATGTAATAGAATTTCTAAGTGGTGTTTTATTAAATGAAAAGACATACGGAAACATTTATGATATTGGCGGGCCCGAAATTCTTACCTACAAGCAAATGCTGATGAAATTTGCCTCAGTTAGAAAATTAAAAAGAAAGATATTCATAGTACCGGTTTTGACCCCGAGACTATCATCATACTGGCTTTATTTTGTTACAGCCGTTTCATACAGCCTTGCTAAAAATCTCGTCAATAGTATGAAAGTTGAAATTACCTGTAATGAAAATAATCTGGTTGGTTTATTAAATATCAAACTAATTAGCTATGATGATGCTATCAAAAATGCTTTCGATAAAATTGAACAGCAGCAGGTTATATCGAGCTGGAAAGACGCATTAACAAGTCACAAACTTGACGAGCGACTTTCGCATCTGGTCGAGATACCTAATCACGGTTGTTTCAAAGATTCCAGGGTGATCAGTCTGACAAATGAAAAAGAAACATTAAGAAAGATCTGGTCGATTGGTGGAAAAAACGGCTGGTACTATGCAAATTGGCTCTGGTCAATAAGAGGATTTATTGATAAGATATTCGGAGGAGTTGGTCTTCGCAGGGGAAGAAAAAACCCGGTTGATATTTCAGCCGGAGAATCACTCGATTTCTGGAGGGTCCTTTTAGCTGATAAAGGAGAAAAAAGGCTTTTATTGTATGCTGAAATGAAATTACCCGGTGAAGCCTGGCTTGAGTTTAGAATTGAAAATCAAAAATTATTTCAAACAGCTACGTTTCGTCCATTGGGACTATTAGGCAGAATATACTGGTACAGCGCCTTCCCCTTTCATGGTTTTATATTCAGAGGTATGATAAACAGAATTGCAGCATAAAAATTCAAAATAAATTACTTAAATAATTATGGCATTTTATCAATTAGAAAAAACACAAATAATCCCTGCAGGAATTGACGAGGTATGGAGTTTTATTTCATCACCGGCAAACTTAAAATATATAACCCCGGCTTATATGGGTTTTGAAATAATTAATAACCATATTCCGGAAAAGATGTACCCCGGTATGATAATAAGTTATAAAGTGAGTCCGCTGTTCGGTTTGAAAATGAAATGGGTTACCGAGATAACACACGTTAAAGAGAATGAATATTTTATTGATGAACAACGGATTGGTCCATACTCGATGTGGCACCACAAGCATAAAATAACACCAACTAAAGGCGGCGTTTTAATGACTGATATAGTTACTTATAAACCCCCTCTCGGATTTCTGGGTGCTCTGTCAAATAAGATAATTATAAAAAAAAGACTGGACGAAATATTTAACTTTAGAGAAAGTGCTATTGAAAAAAGATTCGGGCATTCATAAAATAAAAAAATCCGGCACGAAGTCCGGATTTTTAATAACCTAAGAAATCCTACTTAGCTTATTTCAATTGTTCTTGCTTTTAACTTCTCATCTTTAGGCATAATTATAATAAGCTGCCCATTTTCATACATAGCTTCTATCTTCGATTGATCAATATTTTCACTTAATTTGAATCTGCGAAAATAATTACCGATCTCGTTTTCATTCAGAATATATTCGTATCCGTTTCTTTCTTTGTAATTTATTTTTCCAAAAATAAGAAGAGATTCGTCTTCTATTTTTACTTTAATGTTTTCCCTTTTCACTCCGGGCATATTTACAACCAGGACATAATTATCATCTTTTTCAAAAATATCAACAAGCGGTGCAATTGAATTTTCGGTTTCAAGATAATCTTTCCACGCATCGCCCTCGATATTTCGCAGATTAATTAATTCTTTGTTCTCGGTCACTTTGTTATTCCTCCCGTTATTTCCAGTATATTTCATAATATTAGTCATAATAATTCACAAAGAATTTTTAGTTATAAATTCCCGGATGTGTTCGGCATCCGGGATATTTATTATTATTTATCGTCTTCTTTCTTTTTATCGTCATCGACTACTTCGTATGAAGCATCCTGAACATCTTTATCATCTTTTCCTTTTTCCTGCTGCTGACCTCCGCCGGGTTGTCCCTGAGCTTCAGGTCCTCCCTGCTGGCCTGCGCCCTGCTGTGAATAAAGCTGTGACGCAACTTCACTCCAAACCTTATTCAACGAATCGGTTGCAGATTTAATCTGTGCAGTGTTGTTAGATGCAATTGCATCTTCAACTTTTTTGATCTCTGCTTCGAGCTTTGTTTTAACATCAGCCGGAACTTTATCTCCTAACTCGCTAAGCTGTTTCTTTGTCTGGAATACAAGGCTGTCAGCCTGGTTCTTTGTATCGACTTCCTCTTTCTTCTTCTTATCTTCTGCTGCATGCGATTTAGCATCATTCTTCATTTTATCTATTTCTTCCTGCGATAATCCACTGGAAGACGTAATCCTGATGCTCTGCTCTTTATTTGTAGCTTTGTCTTTTGCGGTTACGTGCAAAATTCCGTTAGCATCGATATCAAAAGTTACCTCGATTTGTGGAACGCCTCTTGGTGCAGGTGGAATCCCGTCAAGATGGAATTTTCCAAGAGTTCTGTTATCAGCAGCCATCGAACGCTCACCCTGTAATATGTTGATTTCAACGGACGGCTGATTATCCGAAGCGGTCGAGAAAATCTCACTCTTCTTAGTTGGTATTGTCGTATTTGCATCAATAAGCTTTGTGGAAACCCCACCCATTGTTTCGATACCAAGTGAAAGCGGAGTAACATCAAGCAACAATACATCCTTTACGTCGCCGGTTAAAACGCCGCCCTGGATAGCTGCACCAATCGCAACAACTTCATCGGGGTTAACCCCTTTGTGAGGTTCTTTGCCAAAAATTTTCCTGACTAATTCCTGTACCATTGGAATTCTTGTAGAACCACCAACAAGTATAACTTCATCGATTTGAGAAGCGGAAACACCGGAATCTTTCAAAGTCTGTTCGCACGGAACCTTAGTTCTCTGAACAAGATCGTCAATCAGTTGCTCAAACTTTGCTCTTGAAAGAGATAAGTTCAAGTGCTTCGGTCCATCCTGTGTTGCAGTAATAAACGGAAGATTGAAATCTGTGGTTGTTGAAGAGGACAATTCAATCTTTGCCTTTTCAGCAGCTTCTTTCAGTCTCTGCAATGCCATCGGGTCTTTGCGAAGATCGATTCCATCAGATTTATTAAATTCATCTGCGGCCCAGTCAACTATCCTCTGGTCAAAGTCATCGCCGCCAAGGTGTCCGTCACCGTTTGTGGATTTAACTTCGAACACTCCGTCACCAAGCTGAAGGATTGAAATATCAAAAGTACCGCCACCAAGGTCATAAACTGCAACTGTGTGATCTTTCGTTTTCTTATCGAGTCCGTAAGCCAAAGCCGCAGCTGTCGGCTCGTTGATAATTCTTCTAACTTTTAATCCTGCAATTTCACCGGCATCTTTTGTAGCCTGTCTCTGCGAATCATTAAAATACGCAGGCACGGTGATTACAGCCTCAGAAACTTCCTGCCCAAGATATTCCTCGGCAGTCTTTTTCATTTTCTGAAGCACCATCGCGCTGATCTCGGGTGGAGAATAAACTCTGTCACCGATCTTTACACGGGCAGTATTATTGTCTCCGGAGATCACTTCGTAGGGCACTTTACCTTTTTCACTTTCCACTTCATTGATTACCCTTCCCATAAATCTTTTTATTGAGAAGACAGTATTTTTAGGATTCGTTATAGCCTGTCTTTTTGCAGGCTGTCCAACCAATCTTTCACCGGATTTTGTGAAAGCAACGATTGACGGAGTTGTTCTTCCGCCTTCAGAATTCGGAATTACAACAGGGTCATTGCCTTCCATAACTGCAACGCAAGAGTTAGTTGTTCCTAAGTCTATTCCAATTATTTTACTCATTATTTACCACTCCTTTTAGTTTTAATTTTCTTATTTAATTTCGATTGTTCTTTCTTTCTTTTCAGGAACAAATTTCTCAACTATTACTGAAAGAACTCCGTTTTCAAATTCTGCTTTAATATTGTCATTGTTTATTTCAGTCTGAATTGTAAACACTTTTTCAAACGTTCCGAAAATTCTTTCCCTGTTATAAAAATTTCTGTTTTTATCATTTTCAGAACAATTCTTTTTCTCACCTAAAATTGTCAGTTTGTTATCTTCCAGTTTTACTTTCAAATCTTCTTTTTTAACACCAGGCAATTCGGCTTCCAGGTATATATTTTTTTCATCTTCAGAAATGTCTATTTTAGGAATCAAAGAATTAACATGTTTAACATCGGAAACTCTATTATTGTTCAAGATTCTTGATAAATTATCATTTAATTCTTCAAAATTTACAATCGGCTCAAATTCTATGAATGTCATATTTACTCCTTTTGGGTATATTTATTTGATTAGTTTTCGTATATATGACAATCAATGTGCCATTTGGCCGAAATCTTATAAGTCTATATTTTACAATAAATTAGAAGAAAACTTAGAACTATTTGATACCTGTATTCCTGTCAGATATCCTGACATATTGTCAGTGAATCCTTAAATTTGACAAAAAATACTGACAATTAAGAGCAATTAGCAAAAGGAAAAGAAATTGTTTGAACTCGAAAATTTCGATCTAAAATTAAATACAAACGTAATTGGAAGAAATTTTATTTATGCTGATGAAATTGATTCCACCAACTCTTTTCTTCTGGATAAAAAAAATAAAAATCTTGTTGATGGTACAGTCGTATTTGCAGAAAAGCAAAATAAAGGTCGTGGCAGAAAAGATCGGGTCTGGTACAGTATAAAGGATCAGAATTTATATTTTTCGATTTTATTGACAGACAAAAACTACTTTGGGGAAAATATTAATCTTATAAACTTAGCCAGCTCTTTAGCAGTGGCACAGGCAATTGAAAACTTGTTCCAGCTGAATACAAATCTAAAATGGCCAAACGATGTTTTGATTAAGGGAAAAAAAATCAGCGGTATTTTGCTCGAAGCATCTTCTCAAGGAAGCAAAATTGAAAGACTAATTATCGGGATTGGAATAAATGTAAATCAAACAGTTTTCCAGGGAAACTTTAATATCCCTCCCACTTCAATAAAACTTGAGGCAAAAGAAAATATTGAACGCGAAAGATTACTTGCAGAAGTACTCAACATTTTTGAAGAACTTTTAGAAAAAGTCAGGGTTGAACCGGGTCTAATTTTAAGAGATTGGAAATCACGCTGCAGGATGATAGGTGAAAAAATTGAAGTTACCGATGATAATCTTACTAAATATGGAATATTTGACGACATCGACGAAAATGGTTTTCTCCTGCTGAAAACCAAAGACAAAAAAATAGAAAAGATTCATTTCGGCGATGTGGGTACACAATAATGTTATTAGTCTGTGACATCGGCAATACGAGAATTAAAGCTGCTTTATTCCATAAGGATAAAATAATAGACTTCAATTCTTTTTTATCAGTAAATAAACTGATAAGCAGTTATAAGCCAAAAAATATTTCAGTTGTTGTTTTTAGTTCGGTCGTACCGGGAAAATCAAACGAATTCACAAGCCAAATTAAAAAGAAATTCAAAATTTCTCCGTTCAGAATAAAGGATTCAGTAAACTTTAATCTTAAAATTGATTATTCAACTCCCGAATATGTTGGAACCGACAGGATTTGTTCAGCTGAAGGAGCTTTTTATTTATTTAAAAAAACCCACAATTTCAAAAAGTATAATAAAAATGATATTATCCTTTCTATAGATCTGGGTACTGCAACAACCTTGAACTTTGTAAAATATCCGGGAGTTTTTAAAGGAGGTATAATCGCGCCCGGTATTGAAATGATGAGTGAATCACTTCATAATCAAACAGCTTTATTACCTGTTGCTTCAGCTTCAGAATACAAAAAATTGATTGGCAAAAATACTAAAGAAGCAATTTCAAGCGGGCTTATAAATTCCACAGTCGGACTTATTGAGAAGAGCTTTAATGAATTAAAAATGGAAAATAAATTTGCAAAAATTTATGTTTACATTACCGGCGGTAATGCTCAACAAATAACACCTTATTTAAAAATAAAATATAAATTTGCAAGCGAACTTGTTTTGATTGGTATAAAAGCAGTTTACGAAAAAAATACGGCAACTAAGCTTTAACTAGCAAATTATCTATCAGACGGGTTTTTCCGATTTTACAGGCAATCAAAATATAATACCAATTGCCTTTCTTTATAAAACTAGCAATGCTAAAAGATTTTTTATCTACAATACTTATGTAATGAAGTTCTGAAGAATCAACCGAACCAATCAATTTTCTCATCTCGTTTAGAATTTTCTCTATATCAGTTTTACCTTCTTTAATCATTTTTGCCGCTAACTTTAGTGACCTATTTAATACAAGTGCATCCTGTCTTTCTTTATCTGACAAATAAACATTCCTGGAACTCAGTGCAAGACCATCCTTTTCTCTTACAATCGGGCAAACTTCAACTTTCAGGTCAAACTTAAGGTCCGTAACCATTCTTCTGATTACTTCCGCCTGCTGCGCATCTTTTTGGCCAAAAAAAGCAAAGTCCGGCTTCACACTATTAAATAGAATGGAAACGATTGTTGTTACTCCTTTGAAGTGAGCCGGTCTGAATTCCCCTTCAAGAATCTTCGTTATATTTTCAACGGAAGTATAGGTCTGGAAATCGGCTCCGTAAATTTCTGAAGTGTTAGGATAGAATAAAATATCTACGTGCTCCCTTTTCAGCAAAGCTTTATCTCTTTTCATATCACGAGGATATTGCTCAAAATCTTCATTGGGAGCAAACTGGGTAGGATTTACAAATACAGATACCACTGTTACATCAGCTTTTTTTTTAGATTTTCTTATAAGTGAAATGTGTCCATCATGCAGATAGCCCATCGTGGGGACAAAGCCAATGATTTTGCCTCTTCTTTTAAGCTCGTCTATTTTTTTTTGTATCCCGCTGACTGTGGATATTGTAATGATATGTGCCTCAGGTCAATAATGTCAAGACGTTATAAATATTAGACTTAAGATCTTTCCTGTGAGAAATAATATCAACAAAACCTTGTTCAACCAAAAATTCAGATCGCTGGAATCCTTTTGGCAGGTCTTTCCCTATTGTCTGTTTAATAACTCTGGGTCCGGCAAAACCTATCAAAGCTTGTGGTTCAGCTATATGAATATCACCAAGCATAGCATAACTGGCTGTTGTTCCTCCCGTGGTCGGATCAGTTAGAACAGAAATGTAAGGCATTTTTGCTTCAGCCAAGCGTGCAAGCCTTGAACTCGTTTTTGCCATTTGCATGAGAGAAAATGCTCCTTCCATCATTCGTGCACCACCGCTTGCTGAAATAATAATCAGAGGAATTTTATTTTTGAAAGATCTGTCTATAAGTCGTGCCAATTTTTCTCCGACAACAGAACCCATGCTGCCACCGATAAATTTAAAATCCATACAACCGATCGCAACCTCCATCCCGTTTATTTTTCCTGTTCCAGTTCGGACAGCATCATACAAACTTAATTTTTTTATAGTTTCCTGTATCCTTGCTTTATACTTCTTGGTATCTTCAAAATCGAGAGGATCGCCTGAACGCATTTTTTTATCCATCTCTTTAAAAGTGTTTTTATCAAGGATAATATTAAAATAATCTTCGCTTCCAATCCGAAAATGGTTGTTGCATTTTATACATGTCCAGAGGTTTGCCTCAAGCTGTTTCTTATGAATAATCTCGTTGCAGCTTGGACATTTTTCCCACAGACCATCAGGCAGATCTTTCTTCTGTGAATCAGGTGAAATATTTTCTTTGGATCTTTTAAACCACGCCATTATTTAGATTCCGGTTTTATATCAGCATAAATGTTCAGAATCGATCTTTCATTCGAAGGATCGTTCGACAGCACTTCAATCGTCCTACGAACCTTTCCACTTTCATTTGATGAATCAAACTCGACGTGAATTTTTGTACTCTCTTCGGGATCGAGAACATTTTTGTTAGTTATTGCTGCTGTACAACCACAGGAGGTTCTGATCCTTATAATCTTAAGAGGTAATTTCCCTTTATTTGTTACAGTAAAATCATACCCAACAACACTACCTGTTTCAACCGAGCCAAAATCGTGCGATGTCTCAGAGAAATAAATTATAGGTACATCTAACTGATCACTCTTAGTTTCTGTTGAATCTTTATGTGCCAAGTTTGGAAAAATAAGAGGAGGAATTTTCTTATTGAATGTAGCAGTCAATCTAAGTACAGGCGTGTTTTCATCATTAGTAGAAACATAAATATATTCTATTCCATCTTCTGTATTTAAAGAAGTGTTATAATTGACAGTGAGTTTGGCAGAATCTGCCATTCCAATTTCTTTTTTATCAATGCTCGCTGAAACACAGCTACAGGTAGTACGAATTCTATTAATTTTCAAAACACCACCGCCACCGTTGTAAATAATAAAATTAAACGGTCCAGGATCAGTTCCGAAATCGTGTTCAACAATCTGAACAGAAATTCTGGGTTTAATTGTTTGTCCCAATATTAAAAGAGGACAAACAAATACAAATATGAAAATAAGTTTTTTAAGCATGCTTTTTTGCCTTAACTATAAAATTTTTGTGATATTCAGGTTCTAAATAGTCATAATCAAAGGTTGCCAACTCTTTACCGTATTTATATGCCCATTTTGCAACATGAACAGCATCAGGAGAAACAATATTTCTTATAGTTCCGTTCCTATTGCTTTCATCTAAAAATACATTGCCGAACAATAAAGTATCATCTATTCTTTCAAAATCAGCTTTTTTTATGACCTGTAAATTATCTACAAATATAGTTTTATTAGCATTAACTTGAAACCGTGCATAATAAATCTCTTCAGAATTTACTTTATTAGCTATTATAAAGTTTGCGCCTACATTTAAATATTCTGAAATCTGCATTGCAAGAGCTTCAAAAGTGGGAACCGGTATTATTGACAAACCAGCACCTAATGCAATGCCCTTTGCCGCCGACATTCCAATACGCAATCCTGTAAACGAACCAGGACCCGAAGAAACAGCAATTGAATCAATATCCTTTACAGTAGTTCCTGCAGTATTTAAGGAGCGTTCAATCGAATCCATTAACTTTTCTGCATGAGAATATTTGTCATTTAAAACAGACTGAAAATATTTTTCATCTGAGAAATAAACTGCTGCACTACATAACGATTCTGAAGTTTCTATTGCTAATATAGGTTTAGTGCTAGTCATATTTATCGATTTTGAAAGTCCTTGAAAAATCTTCGTGCAGAGTAATCCTTATTTCATATCTCTTTTGGGGAAGAACTGCTGAAAACAATTCTCCCCATTCTATAAACATAATAGCATTACTATCATTTAAATAATCATTAAATCCAATATTAAAAAGTTCCTCCGATTTCTCAATCCGGTAAAAATCAAAATGGAAAACTTTAAGTCTGCCGGAATATTCATTTACTATTGCAAATGTCGGACTTGAGACATTATTAATGCCAAAGAGTTTTCCTATTTTTTTCACAAAAAATGTTTTGCCGGAGCCCAGGTCTCCATTCAATATTACAACATCGCCTTTTTCCAAATCCTTTGAAAACTCAACAGCAATGTTTTCTGTCTCAGTCTCGGAAATAATTTTCAAAGAATACGGATACTTCACTTTATTTTGGTTCCATTGTTATCACCGGCAAAATCATTTCCTCCATAGAAATGCCGCCGTGCTGAAAAGTATCTTTATAATAAGTTAAATATTTATGGTAATCAGTTGGATAAACAAAATAATAATCTTCTTTAGCAATAATATAATTTATTGTTACGCCACGTTTCGGTAGTTTATACTCAATAGGGTTTTTAATATAAACTGCATGTTTATCATCGACTTTAAGATTTCTTCCATACTTAAATCTTAAATTAGTGGAAGCCTCCTTGTCTCCCAGAACCTTTGCACCTCTTAACGATCTGATGCTACCGTGATCCGTTGTAATTATTACCTTGGCATTTTTAATCTTAGAAAGAGTTTTAAAGGTACTAAGTAAGGATGAATGGTTAAACCAGGTATTTGTAAGCGATCTATAAGCTGCTTCATCTGGTGCTATTTCTTTTAATAAGTCAGAATCAGACCTACCATGCACCATCATATCCAGAAAATTTACAACTATTGAAGTAAAATGTGCATTCTGGAATGACATAATATTGTTTTCAAAATTTCTCCCAACTTCCGGATCGATAATCTTTATATATTTTAATTCATTTTTTAATTTAATCCGTTTTCTATCTAACTGTAATTGCAATAATTCCTTTTCATATTTGTTCATGCTATTTTCGTCATCACCCCCTGATTCCCAGAACTGTGGATAACTCCTTTCAATTTCTGAAGGAAAGAGACCTGCAAACAAAGCATTACGGGAATAAGGCGTGGCTGTTGGTAATATTGAATAGTAATAATCTTTTTCTATTTTGAAATCGTTTATAAGAAGTTTTTCCATTAGCAGCCATTGATCCAGTCTTAAGCAATCAAGTACAAAAAAGAAAACGGAATTACCTTCATTCTTCAAATGATCAATTACATAATTATTTACAATATTGTTTGAAAGGGCCGGAGCCCTGTCTGAGTCAGGATTACTTATCCAATCTTTATAATTTCTTTCAATAAATTTTGAAAATTCCTTATTCGCTTCCTTTTTCTGTTCGTTTAATGATTGTCGCAGACCAATCTCGGAATGTGAATCAAGCTCAATATCCCAATTCACTAGTTTAATATATATTTCAATCCATTCCTTGTAAGATAGGTTATCCAACAAAGCCTGTGAAATATTATTGAAATCCTCAAGGTAATCTTTTGCAACGTATTGCCTGGAAATTTTTTTACCCTCCAGAATTTTTTTACACACCAGCAAAACCTGGCTTGGATTTACAGGTTTAGTCAGATAGTCACTAATCTTACTCCCTATGGCATCATTCATTAATGATTCCTCTTCATTTTTAGTGATCATAACAACAGGAATATTAGGATCTAATTCTTTTATCTCTCCGAGAGTCTCAAGGCCACCTTTTCCAGACATCATTTCATCAAGAAAAATAAGATCGTAATCTTTATCTTTTACAGAATTAATAGCGTCTTCGCCATTTGTAACGGTATCGACTTCAAATCCTTTTTCAGAAAGAAATATAACATGTGACCGGAGTAATTCGATTTCGTCATCAACCCATAATATTTTTTTTCTTTCCATATTTTTTAATTAAAGTTAATTTTAATATTTATTCTTTATCACAATAAAAATAAGTTAGACTATTATTGTATTGTTATATGGACATCAAGCCCGGCCTGGTTTTGAACAGAAGGGGGAATTCTCGATGCTCCTTCAGGAGTAACTGTCGTTCTAGTATAAAAAACTGAAAGTTGAACTCTTGAACTGATAGTATATTTTACCGTGGGACCAAGAATAGTTCTAGTGGTTCCGTCTTGTGGAACTCCTGCTTCAGTAAAATTAGTCATGCTGTAAATTGTACTTGCAGTTCTCGATTTAGTATATGAAAAATTGAATTCAATATCGTTTTTAAGAGAGACTCCAAAGAAAGGAATTTCAAATCCGGATTTTGAATATCCTGCGTTAATTCCAATATCTTTTGAAAATGATTCAATAATATTTCTTGTGGAAATTCCAAGGTCATAACTTGTTCTTGTAGAATATTTAATGCTTGCAACCAACGATCCATTCCATACTTGTGAGAATGTAAAATTCAATCCGACCAAAGGCAAGAAACCATATTCTATCCTTTGAGTTTGTATTTGTTTCTGACCATCCGGAGTTATTATCCAACCTTCTGTATATGTTGACGTGTAAGAATGATCTAGGGAAATATTATCAGCAATTTTCTTAAAGAAAAGCAGGTCCTGTAACCCATCCCAGGTAATATGCCAGTTAGGTCTAGGAATATATTTCATTACCTTACTCAGGAAGGTAAGATTACCAGCAATAGGCAATGTTTCAAATCCTTTTATAAAGGCATCTGAAAGATTTTCTACCGGATTAGAAGCATTAGGATTATAAAGATCGTGTACTTTATTAATTCCGTTATCAAATCCTTTAAATAATAAAAGCGGTGGTAAGGAAAGAAATGTTCTTGACAAAGTTCCCGTTTCAGAAATAAAAGAGACTGCAGTGTTTCCATGCCGATCAGAAATCAGAGATGTGGATTTATTAATTGTCCATCCTACCTGCCATTTAAGATCTATTTTAGCTCCTTTCCAAAGTGGTCGCGACGTTCCAAAGTCAAGAGAATTTTGTTGAGCAAACACATCCTGCAAACTTCCATTAGGAGCTCTGGGACCTGCAAATGGATCTAGCCCAAGCATAAAAGCTCTGGAAGGCCCATCTGCAGGATTACTTTTAAAGCCAAAAAAATTAAAGAACCCGGTTCGGGTAGCACGAATTCCGGTTTTGGAAACTGTACTTTGGCTACTAAAATTAAAATTGATTGTTTCGTAATCAAAGAAAATCGATTTTGCAACATCCCTTAAAAACAACAGCCCACGTTTCAGTGGAGACATCCCATTCTTTGTTTCAGAAGTATCGTTTTGAACCTCTGATTCATTTGAATTATTTTCATTCAATACTTTTTTACTCTTAAATATATTACTCAAATCAACTTCTTCATTTCCTGTAATTACTCTTGTTCTACCACTTTTCGATCTCCTGGTAGGTTGTATATTATTTTCCGGTTTATTCAGTTGGCTTCCCTTTTCTTGTTCAGATTCAAATAATGGATCCGTTAGCGCTTTCCATCTTAATGTTAAACCAAATGATGTCCTATTGCTATAACCTGCACTCCTTCCTAATTCAGCCTGACGGAAATCATACAACCATTGATAACTTACAGTATACCCTCCCGTGATTGTAAAATATTTGCCTATATCCCAAAGTGAGGGAAGTTTGGGATTAGCTCTAATATCGATTGTTTGTTGATAATTATAGTCTCTCCCGAAAAATTTACCTGAAAATATATCAGACCAGATTTGGCTTTCCAACCTTTGATTTCCTGCAGTATTAGTTTCAAGGTAAGCAAGGGAAGAATTAATATTTAGATTATAGTTAGTACTTAAATTTAAAAAACCGCCGTCACTCATTCTCCAGTTTAAATTTAACGTTCTCGTAGTTCTAAAATCCCGCGATATAACAGGTATTGCTTCTGCTGACCCCTGTGGCCTTGGGATGTTGGTATTTCTTACCCTATTGACTGAAACATTCCACGAAATTGATTGAGGTAAGTAGAAAATTTTTACATCTTTATAATCAGAGAATAAATTTACAAACGCCCCAATCACAGGTATATCACCCAGTTTGACATAATAATCCGGATTAATACTTAATCCATAATTCAAACTCGCATTCCATTGCCATGCATTATTTGATTCGACTGTAGGACTTGTTGAAAAAGATTTATTATATGAAAAGCTATAACTTAAAGCGTTAAAAGAATCATTTATCCACCATAAACTTGTAGGAATTATAAATCTAACATTTGATGCATTCCATGTATCAGAAGTACTATAGGTTTTTGATTGAGCAACCAGTTGTGCTCCTGTTGTGCCAGTATTATTACTATCACCAAGTGCGTCTAACCTCTTAGCTGCTGTTGTAACAAGTATATCTGTACCGGGTAGATAAAGGGGCTGGCCCAAAGATTCAGTGTGTGAATAACTTAGTCTGAATGTGCTCCCAGGCAAACTAAAAGGAAATAGTTTTATCACATCTAAATCAGCAGAAACAGCCCAGTTTCTTGACTCTACACGGCTACCAAAACTATTTGACAACTGATGAAAGTATGGACTTCTTCCCTGGATATTAAAATTAATTGTAGCCAAATCGGCAAGTTTCATTGTAGATGCAAAACTATATGCCCACCCGGGATGATTATCAGCCCCGATAACCCTTAATTCATTTACCCATACTTCACCAGAAGCAGGTCCAGTTGAACTTGTACTTCCTTTATTATAAATACCGATCAACAGATACTTTACTGATGTAAGAGTTGGGTTGCCTTTTAACGAATAAAAACTATTCGGATTACCTGGCACAGGTACTTTTACAATTGTATTTATTGAATCTTGAACTGCTTTTAACGCGGTCAGATCTTTAAACTTAATACCTATATCATGCCAGCCGGGTCTAACTGGCTGGCTGTATTCGTAATAATTATTCGTGTCACTTCCAAACCTGAAATAAACTTCGGCATTATAATCAGTAGGATCAGATGAAGAAATAGAATTTGTTTCTGTTGTTTCATCGCCATGAATAAATAATTTCATCTCTGAATAATTGAAAACATCCAACGGTACACTCAAATATTTTACAGCCTCTCTTGATTGTCCCTGTGGCAAATCTTTTATAACTAAATCGAGTGATTGTTCATTTCCAAACACTTGCTGATCCGGCCTTGTGTTATCTCTTTCTTGAAATACTCCGGGAGGGCTTCTATAATTGAGGTTATCCTCTACATTTATAACCGAAACCTCCATTACCGTATCTTGTGGAAGAACCTTTTGCCATTGATTTCCAACCAAATTGAATTCTGCTATTCTTAGCCGCATAGCAGAAGTTGCATTAGTTGCAAATAGTCTTATCGCTTCTACATCGGAAAAACTTGGGTTGCCAATTTGTGCAACTGTATCCTTTAAAGGAATCCTGTACAAATACCATCCATTGTCACCTTGACCTGCAATAAATTTATTATTGAAACCTGTCGGAGTTGCTGGATTAGGAGTAGTATCTATCGGTATCTCATAACGATAAAAGCTATTTCCTGCATCCAGATTACCATTTCTATTCAGATCTTCTGTATCAGGAATTCTTCCTATATCTGAGAGGTCTTTATTTCCTTCCGTTCCATTTATATGAAAATAATTAAACGGGTCTAATATACCGTTATTATTCTGATTAAAAGAGAAATCATCGCCACTGGGATCAGATTTATTACTGTTTGTAGGAGGAACTCCATTCAAATAAGAATTTTGGGCAGGGTTACCCTCCTGAGAATCAGTAAGACCATCGATACCAGTATCTTCACCTTCCCGCAACACATCAAGACCTAATTTACTTTCACCATCTAAACGGTTATTCGGAAGAACATCCTCACTTATTCTGCCAAGATCTATATAAATTTTAGAATCATTTGGTGCAAATCTGGAGTTCATCCAAAATTCTATATATTCTACATTTTCCTCCACAAGATTATTTGCGGTAGATGAGAGTAATCTCATCATTCCCCCCCAATCTCTTGTTTTATCGGTTTTAAGATCAGGATAATAATTGTAGGCGCCGGGTGTATCAGGAATAAATACAAAATCAAGAACACTTACCTGTTGATCTTGTGTTGCAACTTTCTTTCTGTCTCCCCAAATATCGCGAACACTAACATCTGGCGGCGTGATTGAAAACCAAAAAGCTTTTCCTTTATAGTTCATCATATCCCTAAGACTGATGCCTGCAGGCAGATTTGTTATACCAGCTAAACCTGCAGGTGGACTCATATCCTTCCAGCCGGTATAATTTACGCCTATTGGAATTATTTTCTTTGATCCCTCAAAATCATCAATGTAGGCTACACTTTCACCATTGTCATCTGGAATTGTACTTTTTATTGTATTAGGATCAGGTTTTATATAAGCATACTCTCCCGACAATGTTATGGTGGACATTTCCCTAGTTGAAATGACTTTATCTAAAAGATTCGTAAAAAACGGTAAATCTACACTTGTTCTGAAATCAACTCCGTAAATTGTATTACTTAATGGTTCTTCACCAATTCTTACCTTCTGATTAAGAGATTGTTGATTTAAATTCAGAATTGAAAAACCTAATTGGGTTTCCGGTGAAAAATCAAAAACACCTCTGGCCCCCAGCAAGGTTTTTGATGCCAATTGAAAGAGATCATTTTGTTCATACGTGATTTTAAGGTTTGCACCGGGGATAAGAGCGGCATCTTTTTTAATTGTCAATTGCCCTATATTATAATCAACTACATAATCCACACCCTCTTTTAATTCATTGCCGTCTAATATAACTCGTACAGAATTTTGAACAATGTTAAATCCTAATTGATAAGTTGAACTAGCTTCGCCCGAATATTTGCCGACAATTTCCCACTTATCATTTGTAGTACTTTGGCGTGCAAAAGTTTTTGTAGTATCATAAACCGATTGAAATTTTAAAGAATCAGGTAAGTTTGAATTTAGATCATTACCAAAAGGTTCAAGCGTAGGAAAAATTATCTCTCCGGTTTCAGGAATAATTGTAAGTCCTTTACGATAATCAAAAATATCATCAGGCGTCGGATTTGACGCCTGGTCAACATTATCCAGCCCAAAAGCATTCAGAAGTTTAACTGTTTTACCTTTTACTTCTAACTGCGTAACCGGATCCTGCCCGGGATTCTCATATTTAATATTTAACTGGAATCCTTCTTCTTTAATATTCCTCCCGCCGACGGGATAAATATTTTTTAGTAATAATTTCCACGCCTCTGTATACTGCGGCTGCAGGTTGGCAGGTTTTATTAGTTTTAAAATCAATCTTTGAGAAGTATCCGCTTTTGTGTTTTGCAGTAATTCACCGTAGTAATCGTCATCTGCTGCACCCGGACCATTTTCAACTCTGTAAGCTACAGCTATAATATCCTGATCCTGAATTTGCGTTTTAAAGGTAATGAAACCGGTTTCGGAATGAAGATCATAATCTGTACCTGCGCTTAGCAAAACAAAACGTCCCGTCTCTGACTGACCCGGTACCGGCAAAATATCCTGCCTTAAATTATCCGGATAACTTTGTCCGGCCTTAATAGGGGGCAGATCTATATAAGCATTAGCTTTGCGTTCATTTGATGTATTGATGATAGTTGTATTAACTGATTTCCATACTTCAATGTTTGTTACCCTGTAACGCTCGTCAATTTGGGGTGTAGCGCTGCCATAATATTTATAAAATAAGTTTAAAGTAGGGCTTGCATAAACAGTGTCAAGAAAATAATGATTTGTTGAATAATCATAAGCTCTTAAATTAAAATCGGAAGAAGTTGCTCCTCCTGAAACACTTACTTCTTTTATTTGTCCTTTCTTTTGACTGGCAAGAGTAGTTAACGTTAAAGGACCTAATTTAAATTGGGCTTTTAATCCAAACAGCGCTTCACTACCTCCAACCAGAGGTGAAGTTTGAAGAGATACATTACCTGCTTCAACGCTTTGAACTATTTCATCTTCATAGCCTGTATATTTTATCTTTAACTGATTTTCATATTCGAACTGCCTTTCTGTATTCCAGTCTGCTTTGATATTTAATTTATCACCAATTGTTCCGTTAACATTTACTTGAACTGTTTGGCTAAAATCCGGTTCATTTCTCGTATTTCCTAACAAAGAGGTTGTAACACCTTGCGTAGTTTCATTTCGCCATGCACCGTGAATATCTATTGCTCCTCCGATTTTTAAACTAATTTTTGGGGGACCAAAAATGCTTAATACTCCAACACTAGGCAGTGGAATTTCGAAATCAGTTATATTTTTTATTAATTCTCCAAGTTCCTTTTTAGATGACTTCAATTGATAATCATTTCCAATCTGTTCCCAATCCTCTTTTTCATTCAAAGCCAGTTCCATATCAATATATTCTTTAAGGGGAATCCTTAAAATCGTTTTATATGGGACACCATTAATTTCTTCTTTTACCAAAACATATTTTCCGGTTGAATCAATCTGAACTGATCTTGTAATCACTCCGGGAGTAGGCTGAGCAAAAAACCGTGGTACGTATTTTCTGCCTAATGTTGAAACCGGCAAAGGATTTCTCACATAGTGAAAATTCCGGATTCTTGCTGTTGAATCCTGAGCATAAACATCAACAGTATCTTGTTTAACTTTTAATGAATCTATATTAGAAAGTAATGTGTCAGATTTGATTTTTGTGGAATCTGTGCCAGAAAGTAATGTATCCGATTTAATTTCTTTAGAATCAGTATTACTTAATAAAGAATCGGAAATAACTTTTATTGAATCAAGGCTTGTTGTTGAATTAGGTCCAAGAGGGCCAGTATTTTTCTGAAGTGGGTATAATGAATCTAACCTGACATCAGAAGAATTGTTCTCCCGGTTTTCATATTTACTAATATATGAATTTAGCTTTATGCAAGCGGGAATCCAGAGAGATGCATTGATTTTATAATCTTCTGTTAAATTAAAGCCTAAATTAATTGCTACATAAAATAAAATAGCAAAAATAGAGACAGCACCGAAGATCTCTTTCAACCAATATAAACTTTTACGAATAATAGAGTAACCTAAGAAATTGTTAGAACATTAGTTTAAAGTTGTAGAGAGTTACTATGATACCTCCGGCTTAATTTTGTGTGAAAATTATAGAAATAATGCATAATTTTCAAACTTATTAAAATTATGTGAAAGGACAATAAAAGATAATACTGATGTAAAATTAGTTATTTTTTCTGTTAAATCATGGTAATTAATATATCACCTTTTTAACAATGAATGACTAAGGTTTTGTAAGCTTTAGAATTATATTTGAAAATTCAGGATATTGCTCCAGAAGTTGTTCCCTTTTCCCTATTTCAAAATCCTGAAAATCAAATCCAGGTGAAACCGTACAACCAACCAGAGAGTAAGAAGTTTTATTTGCCAGTTCGGCACCGAACCATGAATTTTTACCTATAACTGTCTGAAGGAATTCATTACTATTATTTAGATTATTCCCCAACACCCTCTCCTCAAATTTGCGCTCTGGTGTAATTATATAAATTTTTATCGCACTTCCATCATAAAAATGCCAGATCTCATCTGATTTTAATTTGTGAAAAGCCGATATTTCTTTTCCAGTTAGCAAAAAATAAATTGAAGTTGAGTATGATCTGCTACCGATATATCTTTCAGGTAAAACCGAAGCTTCAAACATTTCATCGGACCTGTATACTTCGTTAAAATATCCTCCTTCCGGATGCTTGTTCAGTTTCAATTTCTCAATATAATAAAGTGCTTTTTCATCCATAAAAAGGGACGCTCTTTTTTGCCTATCAGACTTTAAAATACTAATTATAACTAGGGAAGCTAATATGAAATAGGCTAATTCTCAAGTAATTGCTGTAGAATTGTTGATGTGCCGTTATTGAACACCATTCATCATATTGTTCAGTGGGGTAGAAAATATCAGTTTCATTTCTACGATATTTTTGTTAAAATTGGATTAACGAAAAAAAAGAATTATTAAAGGGGATGAGGGGGGGATATAAATTATGAATAAAGTCTCTGTAGCGCAATCAAATTAAGTAAAACTGCGGGGACTTAAGCATACCAAATGAATATCTTCTCTACAGGAAACAACTGATCCGTTCTTTAATATTCTGATACTACTAAATAAAAAAATTATGGAGGCAGTAATGTCCATATTAAAGGAAAAATTACAAAGCAAAATTGAATCCTGGCGTCCGAGGACCTCAAGACTTCTTAAAGATTACGGCGATGTAAAAATTAGTGATGTGACTATTAGTCAAGCCATCGGCGGTGCAAGAGGGGTTAAATGCCTCACAACAGATATATCCTACTTAGATCCACTCGAAGGTATCAGGTTCAGGGGATACACAATTCCAGAAGTTCTGGAGAAACTACCAAAAGTTAAAACCAAAGACGGGGAAATGCCCTACGTCGAAGGTTTCTTCTACCTGTTGTTAACAGGTGACATCCCTTCTGAAAAGGATGCAATGGAAGTTGCACAAGAATTCAAGAAAAGACAGCACGTACCGGATTATGTTTTTAATATTCTGCGTACAATGCCAATTGAAAGCCATCCAATGGTGATGTTTTCTACTGCAATCCTTGCAATGGAAAAAGAATCTGTCTTCGTTCAAAAATACAACGAGGGCTTAAGCAAAATGGATTACTGGGATCCATATTATGAAGATGGCTTGAACCTGCTGGCTAAGCTTCCGAGGATCGCTTCTTTCATTTACAGATTAAAATATAAAAACAATGATATCATCCAGGCAAATCCTGATCTTGATATGGGCGGAAACTTTGCTCACATGATGGGCATAGGAAAACCTTATGATGATGTTGCACGATTATATTTTATTCTCCACAGCGACCACGAAAGTGGAAACGTCAGTGCTCACACAGGTCATCTTGTAGCATCTGCTTTATCAGATGTCTATTATTCTATTTCTGCAATGATCGATGGATTAGCCGGTCCTTTACATGGTCTTGCTAACCAGGAAGTGTTGAGATGGATACAGGGTGTAATGGATAAGATGGGTGGAAAGGTTCCAAGCGAAGAAGAGATGAAAAAATTTGTTTGGGATACTTTGAATTCCGGCCAGGTAATTCCGGGATTTGGTCACGCAGTATTAAGAAAAACAGATCCGCGTTACACTGCACAGCGCGATTTCTGTTTGAAACATCTGAAAGATGATCCGATCTTCAAATATGTAGATGTTCTTTACAAAGTAACTCCACCAATTCTTGAAAAACAAGGTAAGGCTAAAAATCCATGGCCAAATGTTGATGCTCAGTCGGGAGTCATTCAGTGGCATTATGGATTAAAAGAATATGACTTCTACACTGTTCTTTTTGGAATCGGAAGAGCACTGGGTGTAGTTGCAAACATTATTTGGGATCGCGCTTTAGGTTATCCGATTGAAAGACCTAAATCGCTGACCACTGCAATGTTGGAAGACTTTGCAGGGATAACAGAAAAAGAATTACAGGAAACCAAGTAAGGTATTACTATAATAGATAATTATGATGTCCGGGATTAAATATTCTTAGTCCCGGATTTTTTTTAACTATCCTTACTTTTAATTTTTCTTTTACTATTTTAATAGAAGATTGTATCCTGATAATTTAATTTCATAAAATTTATGGATGATTCAAAACTAACAAGAGAATTACCCCCCGAAATCTTAAAAATCAGAGAGCAAATATTTGCT
>Ga0315540_10000474_pt1 | contig 22815 bp, 20 predicted proteins | sample SalMarSW160110MG_FD_203677 | JGI IMG/M metagenome (GOLD analysis project Ga0315540, IMG submission 203677) | Salt marsh sediment microbial communities from the Plum Island Ecosystem LTER, Massachusetts, United States - Salt Marsh Sediment SW1601-10 ...
GACCGCGGCGGCGAGCCCATTGTCCGGTGCCACCAGCCAGCGGTCGCCGACCGCGGCGGCAACCGCCCGCCGTGCGGTTCCCACCCCCGGGTCGACGACCCCAAGCACCACCGCCGCCTCCGGGAGGTGTGGCCAGGTGGAGCGGACGAAGAAGCAGCCGGTCCAGACGTCGCCTGCGGGCACCCCGTGGCCGAGATCGAGGCGCGGCGCGCCGGGCGCATCGCGCTCGCACACCGCGTGCATCGCGCCGACGTAGTGGTCCTCCAGCCCGAAGTCGGAGAGCAGGCAGATCGCTCTCATCGGCTGGAGTGAAGGTGGACCTTCTTGGGGTGGACGAAGTCCTGCTCGTCGAGCCGGTGAGCCATCTCGAGAATCCGGTCGAAGGGTCCCACGTAGGTCCCTTTTCCGCTCAGGATGTAGTCGTGGACCGGCGAGTAGAGCTCGACGCCTTCTGCGTCCTTGTCGATCTTCTCGTCGATGTGGTAGCCCTCGAGGCGGATCTCCCCGGGCAGGTCGGTTTCGATCAGGTGGCGAACCTCCCCGGCGTCCTTGCGGTCGAAAGCGCGGAACTCGAAGGCGAGCTCGGCGTAGTCGATCTCGCGTGGGTCGTGGGCGACGAGCTCGAGGTGGGGCGATTCGGCGAGAGCGGCGACCATGCGCTCGGCGAGGCGCTTCGACAGGATCACGCGCGTGCGTCGGCCGACGTGCTCGCGGATCGAGTCCATGATCCCTTCCGACTCGATTGGCTCGCGCTCCGCCAGCCACGCCGGCCCGAGGTCCCCGCCAGCGAGCCTGAAGCCCTCGACGAAGCCCGTCGCTACTTCGGCGTTTCCCTCCAGGTCGAGTTCAACGAACACGGTGTGATCGGCCATGGCTTCCTCCGCCTCAGATCAGCAGAAGGGTGACGAGGATGAAGACCGGGATCAGGACGGGAATCGAGTAGCGCAGCATGTAGCCGAAGAAGCTCGGCATCTCGACCCCGGTCTCCTCGGCGATCGATTTGACCATGAAGTTCGGGGCGTTGCCGATGTAGGTCATCGCTCCGAAGAACACTGCGCCGAGCGAGATCGATGTCAGGAACTCGACCTCGTTGGCGATGATCTGGTGGATCACGGCCGGCTCCGGGACGCCCGGGAAGAGCCGGCCCTCCGCGGTCGTGAGGAAGGTCAGATAGGTGGGTGCGTTGTCGAGGAACGAGGACAGTGCACCGGTCGCCCAGAAGAAGTGCCAGGGATCCTTGACCGCGGCGACGAGATGCGCCATTGCTCCGTGCTCACCGGCCTTGAGGATGGCGAGAGCCGGGACGATGGTCATGAAGATACCGGCGAACAGGTAGGCCACCTCGAGGATCGGGAACCAGGTGAAGCTGTTCCCCTTGCGGACCTCCTTGGGGGTCGTGATCAGGGAGAGCAGGCCCATGACGATCAGGATGAGATCCCTGGCGAGGTTCTGAATGTGCTGGTGGATGCCCAGGATCGACACCTCGCCGGCATGCCAGGTGCCCGACAGGATGACCCCGCCGAGAATTCCGCAGAGGAACAGGACGTTGTGGAGGCCCTCGATCTTGAGCTTCTCGCCGCCCTCGATCGGCTGGCGGGCGGCCTCGGTCTCCCTGCGCCAGAAGTGGGTGTCGATCGCGAAGAAGACGGCGAGCAGGATCGCCACCACCAGGCCGGTTTCCTTGATCAGGCTGAGGGTCCAGAAGAACGGTACCCCGTGGAGGAAGCCGAGGAACAGCGGCGGGTCGCCGAGCGGCGTCAGCGAGCCGCCGACGTTCGCGACCAGGAAGATGAAGAAGACGACCGTGTGGACCTTGTGCTGGCGACGGGCGTTGGCGCGCAGGACCGGGCGGATGAGGAGCATCGCGGCGCCGGTCGTTCCGACCCACGACGCGATCGCGGTGCCGATCAAGAGGAAGACCGTGTTCAGGCCGGGCGTTCCGTTGAAGGAGCCGCGCACCAGGATCCCGCCCGAGACCGTGAACAGCGCCCACAGCAAGATGATGAACGGGATGTAGTCGATCACGTAGATGTGAGCGATCGCGTGGACCGCGTCGTGGCCGTAGGCGAGGGTGAAGGGGATCGCGAGCAGCAGGGCCCAGAACGCCGACACCTTCGGAAAGTGGTGGTGCCAGAACTCGGGCGCCGCAAGCGGGAAGATCGCGATCGAGAGCAGGATCCCGACAAAGGGGATAACCGACCACAGCGGCAGGACGGCGCCGAGGTCGACCGCCCCCTCGCCTTCGCTCGCCGCGGCGAGCGCGGGGACGAGCAGGACCGACGCCAGCGCGAGCGAACCCAGGACCAGAGCGCGGGTCCGACCAGTTGGCATAGGGCGCACCTCCGGGCCCGAACCGGGCGTTGGGCGACGGTAGCACAGGTACGCGCGGGCGAGCCACCGACCTCGAGATGAGGGAGATTGGGGACAATTGAGCAAGTGATCGATCGAAAAGGACTTAACAGGGCGCTTTTTGGACCTTGCACGATCCCTGGTCTGCTATTCTCCCGGCGCCATGGTCGCTGTCGCCGAGGAGCTTCTCCACGCTGCGCTCATCACGGGCCTCGTGTTCGTCATGATGGCCCTGGTGGAGCTCGCCACCGTCGCCACCCACGGCCACATGACGCAGCGTCTGACGAGCGGCCGAATGCGTCAGTATCTTGTGGCCTCCGTGCTCGGTCTCCTGCCCGGCTGTGCCGGCACCTACCTCGCGGTCTCGATGTACTCCCACGGCAGCCTCAGCCTTGGAGCCGTCACCGCCGCGCTGATCGCGACCGCGGGCGATGAGTCCTTCGTCATGCTGGCCATGATTCCCGAGAAGGTCCCGCTGCTGGCGGCGATCCTCTTCGCCACCGCGCTTGTTGGCGGTGCCTTGACCGACCAGGTCTTGACCCGATTCGGATGGGTCCGGCGTGACCCCTGTGCGCTGTCCGGCCTGCACGCGGAAGATCTTGTGCGTCCGCCGGTTGCGGACCGCTGGGTCCCGCTGCGCCTGCGGATCGATCCCGTCCTTCCTCGACTCGTTCTGATCACGGCCTTCACGCTGCTGCTGGTGGGCCTGCTCTCGGGGGGGGTCGAGCATCATGAGCTGGCCGTGACCGCCGGCGCGGCATCGCCCCACGGCCACGACGCCGAGGCCTGGATCTTCGGCGTCGTGCTCGCGCTGGGGATCGGGATCGCCGCCGTCGCGCCGCGCCACTACGTCGAGGAGCACCTGTGGGAGCACGTCGCGCGCCACCACGCTCCACGTATCTTTGCGTGGACCGCGGGGACGCTGCTCCTGGTCCGGCTGGCGGGCAGTTGGCTCGACCTCGGCGCCTTTGCCGTCGGACACATCGGCTGGGTGCTGGTCGGCGCGTGCCTGCTCGGGATCATCCCCCAGTCCGGGCCGCATCTGATCGTGCTTGCCCTATTCGTCACCGGACAGGTGCCGTTCTCGGTCCTGGTGGCCAACTCGATCGTCCAGGACGGCCACGGCCTGCTGCCCCTGCTCGGGCTCGCACCGAGGGACGCGGTGCTCGCCAAGGCCGCCAACTTCGTACTCGGCCTCGCCGTTGGCAGCGCGATGCTCGCCGCCGGCTGGTAGCGGCGTTGACGACCTGAATCGCCTCACACCCGAAGAGGGGTGAGCCGCGAGTGCGGGAAGATCTCCCGTTGGTTTCTCGCGCCCATGGTCCCGTTCTTCTTTTCAGTTCTCCACTGGCGCGACGTAGGTCGGGTCGCCGGTGAGGTCGTCGATGACCGACGCGTAGCAGGTCCAGAAGCCTGGCGAGCCTGCCACCAGGCGCACCCGCAGCCAGCCGCCGTCGACGATCGTACCGGCGAGACCCATGTCGGCGAAGACGTCGGTGATCTGGTCCCACGCGCTGCTCCTGGGGTAGCTCTTGACCGCCAGCAGCGAGCCTCCCGACGAGTACGCCGAGACCTCGACCGTCATTGCGCTGCCGGTCTGGATCAGGCCGAGGTTGGTGTGGAACCTCCCCGGCCGCGAGTGCACCAGCGGCAGCACGAGCTCGGTGGTGGCCATCGCCATCTCGGGCAGCTCGACGGCCGGGATCCCCTGGCCGAAGCTGGCCCCGCCCGCGGCCAGGTTGTACGTCCGGCTGGTCACCGCCATGCCCTGCCCGTCGGCCGTCAGCCACAGCAGTCCGGTGGCGGGTCGCATCGGCAGCAGGAGGTCGTCGAGGTACAACGATTGCCCCGGCGCCACGGTGTGCGCGCCGCCGAGCGTGGTCCCGGGCCAGGCGGCACCCTTGGCGACGAAGTGCACTGTCACGCTGCGCGTGAACGCGGTCGGATTGGCGGCCGCGATCTGGGTCCGCCAGTCCGAGCCGCCGAGGCCGGTCGACGACGCGGCTGCGGGAATCAGCCAGGCGACGGAGCTCGGCGCTCCGCCGTCGACGGTGTACACGGCGGCGCAGGTGTTGTCGGACTCGTTGGTCTCCGTGACGTTGCTGCCCGAGTCCAGAGCGATGCCGATCCTGACCTGGCTGCCGGGTGCAATCCCGCCGGGCAACGCGAGGTGCTCGGTGACCGTTCCGGTGGTGTAGCCGGCCGGCCAGCCTCCCGGTACGTCGAGGCCGACCAGGCCGGTGTCGCTGCCCGGGTCGATGGTCGCGTCGTTGGAGAGGTAGATCCCCCACACGAACCACGCCGCCGCGGTGGTGCCGTTGTTGCGGCCGCTCCAGGAGAAGTCGACCATGCCGTCGGCGGCGCCGTGGGTGGGGTTGACCGAGCACGAGTCGGTGTGAAGGTTCGGCCTCGCCGAGGAGGCCGCGACCGTAATCGGTGTCGTCCGAACGTTGTTGCCCTCATCCGCCTCGGTCACCGCCCCGCCCTCGTCCACGATCATGCCGAGGGTGTAGCCACCGGGTGCGACGTCCGCCGGCACCGTGACCACGTACTCGACGACGCCGTTACCGAAGACATCGCCGGGGTTGCTCGCGTAGCTTTCCGTGACGCCGCCGAGCCGCCGGTCACCGGTGGTCACGTTGGCGTCCGGCGACAGGTAGAAACCGATCGAGAACGGAGAGCCGACGGTCCCCGCCCCGCCCACGTGGCCCTGGTAGAAGAGGCCGGCCTGGCTGCCGGCGGCCACGGTCGAGCTGACCAGGCCGAGGCTGTCGGCGACCAGGTCGATGGTGGTTCCGGGCGAGCCCTCGTAGTAGAGCGTCAAGCTCCAGGTGTCGAGGTAGGCGCTCTCGGAGGCGTAGCGATTGCAGCAGCCGAGGATGTAGTCGGTGTTGACCTCGCGCCCCGCGTAGCTCGTGAGGCCGGTCTGGGTGTCGGTCCAGGTGTGCGAACCTGTCTCGCCGCCGGTGTAGAGCTGGATCGGGCTGCCCCAGACGCCGCCCTGCATGCGGAACATCGCGGTCCGGAAGCGGGAGATGTCGACCGAGTGCCACACCGTGTACGAGACGTCCATCGAGCTCACGATGGCACCCGCCGGAGCGCTCGTGATGTGGATCGAGGTTCCGAGGTAGACCAAGGCGCCGCAAAGATGGTCGGTGAAGTACTCGTCCTTTCCGTTCGAGCCCGACACCGAGTCGGCCAGGGTCTGGACCTGGGCCTCGAGGTAGGGTTCGATCGTGGCCGCTCGCGCCGCCAGCTCGCCCAGGCGTGGGTCGTCGCCGGGTACCTTGAGCCGACCCTGGTCGTCGAGGCTGAGGCCTGCACCGACGAGCTGAGCACCGGCGACCGGCGTCAGGCGCAACCCGCGGCGCAGGGTCGTCCGGGCCGCCGGTCCGCTCGTGAGCTGGCCGTCGGGACCGAGGGCCACTGCGCGGGTGATCTGGAGCCTGGTACCGCCGGGCAGGAGCCGCTCGACGCCCACCACGGCGACCTCGCCGGGGGCGAGACCGAGCGCTGAAGCGTCGACCCAGTCCTCCTGCGCACTCTCGACCCGACGATCGATTCCTGCGAGCACTCGCGGGGTCGACGCGAACAGACGGTCACCGGGCTCCAGACCCGCGGCGCGCACCACCGACCCTTCGATGACGAGGGCGGGTTCGGGCCGCAGGCCGGGGGCGGCGCCGATCGATCCGGCAGTCGCCACGAGCGACAGGACGAGAACGGCATGGAGCACCTTCGGCGACATGAGAGCCTCCAGATTGTGTGGTGACTCTCAGGCTAGTCCCGCCACGCGGCGCTGTAAAGGGCCCGGTTCAGCCAGTCGTTGCGAGCTCGTGGTGGCGGAAGCACTCGACGAGGTGGTCGTTGACCATGCCCGTGGCCTGCATGTGGGCATAGATGATGGTCGGTCCCACGAAGCGGAAGCCGAGACGCTTGAGCTCGCGACTGATCGCCTCGGACACCGGCGTCGATGCCGGCACCTCGGCCATCGTCCGGAAGGAGTTGTGGATCGGACGCCCGTCGACGAACGCCCAGATCCAGTCGGCGAAGCTGCCGTGGCGGGAGACCAACTCGAGGAACGCGCGTGCGTTGTCGATGGCCGCCGAGATCTTGGCCTTGTTGCGCACGATGCCGGGGTCGGCGAGCAGGCGCTCGACATCGGCAGGGCCGAACCCTGCGACGCGCTTCGGGTCGAAACCCGCGAAGGCCAGGCGGTAACCGTCTCGCTTGCGCAGAATCGTCAGCCAGCTCAAGCCCGCCTGGGCACCCTCCAGGATCAGGAACTCGAACAGGGTGCGGTCGTCTCGTACCGGTACGCCCCACTCGCGGTCGTGGTAGGCGACGTAGAGAGGGTCATCGCCGCACCACGGACACCGGACAGGTGGCGCGGTCGTCATGCTCCGCCACCGGCGAGAGAAAAGCCACAGAGACACGGAGAACACAGAGGAGCACAGAGCCCCCACCCGCCCGAGCGACCCGGCCGGAGCTCGCGCCCGACGCGAGCTCCGGCCGTGAACCTCGGCAGGGTGGGGGCCCTCTGTGAACTCTCTGTGCCTCTGTGCCTCTGCGGTATCGCTCCCGGTCTCACGAGCCCGACTCCGCGACCCGGAACCGGACCTTGCGCCCGAAGACCGACGAGAACATCTGCGCGCGGCGCTTCAGCGACCAGCCCTCGAGCAGCAGATCGCCCCGGCCCTCGAGGGTGAGCACGACCTCCTGGTCCGTCACCGACGCTTTCACCTGAAGAACATTCTGGACGTGCTCGCGGTCGAGGGCGTCGGCGAGGCGCAGGACGCCCGCGAGCCCGCTCACCCGGCGCTGCTCATCGCCGTCGAGCTGGGTGAACATCAGATGACCCGACGACGGCTCGCTCTTGCGGTGGTAACGGGCGACGTTCGCCACCAGCAGCATCTCGTGCTCGGAAAAGTTGGGCAGCTCCGAGTAGCCGATGAGGTACAGCGAATGCTTGTGGTGCGCTCGGTAGCTGACGAACTGGCCGATGTCGTGGAGCAGAGCTGCGGCCTGGAGCAGCTTACGGTCGCCGCGGGCGAGCCCCAGAGGCTTCGCGAGCTGGTCGAAGAGTGACAGCGCGAGAGTGGCGACGTGGCTGCCGTGGGCCTCGTCGAACATGTACTTCCTGCCCAGAGCCAGCGCGCCGGCGAGGACCTCGCGCTCCTGCCGGTCCTCGCGCCCTCCGAGCTGGACCGTGTCGGCGAAGAGGTCGAGCAGGATCCCCTCCTTGATGCCGACGTGTGGGACGAGGATCTCGTTCGCGTACGCCAGCTCGGCGAGACGCTCGTAGACCACCGCCGCCGGCAGGATCACGTCCGCCCGGTCCTCGCGCAGGCCGAGCTCGTCGACCCGTTGCCGGAAGCTGGTCCGGACCAGGCGATCGATCACCGCCCGGAGGTCGTCGGTCGGGAGCACGCTGGTCCCTTCGACCGAGCGCGCAGCGGCGAGCCGCGCGAGCTCCTCGATGTTGCCGCCGGTGGCGATGTAGCCGGCAACGTCGAGGTGGCCGGCCGCGGAAGGCAGCTTGAGCGTCGCCACGTACTCACGCAACAGGCGCTGGAACCGCCCCGGCTCCGCGCCGGCCTCGGTGAGCTCCTCGAGCAGGCGCACCGAGCCCATGGTGTGCGACTCGCTCCACAGGATGCCGCTGCCGTCGACCAGCGAGACCTCGACGCTGCCCCCTCCGAGGTCGACCATGATCCAGCGGCGGTCGCCCAGCGGCACCCGCGACGCGACCGCGAGGTGGACCAGGCGCGCCTCCTCGGAGCCACTGATCACGTCGAGCTCGATCCTGGCCTCGTCCTCGAGCCGCTCGGTGAACTCGGCGCCGTTGCGGCTCTCCCGTACCGCGCTCGTCGCCACCGCCCGGTAGGCGAGGACGTCGAGCTCGTCCATCGTCGTGCGGAAGCCGGCGAGGGCTGCCACGGCGGCGTCCATTGCAGCGCCGTCGAGCCTGCCCGACAAGTAGACGCCGTGCCCGAGACGGACCGGGCTGCGCTCGCTGGCGAGCACGGTCCACTCGCGCTCGCCGGCGAACTCCGCGACCACGAAGCGGATCGCGTTCGACCCCATGTCGACGCAGGCGAGGCGGACCGGCAACGCGGGCTGTGCATCTCCAGACCCGGGAACCAGACGCGGCATCGACTCCCCCTACCCGGCGCCGCCGGAGGCCGCGAGCGCGTCGATCAGCTTCGGCGCCACCAGCCACTGCAGCACACCGCGGCCGGCCGAAATTTCGGTCCAGCGCTCGGCTACGAAGCCGATGCAGGCGACGGCAGCGGTCGGCAACCGGACTGCACCGCCGGCGAGATGCTCCACCAGCTCGGACAGAGCCGGCTCATGACCTGCCACGAGCACGCGCCCGGCCTCGTCCGGAGCCGACGTCACCAGTGCGAGAACCTCCTCGGGACCGGCCTCGTACAGGACGGCCTCTTCGCGCACCGGGCACGTCCAGCCGCCTGCGCCACAGGCGAGGGTGATCGTGCAGAGCGCCCGTTCTGCTGGGGAGCAGAGCACCAGGTCCGGCACCTGACCCACGCTCGCCAGGAAGCGGCCGACCTGAACCGCGGCTCGGCGGCCGCGGGGGGCGAGCGGCCGGAGGCGGTCCCCGCCCGCCACCTGGCGGCGGTCGGACTTCGCATGGCGCATTACGAGCAGAAGTCGCATCGTGTCTCCGCGACGCCGTGCGGGTCGAGCACGCCCGCCATGATCACGTCGCCAGCTCCCCGATTCCGAGGCGATCATCGTCTGCGAGCGGCTCGGTAATGGTGAGCTCGTCGTCCAGACGGACGGCCGTGAGTCGCCCGCCGTGGACGCACGCCGAGTCCAGACAACGCACGCCCGGCGCCCGATAGTCCCCGAGCATCGCCCAGTGACCGAAGATCACCGGCCGCTCGGGTGTCGGCACCGAGGACACCTCGAACCAGGGCCGGCAGCCTTCCGGTGCCGCGTCCGGGGCGTCGGTGAAGCCGGCGACCGGCAGGCCTTCGGCATCGACGATGCGGATTCGGGTCATCACCGAGGCCGCCTCCACCATCGACAGGAGCCACGACGGGGGACGGCTCCGGCGGCCGGCCAGCGCCGCCAACAGCCCGCTGCCCTGGGGTCCGGAAAGAGCAGCGGTGGTGCGATCGGCGAGCGCAGCAGCCTGCTCGGCGGTCCACTCGGGGAGGAGCCCGGCGTGGACGATCAGCCACCGCCCAGCCACCGCCAGCAGCGGCCGCTGGCGCAGCCACTCGAGCAACCGATCGCGATCGGAGGCCGCGAGGACCTCTTCGAGACAGTCGCCGCGGCGCGCGCGGCCGACACCCGCACCACGGGCCAGTAGGTGGAGGTCGTGGTTGCCGAGCACGGCATCGACCCGGGGGTGGGCGGCCGCCCAGCGCAGTACGGCGAGCGATCCGGGCCCGCGGTTGACGAGGTCGCCGATCAGCCACAGTCTGTCGTTGTCGCCGAGCGGGCCGATCTTCTCCAGCAGACGCTCCAAAGTCGCCCAGCAGCCGTGGACATCACCGACCACCCAGGTCGCCACAGCCGAAGGCCCCTCTCCTTCGCTCAAACCGCTGGCCACACGGCGGCAAACAGTGCCGGCAAGGCGACTCCGGCCGGCCCGTGGACGGCGTGGTGGACGCGCGGCGTCAGCGGGGTCGGCTGTGGGTTGACCTCGACCACGGTCGCGCCGCCGGTCAGTGCCTCGTAGGGCAGCGCGGCCGCAGGGAAAACCAGTGAGGACGTGCCGACGCTGAGGAAGGCGTCGCTCGCCCGCGCGGCGGCTGTCGCCTCGGCCATGGCCGCGGCGGGCAGCATCTCGCCAAACCACACCACGTCGGGCCGAAGCAGGTCGCCGCAGACGGCACAGCGAGGGACCCCTGGCGCGAGGTCGAAGGGTCCGTCTGAGGAGCGCGAGCACGAGACGCAGCGGTTCCGGGTGAGGTCGCCATGCAGCTCGATCACGCGCCGGCTTCCCGCCCGCCGGTGAAGGCCGTCGACGTTCTGAGTCACCAGGACGAGCCCCGGCAGTCGCGCCTCGAGCTCGGCGAGCGCGACGTGGCCGGGATTCGGTTGGGCCGCCTCAACCAACTCGCGCCGCCACAGGTACCAGCGCCACACCAGCTCCGGATCGCGGCGGAACGCCTCTGGTGTTGCGAGCTGTTCGGGATCGTAGCGGGCCCACAGGCCGGTCTGGGCATCGCGGAAGGTGGGCACGCCGGACTCGGCGGAGACGCCGGCACCGGTCAGCACCACGACCCGATGGGAGCGCCTCAGGGCCTCGATGAGTCCCTCGTCGAGCTCGAGCCGGGTCGTCGTCATGGCACCATACTAGCCTGCACCTCTCATCGCCCCCTTTGTGGGCACCTCTCCTCCAGCCGTCGCAGCCTCCCGGACGGAATACAGGTGCCGGGACGGATGCTGTCGGTGTCGGAGGCAGTGATGGCGGCTCAGGTGACGGTCAAGATCTTCTTCGAGGCGGCCCATCGTCTCCACAACCCGGGTCGGGACGAGGCCTGGAATCGGCGCGTCTTCGGCAAGTGCAACAATCCCAACGGACACGGCCACAACTACGCGCTGGAGGTCACCGTCGAAGGCGACGTCGATCCGGAGACCGGCTACCTGATCGACATGAAGGACCTCAAGGACGTGCTCCGCCGGACGGTGGTGGACGACGTCGACCACCGCCATCTCAACCACGACGTCGAGTGGCTGGCAGGGATCAACCCGACGGCGGAAAACCTGGCGCGGATCTTCTTTGAACGCGCCGCGCCCGCCCTCCCGGACGGCGTCCGCCTGGTCCGCATGACGGTGCACGAGACCGACCGCAACAGCGCCTCCTGGTTCGGCGGGTGACAGACGCGTGTGAACCACAGAGACACAGAGGCACAGACCCCCGCCCAGCCTGAATTGCAGGTCGGGCTCGTGCTCGTCACACGAGCCCAACCCGTCTCTTCTGGACGGGTGGATGGCTCTGTGATTCTCTGTGACCTCTGTGCCTCTGTGTTGAAAGACCGTCCTCAGGCGAGCTTCTCGCCGTCCTCGCCGTAGCCCTCGAGCACCGACTCGAGACCCTCCCAGTAGACCGCGTCGGCCACCCGCAGGGTCGCGAGGTAGACCAGGCCCTTGCGCCCGTGGGCCGCGATCAGGTCCTCCACCGGCTTTGCGAGCGCCTCCGCGGTCGGCGGCTCGGCGTCATCGGGGAGGTCGAGCACGCCCTCCTCGTGGGGCAGACCAACGGTGTCGAGGAAGCTGACCAGCAGCGGCCGACGCTCGTCCATGTGGAGGTGGTACAGGAGCTGAAACAGTGCCGGCTCGGGCAGCTCGTCGGCGAGCTTGACCAGGCGCGGTACCACGCGCTCTGCTGGCAGCCGGTGAACCGACTGCGGCCGGAACTTCATCGCCTTGGCCAGTGCCAGCTCGAGCAGCGCACGCGTTTCGTGGCTGCCATGGTTCCACGCCGCTTCCGCCGCCGAACGCTGGCCGTCGTCGTCCATCAGGTCCCAGACCGCGTACGGTCCGCGCGTCTTGATCGCCTCCGCAAGGGTGGTCACGTCGTCACTCATGCTGGCCTCCTGTCACCTGCAGGTCTCATACGAGGTACTCGCCGTCGCGAATCACGTCGACGATGCGCCCATCGGGGTGGACCACGGCGGCGCGCCGGATCTGGACCGGGTTGCCCGAGGCGTACACGATGTCCTGGTGGACGACGGTCTCCGGACCACGAAAGTCGTCGACCCCGACCACCCCTCCGAGGTGATCGGAGCGGCCGAACGCCCAGTGGAAGCCGGCCTTCTCGTCCTCGAGCACGTTTCCGGTGACCTCCGCACGGTCGTTGACGCCGAAGGCGACCTCGGCGATGTTGGCCCGTGCCGGATCGGTTGCGAACAGGTCGGCGTAGCGATCGGCCGCAGGGCCGTCGCCCTCGACCAGCACGACGCTGTTGGCCACCACGTGGAACAGCACCGTCTCGTCGCCCTCGACCACCGGGATGGTGCCCGCGGTCCACGACGGGTCGTCGTCGATCTCGCCCTCGTAGGGGACGATGAAGGTCTCTCCGGAGGGTAGGTTGATGATTCGATCACCCTGCTTGCCGCGGGGAAGGAACCCGTCGTCCATCTCGGCGCGACGGTGGCGCAGATCGAACCAGCACCTGTGCCCAGTGGAGAAGGTCACATCGACCAGCTCGGCGCCCTCGAGAGCGTCGGCGATCGCCTGGCAGCGCCGGGCGACCTGCGCGTAGTCGGCTGCCAACGCGCTCTTCTCCATGCGGCGCAGCACGCCCGGCATGGACGCGGCCCGGAAGTCGTCGAGACGTTCGGCGAGCTTGGAGAGCGGGGCGGTCGCCGAGTACTCGGTCATCGCGATGACCAGGGTGGAAGCCGCGAGCGCCTCGGCGAGGTTGATCTCGCTCCCGCCCTGGGCGCCATGCGTGGGGAGATCGGCATTGTTGGCGCCGGTGGCGGGCCAGCTCAGCATGTCGCCCACGGAAAAGCCGCGCTTCTTGCCGAGGGCGACCATGGCGGTGCGCCAGCTCTCGGCCATTTCCCGCCGCTCGCGCCAGCCTTCGGAATCGGCGAGCCCTGCGCGGGGTAGGTCGACTGCAATCGTCACCACCTCGCCCGCCTGGGGGTCGAACACGTCCACGAGCAGCTTCTCGAGGTCGAACATCGTCACCTCCGGAGGCCGATTGTACCCTTGCGCCGAGTCTGCGCTAAGCTTCGCGGCCATGAGAACGAACCCTTCGACCGCCTCATTGACCGCCGCTGTTGTGGGAACCGGCCATCTCGGCCGCCACCACGTCCGCATCCTCAGTCGTCTTCCAGGGATCCGCTTCCTCGGCGCGTATGACAGTGACCGTGACCGGCTCGGGGCGATCGCCCGCGAGCACGGCGTCACGGCGCTTGCGAGCCTGGACGCCGCCGCCGAGGCCGACGCCGTCGTGGTCGCCACGCCCACCGTGAGCCACCGCGAGGTCGCCGGGCGGCTGCTCGCGGCGGACTGCCACGTGCTGGTGGAGAAGCCGATCGCCGCCACGGTGACCGAGGCTCGCGAGCTCGTCGACCTCGCCGCGGCCCGCAAGCGGGTGCTCGCCGTCGGCCACGTCGAGTTCCACAACCCGGCGGTCCAGGCCGCACTGGGTCTCGCGGACGGCGTCCGCTACCTGGAGGCTCAGCGGCTGTCACCGTTCACCGCGCGCTCGGTCGACGTCGACGTGATCCTCGACCTCATGATCCACGATCTGCAGATCACACTCGCCGTCGCAGGCGAACCGCCGACCGACGTTCGCGCGGTCGGCGTCCCAGTGCTCACCGACAAGGTCGACCTGTGCCACGCCTGGATCGAGTTTGGATCCGGCCTGGTCGCGAACCTCACGGCGAGTCGGGTGTCCGCGGAGCGCATCCGCAAGCTGCGCCTGTTCGCCCGCTCGAGCTACTTCTCGATCGACTATGCCGAGCAGAGCGTGCACGCGGCCCAGCTTGTGCGCGGCGAAGGCGAACCCCAAATCGCACCGCGCGTGGTCGAGGTCACGCCGCAGGAGCCGCTCGCGGCCGAGCTCGGAGCCTTCGTCGCCGCCTGCCGGGGCGAGGCCAGTGTTGCGGTCGACGGCGCCACCGGCACCGCCGCCCTCGAGGCCGCGATCGCGGTCCGTTCCTCGGTGGAATCGCGGTAAGACCAGAGATTCACCACAGAGGCACAGCGGGTTTCCGAAACCGCTGTGCCGAGGGAGACGGTCGCCTGAGGCTCTTCATGTGTCTCTCTGTGGTTCTCTCCTACACGCTACCGTCCGGGTCGGTGACCACCTCGTAGCCGACCGCGCCCGCGCGGTCCGCCAGCTCCCGGATGATGTCGCGGGGCACTCCCACTTCGCCGGCGCCGACGTGAACCAGAAACCTACGCCGCGCAAACAGATCGATTCCGTCGATGGTCACCATCGCGACCGAAGGCCGTTCGGCGAACTGGCGCAGTGCGTCGAGCTGCAACACCGCATCGCGCCGCGAGTGCCCGTCGTCGTCGACCACGACCAGGACGGAGTGATCCTGGCGCCGCGCCCACTCGACGACGCTGCTCGCTGTCGGCTCGCGCCAACGCCGCCAGCTCACCAGTGTGGCCGTCGGAAGCTTGACGGGATCGCCACCCCTGATTCCGGTCCACGCGACGATCACTGCGTCTCGGAAGGGCTGGTGCAGCGGACCTCCGAGACCGACCAATGCGACCTCCCGACGGCCGAGGCGCGCGAGCGACGCAAGACCTCGATGGGGATCGCCTGCCGCCCGGGCGCGGGCCTTCTCGATCCGAGCGCAGACCCGGCCCTTCCGGCCTCTTTCCCCGCGACCGAGACCAAACAGCCCCCGCCACCAGCTCACGTCCGTTCCCTTCATTTCAAGCACGATTCTCGCTTCGGCCGAGCTACCGACTAGGTTCCGTTCGATCGTCGCACACACCACATCGATTTGCCACCCGATTCTCGCGGGCTTGCCGGTGTTCAGCACCTCCGACTGACGACGCCTGGCCGCACTCGCTACCCTGTCTGGCGAGGCGTGGGGGCGAGTCCGCTGCGGACCTTCCTCGGCAGGCGGGCGACCACCAGATCGTAGGAGTCGTCCACGAGACCCATGACCTCCTCGTCGGGCAGGCTCCCGCCGACGATCACCGAGATCCAGTGCCGCCGGTCCATGTACGGAGCATGGCGTACCGTGTCCGGGAAGGCCGAGCGGAGCTCGGCGCCGCGTTCGGGATCACACTTCAGCGAAATCCGCAGCGGCGACTCGTCGTGCGCGACCAGTGCGAAGATCCTCCCGCCGACCTTGTACACCAGGGCCTGCGGACCGAAAGGTGTCTCCTCAACGGCCCCGACACGCCCCAGAAGGTGCTGCCGGACCTGCGAAAGAACACGTCGGCCGTTCACTGCGGAAGCCGGCCGAAGGCGCCCCGGATCCAACGATGGGCGCGGTGGAAGAACGCCGCCGGCTCGGCGAACATCAGGATGCACTCACCGTCGACCACCTCGAGCCGACGTTCCTCGGCCCTTCGCAGGACCTCTGATGAACCCGAGCCCTGCTGCAGCCACACTCGGGGGATGCCGACCTCTGCGGCCGCCTCGACCACCTTCTCCGCCTGGTCGGGGGGCACCACCACGACGACCCCGCCGACCTCTTCCGGCAGGGCGTCGAGGCTCGGCCAACAGCGGACGTTGCCGATCTCGCCCGCTTCCGGATGGACCGGGAGCACTCGGTAGCCCTTGCCGGAGAGCTCCCTGAGCACCGTGTTCCCGAACTTCTTCCCGGACCTCGAGACCCCGACCAGGGCGAGGGTTCGCTGGGCGAGAAAGCCGTCGATCGTCGCTCGAGAGGTCATTGTCCTTCTCCTTGGGACCCCGTTCATCGCATCAAAGGTACCCGACCCGTTGGTCGAGGGGAATCGAGCTGCGGGCCGCGACAGTGCTCATTCACGGCTCACCCCCCCACCGTCGTTTCGAGCGGCAGCGATGCGTCGAGCACCCCCTGAGTCTTGGTCCGCACGAAGCCGAGCCGGGCGTAGAAGCCGTGCGCACCGTCGCGCTCCACCCGGCTGCGCACGCGCAGCTGGGCGCATGCCCGCGCCGTGCCCCACTCGGCGGCCGCCATCACCAGACGCCGCCCGATACCTCGCCCCTGCCATCCGGGACCGACCACCAATCCGCCGAGCTCGGCGAAGGGGTCGGACTCGAGGCGGAGGGACACGAACGCGTGGACCCAGCCGGCGACCTCCCCGTCGTCGGCCACGGCGATCCACACCGCGTGGTCGGGACGGGCGAGGAGGGTCTCGAGGCGTCGCGAGATCGACGCCGGCTCGGACGGGTACCCGAGCTCGGCCGACAGCACCGCAAGGGCGGGGGCGTCGGCCGGCGATCCGGGCCGGACGTCAAGTCCATCGGCTCCACGGTCGCCGCCGGTCGCCGCCGCGGCCGCGTCGCCGTCCTCCCATCGTCGAACGGGTCCCGGAAACCCCCCCGCGCCCACCCGGACCACGCAGAACCGCTGGCCGGTCGGAGCCTCCATCACCCACCAGGTGCGTACCTGGGCCACCCGGACGGCACCGAGCTCCTCGAGACGCCTGACTTCGGCGTCGATGTCGTCGGTCATGATGTCGAGATGGACTCGGCTCGGGTGGCCGACACTCTGGACCTCGACGTCGGGTTCCCCGGGGGGAGGAGCGAGCTTCGCGTAGGCTGGATCGTCGTGGGGCGACGGTTGACGGACCGGCCAGCCAAGAGCCCCGCTCCAGAAGCTCGCAGCCGCGTCGAGATTGTCGGTCCGACAGTCGATGATCACGCCTCCGAGCCGGCTATGGTGCACGATCGACCTCCCGCTCCGATCCCTGGTCTTTCTCCTGCCAGTCTACGTCTCAGACCAGCCGGAGTTCGGCGTCGATTCTTCGGTAGCGGGTGGCGTCGCCAGACGCTAGGCTCTCTCCATGGACAGTCGCCACCACCCGCTTCCGCCACGTGACGAGATGCTGCGCGCGTTCTTGGGCCGCGACTCCGGGTTCGACGGCGTTTTCGTCACCGCCGTCGCCACCACCGGCATCTTCTGCCGCCCGTCGTGCCCCGCGCGCAAGCCGCGGCCGGAGAACGTCGCGTTCTTTCCGACTCCGCGCGAGGCGCTGCTGCACGGCTTCAGGCCGTGCCTGCGATGCCGGCCGTTGGAGCCTGCCGGCAGCACCCCGGACTGGCTCGCCCCGCTGCTCGAGGCGGTCGAGGCGGAGCCCGAGCGACGGTGGAGGGACGACGACCTCCGCCGGCTCGGCCTGCAGCCGGAGCGAGTCCGGCGCTGGTTCCAGGGCCAGCATGGGATGTCGTTCCACGCCTACGCCCGCGCGCGGCGCCTCGGTGCGGCGCTCGGCCAGATCCGCACCGGAGCCGACGTCACCTCCACCGCGCTCGAGCACGGCTGGGACTCCTTGAGCGGCTTCGGCGAGGCCTTCCGGAGGCTGTTCGGGTCGCCGCCGTCGCATGCCACGGACGCGCCAGTCTTGCTCCTGAAGCGGCTGGTGACGCCGCTCGGGCCGATGCTCGCCGCAGGGGCAGGCGATGATCTCGCCCTGCTCGAGTTCGTCGACCGGCGGATGCTCGCGACCCAGCTCGAGCGCCTCCGCCACCGGCTCGGCTGCGCCATGGTTCCCGGCGCCTGCCCGGCGCTGGAGCGCACGACCGAGCAGCTCGGCGAGTACTTCGCCGGCTCCCGGCGTGACTTCTCGCTGCCGCTCGAGCTGCCCGGAACCCAGTTCCGGAAGACGGTCTGGGAAAGGCTCGCCGCCATCCCCTATGGCGTCACCACGACCTACGGTGCGCTGGCGCGCGGCCTCGGCCGGCCGAGCGCAGCGCGGGCGGTGGCACGGGCGGTCGGGGACAACCGGCTCGCGATCGTGATTCCCTGCCACCGCGTGGTCGGGAGCGACGGCGACCTCACCGGCTACGGCGGCGGACTGTGGCGCAAGCGGCGCCTGCTCGACCACGAGCGACGCAACGCCGAAGCCGCCGAGCCGATGAGCTTCTGAGGGCGGCGGGGCGCTGCGTGTGGCCGCCCAGCCCGGCTCAGGGCAGCTCTCCCGCATCGGCCGGCTCGAACAGAGCCACCACCGCACCGGCCGGATCCGCGATCACGGCGTAGCGCCCCTGCGCCCCCATGGTCTTGGGGCCGGCGATCACCCGGCCGCCGCGCCCGAGGCAGCGTGCGAGGCTTCCGTCGAGGCTCGCGACCACCACGTACATGAGCCATGTCGAGGGAAGGTCCGCGTTGGCGCCTCGGGCGTGGCAGACGCCTGCGACCGCCTCGCCGGTGGCCGGCAACTTCATCACGAAGTCGCTGTAGCCGCCCATGTCGAGGGGCTCCGCCTGCCATCCGACCACCTCGCGGTAGAAGTCGCGCACCTCCTCGGCGTCGGCGACCGTCAGGTCGACCCAGACCATGGAACCCGGTGTCGTGGTGCTCATCGACCCCCCTGACGCGGCCCGGATCGTTTCCACCGTCGTGGCCGATCGCCGGCGGACCAGGCTGCACCCGACAGCAGGTCCGCCGGAGGCTGGGACGGGTGGGGTGTGGGATCCGGGGCTGCTGGAGTCCATCATGCCACAGCCGACGTGGTCCCCTCGGGCCGAGCGTGATGGCACGGATGGTGAAGAGCACCCTGAATGTGAGCAGGGACGCCAGCAGGCGCACAAGCACCCGCACCCGGAACATCGGCGAGCGTGTCCTCGTGGGAGGACAAGCTGACCTCTCGCGATGGCCCGCAGCGTCAACATCCTCAGGAAGGAGTCGATCGATGCGATTGAGGTCTCAGGTCTGCCTGGCAGCGGCAGTCGTCGCCCTCGCGATCGCCGCTTCGCTCGCCGCCGAGGATCCGGCACCGGCGCCGAATCCCGTCTTCCGGGGGCTCGTCAACGTGCGGGTCGCCAGCGTGACGGTTTCGGTGCAGGACCGCCGTGGCCATCCCATCACGGGTCTCGGTCGCGACGACTTCCGGGTGCTGGTCGACAGCGAGCCGGTCGAGCTCACCAACTTCCAGGCGATCGTCGACGGTCGGCCGGCGTCCGAGCCCTCGTCCCGGGAGGCGACCGTCACGCCCGAGGTTGTGGAGGCGGCGCCGTCGACCACGCTGAACCTGGTCGTGTACCTCGACCTGACCTTCAGCCGCACCGCGAGCCTGCACCTGGTGGCGCCCGAGCTACGGCGCTTCGTCGCCAAGTCTCTCCACCCCGGCGACCGGGTCATGGTCGCGGTCTTCACGGGCCGGGTCGTCGTCCTGCAACCGCTCACGGACGACCTCGACGAGGTCGCCGCGGCGATCGACGACCTGCCGAAGCGGGTGGCGATGGGCGAGATCGCAGCGGCCGACACCGAGCAGCAGCTCGAGAAGCTCGGTAACGACGCCGACGGCCACTTCAAGGTCGAGTCAGACGTACGCAAGGAGGTCGAGCGGGACCTCCGTGCCCTGGCCGAGGAGCGCCAGGCGCAGGTCCGCCGCTCCTGGCGCGGGCTGCGTTCGCTGATCGACGCCCTCGCCGCGGGCGTGCCAGGACGTAAGGCGATCCTCCACGTCTCGGACGGGATCCCGATGAGCCCCTACTGGGCGGAGCTCAACACCCTCGACCTGCCACACGAGGATGCCGGCGGGCCGGTGCAGAAGGTGCCCTTCGAGCTGCGCGAGGTGATCGCCCACGCCAACGCCAACGAGGTCACGCTCTACACCCTCGACTGCGGTGGGGCGTCCGCTCCCCTTGGGGGCTCGACTCCGGCGGAGACCCGGGGCTGGTACGGGTGGAAGGTGAGCCGGGACGTCCCGATCGCCCAGACCGCCGCCGCGATGGACGCCACCGACACCCTGCGCCTGATGGCGGCCGGCACCGGTGGGCTCGCCCTCGCCCGGGCGACGCCCGTCACCCTTGCCGTGCTGGGTCGCGACCTCGACACCACCTACTCACTGGGCTACCGGCCGCCGGACTCTCCCCCCGGCACCGAGCACCGGGTCCAGGTCGAGGTCGACCGCAAGGGCCTGGTCGTCCGCTACCGGCCGACCACCGAGACCCTCGCCTCGCGCGACCGCATGGCCGGTGTCGCGCTGTCCGCGCTCATGATCGACCCCGCGCCCAACCCGCTCGAGCTCACGTGGCAGGTCGACGGCGCCGCGACGACGGGAGAGGCCGGGCTCGAGCTCCCGGTCACGGTCCGGGTCCCGGCAAAACGCCTCGCCATGGTCCCGGACGGAGAGCTCTGGCGCGGCCGCCTGCGGGTCTTCCTGGTCGGCGAGGACGCCGGGCACCACCTGACGCCGATGCGCGAGGCGGTGCTGCCGGTCAGGGTCCCCGCCGCCGTGCTCGACGGGGAAGGCAACCCGCTCGTGACCTACCACGGGGCGGTGCCGGCCAAGCCCGACACCGTCCGGGTCGCCGTCACCGCATTCGACGAGGTCGCCGGCATCGGTGCGTCGGTCACCGCACCGGTCGAGATTATGGCGTCGCCCACACCAGGAGCGGGCGGCGGGAGGTGAGCTGGGTCCGAGTCCGCGCCCGTTTGCCACCATGAATGTGGAGGGCATGGCGTGCACGGCGTCTTTCGTGCGCCGGGAAACCCTGTCTTCGTTGCATTTTCGGCCCGTACTCGGAGTACTGCTCCTCACATGCGCCTCGTGAGGGTCGCACGGCGGTCCGACTTCCCCATCCATCGGATGAGCCGCACACTCCTCGCCTGCATCTCTCACCACCCACGGATTCGCGCGGCGAATCCGATGCAGCCCGTGCCGCACAGCCCCCGGGGACGCGCCGACGCCTCGATCCCTTCGATCGGGCTGTGCGGTGCGTGCTGCTACGGCTTGGCGGTGCGGTCGTCGTAGGGCGGCGACGGCACCTCCACCGGCGGGTGCTGCTCGAGCCGGCTGAGAGTCTCGGCGACCGCGCGCTCGAGCTGCGGGTCGCGGCCGTCGCGCATCTCGCCGGGGTTGTTGATCACCTCGATGTCGGGGTCGAAGCCGTGGCCCTCCAGCAGCCAGTGGCCGTCGGGTCCGTACAGCGCGAGCTGCGGCACGGTGACGCCGCCGCCGTCGATGAGCTCGTTGGCGCCCTCGATGCCGATCAGACCGCCCCACGTCCGGGTGCCGATCACCGGTCCCAGGCCGGCCTCGGAGAACAGGTACGGGAAGATGTCGCCGCCCGAGCCCGCCCACTCGTTGGCGAGCATGACCATGGGGCCGGTGCGTGACAGCACCGAGAGGTGGAGGCTGTTGTCGAAGCGCAGTGACGCGTACCCGGTCCGCCGCCGGCTCAACAGCTCGATGAAGCGGTCGCCGTACTGTCCCCCGGAGTTGAAGCGCTCGTCGACGATCAGGCCCGGCTTCATCGCCTGGGCGCGGAACTGCTTGACCAGCTCGGTCTGGCCCTCGAACCCGGTGTCGGGGACGTGGATGTAGCCGACCTTGCCGCCGCTCGCGGCGTCGACCTTGCGGCGCATGCCCTCGACCCAGTCGAGGTAGCGCAGGTGGACCTCGCTCGGGAGGGTCGTGACCAGCACCTGGCGTGCGCCGTCCAAGGTCGGACGGCCGTTGACCGTCAGGGTCACGGTCTCACCGGCGAGGCCTTCGAACGCGGCCCACGGATCGCTCTTCGGGTCGAGCGGCAGGCCGTTGACCGCGAGCAGGTAGTCGCCGACCTTGACGTTGACGTCGGGCTCGGCGAGCGGTGAGCGCGCCTCGGCGTCCCAGGTTCCCGGATCGAGGATGCGGGCGATGCGGAACGCCCCGTCGACCAGCTCGTAGTCCGCCCCGAGCAGCCCGACGCCGCGTTTCGGCCCCGTCTGGACATCGCCGCCAAAGCGGTAGGTGTGCGACGAGTTGAGCTCGCCGATGAGCTCGCCGATGACGTAGTTGACGTCCCAGCGGGTGACGGCGTCGTCGAGCATGCGGCCGTAGTGGACCCGCATCGCCTGCCAGTCGACACCGTGCATGTTGGGGTCGTAGAAGAAGTCCCGGTAGTCGCGCCAGACATCGGCGAAGATCTGACGCCACTCGGCCTGCGGCTCGATGGTCATCTCCATCTCGCCGGTGCGCAGCGGCGTGTCGAGCTTCTGCTCGGGCGCCACCGAGACGATTGCGAGCTTCTTGTGGGCCAGCACGAGGATCTTCTGACCGTCGGCAGAGACCGCGTACGCATCGAGGTCGCCGATCACGGTCTTCTCCTCGCGCTCCTCGAGGTCGTACCACACCAGCGAAGTGGGTCCTTCGCCGGCGCCCGTGCGCGGGTGGCGGAGGTAGAGCACCTTGCCCTCGACCGCGGCCGGTTGGTCGAGGTTGCCGGCCTCGGGCGGCAGCACGACCACCCGGGACTCGAAGCCGTCGAGGTCGATCCCGACCGGCTTCGGAGGTTCCTTGGCGCCGTTCTTGGCGGCCTCATCCTTCGTCCTCGTGTCACCCTTCTTCGACGTCTCGCCGGGCTTGGCGTCGGCGTCCTTCGCGTTCGTGTCCTCAGCCCCTTCGACATCGTTGCGCGGAGCGAGCGGCGACGCGACGTCCGCGCGCAGCGGCACCGCCACGAGCTGGGTGGTGTTGGTGTAGATCCAGGTCGGGTCGATGTCGGAGTAGACCGGCTCGAAGGAACGGTCCGAGAGGTAGTAGAGATACTTCCCGGCAGGGTCGAAGCTCGGCTCGCGGTCGTTGAAGGTCCCCGAGGTGACCTGGTGTCGCTCCCCCTTCCGGGTGTCGTAGAGCACGATCACGCTCTGCAGGTTGTCGACCGCGGTGTCGTATGCGAGCCAACGCCCGTCCGGCGACCAGCTCGGGTGGAAATCCTCGAGCGCGCCGTGCAGCCATCCGTGCAGGCGGTCGAGCTCGGTCACTGTGCCAGTCGCGACGTCGACCAGGCGCAAAGTCTGGGTCTGGTCGATGAACGCGATCCGCGTGCTGTCGGGGGACCAGATCGGGCGGTAGCGGTAGCCA
>Ga0315540_10000475_pt1 | contig 22809 bp, 16 predicted proteins | sample SalMarSW160110MG_FD_203677 | JGI IMG/M metagenome (GOLD analysis project Ga0315540, IMG submission 203677) | Salt marsh sediment microbial communities from the Plum Island Ecosystem LTER, Massachusetts, United States - Salt Marsh Sediment SW1601-10 ...
ACGCCGCCGATGTGACGGCCCACCTTGGCCGGGTCGGCGTCGAACGAGGCCTTGAGGATGAAGTCGTACTGATCGAAGTTCGGGTAGTCGGCCAGCGCCTGACCGAGACGTCCCATGCCCATGATGGCCACGTTCCACGGGCGAGTGAGCCCGAGGATGCGGCGCAGCTCGCGCCGCAGGGTCGGCACGCTGTATCCTGCGCCGCGCGTGCCGAAGCGGCCGAAGTAGGCCAGGTCCTTGCGCACCTGGAACGCCGACACCTGCGCCTCCTCGGCGAGCAGGTCCGACGAGGTGCGCTTGACCTCCGCCTCCTCGAGATCCGCCAGGATACGCAGGTAGGTCACGAGACGGCTGACCGTCGCCGTCGGGATGTTGCGCATCAGCGCGGGAAGCTGTCGATCCCTGCCGACGTCAGTTGCGACTGGACCTGCTGCAGTCGGTCGGGGCCGAAGGGGCCGATGAGCAGCTTCACGAGGCCATTCTCGGTGCGTTCCTGGACCGTGAAGCCCATCTTCTGCAGTCTGTCGCGTTGCGGCTTGGCACTGGCGGAGCTGCCGTAGGCGCCCACCTGGAGATAGCGCTGGCCGCTGGCCGCGCTCGGCGGCGCGCTGGCGCTCGAGGACGCGCCGCTACTCGAAGACGCGCCGCTGGTCGAGGACGTAGTGGAAGAAGCCGAGCCGGACGACGAGGCGCTGCCGGAGCTGGCTGGCGCCGGCGCCTGGTCGCTGGTGCCCTGGAACTGGTACACCACGGGGTCGACCCCGAAGCCGCCGTTCTTGATCTTGGCTGCCACCTGGCGCGCCTCGGACTGGCTCTTGTAGGGCCCCACCAGCACGATGGTCAGGTCTCCCTGAGTGGCGAGGAACACCGGGTAGCCCGCCTTCTTGAACTGCTGTTCGCGGCGCTGCGCGTAGTCCTTGTGGGAGAAGGCACCGACGGAGATGCGGTAGGGCGCGGCCGCGCCGGGCCCGTTGGCCGCCTGGCTGGCAGGGGCGGGCGCCGGCTGGCTGGACGCGCTGCTGGACGGCGGCGACGAGGTTGCAGTGGCGGCGGAGCCGCCGCTCTGCGAGCTGCCGGAGCCCGTCGAGGCGTTCCCGCCCGACGCGCTGGCGCTCGGCGGCAACACCGAGACGCCACTCGACGAGGCGCTCGAGCCGCTCTGGCCGGCGCCGCCGGAGGCGCTGCTCCCCGACCCGGTCGAGATGGCGCCGTTGGCGCCGCCACCGGCCGTTGCCGAGGAGGTCTTCCCGCCGGTCGAGTTGCCGGGAGCCACGGTGGTCGAGGACGGTGTGGACGACGATGTGGACGACGACGTTGACGACTTCGGCGCCCCACTCTGCGCGGTAGCGCTCTGGGCCGGCGGCGTGCTCGTACGGGTGTTCTGCCCCACGGGGAAGAACGAGCCCCCGGTGATCAGCGTGGCGATGATCCCGGCGATCACCGCGACCAGGGCGATCCCGATCAGCAGGTCGGGCCAGTTACGTCGAAGCCAGTCCATGGGACCATTCTATGTCAGGCGCTCCTCGCGCCGGCAGAGGTCGGAGATAGCTCACAGGTACTTGGTGATCGCCTGGCATGCCTGTTGATAGCCCTGTTGGCAGGATGCTTTCCAAGCATCGCCGGCTGCGCTCATGTTGTCTTGCGAGTAGAGTGCCCAGCCGAGGTTGTAGTAGCTCTCGCTGTCCTTGGGGTTCTGCTTGACGAGAAGCTGGTAGACCGTCTGCGCATCCTGGTAGCGCTTGGCGGCCAGGTAGGCGGCACCAAGGTCCACGCGGGCCTCGACGCTGTTGGGAGCGAGCTGCGTGGCGCGCTCGAAGAAGCGGATGGAGGAGGCGTACTTCTGCTGCTGGTAGTCCGCAAGCCCCGCCCACAGTTGCGCCTGGGCGTCGCTGGCCTCGGCCTGCACCACCTGATCGAGCATGTTCGCGGCGCTGGCGTAGTCTCCCTGGCGGTACAGCGAACGGCCGGCGATGAAGCGCGCCTGCGTGAGCTGCTTGGCATCCTGCAAGCCGGAGAGCGCGATCTTGGCGGCGGAGAGCGCCTTGGCCGGCTCGGCGAGCTGATCGTACGCCGAGGCCAGGGCGAGGTTCACCTCGCCGCTCTGCGGCGCCAGCTTGTCGGCCTGCTCCAGCGGGCCCAGCGCGCTGCGCGTCTGACCGCCCTCGAGATAGCTCACGCCCAGGTTGTACAACGCCTGCCAGGAGTTGGGGTCGGCCTGCGCCGCCTGCTGGAAGGACTGGGCCGCGGCGGCGTCGCGCCCCAGGCTCTTCTGCAAGGTGCCGAGCTTGACCAGGATGTTGGCCTTGGCCGAGTTGTTGCCGGCCGCGTCCGCCTTCTTGAGGGCGCGGTTGAGGGCGTACATGGCGTAGTCGATCTGCCCCTGCTTGACGTAGATGTCGGCGATGAGGGCGCTGACGCGGTAGTCGCTGCTGCTCGCCTCCAACTTGGTGAGCTCCGGCAACGCCTCGAGCCCCTTGTCGGCGTTCTCCAGCGCCTGGCCGCGGCGGAGGATGAGGTCCGCGTTGCCTGGATCGAGCTTGAGCGCCTCCGCGTAGGCGCTGGCGGCGCCCGTGTAGTCGCTGGTGAGCTCGAGCTGGCCGGCCAGACCGAGGTAGGCATTGATCTTGTCCTGCTTGGTGGCAACGTTGTCGGCGACCTTGATCGCCAGCCGGAAGGCGTCCGCCGCCTCCTTGTTCTGCCGCAGCTTGGCCAGCGTCACCCCCCGGTTGAAGTGCCCGTCGAAGCGGTCCGGGTACAGCCTGGTGACCTCGCTGAACTCGAACAGCGCCGCCTGGTAGTCGCCGCGGGCGTACTCCGAGAGCCCCAGGCCGTAGTGGGCGTCGCCGTTGCTGTAGTTGATGCTGATCGCCTCGAGGAAGCTCTGCTTGGCTGCGTCGTAGCTGCCCGCCTTGTACTGGGCGTTGCCGAGGTCCACCCACGCGCTTGCATCGTTGGGGTTGGCTTGGGCCTTGGCTTGCAGATCGGCGATCGACGTCTGGGCCAGCGCCGTCGACAGCACCAGCAACAGGGCAACGGATGCCAGGAGCGTCCTGACCGCGCCCCGACTCCACGTCATGATCTTCATGCAAGCCTCCAGATCGCTGCGCCTACGCGTCCCCATAGACTGCGTGCGAAACGATGATTCCGGTGCTCACTGTAGTACGAGGGTGCTTCGAAGCCGTGTGAAATCCCCCACGAGATATCCCGTCACAGCGGCAAAAAAACCCACTCAGGGACGTGTCCTGCCGGTGTCGGCCGACGGTGCGGGCGCGCGCCCCGGGGCCAGCCCGGCGCCCCCCACCGGATCAGCCCGGCGGGTCGGCCGGGCGCTCGTGCGAGCTACGCGAGCCGCCCTCGCTGAGCGCCAGCTGCCCGCAGGCGCCACCGGCGTCGCGGCCCCGGCTGAAGCGCACGGACACCGGCACCTTGCGACGCTCCAGCTCGGCGCGGAACCGTTCGGTCGCCCGCTCGCCGCTCTCCCGGAAGCCCGACCCGGGCCAGGGGTTGAAGGGGATGAGGTTGACGTGGCTCTTGAGGCCCTCGAGCAGACCGGCCAGCGCGCGCGCACGCGCGGGATCGTCGTTGACGCCGGCGAGCAGGGTGTACTCGATGGTGACGCGCCTCCCCGTCGCCTGCTGGTAGGCGCGCACCGCCGCCACGATGTCGGCCACGGCATAGGCGTGCGCGGTGGGGATGATGCGCTTGCGGGTCTCGTCGTCCGGTGCGTGCAGGCTCAGGGCCAGCACCAGCGGCAACCCCTCCTCCGCCAGACGGCGGATGCGGCCGGGGAGGCCCACGGTCGACACGGTGATGCGTCGGGGCGAGAGGTCGAGCCCGGCGGGCGACACCAGCGTCCGCACCGCGGCGATGGCGTTGTCGTAGTTGAGCAGCGCCTCGCCCATCCCCATCAGCACCACGTTGCGGATGTCGCCGGGCGCCACCTGCTCCGCCGCGGCGATCGCCAGGAGCTGGCCGACGATCTCACCGCTGGCGAGGTTGCGCCCGAAGCCCAGCGCGCCCGTGGCGCAGAAGGCGCAGCCGGCGGGGCAACCGACCATCGACGACAGGCACACCGTCTTGCGACCGCGGTAGGGCATGTACACCGCCTCGGTGCGCCGCCCGTCCTGCAGCGTGAAGAGGTAGCGCACCGAGCCGTCGCTGGACGGGAAGCGCCGCACCCCGTCGAAGGGGGACAGCCGCCAGCGCTCCGCCAGCGCCGCTCGCACGGCCCTCGGCAGGTTACTCATGGCCGCGAAGCTCTGAGCGCCGCGGCGGTAGAGCCAGCCGGCCAGCTGCGCGCGCCGGTAGGCGGGCTCCCCGTCCGGGAGCCACAGCGTCTCCGGCGCCAGGTCGTACAGGCACGACCGGGGGCGAGGCTCGCGCGGGCGGGTGTCGGAGCTGGGCATCGACCGCAAGGGTACCGCGCCCGAGCGCCCCCACCGTCGCCGGCAGCACGCCGTACACGGCGGCGCGCGGCCCCGGCTGGGCTATCATCGGGCAAACGCCTAGCCTCACGCCTTCTCGTCGACCCAGGGAGACCGACGCATGGCCGCACGCAAGCTGAAGACCATCGGCATGGTGCTGGCAGGCGGCAAGGGTACGCGCCTCCACCCCCTCACGTGGAAGCGCACCAAGCCCGCCGTGCCGTTCGGCGCCAAGTACCGCATCATCGACTTCGCGCTCAACAACATGATCAACTCGCAGATCTTCGGCATGTACGTGCTCACCCAGTTCAAGGCGCAGTCCCTGACCGAGCACATCCAGCGCAACTGGCGCTTCGGCAGCTTCCTGTCGGGCTACTTCATCACGCTGGCACCGGCGCAGATGTACCTCTACGAAGAGCTGGGCGCGGAGTGGTACCGCGGCACGGCCGACGCCATCTATCAGAACCTCCACCTCATCGCCAACAACGACGCCGACCTGGTGGCGATCTTCTCGGGCGACCACATCTACAAGATGGACATCAGCCACATGATCGACTACCACCTCGAGCACGAGGCCGACATCACCATCGCCGCCTACCCCACCCCGGTCGAGGACGGCCGCCGCTTCGGCGTGCTGCAGGTGGACGACGACTGGCGCATCGAGGAGTTCCAGGAGAAGCCCGAGACGCCGAACGCGATCCCCGGTCGCAGCAGTCACTGCCTCGCCAGCATGGGCAACTACATCTTCACGGTGGAGAAGCTGGTGGAGCTGCTCAACCGCGACGCCGCCGACCCCGGCAGCGAGCACGACTTCGGCAAGAGCGTGCTGCCGATGGCGCTGGCCGAGGGCTACCGGCTGTTCGCCTACGACTTCGCGCGCAACCCCATCCCCGGCCAGGAAGCGGCCAACACCTACTGGAGGGACGTAGGCACGCTCGACAGCTACTGGGCCGCCAGCATGGACCTGGTCGCGGTTCAGCCGGAGTTCGACCTCTTCAACGAGCACTGGCCGCTGCGGACCTCTGCGGAGTACTCGCCGCCGGCGAAGTTCGTCCACGAGGAGGAGGACCGCACCGGACGCGCGCTCAACTCGCTGGTAGCCGGCGGCGTGATCCTCTCCGGCTGCACCGTGCGGCGCTCGTTGCTGGCGCGGCGGGTGCGGGTACACTCCCATTCCAGCGTGGATAGCTCGGTTCTGTTCGACGACGTGGAGGTCGGCCAGGGCTGCGTGATCCGGAACGCCATCATCGACAAGAACGTGAAGGTGCCGTCCGGCACCGAGATCGGCGTCGATCCCGCCGCCGACCGTGCGCGCGGTTTCAGCGTCACGGACGGCGGAGTGGTGGCGGTGCCTAAGAGCTACAGCTTCCAGTGAGCGTCTCCGCGAGCCGTCCGCCGGCCGCGCCGTGGAAGCTGGTCGGACGGCTTACAGGACGCGCTCGCGTCGGGGTGCTACCCTTATCTGACTAGCTGCGCGCGCGCCGTGCGTGGCGCCACGAGACGCCGCGCGATGAGAGGCGCCCGCTGGAGGGCCCGTTGAGACGATCGTTCAATCCCTGGTTGCTGGTGATGCTGATCATCCTCGGCATCTTCGTGTTCAACCAGTTCAACTCCGGCGGGTCGAGCCGCCAGATCAACTACTCGACCTTCACGAACCTGGTGGCGTCCGGCAAGGTCGCGTCCGTCACCGTCGACCGCACCAACGGCAACGTCGACGGCGAGCTCAAGACCGCCTCGCAGGTCAACATCAAGGGCCAGCCGGAGACCATCCAGTCGTTCCGCACCACCGCCATCATCACCGACACGCTCATCACCACGCTGCAGAACAACGTGACGAGCGTCACCATCCGCAACCCGCCTCAGTGGATCGGGTTCGTGGTCGGCTCCTTGCTCCCCATCGCGCTGCTGCTGGGGTTCTTCTGGTTCATCTTCATGCGCGCCCAGGGCGGGCCCAACCAGGTGATGCAGTTCGGCCAGTCGAAGGCCAAGCTCTACGGGCGCGAGAACAAGGTGCAGACCACCTTCTCCGACGTCGCCGGCCACAAGGAGGCAAAGCAGGAGCTGATGGAGGTCGTCGACTTCCTCAAGAGCCCCCAGAAGTACCTCCGCATCGGCGCCGAGATCCCCAAGGGCGTGCTGCTGGTCGGACCTCCCGGCACCGGCAAGACGCTGCTGGCGCGGGCGGTGGCCGGCGAGGCGGGGGTCCCCTTCCTGACGGTCAGCGCCTCGGAGTTCATGGAGATGTTCGTGGGCGTCGGCGCGAGCCGCGTGCGCAACCTCTTCGAGGAGGCTCGCAAGGCCGCCCCGGCCATCATCTTCATCGACGAGCTCGACTCCATCGGCCGGCGTCGCGGCGCCGGCATCGGCGGCGGCCACGACGAGCGCGAGCAGACCCTCAACCAGATCCTCTCCGAGATGGACGGCTTCGAGAAGGACACGTCGGTGATCGTGGTGGCGGCCACCAACCGCCCGGACATCCTCGACCCGGCGCTGTTGCGGCCCGGGCGCTTCGACCGCCAGGTGACCATCGGCCTGCCCACCCAGAGCGAGCGCGAGGACATCCTCAAGGTCCACGTGCGCAACAAGCCGGTGGGCGAGGACGTCAACCTCAAGCGCCTGGCGGAGGCCACGCCCATGTTCTCGGGCGCCGACCTCGAGAACCTCACCAACGAAGCGGCCCTCATCGCGGCGCGCTCCAGCAAGCAGATCATCTCCTGGACCGACTTCAACGAGGCTCTCGACCGCATCACGCTGGGTCTGAGACGCGGCAGCCTGGTTCCCACCGAGGAGGAGCGACGCATCCTGGCGTTCCATGAGGCGGGGCACGCGGTGGCCTTCGCCGCCCAGCCCGAGCTGGGGAACATCCGCAAGGTGACCATCATGCCGCGCGGCGGCGCCGGCGGGTTCATGGCGCCGCTCTCCAAGGAAGAGATGTTCTACAACGTCGGCCGCTTCCGCAGCCAGCTGGTGGTGGCGTTCGGCGGGCGCGTCTCCGAGAAGCGCATCACCGGTACCATCTCGTCCGGCGCCAGCAACGACCTCAAGCAAGCCACGGACCTCGCCAAGCAGATGGTGCTCGACATGGGCATGGGGAACCAGGAGTACGTGGCCTGGGGCTCCGACCAGGGACCGGTGTTCCTGGGCGGCGAGATCTCACGCCGCAAGGACTTCAGCGAGGAGACCGCCCGCGAGCTCGAGCAGGAGGTCACCGAGATCCTGGAGGCCACCTACCACGACTGCGAGAAGATCCTCGAGGAGCACTGGCCGGCGGTGGAGGCGGTAGCCAGCGCCCTGCTCAAGCGCGAGACCATCGACGGCAAGCTCATCCACACTGCACTGGAGAAGTCGCACGCCGGCGAGGCCCCCGACGACATCGCCACATGGATCGTCGGTGAGGCGGACGAGGTGGAGCGGCGCCTGGAAGAGCAAGAACGGCAACGCCGCGCCGAGGAGGAACGCCGCCGCAACGCCGCCGACCACAACCGCACCCCGCCCACCATCGAGCCACGTCCCGCCTCCGAGACCGGCAGCTGAGCGGGTCGCCACCGGCCCGTAGGCGTCCCCAGCCCGCGGCGCGGCAGCGGTTGGACGTCCGCCGGCGGCCGCCCAGACACCTCTCATGGCCGGCACGGTATCATTGCGCCCGAGCCTAGCTCGGGGAGTCTGCCAAGGTGTCGTTGCTCGACGGTAAGTACGAGATCATCAGCCAGTCCGCAGTGAGTAGAGATCGGACGCTGATCGAGGCCACGGCCCCCGACGGCACCCTCGTCCGAATCGAGTGGTTCGACCTTCAGCCCGACAAGGAGTCCACCTTCGAGCGCTACCGGCGCGTGCTGAAGCGCCTCAAGCGCGAGGGTCGAGCGGCCATCTACGACGTCATATCCCGGCCGGGCGCGCACTACGTGGCCTGGGAGCACGCCGGCGAAGGCCTGCCGCGCGGGCGCGACGCCGCCATCGAGGCGGCCCTGGCAGAGCACGGCTTCGATCCGTCCGCGGCCGACGTCCGTCGCTCCGGGCGCCAGCCGCGGCTCTACGGCCTCGCCTGGGACGGGAGTGCGCCAGTCCAGGCCGCCGCCGTCCAGGAGCCCGTTGCAGCCCCTCGCCGGCGGCGCCCGTCGATCCCCTGGGCGGCGCTGCCCTGGGCGCTCACGATCGTGCTGCTGCTGGCGTCGCTGGCGCTCATCGGCGGCGGCTTCCTGCGCCGCTCCAACGGCCGCCTGGTGAAGGTCCCCAACGTCGTCGGCAAGCCGATCAACGACGCCCAGCAGGCGCTGGCACAGCTCGACCTCAAGCCGAAGCCCACGCCGCTCGAGTCGACCAAGCCGGCGGGCACGGTGCTGTCGGCGCAACCCGCCGCCGGCGCGCAGCTGCGGCCGGGACGCACGGTGCAGCTCGCCTACGCCCTGCCTCAGGGCCAGCTCGCCGGCACCAAGGTGCCGCAACTCGTGGGCGTGAGCTACCCCGACCAGGTCACCGGCGCACTGCAGAGTGCCGGGCTGGAGCTCGGCAGCGTCGCCCACATCAACGCCCACACGCCGGCCGGCGTGGTGCTGGCGCAGTCGGTGCCGAGCGGCACCAAGCTCGCCCAGGGCCAGGCGGTCGACGTGCTGGTGAGCCTGGGGCCGACCCACCCGGAGACCTTCCTGCCGCGCCTGGTAGGGCTCTCCGCCGACGACGCCCGCTACCTGGCCGGGGTGGCAGGCCTGGCGCCGGACCAGATCCTGGAGGACAAGGTCAACGCCCCCGACGGCTACCCTGGCGAGGTGCTGAGCCAGTCGCTGGCACCCCACCTGGCGGAGCCGCTCGACGAGACCATCCTGCGACTGGTGGTGCAGGAAGGAACGCCCGCGAGCAACGCCCAGCAGGCGGACACCGTTCCCTCGCTCATCGGCATGGACCCGGAGCAGGCACAGGCAGCGGCACCCGGCTACACCATCACCACCACCACCGTCGAGTCTCCGCTACTGCCGCAAGGCGTGGTGCTGCAGTCGCCGGCTCCAGGCGCCGATCCCGGCAACCACTCCCTGGCGCTCACCGTCAACGTGCACCCGGTAGCCTTGACCCCGCCCGGCGCCGTCGCCACGGTCAGGCGGCCGCAGCTCCGCCACGTCCCCTACGCCTGGGCCATCCAGCCGGGCATTTCGCAGCAGGTGGCCACGGTGTACGCCCAGCCGCTCAGCGGCAAGCGCACGCTGGTCGACCGCTCCACCGTGAGCGGTGGGCAGGTGCTGCACGGAAGCTGGCTCACCACCTACCCCGGGCCGGTGACCTTCACCTTGGAGCTCAACGGCCAGCCCTACGGCTCGCCGCTGTTCGTACCCTGAGCAGGGCTTCCAGCCGCTCGGCAGGCCGCCGCCGACGGGCCGCATGACGGCTGCGGCCAGACCCCGGGCGGCGCGGCGATCGGGTCCGCCGGCCACGCCTCCGGGGCGGTCACTGTCGCCGCATGCCCCACGCTCCCCCAGCTGGACGCGGTATGGTGTCGGCCGGCCGTGCACCGCCCGGTCGGGCTCGTCCGCCGGGAAGCGCTAACGCGAGGAGCCTCCAGCCGCGGTCTGCGACCTTGGTCGCAGGCGGCGGTGCAACCTGTCGCCGACGCGCGTGGGGGCCGCCGTCCGTTGTGATGGTCGAAACGACCTGCCGCAGCGGGCGGCGTCCGGGTTCACCCTGGGAGGAACCGTGCTGATCGAGACCATCCGCGACCTGATGCGCTACGTCCGCCTTCACCGCCGGGCGTACGCCGTCGGGGTGGCGATGATGGTCTTCAACGCCTTCTTCACCACCCTGACGCCGATCATCCCCGGCATGGCGATCGACGCGCTCAAGCAGGGCACCATGACCCTGGCGCACATGTGGCTCTACGTCGCTGCCCTGCTGGGTACCGCCGGGGCGGGCGGCCTGGCCATGGTCCTGGTGCGCCGCACCCTACTGGCAGCGAGCTGGGAGATCCAGTTCGACATCCGCCACGACATCTTCCGGCACTTCGCCCGCCTCGACGCCGACTACTACGACAACCACCGCGTCGGCGACCTGATGGCGCGGCTGACGGCCGACCTCAACGCGGTGCGCATGCTGGTCGGCGTGGGCGCCTTCCAGGCCATCAACACCGTGCTGCTGCTGGGGTTCACGATCACGCGCATGGCGCGCCTCAGCGGCGGCCTCACGCTGCTCACGGCCGCCATCATGCCGCTCATCTCGCTCACCTTCTTCTTGTTCATGCGGGTCATCCACCGCCGCTACCAGCGGGTACAGGAGCAGTTCAGCGAGGTCTCGGCGATGGCCCAGGAGAACTTCGACGGCATGCGCGTGGTCAAGGGCTTCGGGATCGAGGACCGCCACGTCGGCACCTTCCGCCGGCTGAACGACGAGTACATCCGCCGCTACCTGGCACTCACCCGCGTCGACGGCCCCTTGAGCCCGCTGATGGAGACGCTCTTCGGCGTGACCGTGGCGGTGCTGCTGCTCTTCGGCGGGCGCTACGTGCTCGGCGTGGGCGGCCACCTCACCATCGGCCAGTTCTCCAGCTTCGTGTTCCTCTTCAACGGCGTCCAGTGGCCGCTCATCGCGCTCGGCTGGATCGCCAACATCGCCCAGCGCGGGTCCACCTCCTGGCGCCGGCTGCGCGAGATCCTCGACAGCCAGCCTCGCGTGGTCGACGGCCCCGATACCGACGACAGCCTCCACGAGATCCGGGGAGACATCGAGTTCCGGCACGTGAGCCTCGCCTTCGACGGGGTACCGGCGCTCGAGGACGTGAGCTTCCACCTGCGCGCCGGCGAGAGCCTGGGTATCACCGGCCGCACAGGGGCGGGCAAGACCCTCATCGCCAGCCTCATCGCCAGGCTGCTCGACGCCGACGGCGGGGAGATCCTCATCGACGGCATCGACGTGAAGCGCTACCCGGTGGCGGTGGTGCGCCGCTTCATCGGGCTGGTGCCACAAGAGCCGTTCCTGTTCAGCGACACGATCGCCGAGAACATCGCCTACGGCGTGCCTGAGACCGATATCGACGCACTCATGCCGCGGGTCCGCCACGCCGCCGAGCTGGCCCAGCTCGACGGCGACGTGCAGGACTTCCCGCTCGGCTACCGGACGCGCCTCGGTGAACGCGGGGTCACGCTCTCGGGCGGGCAGCGTCAGCGGACCGCCATCGCGCGGGCGATCGTGCGCGACCCGCCGGTGCTGATCTTCGACGACGCCCTGTCGGCCGTCGATACCCAGACCGAGGCGCGCATCCTCGAAGGCCTCGGGCAGGTGCAGCGTGGCCGCACGACGCTCATCACCGCGCACCGGATCAGCGCGTTCCAGCACTGCGACCGGGTGCTGGTACTCGAGCGCGGCCGCATCACCGAGGAAGGCACGCACGCCGAGCTCCTCGAGCGCGACGGCTGGTATGCCGACATGCACCGTCGCCAGCAGCTCGAAGCGGACCTGGAGGCTGCCTGATGACCGCCTTCGACCGCACCGCAAGGCCCCGCGCCGTGACCGACATGGACCTGCCGGAGTACTCCGTGGAGGAGGCCAAGGCCGAGTTCAAGCGGCGCCGACGCGCGAGCCGCAGACAGATGCGCGCCGAGAGCCAGCTCGACGAGGACGGGGAGGCCTTCGAGAAGTCGTTCGACTGGCAGATCATGCTGCGGCTGATGGCCTACCTCAAGCCCTACCGCGGGCAGCTGGCCGCCGGTGTTCTGCTGCTGCTGGTGTACAGCGCCCTCACGCCCGCCTTCCCCACCCTGCTGGCGCAGGCCGTGGACCGCTACATCGTGGCGGACAAGGCGCCCTACAGCAGTCTCACCATCGACCAGCGCCTGCACGGCCTGACGGTCATCGTGCTGATCTACCTGGGCCTGAGGCTGGTCAACTTCGGGCTCCGCTACGGCTACACCTACCTGGTGGAGTGGCTGGGTCAGCACATCATCTACGACGTCCGCCGCGAGGTCTTCGGCAAGATCCAGGCGCTGCACATGGGCTTCTTCGACCGCACGCCGGTGGGCCGCCTGATCACCCGCATCACCAGCGATGTGGAAGCGGTGCAGACCATGATGACCGACGGGGTGGTGGGCCTGGTGGCCGACGTGGGCCTGGTGGCCGGCCTGCTGGTCTACATGTTCAGCATCAACTGGCGCCTGGCGCTCATCACGCTCACCGTCATGCCGGCGCTGTTCCTCATCCTCAACCTCCTGAGGCGCCGCATCCGTGACGCCTACCGGGCGGTCCGCCTTCGCACCTCCAGGTCCAACGCCTACCTGGCGGAGAACCTCGGCGGCATGCGCACCGTCCAGCTGTTCAACCGCGAGGCGCGCAACGGGCGCCGCTTCGACCACATCAACCTGGGCCTGCTCGACGCCTACGCCGAGCAGATCCGCTGGTTCAGCCTGTTCTGGCCCACGGTCAACACCCTGGGCGCGGTGTCGATGGCGCTCATCCTCTACTACGGCGCCCTGGAGATCGTCGGCCCCGGACTCTCGGGAACGGTGACCATCGGTGTCCTGGTGGCCTACATCCAGTTCTCCAACATGTTCTTCCGCCCGCTCCAGGACCTGTCGGACAAGTTCAACATCATGCAGGCGGCGATGGCCTCCTCGGAGCGCATCTTCGGCCTCATCGACACGCCCGAGCAGATCGTCAACCGGCCCGACGCCGGCCACTTCGTCACGGCCTTCCGCGGCGAGGTGGCGTTCGAGCACGTGTCCTTCGCCTACGACGCGGAGGACTGGGTGCTGAACGACGTCAGCTTCGACATCGCGCCGGGCGAGTCGGTGGCGTTCGTGGGGCACACGGGCGCCGGCAAGACCACCATCATCAGCCTCATCAGCCGCTTCTACGACGTGCAGAAGGGCGCCGTGAGGATCGACGGCAGGGACGTGCGCGACTACGACCAGGTGGAGCTGCGGCGGCACGTGGGCATCGTGCTGCAGGACCCCTTCCTCTTCAGCGGCACGGTCCGCAGCAACATCACCCTGGGCGACGCCAGCATCCCTCACGAGCAGGTGGAGCAGGCCGCGAGGTTCGTCAACGCCCACGGCTTCATCGCGCGCCTCCCCCACGGGTACGACACGCCGGTTCGCGAGCGTGGCGCGGGCTTCTCCACCGGCCAGAAGCAGCTCATCGCCTTCGCCCGGGCGCTGGTGCAGAACCCCGACATCCTGTTGGTGCTCGACGAGGCCACCGCCAACATCGACACCGAGACCGAGGATCTCATCCAGGACGCTCTCAAGAAGCTGATGCAGGGCCGCACCAGCATCATCATCGCCCATCGCCTGTCGACCATCCAGGACGTCGACCGCATCCTGGTGATGCGCAAGGGCAAGCTCATCGAGGAGGGCAGCCACGTCGAGCTGCTCAAGCAGGACGGCTACTACCGCAAGCTGTACGAGCTGCAATACCGCAACCAGGCCGAGCGCTCCTGACGAACGCGTGCCCGGGCCGCAGCTAGAGGCCGGCGAAGAGGTCGGGCACCGGCGGCTCGGGGAACGCCCCGCGAACCCCGCCGAGCGTGAAGGTCTCGCGCTCCATGAACGCCCGCCAGCCCTCCTGCTGGCCCTCACGGGAGGCGAAGCTCGAGCGCGGCCCGACCTGGCTGCGGTGCGCGCGGATGGCGCGCTCCTTCGCCTCCATGAACGCACTGACGTCCAGCACGGCCGCCAACGAGTCGTCGCTGACGCCGTAGCGGGCGGGGTCGAGGCCGTCCATGGGGCCGCCGCGGCGGGCGGCCTGCAGGCGCCGCATGCGCTCCACTGGGATGGCGTTGTAGAAGAGTCGCCGGGGCGCCGCCGTCACCAGGTTGCCGCAGGACCAGAAGGCGGCGGTAGCGGCACGCTGGATGCGGATGTGGTCGATGTGCCCGTAGCCCCCGTGCGGATCGAAGGTGAGCATCACCTGCGGCCGGAAACGCTCGATCCAGGGAAGCAGCGCCTCTTCCAGCACCATCTCGTCCACGTTCATGAGGGCCTGAGGGTCGTCATGGCGGGTCCTCTCTTGACGCCCAGAGTCGTGGAATCCGAGGAAGATCGGCTCGGGGATGCCGAGCGCGGCGCAGGCGTCCTTCAGCTCGCCCTCGCGGAGGGCCGCCACGTCGCTGGCGGGGTCGATGTCGGGGTCGGTGATCTTCCCCGACTCGCCGCGCGTGGCGCAGATGAGGCGCACGTCGATGCCCGCGGCCGCGTAGCGTGCCAGGGTGCCGCCGGCCCCGAAGGCCTCGTCGTCCGGATGAGCGTAGATGGCGAGCAGGGTCATGCACCGATCCTACGGCGACGCCCCCCACTCGCGCGACGATCGCGTCGAGGCCGCGCGTCGACCCCGCGCCGTCCGCGCCTCCCGGTCGCCACGGACGGCGACCTCACAATCCTCACGAGGCCTTCAAGCATGCCTCAGGCCCCGGCGCTATGGTTCGGATTGCAGGGCAACGTCGTAACACCTCCTAGAGACACGTGACCCCTCCACGAAAGGCCGGACCGCCCTCGCCGGCCTTTCAACTTTTGTTGCACGGAAGCCATCCGGCCGCGGTCCGCGGCCGGTGTCAGGCGTGCCCGGCGGGTCGAGCCGCCGGGCACGAAGACATCTGCAGGTACGGTGCGCGGCGTGCCGCTACTGCTTGAGCACCTTCACGCGGTAGAAGAAGGGGATCTCCTTGCCCGGCTCCATGGCGGTGAGCACCGTCCAGCGGATGTTGGTGTAGCTGGTGGGCTCGGCCACCTTCTTGGCGTCGCCGCTGCCGGTCAGCACCGGCGGCTTGGAGTAGTTGTGACCGCCGTCGGCCGAGAACTCGGCCAGCAGGCTGTCGCTCGAGGGCGTGGCAGAGTTGGCGACGTACTCCATGCCGCTGGGAACGGGCGTGCTGATCACCACCACGCCGGCGGGAAGCGTGGTGTCGCCCACGTTCTTGGCGAACAGGCGGTACTCCACGATCTGGCCCGGCCGGGCGGTGTCGGCCTTGGTGAGCTTCTCGCCCTTGGAGCCGTCCTTGTTGGTGACCTCACTGACGATGTAGATCTCGGTGCGGAGCTGGATGGGGTTGCTGGTTGCCGACTGGCCGGCGGCCGGCTGCGAACCGGAATCCTGCGCCAGCACCGGGCTCATGGCCACCATCGCAAGCAGCGCGGCCACCAGCGGAAGCGCGTACCTTCGTGCTGTCATCGATCAAGCTTACCAGGGCAGCATGACGCGGTCTTGAAAGCTCCCTGAAGGAACGGTCAAGGTTCGCCGGCCAGGCGCCCGCCGCAACTCACTGCGAGCCGGCGGCCGGCCCCCCGCCGGTGGCGGGCCCCGGCGTCCCCACCGCATCGGTGGCGCTACCCCCGGGCGGTCCCGCTCCTTCGGCCTGGCCCGCCGAGCCCGCGAACGATACGTACGGCCGCGCCTCCGCCACGCCGTTGGCGGCAGCAGCCTTGAACCAGGTGAGCGCCGCCGCAAAGTCCTGCGGCACCCCGGTCCCGTGGAACAGCGCCAGGGCGTACTGGAACTGGCCGGGGCCGTAGCCCTCCCGGGCGGCGGCCCGGTAGAGCCCTGCCGCCCTGGTGGGATTGCGCTCGACGCCCATGCCGCGGGCGAAGAGCTGCCCCAGCGCCACCTGCGCCTGGGGGTAGCCCTGATCGGCGGCACGCCGGTACCAGGTCGCCGCGTCGTGGTTGCTCCAAGCGCGGCCCTGTCCGTTCTCGGCCATGTACCCGAGCATGTACTCGGCGCGCGCGCTGCCGGACTTCGCCAGAGGCGTCCACACGCGCCGCGCTTCGCTGAAGTCGCCACTGCTGTAGGCGCGCATGCCGGCATCCACGCCCGCCTGAGACCGTGCGCCAGAGCGAAGGCTCATCAGGGCCTGCAGCGCCAGCAGCAGCAGCAGCGCCACCAGGAAGCCAATGAACAGCCCTCGGCGCAGCCCAGGAGCGCGGGATGCCGCCACCGGGCCGCCGGGACGCCAGGCGTCGTCGGCCATCCACGCCGGGGCTCGCTCGATCGGCTCCGCGCCCGGCCTCGGCGTGGCTGACGGTGCGCCCTCCCGGGCCTCTGCCGGCACCGAGGTGGGCGGCCCCTCCACCACCGCTCCGCTCTCCGCGGCGATCGCCGGCGCCTCGTGCGGCGACGGCACCCACCGGGTCGACGAGAGGAATACGTTGGGGGGCTCCTGGTACTCGGACTGACCCGGCCGCGAAGGCTCCGGCGGCGCGCGCCCCGCGGTCGCGGCAGGCGCCGGCTGGTGCGGCTCGGACAGCACCCGAACCGCCACGCCGGCGTCCCTGAACGCCCGGGCGATGCGCTCGGCCTTGTCCTTCGGAAGGGGCCTGGTCACGGGCCCGGTCCGGCCCTCGACCAGCTTGCGCACGCGGCTCTCGTCCATGGCGAAGCGCCCGGCGATCCGAGCGGCGATCTCGCCGACCAGCTCTCCGGCGACCGGCTCACTCACCTCCACCACGAACCGAGTCTCTGCCATACGTCCGCCCCCGTGACGAAGGTCATTGTAAACGTCCGGCTCGGCCGGTCGGCGTTCGGTATTGCGCTTCCCTGCCGGCGGCATCCCGGCGGGCGGGGCGCGGCCGCGGGCGCATCCGGCACGGGTGCTATCCTCGAGGTACCCATGAAGCTGATCCTGACGATCGTTCAGGACGCTGACGCCGGCCGCTTGCAGGAGGCGCTCGCCGGTCAGGGCCTGCAGTCGACCAAGCTGGCATCCACCGGCGGCTTCCTGCGCGAGGGCAACACCACCCTGATCATCGGCGTGGAGGAGCCTGAGCTCGAGCGCGTCAAGGCCATCGTGCAGGAGACCTGCCGTCAGCGCACCAAGGCGATGAGCGCGAGCTCACCGGTTCACGCCCTCGAGGGCGTATTCACCAGCCCGCCCCTGGCAGTGCCGGTGGGCGGGGCCATCCTCTTCGTGCTGTCCGTCGACGAGTTCCTCCGCCTCTAGCGATCCCGTCCGGCAGCGGCTCGCAGGACGCTTGCCTCTGGCGCCCGCCACGGCTGCCGCCCATACTCCGGGCGAGGCACGATCGTGCTCGCGTCGCTGGAGAGGGGGAGCCATGCCAGTCTCCGTCCACCGCGTCCGCTACTACTACGCCACCCTCGAGGAGGTGCCGGGGCAGACCTACGGCGTGCTCGCGCAGCTGGCCGCTTGCGACGTCGACCTGCTGGCATTCACGGCCGCGCCGGTGGGGCCGAACCATGTTCAGTGGTCGCTCTTCCCCGCCGACACCAAGGAGTTCGAAGCGGTCGCCCACGACATCGGGTTGCCCATCTCGGCAGTCCAGGACGCGCTGCTGGTGCAGGGCGACGACCGCCTGGGCGCACTGGCGGAGCTCCACGAGCGGCTCTGCGACGCTCGCGTCGACGTCTATGCCACCAGCGGGGTCACCGCCGGCTCCGGGCGCTACGGCTACGTCATCTACGTCAAGCCCGACGAGGTCGATCGCGCCGCCGAGGCCCTGCACGCGGTGGCGACGTGACCTCGTCGCGCCTCCCTCGCAGGTCCGAAGTTTGCGCCGTGGACGCAACCTCTCGCGCCTGGGCTTCGTTGACAACGGCGACGGCAACCCCGTAGACTACAGTCCGCTTGGGGCTGTGGCGCAGTTGGGAGCGCGCCTGAATCGCACTCAGGAGGTCAGGGGTTCGAATCCCCTCAGCTCCACCAAGCTTTCCTCGGGACAGGGGCGCGACCGGCGTGGGTCGCGCCCCGCTTGACGTCCGCCCGTAGCAGCCGCACCGCTCGGCCCAGCGAGACTGGGGCGCGCGGCGGCGGCGCTCGCGCCGGCGTCAGGGCGCTTCGCGCGCGTCGCCCAGGGACAGGAAGTAGCGGATGATCTCGGCGCGGCGGCGGGCGTGCATCTTGCTCAGGATGCTGCTGACATGGTTCTTCACCGTCTTCTCGGAGATCGCCACGCGCTCGGCGATCTCGCGGTTGGACAGGCCCTCGGCCACGAACCCGGCGATCTGCGACTCGCGGGCGGTGAGCTGTTCGCGGAGGATGGGCGGCTGCTTGACGGGTTGCCTCTGCAGATAGCGTATGAGCGCCGCGCTCACCTGCGCCCGCAGCACGTCACGACCCTCGGCCAGCTCGTAGATCGTCCGCGTCAGCGTCTCCGCGTCGGTGGTCTTCGACACGAAGCCGTCGACGCCGGCCGCGACGGCCTTGGCGACGGTGTCCTCGCCGGAGTAGGAGGTCAGCACCAGGATGCGGGTCGCGGGCGAGTCCGCTCGCAGCTCCGGCACGATGTCGATGGCATTGCCGTCGGGTAAGCGCACGTCCAGGATCAGCACGTCCGGTTGCTCCCGCCGCGCGGCGGCCCGGGCCTCCGCAGCGCTGCCCGCCACGGCGACCACCGCGATGCCCTCCTCGTCCTCGAGGAGCGACGCCAGCCCCACCCTGACGATCTCATGGTCGTCGACGATGGCAACGCGAATAGGCATGCCGACATCCTTTCCGGGGCCGCGCGCCGCCCGGCCGTCCGGCGTGCGCCGCGCCTGGCTCACCCGTCGCCTGCCGCCATCGGCACCACCATGCTGGCGCCGAACTCCCCGTCACCGAGGGTCGTCGTGAAGCGCCCGCCAACCCGCTCGAGGCGGCGCCTGGCACCGGCGAGCCCGGTTCCCTCGACCACCTCCGCGCCGGCCGGCACACCGCGGCCGTCGTCGCGTACCCGCACCTCCAACTCGCGCTCGCGGCATGCGAAGGTGACGGCTACCTCGTCGGCGCCACCGTGGCGGACGGCATTCGCCACCAGCTCCGCCAGCGCCGAGGACAGCGCCGACGCCACCTCCTCGGAGACCTCCGGCACCCGCTCGCAACGCCAGGCCAGATCCACGCCGTAGAGGCCGGCGACGTCCGCCACGTGCTTCTGGAGCTGCTCCCAGGTGTTGCTGCGCTGCACGCTATCCGTCAGCAGGCTCAGCTGCCCCCGGATCGCGGCCATGGCGCGCTCGATCGCCCCGATGGCGCTGGTCGTGGTCATGCTGTCCGTGAGCACCGCCAGCCCGCGGCGACGTGCCCGGTGCAGCTGGATGCCGACCGCGTACAGGCCTTGCAGGGCTCCGTCGTGAAGCTGGGAGGCCACGCGCCGTTGCTCCTCCATGCGCAGCAGCTCGCCGCGCTCCCTGTCGACGCGGGCCCTGCCGATGGCCACGGCCGCTTGATGTGCGAACAGCACCAGCAGGTGCTCGTCGCGCTCGGTGAAGCGACCGGGCTCGGCGTCCGCGACGTAGAGATGGCCGAAGAGCTCCCCCTCGTAACGCACGGGGACCCCCAGGAACGCCCTGAGGTGCGGGTGGCCGTCCGGGAAGCCGGCCATGTCGGGCTCGATCGTGACGTTATCGATGCGCACGACATCGTGGCGCGACAGCCGGCCCAGCAGCCCGCGGTGCGTCGGCGGCAGCCCGATGACGGCCGCCGTGCCCGGGTCGACGCCCGTGGTCACGAACTCCACCACCTGCTGGTGCTCGTCGAGCTCGGCAAGGGCCCCGAATCGTGCGTGGGCCAGGCGCGCGGCCACCTCGACGATGGTGCTCAGGATGTCGCGGTAGTCACTTCCGCTGCTCGTCTCCAGAGACGCCTGGTAGAGCAGCCGGAGCTCCTCCTGGCGCGCCATCGACTCGTCGTAGAGGTGCCGGATGCGATCGCGCTGCCGCACCAGGATGGCTTCCACGCGCGCCAGCTGGGTGAAGGTCAACCACACCACGGTCACCAGGATGCCGAAGCGGAGCACCCAGGCGTACTGCTCGATGACCGCGCGCCACCGCCCGGGCGCGGCGTCGCCCCGTGGCTCGACCACCAGGCCGAAGAGCAACTCCACGGCCACCAGGATCCCGATGATCAGCCACCTGAGCGACCGGAAGAAGCGTGGCCGCGACGAGGTGACCGTGGCTTCAGGCGCGTTGCTTGTGTCCACCCGGCGATCGCCTCCCCGGGCCCGCTGGCGTTCCTCGCCTGCAGGATAGCCCCGACGCGACCGCGCCACCGTCACGGCGCCGGGATCGCCAGGACGAGCTCACCGCTCCTGAGCTCGCACCCAGCCGCCGACCCAACCGTTGAGACCGGCCAGGCCGGCGACGGCGCCCGGCACGAAGAAGAGGATGGCCGGGAGCCAGCGCCCCGTGACCGCCAAGAGCAGCACGCCGGTCGCTTCGAGGAGCAGGCCCGCGGCCAGGCCGAGCCCGGGCAGCCGCCGCGAGGACGCGCTCGCTCCGCCGAAGCGGGTCACCGCCGCCCTCGCCATGGGCGCGCCATCGCCACGCTCCGGAGCCGCGATGGCGCCGGCCCCCGCACCGTCCGTCGCGGCATCGTGCACGATCTCGCGAGCGACGGCCATCCCCTGGGCCATCGCCCCCACCACCGTCGACGGACCCGAGAGGCTGTCGCCGGCGGCCCACAGCGAGGCCGCCAGTGGCTCTGCGGCGCGGGCCCGCAGGTACGCCCGGCCGCGCACCAGCTCGCCGAGGCGGCGGCTGCCAGCCGGCAGCCCGCTCGCCGTCAGGCTGCGCGGGGGCACCGCTCGACCCGGCCGGGGCGGCCTCACGGGCAGCCTGGCATCCGTCTGCTCGGGGAACGGTCCGCCCACCCGGTAGCCGGTTGCCAGCACCACGTGGGTCACCGCCAGGCGCTCCGGGGCGCCGGCGACCCGCTGCGGCAGCCGGTCCGCGCGGCGCTGCCGCGTGTGCAGCAGGACCGCAGCGACAACGTTGCCGCCGTCGTCGTCCTCGAAACGCTCGACCATGCGGTTGAACGCGATGCGAACTCCCTCACGCTCGGCCTCCAGAAGCTCGTCCTCGCGCACCGCGGCGAAGCGGCGATCGAACCAGTCGATAGCGGTGACCTCGCAGCCCAGCCGGCGCGCGCTGCGCGCTACGTCCATGGCGGTGTTGCCGGCCCCTACCACCAGCAGGTGGGCGCCCTCGGGCAGATCGGGCAGGTGTCGGTCGTCGCGAGACTCCGACAGCAGCGCCAGCTTGGCCCGCCTGAGGAAGCTGGTGGCGTCCTCCACCCCCTCGGCGTCCGCTCCCGGAACCGGCAGGCGTGCCGGCTCGCTGGCGCCCTGCGCCAGCACGACGGCGTCGTACTCGCGCCGCAGCTTCGCCAGCGCGTCCTCGTCGACCTCGACCCGGGTCCGCAGCTCCAGCCCGGCGCGTCGCAGGGCCGCCATGGGCCGGCGCGCCACCGCCTCGGGCAGCGTGAAGCCCGGGATGCCCCACGCCAGCACCCCGCCCGTCACGTTCTCGCGCTCGAACATGGTCACCCGAGCGCCCTTCTCCAGCAGCTCCCAGGCCGCGGCCATGCCGGCGGGCCCGCTGCCGATCACGGCCACCCTCTTCGCCGACGGCCCGGGCGCTCGACGGCGCAGCTCCGGCACGGGGCGTTGCTCGGTCACGAACCGCTCGAGCTGGCCGATGGCGACCGGGTCACCGCCGGCGAGCTTCCAGCTGCAGGCGCCCTCGCACTGGAGCGACTGGTCGCACACCCTGCTGCAAACGTCCGGCATCATGCTGGTGCGGCGAAGCACGGCGTGCGCCTCGTCCCAGTCCTCGTCGCGGATCGCCGCGATGAAGGCGGGAATGTCGTTGTCCGCCGGACAGCCCAGCACGCAGGTGGGGTCCGGACACTGCAGGCAGCGCTCCGCTTCACGCATCGCGTCGGCATAGCCGAACGCCGGGCGTGTCGGCGTGATGTCGCCGCGAATGTCGCTCGGCACTGGCTGCTCGACCGTCACACGCGGAGCCACCAGCAACGGCCCCGTGACCGCGATGGCCCCGAACGGGCAGGTTCGCTCGCACTGACGGCAACCCACGCACAGCGGGTCCGAGCCGACCACCTTCCAGGCAACCGGGTCCAGGTCGAGAGCGCCCGCCGGGCACCGGATCACGCACTCCTGGCAACCCGCGCAGCGCTCGTCGTTCACGAGGACGTGCGGCGTTGCCTCGAGATAGCCGTCGCCCGGCGGCATCGCCGCCAAGGACGGCACGTCCGTCTGGCGCGGTCGCGCCGTCGTGGCTCTCGTCATTCCGCGCCTCCCATCGCTACGTACAGCACCACCATCGCCGCCCCGAGGGCCACCACGAAGAAGATGCTGAGCGCCTGCAGCCACCCTGCCCGGGTGGTGAAGGGCGTCACGTCGCGCCGAACGTTCCTCACCGTGGTATAGACGGACGCCGCCGTCCCCACGAGAACCACGATCACCTGGCTCCACACCACGCCGGCCGGGGACAGGATGTGCACCTGGTACAGGCTCGAGTGCGCGGTCCCGAACAGGTTCCACCCGATCGAGAAGGGGTCGGAGATGGCGGGGACGATGCGCAGCGCGTGATTCCAGAAGCGCGGCAGCTGCCGAGCCAGGTAGTCCACGGCCAGCAGCGGCAGCAGGCCGTACATGATCGGCATGAACCAGGCGAAGTATCCGCGCCGGCCCTT
>Ga0315540_10000476_pt1 | contig 22796 bp, 51 predicted proteins | sample SalMarSW160110MG_FD_203677 | JGI IMG/M metagenome (GOLD analysis project Ga0315540, IMG submission 203677) | Salt marsh sediment microbial communities from the Plum Island Ecosystem LTER, Massachusetts, United States - Salt Marsh Sediment SW1601-10 ...
GTTATGAATACCCCCATGGGGACACTTCTTCAAACTATACCACTACGGTTATCATTTGTTGGTGGTGGTGATATGAATGCATATAATGTAGTATCAACATTTAAGATATATCATACAGTTTTTGATGATATTATTAATGCTGATCCAAATGTTTTAACCGTTTCGTTATAATTTCTATGGGGGTGTAGCTCAGTCTGGTCAGAGCAGCGGACTTTTAATCCGTTGGTCGTCGGGTTCAAATCCCACCGCCCCTACATAATATCAATGGAGGCAGTAGCTTAGCTGGCTAAAGCCCCGCACTGTGACTGCGAAGATCGTGGGTTCGAATCCCACCTGTCTCCCCAAATTTTATTGCATTTATCTACTATTTTTGTTATATTGCTATAACAATTATTAATGTGGATGATGACTATGTTAAAAAATATCGAAGATGAATATGGTGACTGCCGGGCATCAATCGATGCCTTGAAAAATAAGAATCAACAGTTTACTGAACTGTGTGATGATTATGATCATATAGTTGCACAGCTTAATGATGTTGAAGCTGAAAGCGTACTTGCTGAAGAAGGTATTGCACGTTTAGAATATCATCGGCATTCACTTAAAAAAGAAATCAATATGATGCTGCATTTTGATCAATATGAAGGATAAAAAGACACCAAAAAACTATATCTCATGGGATGTAGAACCATTAACTGATCACCCTTTTGACATGGGTATCATTAAAGTTAATTTTACCAATGGTGAACTTCGTCTGCCAATATCGGAAGCACTGGAGTGTGTCCAGTGAAAAACTTCGTAAAATGGCAGATGAATTAGAAAAAATGGGGCTGTAGCTCAGTGGTAGAGCAGCGGTCTGTCTAATCGCGTGTCGAGGGTTCGATTCCCTTCAGCCCCGCCAATTATATGATGTTATAGTTCAGTGGATAAAATACTTGAATTATAAAGTTCACTGAATTATAATCTGTTTGATGATGTGATGCACCGAAAATAATAGTAACTCGGAAAGGTGTATAACGGGTTCGAAGTCCGGCCAAATGCAGTGCGTATTTGAGTAAGTTACTACATCCATCATAAATTAATTTGGGATTAGTATATGAAAATTACATATGAATATATGAATAAGCCTGTCATGCGTTCCATGATATGTTTTAAAGTGCCACCACCCTGTCCGGGAGCGTGTTCAAAAGTGTACATTCCAAATAAATCTGGATTAGTTTTTAACTATCTTTGTGATGACAAATCACACATTCCATCTTATTTGTTTGTGGATGGCGACGATGAAGTAACTAAGAACAGCATACTCCAGAAACTTGAAGAAGCTGGATATGATGAAGTTGTTATTGTTGAAAAGTTTATTGTAGTTTAGATATTATCAAATGATGGGTGAAATTGCAGCAGCGGCGTATGGTGGTTTTGGAACTGATTTATTCATTTTGTTAGGTGGTTGTATTGAACTTTATTTGATGAATAAAGGTATATGTTTTAAAATACCAATGCTTGTTACAATTGGAATTGGTATTTTTGGTTTTATTCTATTGATTGTTGGTGGACACTTAATGCGATGGTTATAATAAGTTTAGTGCTCCGTGGTGGAATATAGACATATCCCATAGACGCCTATGGGAAGCTGGGAATAAGTACCAGCGTGTAGGTGTAAATCCTACCGGGGCCGTGTTTTAATTGCGTTGTGGCGGAATAGTGTAATCGCACCCTTCGCGGGGCGTGGATTGAAATAAAAAGAGGAAGTATGATGTTAGACGGTTTTCAACCAATGTTAATGGGTGCAATGTCTGAGGCAACAATTGTTTTAGTTGGTGTAGCTATCGATTTGATACTGGATATGTTTTGCATAGAAACAAAACCACCAATGAAATTTACAATTTTATTTGGTTTGTTTGGGTTGATTGGTATCGGGCTACATGCCTATGGTGTGTTCTAATGCACGGAAGCTTACGATGTGATGATGGAAATCACTGGTATCTTATTCCTGAAGATAAGCTTAAAGAATTTGATGACCATGTGTTGAGTTTTGAAAACATTGATTGTAATCATGTTAAGATGTTTGAAATTTATGGTGAATACAGTGTACCCGATAACGACATTCAAAATTTAAAAATAGCAATGGCTGCCACCGGCATACAACCTGAAGATTTACTTGAACTATACATCAAAGCAGTTAACAGGATTGATGATTTTTTTGAATATGCAAATGAATCAAAAAGTGATAGGTTATTTATCAAAAATGTTTTGAATAGATTAACTGCTGATATAGCAAAGTTAAGGTAAGAATGATATTTATGGCACCGAAAGTACACAATAAGTATCATCACACTGCACCGGATGATGCAGTTTATATTGGTCGGGGTTCGCCATGGGGAAACCCATTTGTAATCGGTAAGGATGGAACACGTAAACAAGTTTGTGATAAGTACGCAGATATGCTTTTAAATGATCCTGAATTGTTGAAAAAAGTTAAAACGGAATTAAAAGGTAAAGACCTTGTTTGTTTCTGCAAACCAAAGCAGTGTCATGGCGATACATTATTAATGATTGCCAATGAAGATGAACGACTTGGTGATTTTTTTATCTTCAATGAAAATGTTTAGTCCTTTAGCTCAGCCTGGTAGAGCATTGCCCTTACATGGCGACGGTCGTGGGTTCAAATCCTACAAGGACTACCAAAAAGGTGATATATGCGAATAGTAAAAGTAAAAGCTAAAGATTGGGTAACACTAAATGCGGGAAATATTCTACATCTTGGTTCATTTGCATATAAAGTTGATATTCAACACTCACCTGATGAATATGTTATTGGGATTTATATGGACGAATCATCAAATAAGTCATGGCCAGCGTCTTTTACGTATGATCAAATGCAACGAATCGTATCACCAAACGGATATTCAGCAACAACTACAGTCAAAGCCGGCAGTACATTTGATGTAACTGTGATGATTGAAAAAGTTGATAGTGTAAGTTATCTATAGTGGTGTAGCTCAGGGGTAGAGCAACGGCCCGATAAGCCGTGTGTCGCTGGTTCGAATCCAGCTACCACTACCAAAATATAACGCGGGTGTAACTCAGTCTGGTAGAGTCGTTGCCTTCCAAGCAATCGGTCGCAGGTTCGAATCCTGTCACCCGCTCCAAAATTTTTATTGACATCGCAAACATGTAGTGTATATTGGCAAAATATTTTACTTAAAATTCATTAAAGGGTGAACATATGAATTCTTTTAAACTTGGTGTTGCTGGACTTATTGCTGTAGGTGCATTATCTGCATGTCATTGCCCAAACAGACACCATAAAACAGAATCTGCAAAAGATACCCGCAAAACTGCTATAGTCGATCCTAACATATTGACTTACAATATGATTACTGCCAATGACGTAACATACTATTGTAAAGATACTACTTTGAAAGTATCTGGGGTAGTGGATGCGCGGCATTGTGCTGATGGTACTAACCATATTATCAATCCACCGATAACATGGAAAGAAATCAAGGTTCGTAAACCTGATCCTGTAAAATCGGCACCAAAGTATAAAACTTTAGCTGAATTGATGTCATCTAATAGTGCCGCTAAGCCAGTTTCGAAAACCGATGACGTTGTAGTGAAGGGTTCAACCACTACCAATAAACCTGCACAATCCGTTGGTAATGGTAGTGTAAACATCAATATCAATCAGGGTAAGTAATATGTGGAATTTCCTACCCAAATGGATAGCTAAACCTGTTAAAATTGAATTTCCTGAATTCGTTTTTCCCACGCAAACCCATGGTGGTAACAACTGGCGTGATTTTGAGCGAAATGATGGTGGTTTAAATTTTAATGTTGATGCCGGTGAGTTAAATGTGGGTAATGAAACTATTGCTATGCAATTTCATAGCTCACTCAATTGGGAAGATTTTCCAGAAGAATTACATGATGATATGGAAAAAATGAGTGACTATGAAACATTCTGTTTACATTCCACGTTCAAGGCACTGCAAGGCAAACGTATAAAAGTGACTATTGAGGTACTTCAAGATGAATGACCCACGAATTAATGATGTGATGATTTTAAGTCATCCGAACGCTGGAACATTAAGCGCCAGGATAAATGATGCACGGCGCGATGGCTGGGTAACTTCAGGAAATCTTCAAGTATCCAGTACAGGTTATGGTGATATGAATGTTCAAACCATATATGCAATAATGATGGTGTATCATGGAAAAGGTTGATACTGCGATTTACTGGGTATATTTTACTCTTCCAAACCATAGGGGCGAAATGTTTTTAAGCATTGAAGCCGCAACAAAAGAAATTGCTACTTCTTTGGGCACCGAAAAAGCCATGGAAATGAGTGAAGATTGGGTATTTGATAGAACTATTTGCGTTAGATAAACTTTCACGATATACCATAAATGGGATGTAGTTCATACGGGGGATGCTCTGGGGTAAGCGAATTGCACTTGCACTGCGATTGCCGGATCAGTTCGATTCTGATATTCTCCACAAATTAAATACATTTACATAAATATAGTTATGACAAACGAAAGACGAAATTTTTTAATCGCTGAAGCACATCGACTAATTGACGAAAGTGAGAAATTGCTACATCATATCGTTGATGCTTGTAAAGCACATAATCGACAGCGAAGCTCTAACAATTCAAAACACATCTATCGCGGATGTGGCCGAATTGGTAGAGGCACCTGACTTTGAATTAGGGTTACTTGTGGGTTCGAATCCCACCATCCGTGCAAATCAATTAAAAGCGTGACATAGTTCACGCTTTTTTAATTTATAGGAAAAATATTAAAGTTTCTTTCAATCATACCGTTATAATACATAAGTAATTGAATGAGGATAATCAGATGATAGAACAAATTACATGTTTTGAATCTCTAGCACTTAGTATTTTAAATGTGGAAAATATAATCAATATCTACGATATTGAATGTGAACTTTCTTCACATCTTCAACATAATAGAATTTCATTTAATGAATATATATTATGTAAAGAGATGCTTGAAGAAAAGCGTATTGAAGTTACACAACATAGAATTGATATGCAACGTCGATGGAATGCAGAAGTTATTATAGAAGTTTTAGAAGAATCTAGTGTGTTTCAGGATTCTATTTCTAGACATGCAATGCGTGCAATATTAATTCAAATATAAGTTTAATAGTGTACAATACACAATAGATTTTAAAGTTGAATTACCAAGGATAATCCAATGAGAAGCAATCCACCAAAAATACATGTAGGTCAAACGCTGTATGTTCGTGATACTAGATATCGCACATCACAATTGGAACTGCAAGGGCGTGATGGAACTGTGACAAAGATTGGTAGGAAATATTTTACTGTTACATGGACATGTGGACTAACTATAGAAGAAAGATTTCACCGTGAAGACTGGCGCCAAGTAAGTAATTATGTTCCAGATTATGAATTGTTTCTATCTGAACAAGAATACCTTGATTCTATTACTAGAAATAAGTATAATCACTTATTATATAAAACATTTCAGACCACCCGCAACAAATTTACTTTGGATGAACTACGTAATGCATGTACCGCGCTTGGGATTGATATTGATGATAGAGATAACTTATGACTGATATAATGTTAACGATTTTGTTATTTGGTGGATTATTCCTTTTGGTATTAATTCTTGATCATTTTTTTGGTATTAAAACGAAGTAGGAGGACGTATGGAAGTTACAGTTGTTTTATTTGTAGCGCTATTTACCCTTGCAATAATCGCAATGGTTTGGGATCGTAAATAAATAATAGGGGCTGTAGCTCAGTCTGGATAGAGCAATGGATTTCTACTCCATCGGTCGACGGGTTCAAATCCCTCCAGCCCCTCATTAAAGATATTGAGCTTTAAGGAAACATAATGAACATATATCTAGACATATTAAACATCGTACTTGAAGATACCTTGTATAGATCAATCATTGGCGAACATGAGTGTGCTGATGTCATAACAGCATTGAATTACATTAATAAGTTTGCTTTTGATGATGTTGCTGCTGAACACAAAGATGATGTGATTAATGCAATTGTTGATGAAGTACTTTGTATGATGAATCATGACTTTATAACCAAACTACGAGATAATTCACCAGCAACCCACGAAATCAATTGTAGTACCAGTATGATAATTATTGGTGATACTCTGAGTCGTGAATCCGGTGATTTTATCATTGTTGACGTTGTTACTTTATCCGCATTACAATCATTATCAATAAGTGCGAATGATGGCATTAAATTTTCTAGTGTACAAGAAGATGATATAACTTCATTGGTAGGTTATTTAGATAAAGTACCAGTTTATATTGATATGTATATAGGTGCAAACATTGGTATAGTTGGTAACAGTAAAACACTTGAAACACAAGTTTTTGTTTTTAACGATATTGATTTTACTGCGGCATTGAAATAAATTATCAGACCATAGGAAACATAATGAAATTAGTTATTGGAATTTTATTAATGCTGATAGCAGTGACTACTGTAAACGCTGGATCATTTTATCATGATCCAGTAACGTGTCTTGCATTAAATATTTATCATGAAGCGCGTGGTGAAAGTACTATAGGTCAATTAGCTGTTGGAATGGTTACATTGAATCGCGTAAAAAGCAAGCGATATCCAAATACAATTTGTAAAGTAGTTTGGCAGCGCGGTCAATTTAGTTGGACGCATGATGGCAAGAGTGACCGGCCATACAATAAATCTGCCTGGAAACAGTCACGGTTAATTGCTGTATTCTTATATAAAGACTATTTGGGATTTATAAAAAAGCATCCAGACATTGACTTTACAAAAGGAGCATTGTATTATTATGCACCAGACTTAGCCAATCCAAAATGGGCTAAAAAACTTAACGTAACCGCTGTCATTGGCAGCCATGTATTTGGGAGTATTCCAAGATGAAAGTAGTATTAGATGTTTTATCAAAGTTAAATGGTATTATTAATCAATTTGAACGAAACTATTACGGATTTCCTGACCGGGTGGTTGAAGTCACACATCAAGAAATGATTGACATTTGCCATGAAGGATTTGTTCAGTGTGGAAATCAATCACCTGCTCAGTGGGATTTTGATATCCTTGATAAGAAATCTGGCGTGTTAGTTGAACGCGATGATCTTGCAGACACATTTGATAATGCATTGCGCTATGGATATGACAGATACCAAATCCGTTTCCGTAATTTTAAGTTACTTGTTGTAAAGTAAACCAGTAAACCAGTAAACCCCTTTAGCTCATGTGGTAAGAGCATCCGGCTCATAACTGGAAGGTCGTTGGGTTCGAGTCCCTCAAGGGGTACCATATTAGGAAATTAAATGCTTAAATTTTATGAAAATCTATTGAAAAAAATTATTCATAATTTTGAAAATCATTTTAGAAAAGTACATCTGAAACGTCTGGGCACTGATATTAAATGTCCGAATTGTAATGAATGGTTTTCCGTATCTGGGATAAAATATAAGCATCATAATGCCAAATCACCTGACCACGATTATTGGATATGTACTTGTGGCCAGTGTGGATTTAAATCAAATTGGTCTGGCAATATCATTCCTGGCTTGATTAGAGTTGATGATAATGGAAATCCAGTTTAGTATCGATTAATGGGATTAACATGCGGATAATTTCAAAATTTCATGATTACTATGACAGTGCTATGGCATACGGGCATGATGAAAATGGTTATGTCTACTTGCGGCATCAAACTACATTACCAAAAGATGAAGCTGAACTAGTTATCCCAGAAGAGTTTCATAAATCTACAAAGTATCGTGCTTGGAATTCTGGTCAATTATATGTCAGGAAAATGGGAATTGGTTTTTGTGGTAAATTGTATCCAATGTTTGTCCTACGTGATCCCAGAACTCATGGTGTCTATCATTATTTTCATACACCAGAAGAACTGCGTGTATTCGTCGAAACATATTTAGATAAATCATATTACAATGAACTAACAAAACCAAAGACATATTCTAAATGCTATAGGCGGTATGGAACATCCCGTGAAAAAAGTAAATTAGATAAACTTCAAAGTTTCTATGATAAGTGGAATGAATTTGAATTGATGGACCCATTCATTAAATTTAAAGTACCTTTATTCACTTATGCGATAACACGGGAAGATTATAGTGGTGATTATGTAGTTGTATTGAATGATGTATTATCTTACTACAAATTTTTTAAAGTTTTTGATGCATATACGGCTTATCAAGAAATAGATATGTTTTTGTCTGGTGTTATAGGCAATACAGAAGATAATATGGTTCAGATTGATGATAAAACCATGCGTGATCAAAAGGGGTTTGATGACTATAGCTTCAAAAAACTTCCAACAAAAACCAGGAAATGAATATGATTGAATCTAATAACGATTACACAGTTATTTGCAACAGTGAACAAGACTTCATTGATGTAGTTGAATTTATAAGTGGTGAAGAAGTACGAATAAAATTAGATGTTGTGGATACCTACTTGCTTAATAATATTATTGATCAGTTAAAGGCCATTGTATTTAATGCATTCACTGCTAGAGTAATTGTAACTCTATCTGGACAATATACGTGTATTTTTCTAACGATAAAAAATCATTTTACTGGTAATACATCAATTAAGGTGAAGTTATGATACGATTTGAAGAAAATGCCGATGGCAAATGTAGACTGTATTTCGATACCACCACAGACTATCAGCAAATTCGTGATGTTTTAAATGAGAATTCATTTAAAACCGAATGCCTTATAAATGGGATAGTTGATATATATATTGATAATGCTCGTGCTCATTTCCTTGCACATGACTTCGATTCTTTTGACGCAACTGATAAAAAATATGTGGATTTTGATAATGAGTACAAAGACATATTTATAATGATTAAAAATAGACTTGGTAATACATCAATTAAGGTGAATCTATGATAGATTTTGTTGGATCGAATGGTAATCGAATTTACTTCGAAACCGAAGAAGATTATTTACAAATACGTGGACTCCTAAATGATCCTGTGGTTAAAGGTGAAGCTAACCGGATTGATCAAGTCCAGCAATGGCGTGTTATAAGAGACCATTTTAACTTTCATGATTTTCATGATTTTCTTTATGGTGATGATGGTGAATATGTTGAATTTGGTAGTGAATTTAGACATATTTACAAATTACTTGAAAAATATATCACTAACGAATTATCGTCTATTAGGGTAGCACTATGATTATTTTTGAAGAAACCGAAGACCAAGATATAATGTATTTTGAAACTGAAGACGATTTTAATATGGTAAAAGAAATTGTTAATTCACCAGACATTAAACTTAAAGCCAATGGCCAAGGTATTGATAGTCGTCTTAGTTATGTCATTAGCCATTTTAACAGTTTTGAATATACGCATCCACATAACGGCGAGTTATGTCAACGAAGGTTCGGTGATGTTTACCGTCCTATGTATCATCTGATAAAAGAATTTATTGATGGAACAGTATCTATCCTGGTTAAATTATGATTGTATTTTACGCAATGAGTAACAATAATAGACTTCTCTTCGAAACTAAAGAAGACTATCAACGAATAATCGACATCCTAAATGATCCTGCATTTTTACACGAAGGTCAGACAAATGGATGTAAAGATGAATGCCTGACTATAATAGGACATTTTAATCGCTTTACTTTTGAAGTTTTTGAAAATATAAATTCTACTTTTGTTGATTTTGATAGCTCAGTTAGTAAAGTTTTTTGTATGATCAAAGATCATGTTAATAATGCATCAATTAAGGTGAAATTATGAGTGAAGTAATTTATTTGGCCGGACCGTTTTCACACGATGATAAGAACGTGATGGAATTCCGGGCAGATGCACTGGCATTGATAGCCGGTGCTATGATGAATGCTGGTGCTATTGTGTATTCACCGGTTAACTATGGTGAACGAATTGTACAACTTCATGATCTTCCTACGTCATGGGAATATTGGAAGAAAATGGCTGTTACGTTTATGTCAGTTTGTACTATATTGTATGTTGTGAAATTGCCTGGTTGGGAAGAATCTACAGGCGTTCAGGATGAAATAAAACTTGCTAATGAAATTGGAATTTCTGTTCGGTATATCATATGTGAAGCAACAACAATTGAAGAAGTGCGGAATCTTATTAAAACTGACTGAATTTCGGACTTCTTTATAATGCGATTAATTGATAACAAATATACAACAGTTATCGAAAGTATGTGCGATTTAGTATCACTTCTTGATTTCCTTTTTTGTGAGCGCCGAAAACTATTAAATGATTCAGTTGATTACTACGACAAGTATGATTATTTAACTGAATCAATTCACAAAATTCAACTCTATAGGACATATGCATTTGATACTTTAATTATCACATTTGATAAGAATTTTTCATTTATTTATGATATAATACGTACCAATTATTCAGCATCAATCCATGTAAATTTGTGAGGCCATACAATGGACAAAAAATACTATTCTGAAGCATTTAAGAAAGGTAGACATTTAACTGAAACCGCAGAATTAATAATTCATAGTTTAGAAAATGATATACAAGTTGCAATTGATAGATGTCCGCCATTGATTAACTTTCATGTGTATAAACCACAAGACGAACAAAAAGTTTGGATTTATCTTGAAAATGGTCAACGCTTTTCCGGGACATTTGATTTAAAAACTGGGTGGGTGCACGTTCCTGCTATCGGTGTTCCTGTAATACCACATTGGTGGGTTGAATACGAATCTAAGTGAGGATGATATGTTACAATTTAGGGCAGAAGATATAGAACAAATCGGTCGTGGTACAAGATTTAAAGTTGGGAACTTTGATGAATATTTAATCATTCAAGATAACGCGGTCTATTCACCTAATAATATGCGATTGTTAAATGTGAATACATATCATCTTGCTGGTAGTTTCGTTGAAGTTGATAATCCAGATTGGATCACTGAAACTGAATTTGAACGATTAATTAACTTTCTGAATATTGCTGTTTCAGATTGTTCATTTGCAAATGGAAGTGATCCAATAAAATATTAAAAATCCTTGGGAGGATTAATGGCAGATATAGAAAAAGTACATCTGGCACATATGCGTGCAGCATTTGCTTATGCGGAACTATCATCATGTACACGTAAAAAAGTAGGTGCCATAATAGTTAAGGGTACATCAATAATTGATTTCGGTTATAACGGCACACCTAGTGGTTGGGATAACTGTTGTGAAGAAAAAGTTTATGAATCTGGCGTTGCAAATGAACCAGATGAAAAATATCCGTTTGTTGATGAATCAGGTAGACGGTACTATTTAGTTTCTAAACCAGAAGTTTTGCATGCTGAACAAAATGCTTTTTACAAAATAGGTAGATCATCACGCAGCGCAGATGGTGCAACATTATATGTTACTATGCAACCATGTATGCAATGCACCATGGACATCATCGGTCACAACATAAAAGAAGTATTTTTTGCTGAAGAATACAGAATCACTGATGGTATTGAATATTTGCGTAAGCATGGAATACCAGTAACACATTTGAGGATGGATGATGAAGATTAAACTTACTTCTGGCCAACATATTGATTTGGATGAAGTCGAATATATTGGTAACTTAGCTGGTGATGCTGACTGGCAAGCATATAGTGTTCATTTTAAAAGTGGTCGCATGATATCGATATTTACCGATTTAGACAGTAATAATATGCTTCGTCATCCGTATAATGATTTTGTTGAACAGTGGATGTTAGATGAAACTATGATGGATTGTAAGATTGAATTAGACGAATTTGATTTCAATCAGGATATTGTAGATAAACTTGGATGGTGATGCTGATGAAGAGTGATAGTCTTGGTGACAGAATGAAAGGTTATGAAAACATAACCAGAAACAAATTGATTCCACGGATGCCAGTCATGATGCGAATAGATGGCCGGGCATTTCACACATTCACAAAGTGTAATTTGATTAAATCAGATTCAATGCCATTTTCATCAAAAATGCATTATATGATGTCTAAAGCTACATTAGCATTATGTGATGAATTACAAAATGTTGTGTTTGCATATATGCAAAGCGACGAAATATCATTATTCTTCCGGGACTGGGACAAACTAACAACACAACAATGGTTTGACGGCAACATACAAAAAATGGTATCTATTGGTGCTGCCACTGCTACATCAGCATTTAACAGGGAGTTGATATCCTATCTTGGACTGGATGATTATCTTGACTTAACTATACGCCAGCTACCAAAATTTGATGCCCGCGTTTGGAATTTGCCAAAAGAAGAAATTGTAAACTACTTTATTTGGCGACAACAAGATTGGACACGTAATAGTGTTCAAATGCTGGGGCACCATTATTTTTCTCATTCAGAATTACATGGGAAAAATGTTAGTAACATTCAGGATATGTTAATGTTGCAGAAGCAAATTAACTGGAATGATTTGCCAATTTACCGCAAACGTGGAACGGCATTTTATAGAGATTCTAACGGCACATGGGTTCAGGATGAAAATATGCCTATTTTAACTAAAGACCGGGATTATGTTGGTCAGTGGATAGAGGTAAATGACGATGATGAATAAAATTTTAACCGTTGTTGGTGGACTTGTAGTTGTTATGATTGCATTGATATTTTATGTACTAACAGTCGGTGTTCAAGTTACGGAATCAGTTTCTATTCCGGGTGGTATTTTATTCGCATGTATGGTTGGATTTGGTTATAGCATGGGATATAGATACTTAGCTAATAAATTTCCATATCATTTTTAAGGTGTGTGATGACTAACGTTAATCAAATTTTAATAAAGTGTGAAAACACTGGCCGGGAAGCAATACTTGATAAAAATCAGATTGCTTCCTGTGGGCGACCAATTTTTACTGGTAGTGAAATTGTGGTGGGTAATGGTAATGTCGTTGGTAAGTATGTATGGGAACCTTTAGGAATTGATTTCGATTATGGTGATGAAGGTACTGATACAACACCAATACATGATTTTGTATCGATAGCAGCCAGTAGAACGTGGAGTAAAGACCAACGCGGTATTAATGTATCAATCTTTACTGATGAAGGTTGTTGGGAATTACGTGATGCTGTGCTTACAATCATGAAGTATAAAAATCATGCGATACTTGTTCGTATTACACTTAAATATGATACATGTACGTTTATAAATGGTGCATCACCAGATGTTGCGGAAGTTAAATTATGAAAATGTTTGCAATACTTGTATCAGATAACCATGATGAATTACAGTGGATAAAAGTGGGGGCTTACTTTGATATACGAACACGTCAATATCAGCCAGTGGGTGGCCGCGCAGTTAGATGGCAAGCGCATGCCATCGTTGATTTAGATAATGGTGATATTCTTAAAAGTCGATGGGACATAAGCTATCTAACTGATCCGTCTTTTTTGAACGTTTTGCGGCGGCTTCGAGAAACAGACGTTCATGACTCACAAGTAGCCCGGCGATTTAAATGTTTTGCAAGTTATCAACTTCATAATATTCCATTGAAGCGTGCACAATATGTTGATTACAGTGCACCTGATGTGATACAAGTGAAATTATAAATATAGTTGTATAAGTGACTGTTGAAATGCAACTTGTATACCATACAGAAAAGTTGTATAATGAATTGGAAATTTGTTAGATATATAATTATTAATCGGGGAATAAGACAATGTGGCACATGGGCAGCGGACGTATTGTCTACGACCCATATCGCGGCCAAATGAAAAATAAAACAACTTGGTGGTGTGTCGTAGATGTTGACAAAGAAATTACAAGATATTACAGATGGTGGGTATGGCGTAAGTACGGTATAGAACTGTACCAGCCTTCATGGGATGCTCATATTTCTGTTATTCGTGGCGAAAAACCATCAACAGATAAAATGAATCTATGGAAAAAGTACCACAAGCAAATTGTTGATTTTAAATATGAACACAATGTTCGATGGGCCGGAGATAAAGAAGGTGTATATAAACATTACTGGTTTGTTGTAATTGATTGTCCTTTTTTGATTGATATTCGTAAAGAATTTGATCTGCCACATGACTGGCGTTTGCATTTAACAATAGGTAGAACATATGAACATCAAACCACTTAAGTGGACTGACCCACAACCGGCCAATAGTGAAATCAGTTATAGCCATGTTATTTCTGAAACACCTTTTGGCCGGATTGTGATTACATGGAAAGGTTGGAAGGAATACGCATCGTATGATATAGAAGAAGTTCCATGGAATTCGTATTCCACTAATGACATATGGTATAATTGTGGGGCAGACTTAGAACATGCAAAACAATTAGCAGAAGAAGAATATAAAAACCGATTATCACAGTGTTTCGAAGGGGGAAATTATGGAAACAATTCGGGTAAGTAAAATAAAATTACTTAACACACTTGAAGAAAACAGATCAAAGCATCTTCACACATATGAGGAAGCGATGATTTCATATCATCAAGCCGTCATTAATGGTTTGAAAAAATTGTTGTCAGATGCTAAAAAATCAAATGATCCTGCATCATTGGTAACTGGCCTTAATCTTTGTCGGCCCACTAATCATATAGAATCTTATGATAAAATAATTGGTATGTTGCGATGGGCACATGATGATGAAATTGAATTATCTCACTATGAGTTTTCACAATATGTCGAAGACCGATGGGATTGGTCGGTTAATTTTCAAACTGTCAATTCAAGATACATGGAATAATATTATGAATTATTCTTACACATTGCCGGATGGCAGCACACATATACTTAATACCGCGATGCTTAAGCGTAATAAAGTAAGTGATGATGTGATTGATGACATGAAAGCTGAATATCTTGTTCAGTACTACATTTTTGAAAAAATGAAAACTTGTAATAATGAAGTTCAAATGAAAAAACTTGCAGATGAACTTGAACAAAATGAATATCGATTGCAAGACCTATGGAATTTAGGTCATAATCGTGATTACCATGTACATTGGTGGAAGGTACCTGGATGTACTTGTCCGAAGCAAAAAAATATCGCAGCACGCGGTAAAGGCTATCGTGTTGAAGATAAGGATTGTCCGTTTCACGGTGAATCAGTAAGCGTTTCGATACAATTGTGAGATAATTATGGCTAAATACGTAGAAACTAGAATGTGTTTTTGTAATGATTTGGGATGTAGATTTAGACCTATTGGCAATCATGACCTTGGCACATGGCTTTGTCCAAGTAAGGGCAATGGCAATAAGGGCACTATGCTCTATAAAGTTGACACAAGATCAACAAAAAATAAAACTGATGGGGGTGCAAATAGTGAGGGTACAAGTACTTAGTGATTTACATTTAGAGTTTCAAAGAAAAACCGAATTCAAATTAGAATTCATTCAACGGGATGTATTAATCTTAGCGGGTGATGTGCATCTTGGTTCACAGGCACGTGAATTTGTTTTATCACAACTTGAATTTTCTGATGTGCTTATGGTATTAGGTAATCATGAATTTTATGGCTACAAAATGCCAATTATCCGGGAAGTTTGGGATGGACCTACTACTGAAGGTATTAATAAAGAAGCTGATGCGAATGGATGGAATGGAAGACTTTATGTATTAGATAATAAATCAGTTGTAATGGGTGATGTTACATTTATTGGATCAACATTATGGACTGATTTCAATGGCGGTGATGCAAAAGTCATGAATGAAGCTGGTTGGTGCATGAATGATTATCACAAAATATATGGTGATTGTGGAACTATTACACCAACATATACACGTGAATTACATCAGAAAGCGATTACATTTATTAAAAATGAATTACTATATGATGGTAAGAAAGTTGTAATCACACATCATTTACCATCTGTGAAAAGCGTGTCAGAAAAGTATTCTGGTGATATATTAAACTATGCATATTATTCAGACCTTGATGAACTAATCAAAACACACAAACCCAATGTCTGGATTCATGGTCACACGCATGATTCAAGTGATTATATGCTTGGTGATACGCGTGTAATTTGCAACCCACGGGGATATTTTCCAAATGATCTTAATCCAGACTTCAATCCAAATTTTACGTTTGATATATAAGTTAGAAATCGATAATGACAAACAAGAAACTAATTTTTTCTGTAACTGCAAAAGATTGTGATTGGTCTTATACCAAAGGCACTGGCAGCGGCGGCCAAAAGAAAAACAAAACTTCCAGTGCAGTACATTGTACACACAGGGCTTCTGGTGCTCATGGGTATGCCGAAGATACCAGAAGTCAACGCAGTAATAAGGAATTAGCATTTAAGCGAATGGCTGAATCAAAAGAATTTAAAACATGGCATAAGCTGGAAACAGCGCGACGAAACGGTGACTTAGAACGTATCGAAGCAAAAGTTCGTCAAGAGATGAATAAAGTCAAGGTCGAAGTCAAAGAAGATGGTAAATGGGTCGAAGTTGACAAAAATGCTAAACTGGATGATTCAGAATGAAAGTAATTGTTGCTGGTTGCAGACATATAACTGATTATGATATAGTATTGGAAGCTATAGCTGAATCTGAGTTTAATATTACTGAAGTTGTTTCTGGAAAAGCGCTGGGTGTTGATAAGTTTGGTGAATTATATGCCGATGAAAATCAACTACCGGTGAAACCATTCCCAGCCGACTGGAAAAACTTAGATGTGCCAAATGCAGTTATCAAAACAAATCGCTATGGTAAATACAATGCCACTGCTGGCCACAATCGAAATGAACAAATGGCCGAATATGCCGATGCATTGATTGCTGTTTGGGATGGTAAAAGTACTGGTACTCGTGATATGATTGGTAGGGCTATGGATCATAACCTGAAACTATATGTACATTACATATGAGGTGAACGTATGAATAAATTAAATGGTAATATTAGCATAAGTAGGGTTTCTGGGGCTGAAGATTTCATATCGATTAGACTAGAAGAAGAACTGTCTGGTATTACGTTTACTGAAATTCGCTTATCCTTTGAAGCTTTTGCGAAGACAATTACTGGTCAATCAGGGATTAAGGGTGAATTAACTTTTAATAATATTCTAAATGTTGGAAAGACACTCGAAACAAAAGAAGAAATATGTGAAATTTTTTATCCTAAAGGTTGTGAATACGGTGATAAACGCATTGAAACCACAAAAGAAGCATTGAAAGTATATGAAATTGATGGATGGGCGGCATCATTGACAGATGCATTGAACCATCATAGAAGAGTTAATTATACAGATGTCGCCGAAGGCACTGTGTATCGTGTTAAGGTATCATTTAAGAGGTATGTATGATTAGAGATTACAAAACATTACCATTAGATAAAAATAAGCGACATTTGATTGTTGGGGATATTCATGGCAAGTTTGATATGCTTGAACGATTATTGGAAACTGGTAAGTATGACCCGGCCAATGACATTGTTTATTCTGTTGGTGATATGATTGATCGATTTCCATATAGTGTCGAAGTCGTTAAATTTTTTACTGAACAACCAAACACACGCGCCATACTTGGCAATCATGAATACATGATGATTGATAGTGAATGGTATGAAACATGGATGAATAATGGTGGTATTGAAACTGGTGAATCGTTGCGTAAGCATGGATTAACCAATAAATGGATGACCGGCAAGTTTACGGACATACCACTTGTGTTAGATGTTGGTGAAGATGGCGACCCGGATAGCTTCAGGCTGATTCATGCCGAAATGCCTTATGATTGGAATGAAGAACGACTTAGATCAGAACTTAAAACCATGTCCCGTGAAAAATTGTCCAACAAACTTCAGTGGTCAAGAAAAACTATTCACCTTTATAATAGTGTGGATTTAAATACACTGCATTCAATTGCTAAGGATATAACTGAACGGAATGTGCGCAATGTTTTTTCTGGACATACATGGACAGCAAAATATGAAGTCACTAAGATAGGAAATCAGACTTTTCTTGATACCGGGTATTTAAAATTAAGTATGATAGATGCCCTGACTGGTGAAAGTTGGACTATCAATCGCTAATTAAGTCTTTTCATCTACAATTTTTGATAAAAGAAGATAATAAGTACTAAGAACAATAATAAAGTAAATACGTTTATATTCATTTGAAAACGCTTGGGAGGTGTTTATGAAAGGATATGGCTTACCTACTTACATTGATGTATCAAGTGCAACTGAAGACATCATTGATCTTTTCGGCCTGAAAAATGGCGAATCCGAACTTAAACGAAATTGCGGTCCGAAACGTGCCATTAGAAAATCACTGAAGCATTCGGAGCGGTTTAAAGCTAAACGCCAAATTTTCGAATCAATTTGTAAAACAGGTTATTGATTTAGTATAGCAAATGTTGTAGAATTTGCCTTCAACTAAAAATTGGAGGCAAATAAAATGGCATGTAGTAACACCGGATCAAAATCAATTTTCCCTTGTGAAACACTTACACCATCTGGGGCAGCATTTTATAATTCATATTATAATGAAGGACGGATAATACAACAATACATCAACATCCTCCATACAGACATACCAAATTTTATTAATGTTATTGTTGAACAATATGGGATTCATCACGTCATAGTTTCACATCATAGTGAAAATTATGGTGACTATAGTTATATTGTACATGATGATTTTGCAATCTTGCTTAGTAAGCGATCTTTAAGCTATAGTATAACGATTGTGGCAGAACCAGATTGTATGCAGAATCTTGTTGAAATTGCATATGACTACAGAATGGAATCAAACAATTCCATACGCTTCTACACATATTACATAGATGCAGAAGGCAAACTACAAAACAGCGACAAAACAATTTATTCAAGTGATTATGCAACTACTATACAAGATGACATTCATCAAGGTATTGATGTTAATAACATGGTTGAAAAGTATCTTGATGTTAATGATTGTTTATTACTGTTGGCTGGTAAACCTGGTACTGGTAAATCAACGATTGTGAAACAAGTAATAAAGGCATTATCACTGAACAAGGATCGTAACATTAACATAGCATATGTTAAAGATGAACGAGCATTGAAAGACCCTGAATTATGGGTTCGTTTGATGGGTGACTTTGATGCTATCATCTTCGATGATTTGGACAATAATTTAAAAGAACGGACTGGCTTTCAAACTGCCAGTGGATTAAAACATGAAATATCTGAAAACTCTTTCGTTAATCAGTTACTAAGCTTTTCAGAAGGTGTTGTGGAAACAGATACAAAAATCATCATCACAACAAATCAGAAACTTGAAAATATTGATGAAGCTATTGTTCGTCCAGGACGTTGTTTTGATGTTCTTGATGTCCCATTTATGAATAAAGCATATACTCGTGATCTATGGGTTAACAAATACAATCTTCCAGAAACTAAGTTTGATGACTTATTTCCAGAAGATGAAATCATGCAGGCGAAATTCCTGAATGAAATGAAGAAAATCACTACTGGGTCAAAATCATATTTGCGCGATAAATCTATTTCGAAACAAAATGAAATAACTTCATCACGTGTTAAACTTGGTTTCATTAATCACAAATGATTTGGTGGGTTCCAGCGCTTTTAGCGGCAATTGTTTGGGGGATTCATTATCCCTTGATCGGCAGGGCACTAGAACATATTTCACCATATAGTGTTGCATTATTAACAGTTTTGCCAATTGCGTTATTATATCCATTTTTTTATAATCAGGTCAGTACAGATGTAACAACTTTTCGTGGATTGGAATTAACTACACAAATTAGTATTTCTTTACTTACTGTTACCAGTATAAGTGGAACATTATTATTATATCTGTCTATCGGTGATAGTAATGCTACATTAGCAAGTTTGATAGAAATGTCATATCCTGTTTTTGTAGCATTATTTTCGTATTTTTTATTCAAAGGCCACATTAATAGTTATGTAATAATTGGTGGTTTATTAATACTTACCGGTGTTGCAATTGTAATACTTGGTAATAAATAGGTGTTATTATGAGTTTAACAGATAGAATACCCACTATGAACAATATCGAATTGAGTAGGGTAATTTCCACCGTTGAATCTGACATTAGCCGTCTTGAAGATCAGATTAAAAACAAACAAGAACTTATTATACGTGCATCGTATAGTATGGGTGCAAATCATTCAGTAAATAAAATTAATCAGGTGTTTGATACGTTACGTGCTAATGTAGAAAACCCTAAACTGACCGATGAAGCGTTTCGTACTCTTACTGGTCAGATGTTAGATACATTAGCTAATTTAGATAATACATGAAAAATTTATTACAAAGGTGTTGCAATTTAGAAAATACATCTGTATAATTCTTTTCATAGTTTGGCAACAAACAAAAGTTTTAAAAGTTTTGGCGGTATAGCGTCATTAGATAATCCATGGCAACATGACGAAAGCGGTGTCTTCCTTACAAGCCCGCGCTGGTGAAAACCAGTCATCTATGCAAAAACCGGAGTTCTAGGTTTTCCGAAAGGGGAACTAAACTGGAAGATGGGAATTAAAACGCATACACGTGGGCAACGCTGGCCTGTATGTAATAACGTAGAGCCGATCACTTAATTCATGTGCAACTACACACCATCGACGGATATGAAACTCTAAGGTGAGATTATGTGTTAGAGACCGCAATCGACAGCGCATAGTTAGATTGATAGAAAGTGGGTGAATAACCTATGATCTTGAAAATTCGCCGAACAAGTCACGGCAGTGATTTCGGTATCGTGGCGGAGTGTATTTTGTTCCCCAAAAAGGAATGAAGCATTGGACACGCTCGTCACTGTAAGGTTGCAATCGTTTAGCTCAGTTGGTAGAGCAACACCCTAATAAGGTGTAGGTCGCTGGTTCAAGCCCAGTAACGATTATTTTCTTATGATGAAGATAATTAAATGCAAAAGTCGTGTCCATCAGTAAACGAATAAGTAGCTTTATTCTTAGACACTTCGGTGTATCTAAGACATCTTGAACCTCGCAAGGGTGACGGATGGTGTCGGAAGCAGCACGTTGAAACTTAGCGGTTTCTTTGCAGCGGTAAAACGTTGACGGTATGAAGAAGGCAAAGTAGTTTACTGGTATAGTGGAACCGCCACCACTGTAAACAAAAAGGCAGCTATGGAACATACATGGATGCGGGAAACCGATTCATGTGGATAAGTCGGCAAGGCTTAGTCGCAAGCTAACCGTAATCCGACTAAAGGGTTCCACGTAAAGTCGTAATCTCAGGCTAAACATCATCACAAATTTTCTTAAAATATTCCTTTACTTAATCTTAAAAGTTTGTTAAATTTCCCAAATGCAGAATGGTCTGCACATTTCATTCCATGAGGATAATTAAATGGGAACTTTATTAAAACAACTTGAACATGATCTTTTAGACGCCAGAAAAACAGCAAAAAATGGTAATGCTAATGACAAAGCAAAATCAAAATTAATCAACACAGTGTTTTCAGAAGCCGCAATGATAGGTAAGAATGACGGCAACCGAGAAACAGATGATAACGAAGTTATTGAATTAATAGAAAAATTCGTTAAGAATAACAAATCATTCATTGGCGACATGTATGCGCAATCGAAAGACGGAAACCTTTCTTCAGCTCTTGAAGCAAAGGAAAAAGCACTTCGTAATGAAATTTTAATATTATCGGCGTATCTTCCAAAACAGTTAAGTGAAGAAGAACTTCAGCACATCATAGAAGCGTATATTAGTGACGATCCAGACCTAAACATTGGTGGTGTAATGCAATTGCTTAAAGCTAATTACAAGGGCCAATATGATGGGAAGCTTGCATCAACAATGATTCGTGATGCATTACTATGATGGCTGCTATTATAGAGGATGTAGACTCATGATTTGGCTTTATGTTGCATTTGCCACATTAACTAGTTTAATATTCGATACATGGTATCCGATTATTGCACTTCTAATTGCGGTAATTATAATGAAAATATTTCAATTTTTTGACATCGAATGAATATTGGAACTACTATGATTTTAGGTATGTTGATGTGTGTAATAATGCTTATTGTTATCCGCGTTATGCTTGCATTAAAGAAATGAAAATGGCATTACGGGATTTTTGTTAAAAAATACCCAAGAAATTGCTAAAGATTCCTAGTATGTGGCCGTTATAATAAGTGTAAGGCAATTAATTAGGGGAAATGATATGTATAACAGCATCGAAAACCAATTCGCTATTCCAGTAGAAAATATGGACGAATTGAAAGTGAACTTTGCTAAGCTGAATAAGCGTGGTAAGCGTTTTGATTGGCCTGAAGTTTCTTTTGAAGTTGTTGATCATTATGTTGAATCGGTACATGACGAAATCAACGATATCTACCATTATTTCCATTATGATGTTGTTGAAGTTCATGGTGAAACCGTTAAACTTTCTGGATGGACATTTCTTGGTTCGCTTGATCATGTATCAGTTCCCGGAACTTCATTAGTAAAATCAGTTCCCGGTGTTGAATTCCCTAAACAATATATTGGTAGTGATAATGTGTGTGATCATTGTGGCCAGCGTCGTGATCGTCATAACACATTTGTTTTACAGAATACTGAATCAAAAGAATATATGCGTGTAGGTTCAGCATGTGTTAAAGATTTCATTGGTCACGATCCAAAAAGTATTACCCGATACTTGGAATGGATGCATAACTTAACTAGCGAAATGCGTGATACATCTGGTTATGTAGCCCCAGAGTATAGCCTTGAAACTACATTGGCTGCTACCAACAATATCATTGATAGTGAAGGATGGTTGTCCAGAACT
>Ga0315540_10000477_pt1 | contig 22747 bp, 20 predicted proteins | sample SalMarSW160110MG_FD_203677 | JGI IMG/M metagenome (GOLD analysis project Ga0315540, IMG submission 203677) | Salt marsh sediment microbial communities from the Plum Island Ecosystem LTER, Massachusetts, United States - Salt Marsh Sediment SW1601-10 ...
CTGCATCCGCTGCTGCAGGCCCCTCTCAGCTCGCTCGCGCAACTGCTCAGAACTCGTCAGGAAACTCCAACCGCGGCCGCGGGCGCTCCTGCCGCTCCTCGTCGTCGGACCGATCGCTCTCGGCCGCAACCCCGCCGCGACGATCGCCCCCGTCCCCCTCGTCGACCACCCGCTCCTCGCGGGCTCGCTCACCGCCGGCCCGCTCCGCACCGGCCCGCTCACCGCCGGCCCGCTCCGCACCGGCCCGCGCTCCGGCAGCCCCCTCGCCTGCAGGCCGCTCGCCTGCAGGCCGCCCACCCGCAGGCCGCCCACCCGCGGGCGGCTCGCTGCGTGTCTCTTCGCCACGGGGGGCAGACCCGCCGCGGGCAGCGGCAGGCGCAGGCGCCGGCCGGCGCCGCTCGGGCGCCTCCTCATCCGGTCCGACGAGCTCGGCCGGACCCAGGTCCGGGATCGGCGCAGAGGCGTCCGCGGCGGCGTCCTCGCGGACGGCCCAGCGGCGCGGCCGTTCCGACTCGGCGCGGCGCGCACGCCGGCCCGTCCCGGAATCCGCCGCCTGCGCGCCGTCGCGATCGGTGCCACGTGCCGCGCGCGCGGCACGCCCCAGCCCACTCCGCTCGCTGCCACGCTCGGCGTCGCCGATGCGCCACGCGACCCCCTCGTCGGCGCCGCCGCCATCGTCCGCTCCAGGTGCTGCTCCCGGCGCCGCGCCCGGCCCTCGCTGCGGGGGCCGTGGCACCTGCGCGCGGTGCTCCTGGCGCTGCGGGCGCGCGGCGGGCCAGGTTGGCTCGGGCTCCTGCTCGTCGAACGACCCGACCTCATCGACCAGCGCGCGCTCGCCGCCAGGCTCGCGGGCCGGCGCGCCGGCCCGGGCGGGCCGTCCGACGTCGGCCAGCGGGCGTTCTTCCGCGGGCGCGGCCGCGCGCTCCTGCGCACCGCCGCTGCGTGGGGCGGCGTCGCGCGGCCGAATGAACTCGGGACGCGGCTCGAACCGGCCCTCGTCGCCGAAGGGTCCGCCCGGCCGGCGCTCCGTGGTGGCTGGCGCCGCAGGTTGGCTCCGGCGGCGCGGGGCGGCCGCCTGCCGCCGGCGCTGCGTCCGCTCGGAGAAGCCACGCGCCACGTCGACGCGCTGGTCGAGCGGCAGCACGCGGTAGCGTGCGTTCCAAGGTTCCCACAGCAACTTCGCCCGCACCCGGAAGGTCTTGGGTGGCATGTCCGGCACGTACACGAAGAGGTCGAGCACGCCCTCGTCGCCTCCTGCCTCGCGTAGATCGGCGGTGACGTCGACGGCGCCGTGTGGCGGAAGCACCGCCGCCACTTCGGCGGCGGTGGCGGCGGAGGCGTCGTTGGTGCGCACGGCCAGCTCGAGCAGCTGCACCGGCGAGGCGCTCAGGTTGCTGACGGTCATGGCCAGCTCGTAGGCGGCGCTCGCCGGCGCGCGCAGCGACGACACCACCTTGGGCGCCGCCCAGGCGGCCACGCGCAGCTCTCCGTGGGAGATGAGAAGCTCCGGCCGGCGTGCGCCGGCGCGGCGGCGGGGCCGGATCATCAGGGCCAGCAGCACCACCAGCACCAGCCCCGCCAGCACCCAGGTGAACGGCGCCCAGGTCCGCGGGTCGGGCGACAGCTTCGCCCACCAGCCGGGCAGCTGCCCTGCCGTCGCCTGGACCTGATCGCTCATCATGTTGAACAGCCGTCTCATGCGCCGCCTCCCGGCCCGCCCCCGGGCCGTGCCGGATTCGTGACCGGAACCCTCGCCCCCAGCTTAGCCGGTCACCCCCCGAGGAGATGGGCGAGTGGCTCTACAGTAGGGCCATGGCCCACGGCGCGCATCGCGGTGGCCCGCGCCCGGACGGCGATGCCGTCACCCAGGTGGTCACCGCCGACGGTAGCCACACGCTGCGCTCGTCGCGCTACGGCGAGACCTTCCACTCGCGCTACGGCGCGGTCGCGGAGGCACGCCACGTCTTCCTGGAGGGGAGCGGGGTGGGCGCCCGGCTGGCCGCGGGTGCCCCGACGACGGTGTTGGAGGTGGGCTTCGGTGCGGGCCTGAATGCACTGCTGACGCTCGACGCGGCGGCGCTGCACGGCACCCCGCTGCGGTTCGCGTCCTTGGAGCAGGCGCTGCTGCCGGCCGGCACCCTGGCGGCGCTGGGCTACCGCGCCCACCTGCGACGCCCCGAGCTCGCCTCCGCCGTGCTGGCGTGGCGCGCGGCCCTGAGCGAGCCGCCGCCGTCACGCGCCGCGCTGGAGCTGGGGCGTTCGCGGCTCGAGCTCCTTCTGGGCGACGCCACCGGCGCCACTCTCCCGCAGGGCGCGCACGCGGTCTACCACGACGCCTTCTCGCCGTCAGCCAACCCCGAGCTGTGGGACGCGCCCTTCCTGGCCTCGCTCTTCCGGGCTCTGGTCCCCGGCGGCACGCTGGTCAGCTACACCGTGCAGGGAGCGCTGCGGCGGCGCCTGGCGGCGACCGGCTTCGAGGTGGTGAAGCTCGCCGGGCCGCCCGGGGGGAAGCGCGAGGTGCTGCGGGCCCGCAAGCCGGGATCGCTACCATGAGCCGCTCGGCGCCCATCGTGATCGTAGGAGGCGGCGTAGCCGGCCTCTCGCTGAGCTACGCCCTGGCCCGTCTGGGCCGGCCCCCACTGCTGCTCGAGCGCGGCCGTATCGGCGCACAAGGGGCGTCCTCCGGGCCGGCCGCCTTGCTGAACCCGCACCGCGGCCGCAGCGCCCGCGCACACCCCGACGACCTGGCCGGCCTGGCCGCCTTCTGGCGTGTGGTCGAGGAGCTCGAGGCGGCCGGCCTGACGCCGGGGGCACGTCGTAGCGGGGTCCTGCGATTGGCGCCCAGCCCGGAGCGGGCGCGCGCCTGGCGCAAGCTCACCAGCGGACGCTGGCTGGAGCCCGCCGCGGTGCCGGCCCCCTTGGTGGCACCCCACGGCGCCTTGCTCGCCGAGGACGGCGGCTGGCTGCGGCCGCACCGCTTGCTGGCCGCCCTGCGGGCCGCCAGCGAGGCGCTCGGCGCGGAGGTGCGCGAGGGGGTCCGCGCGCTTCGCCTCGAGCACCGGGGGGGCGCACCCCTGCTGATCACCAGTGCCGGACGCGTGCCCGCGCGCCAGGTCGTGCTGTGCGTCGGCGCGGACGCCTCGCCGGAGCTGCCGCTGCCGCCGCTGACCCTGGTGGCGGGCGAGATGGTGACGGTGCCGCTGGCGGGCATGGGCGCGGCGCCCGGCCCGGCGGTCGGCGGCGGCATCTACGCCGCCTTCGACGGCACCTTCGCCTACGTCGGCGGCGGCCACCGCAACCCTGAGGCCCCCGACCCAGAAGCCGCCAAACGCCTGCTGGCGCGCCTCGAGCGCAGCCTCCCGGGCATCGCCAGGCAGGTGCCCACCGCGCTCTGGAGCGGCGTGCGGGCGCGAGGGAGCGGAGTACGGCCGTTGGTGAGCGTAGTAGCGCCGGCCGTCACCTTCTTCGGCGCCCTGTCGGGGCGAGGCTTCCTCTGCTCCAGCGCGGTGGCCGAGGAGCTGGCCGGCAGGCTGGCGGCCGCGTGACGCTGGCGCCGCCTGCTGGTGGCCGCCGCTTGCGGTCGGCGCCGGCCGAGGAGCTGGCCGGCAGGCTGGCGGCCGCGTGACGCTGGCGCCGCCTGCTGGTGGCCGCCGCTTGCGGTCGGCGCCGGCCGGGGTCAGGCAGGCGCCTGCGTCTCCACGCCGAAGAGCTCGTCCGCCAGGCGGTAGAGCATCTCCTTGGTGAACACGCGCTTGCCCTCGGCCAGCGAGCTGCCGTCAGGAGCCAGCGTGAGCTTGCGGTAGGCGTGCGACTCGAAGGGGTGGAGCCCCACCTCCTTGAACACCGCCTTGCGGGGGCTGGCGTTCACCAGTAGCACCGGCTTGCCGGCGGCATCGGAGAGGCTCGCCGACATCACGGTGGTTGGCAGGTCGTAGGGACGCTCCATGCGGTAGATGTAGTCGGTGAAGTCGGCTTCCTTCTCGAAACGAGCGGCGTCGCGCTCGGCGGCGTAGTCGCGCATCCACTGCAGCAGCATCGCCCAGGCCTGGTAGAAGGCACGGTCCTTGTCGTCCATGCGCCCAGTCTACGGCACCCGACGTCGTGCCGCCGGGTGGTCGGGGACGGCGCGGGCGGCCGATCGGCCGACCAGGCGCACGGCCTCTGCGCCGCTCAGCCCCCCAGCCGCTCTTGCAGCACCACCTCGAGCTCCGCCAGGTCGGCGGCCGCCGGCACGCCCAGACGCTCTGCCTCGCCGGCATCGCCCAGCAGCACCGCCTGCATGCCGTAAGCCAGCGCGCCGCCGATGTCGCCGTCGGGAGTGTCGCCCACCATCAGCGTCTCGGCCGGCAACGACTCCAGCCCGGTGCAGGCCAGGGAGAAGATGCGCTGCGCCGGCTTGCGCGCGCCCACGTCCGGGTCGCCCGAGACCAGCACCGCGCGGAAGTGGCGCTCGAACCCGAGGCGGGCGAGCGCCGCCCGTTGCAGGTCGACCGGCCCGTTGCTCACCAGCGCCGTCGGCACCCCGGCGCCGCTGAGGCGGTCGAGCAGCGCTGCGGCACCCGGCAGCGGACGCACGTCGTCGGCGTAGCTACGCACCGCCCCGCGAGCCAGCTCCCGCAGGTCGCTCGGCGGCCGCATCTCGCAGCGGGCCAGGGTACGCCGCAGCGCCGTCTCCAGCGTCAGGGGGCCGTCGCGGCCGATCTCCTCTTCCAGCGTGGCGGCGAAGCGGTCGAGCTCGCAGCCGTCCGCCATCAGCTCATGCCGCAGCAGCGCCATGTAGGCGCGGAAGCCGCCGCCGTAGCGGGCCAGCGTGCCGTCAAGGTCGAAGCACACGGCCTTGATCGCGTGGGTCACGTGTCCAGCCTACCCCGTCGCCGGCGGCGAGTTGCGGGTGCCGCCGTCGACGCCCGCTCCGGAGGCGCCAGAGCACCGGGGTAAGATGTCCGCGTTGTGCCCGAGCCCGGCCCCACCGACCCATCGGCAGCCGAACATCCGCTCCTGGAGCCGCTGAACGAGGAGCAGCGGGCCGCCGTCAAGCACTTCCAGGGGCCCGCGCTGGTGCTGGCCGGCGCAGGCTCCGGCAAGACCCGCACGGTGGTCCACCGCATCGCCTACCTGATGGCGGAGCACGGCGTCTACCCGCAGCAGATCCTGGCCGTGACCTTCACCAACAAGGCTGCCGGCGAGCTGAAGCTGCGGGTCGCCGAGCTCATCGGCGAGCCCGCGCGCGACCTCTGGGTCGCCACCTTCCACGCCGCCTGCCTGCGGGTGCTGCGCAGCTACGGCGAACGGATCGGCCTGCAGGTCGGCTTCGGCATCTACGATGACAGCGATCAGCTCGACGTCATCAAGGACGTGCTGCAGGACGTTCGCGGCTTGCAGGACGCCAACCCCAGGGCGCTGCGAGGCGTCATCGACCGCGCCAAGTCGCAGCTGTGGACCGCCGAGGCGCTGCTCCACGAGGGGGCGAAGGCGTACGGTGAGCGCGTCGCGGGCATGCCTCTCGACCTGGTGGCGGAGGTCTACCGCCGCTACCAGGAGCGCCTGACGCGGGCGAACGCGGTGGACTTCAACGACATCCTGGGCCGCACCGTGGACCTCTTCGAGGCGCATCCCGATGTGCTCGAGCGGGTGCAGCAACGGGCCGTGTTCATGCACGTGGACGAGTACCAGGACACCAACCAGGCGCAGTACCGGCTCACCAACCTGCTGGCCGAGACGTACCGCAACCTGCTGGTTGTGGGGGACCCCGACCAGAGCATCTACGCCTTCCGCGGCGCCGACGTGCGCAACATCCTCGAGTTCCAGCGCGACTACCAGGACGCCGCGGTCTATCGGCTGGAGCTCAACTACCGCTCGGTCGGCAGCGTCCTCGACGTGGCCAACGCCGTGATCTTGCACAACCAGGCGCGGCTGGAGAAGAACCTGCGTCCGGTGAAGGGCGCCGGCGAGAAGGTCCGCTTGTATCGCGCCGCCGACCACCGCGCCGAGGCCGACTTCGTGGCCCGCACGGTCGAGCGCCTCCAGGCGGAACGCGACCTGAGGTTGCAGGACGTGGCGGTCCTCTACCGGACGAACGCCCAGTCACGGGTCCTGGAAGAGGCGCTGCGCCGGGCCGGCCTGCCCGCCCGCATCGTTGGCGGGGTGGGCTTCTACGAGCGCCGCGAGGTCAAGGACGTGCTCAGCTACGCCCGCGCCGCCCTCAACGGAGCCGATGACGTCTCCTGGAGGCGCGTCCTGAACCGGCCCAAGCGCGGCATCGGCAAGACCTCCGAGGAGAGGCTGGCTGCCTGGGCCGCCCGGCGCGGGGTCCCGTTCTCCGAGGCTCTCAAACATGTCGACGAAGCACTGGCCGGAACGCCGGCGGTCAGGCGGGTGCGGGGCTTCCTGGAGCTGATGGCCGACCTGGCGCAGGAGGCCGAGGAGCTGCCCGCGGCGAACTTCCTGAAGGCGGCCATCGACCAGAGCGGACTCACGCAGGCGCTCCGGGACGAGGGCGGCTTCGACGCCCAGAACCGCCTGGAGAACCTCGAGGAGCTGCTCAACGCCGTGGCCGAGTGGCAAGAGGACGAGGGCGGCAGCATCGCCGAGTTCCTCGACGAGGCCTCGCTGCTCTCCAGCGTCGACGACCGCGCCGTGCAGGCGGTCAACGGCGAGGTCGACGACGATGCCGTGACGCTCATGACCCTCCACAACGCCAAGGGGCTGGAGTTCCCGGTGGTGTTCCTGGTGGGCATGGAGGAGAACCTCATGCCCCACCGCAGCTCCACCGGCAGCCTGCAAGAGATCGAGGAGGAGCGGCGGCTCCTCTACGTGGGCATCACCCGCGCCCAGGAGCAGCTCGTCCTGGTGCACTGCGAGGCGCGCATGACCTTCGGACGCACCGAGATCGCGCGGCCCAGCCGCTTCCTGGAGGACGTTCCGCATGAGCTCCTGCGGGAGGTCGACGTCTTCGGTCAGGACCTCGGCGACCCGCGCCACCTGGCCAAGCGCCTCGCGGGCCGCTGGCGGCCGCCGGCGTCGGGGATCTCCGCGACCCGCGCCGGGGAGGCGCCAGCGGAGGGTCCCGCCTACCGCGGCGGCGAGAAGGTACGGCACCCCAAGTTCGGACTGGGCACCGTCGTCGGCATCAGCGGAGAGGGCGCGCGCGCCGAGGTGACGGTGGTCTTCGACAGCGCCGGAGCCAAGCGGCTGCTGGTCAAGTACGCCAACCTCAGCAGCGCTTGAAGCCCGTCCGTGACGGCGTTCTCGCGCACCCCCTGGCCGCCTTCATGCCCGTGAGAGCGGCGCCCGGCCGATGGTATAGTTCCGCAAGGTCTTGGTCACCCGCGACGTCATGGCGCTCGGCGCCGCCGGAGGAGGAGCAGCCACTGTGAACGCAAGAGCCATCGTCGTGACGTCCGGCAAGGGCGGGGTCGGCAAGACCACCACCACCGCCAACGTAGGTGCCGCGCTGGCCCGCCAAGGAGAGAGGGTCTGCGTCATCGACACCGACGTCGGCCTGCGCAACCTGGACGTCGTGATGGGGCTCGAGGGTCGGGTGGTGTTCGACCTCATCGACGTCTTCGAGGGGCGCTGCCGGCTGCGGCAGGCGCTGGTCAAGGACAAGCGCGTGGACAGCCTCCACCTGCTGCCCGCGTCGCAGACGAACGACAAGAGCTCGTTGTCCGAGGCGCGCATGCAGGAGACGGTCAGGCGACTGGTGGAGGAAGAGGGCTTCGACCGCGTGCTGATCGACAGCCCGGCGGGAATCGAGTCCGGCTTCCAGACCGCCGCCAGCGCCGCCGACGGGGCCATGGTGGTGGTCAATCCCGAGGTCTCCAGCGTCCGCGATGCCGACCGCATCATCGGCCTTCTCGAGGCCCGCGAGATCCAGGACGTCCGTCTGGTGGTGAATCGCATCCGACCCGAGATGGTCAAGCGGGGCGACATGCTCGAGGTCGAGGACGTGCTCGAGATCCTCGGCATCAAGCTCATCGGCATCGTGCCGGAGGACGAGCGCATCCTGGTCTCCACCAATGTGGGCAGCCCGGCGGCGCTGGAGGAGAACAGCCGCAACGGCGCCGGCGGGGCCTTCCGCGACATCGCCAAGCGCGTTCGCGGCGAGGACGTGCCCTACGCTCAGCTGACGGTGCCGGGCGGCTTCCTGACCGGCCTGCGGCGGCTCTTCGGAGGCAGTTGATGTTCCGCCTCTTCGGGCGCAAGCGCAGCAGGGAGAGCGTCAAGGAGCGTCTGAAGCTGGTGCTCTCGTACGACCGCGCCAAGCTCTCCCCCGGCCGCATGGAGCAGCTCAAGCAGGAGCTGATGGTCGTCATCGTCAAGTACTTCCCCGCCGCCGAGAAGGACTACGACGTGCGGCTCGAGCAGCACGGCGACCGCATGGTGTTCACCGCCGACCTGCCGCTCTCCAGCGCCGACGCCTGAGGCCGGAGGCCGGTCGCGAGCGCTTCACGTGCGCCCTCGCGACCGGCTGGTCCAGACGTACCGCAGCCCGGTGGCGAGCAGCAGCGCAGCGAACACCCAGCGCAGCGTCCGGTCGGGGAGCGCCAGCGCCGCCAGGCCGCCCAGGTAGGCGCCGGACGCAACGCCGAGGGCCAACGGCGGCGCCACCCTGCCATCTACATGGCGGTGACGCAGGTGCTGGACGCTGCCGGCCATGGCGGCCGGCACCATCACCGCCAGGCTGGTGCCTTGCGCCAGGTGCTGCGCGAAGCCGAACAGCAGCACCAGCAACGGCACCATCACCGAGCCGCCGCCGACGCCCAGCAGGCCCGACACGCCTCCTGCCAGCAGGCCGGTCCCCAGCCCCGCCAGGAGCGCCCAGCCGGACGGCAGCGCGTGGGCGGGCAGCAGCCCGTCGAACGGCAGGCTGGCACCGGTGACGATCACCAGCACCCCGAAGACCCGTCGCAGCGCCTGGGCCGGCACCCGCGGGCTGAGGCCGGCGGTGAGCGACGACCCCAGCATCGACGCCAGCGCCAGCGCCACCGCCAGGCGCCACGCCACCGCCCCTTCCAACGCGTACGGCAGCATGCCGACGACCCCGGTCACCACCACCGCTACCAGGCTGGTGCCGTGGGCACGGTGCTGGGACAAGCCGAGCCACACGGTCAGGAGCGGCACCATCACCACGCCGCCACCCAGGCCGCCGACGCCCCCGAAGATGCCGGCGGCCAGGCCGATCGCCAGCCCTTGCCAGGCCATGGCGGCATGCTACCCCGCGGCAGCGCCCCACGCCGGGGTCGTGCTATCGTCAGGGACGTACCCATGCCCACCTGGACGATTCTCGTAGCCGACCCGGACGCCATGCAGCGGCAGCTGGTGGACGTGCTCCTGGCGCAGGAGGACTTTCAGCTGGTGAGCGCGGCCAACGGCCGCGACACGCTGGGGTTCCTCAAGGAGCACACCCCCAGCCTCGCCATCCTCGCGTTGGAGCTGCCCGACATCGGCGGCGACGCCATCTGCCGCAAGCTCAAGGCCGTGACACGGCTGTCCAAGGTGCCGGTCATCCTCACCACCACGCAGTCGGGCGGGGGCGGCCTGTCGACTGACCGGCGCGAGCTGGCCCGCGCCGCAGGCGCCGATCTGCTGCTCCAGAAGCCGCTGGGCGACAAGAGCCTGCGGGACAGGGTGAATCGGCTCCTCAAGCGGAACCCCGCCGCGGAGCCGGCGCCCTCCCGCGGCCAGTCGCGCTACACCACCGTCGTGATCGAGGAGGCGCTGGCGGAGCTCGGTGAGGCCGACGAGGACACCACGGCCATGGACGCTGTCACCGAAGCCCTCTACCGCGAGAACGAGGAGCTGCGCGCCGAGGTGACCTCCCTCATGCGCAGACTGGCACGGCTCGAGTCCGGCATGGGTGGACGCCGCGAGGCCGACCCTCCCGCCACCTTCCTGCCGGGCGGCGAGCCCGCGGCGCCGGCGGACCCGGATCCGGCCGCACCGGCCGAGGTGGCGGGCGACCGCGCCGAGGAAGCGCCGGACGCGGCCGTATCAGGCGCGACCGCATCGAACGCGACCGCATCGAACGCGGCCGCATCGAACGCGGCCGCGCCGGAGCCGGGCGCCAGCGGCGAGGAGCCGCTGCCTGCCCCGGCCCGTCCCGGGTCGGTGGAAGGCCCCGCCGCGCCCGAAACCACCGCCGAAACCACCGCCGAAACCACGGGTCGCGCCTCGGCAGCCGAACCGTCGGCGGGCGATGGCTCGAGCACGGACGGCTCCGCTGTCGAGCTGCGACGGCGCATAGGCGAACTCGAGCGGCGCAACCGCGCGCTGTTGACCGCCCTCGAGGAAGCCAAGGCGGCCGACGACACCCCCAGGAGGTTGTTCGGTCGCAGGCGGCGTTGAGCCCCCGGCCCTGGGCCGGCATCGCTATGCCGCCGGCGCTGCGTGCGCCGGGCCCGTCAGCCCTGCCGTCTCGCGCGGCCGGCCCGGCGCGGGGCGCTCACGTCGGCGGGACCGCCTCCCGGGCGTTGCGCCGCAGTTGCCCGAACGACAACCAGCTGGGCAGCGACAGGAAGCCGTCCATCGCCAGGGCGATGCCGCCCATGGTGACCGCATCGGCTCCGAGCGCCGACACCATCACCTCCAGCCCCTCGCCGGACGGCCCCAGCGCATCGCGGCGCAGCACCGCCCGAACCCCGGGAAGGACGGCGTCCGCCACCTCGACGAGCCCGCCACCGATCACGATGCGTTGCGGGTTGGTGAGGTTCACCACGGTGGCGAGAACCATGCCGAGCTTCTCGGCGGCGTCCTCCACCACGCGCCGTGCCACGGCGTCGCGCTCCCGGACGCGGGCCGCGACCTCCGCGAGGTCCCGGCACGCCACCCCCTCCTCCTCCAAGCGCGCGAGGATGGCCCTCTCGGAGGCGTAGGCCTCCAGGCAGCCGTGGCCCCCGCAACCGCAGAGCCGACCACCCGGATCGACCTTCACGTGCCCCAGCTCGCCTGCGTAGCCCCGCCAACCACGTTGGAGCATGCCGGCCTGATAGAGGGCGCTGCCGATGCCGGAGTGAGCGATCACCAGGACGAAGTCGGTGACCGTGCGGCAGGTACCGAAGAGCGTCTCGGCCAGCGCCGCCGCCTTGGTGTCGTTGTCCGCGTACACCGGCACCGCCAGCTCGGAGCGGAGCATATCCAGGATGGGCACGTCGTGCCAGCCGAGATTGGGGCCGAGCGCCAGGCGGCCGCCGTGGTCCATCAGCCCGGGGACGCCCACCCCGACGCCGAGCAGCTTGGAAACCGGCACGCCGTGCGCTTCGGCAAGGCCGCGGACGGTGTCCCCCACGCGGCTGATGGCCTCGTGCACGTCGGCGCTGCCGGGCAGCTGCTCGTGGGCGACCACGCGGCCGTCGATGGTGGTGGCGACCACACGCAGCTCGCGCGGCTCCAGCCTGATCCCCACGAACCAGCCGGCGTCCTCGGAGAGCCGCAGCTCCTCCTCGGGTCGGCCCGCCCGGCCCCGCCTCGGCTTGGGCCGGCGCGCCAGCAGCGCCTCCTCCTCGAGCTGCCCGACCACGGCCGAGACCGTGGCCCGGTCCAGCCCGGTGGCCCGCACCACCTCCCGCTGTGAGCTGCCGGGGCGCTCTCGCAGGGCATGGAACACCCGCGACACGTTCAACTGCCGGATGATGCTGGTGTTCACGTCCACCTCGCCGGCTCCGCCGCGCCCGCCTGCCCGGCAACCCGGGCCTCGACGCTCAGAGGCCGCTCCGGGATTCAGTCTAGACAGGCGTCCATCGGCCGTCAACGCGGCAGCCGGGTGCCGAGCCGCCTGTCGTCCCGCGTCCGGGATGCCTTGACGCTCTCCCGGGCCAGCTAGTAGACTCGGGATTAGTTCGACAATCGATTTTATCCGATTGCCTGAGCCGGATAGCACTCTCAGGTGCCAAAGGGCGGCTCCGTTCGCGTCGGTGCAGTGGGGTGCCAGAAGCATACGCTCCGGTCGAATCCGCGGCCGGCGCCACGCAACCCTGTGCGGAAGGATTCGAGGTGGTGATTGTGAAAGCAATGAAGGGCATCGGTCTCATCGGTGTGCTTATCGCGGGCCTGCTGGCGTCCATGGGCGCCTTCGCCCAGCAGATGAGCAGCCAGTCCTTCACGGTCGCGTTCTTGCTGCCGGAGACCTCGTCGTCGCCGCGCTGGCAGAATGACGACAAGCCGGCGTTCATCAACGCCATGAAGCAGCTCGACCCCAACGCCAAGGTCATCGTCAACTCCGCGACCAGCGGAAGCGCCGTCGACCAGCAGCGGCAAGCCGAAGCCGCCATCAGCAACGGCGCCAACGTCCTGGTGCTCACCGCCATCGACAGCAAGGCCGCCGCCCGCATCGTCGACGAAGCCAACGCGGCCAACGTCAAGGTGATCGCCTACGACCGCCTCATCCTCAACTCCAAGGTGGACTACTACGTCTCCTTCGACAACGTGAAGGTGGGCGAGCTGCAAGGCCAGTACATCGCCGATCACGTGCAGAAGGGCGGCACCGTCGTGATCATCGACGGCGCCCCCACCGACAACAATGCCAAGCTGTTCTCCCAGGGGGCGCACAACATCCTGGACCCGCTGTTCAACAACGGCACCCTCACCAAGGGCTACGAGCAGTACACGCCCAACTGGTCGGCATCGAACGCCCTCAGCGAGATGGAGCAGGCGCTGACCAAGCTGAACAACAACGTTCAGGGTGTGCTGGCGGCCAACGACAACACCGCCGGCGGCGCCATCCAGGCGCTGGCGGCCCAGGGTCTGGCGGGCCAGGTGCCGGTCACCGGGCAGGACGCAACGGACGCAGGCCTGGAGCGCATCATCGAGGGAACGCAGTCGATGAGCGTCTACAAGAACGTGCGCGAGGAGGCTCAGGCGGCGGCCAAGCTGGCCGTGGCCATCGGCACCAACGCCAGCATCCCGTCGGGATTCGTCAACGGCAGCCTCAACAACGGCCAGGTCGACGTCCCCTCCGTGCTGCTGACGCCGGTCGCGGTCACCAAGGACAACATCGCCTCGACCGTCATCTCCAGCGGCTACACCACCTGGCAGGCCATCTGCAAGGGCGCGGCCGCCAGCAGCGATCTCTGCAAGTCGCACATGTAGACTGTGGGCGAGCACCACGCACACCGTCGGGGGTTGGAGCGGCCGCGCTCCAACCCCCGGCCGCATGTCGACGGAAGGAGCTGACGCATGAGCGAGCCCGCAGCGGATCGCGAGGTCCTGCGGCTCGAGGAGTTGGAGAAGCGCTTCGGCGCCGTGTACGCGCTGTCCGGGGTATCGTTCGCGGCGCAGCGAGGGTCGGTGACGGCGCTGGTGGGTGACAACGGCGCCGGGAAGTCCACCACCATCAAGATCGTGGCGGGCGTCGAGCAGTCCGACGGCGGGTCGATCCGCTTCGACGGCCGCGACGGCTTCTTCCACGACCCGGGCGACGCCGCCGACCACGGCATCCAGGTCGTCTACCAGGACCTGGCGCTGTGCGACAACCTCAGCATCGTCGCCAACATGTACCTGGGGCGGGAGCGGCGGCGCGGGCCGCGCGCATCCTTCCTCGCCACCCTGAGCGACCTCGACATGGAGGAGGAGGCCGGCCCGGTACTGGAGCGGCTGGGCATCAAGGTGCCGGCGCTCACGACACCGGTCGCGTCCCTGTCGGGCGGTCAGCGCCAGGCGGTGGCGGTCGCGCGCGCGGTGCTGTGGGGCTCCAAGCTGGTCATCATGGACGAGCCCACCGCGGCACTCGGCGTCGCCCAGACCAAGATGGTCCTGCGCCTCATCGAGCAGCTCGCCGCCAACGGCCTGGCCGTCATCGTCATCTCCCACAACCTGCAACAGGTGTTCGAGGTGTCCGACCACATCGTCGTCCTGCGACAAGGCCGCACGGTGGGCGACTACGCCAAGCACGAGGTCACGCCGGACCGTATCGTCGCCGACATCACGGGCGTGACCGGCGGGGTGTTCGCGTGAGCCCGCGAGACGCCGAGCAGCGGCAGCAGAGCGCGTCGGCGAGCGCCGAGGGCCGGACCGCCGAGGCCGGGCGGCGCTCGGGGAACGTCTTCGCCGGCCTGTTCGCGGGCGGCGACCTGGGTCTGCTGCCGGTTGCCTTGGCGCTGGTCTTCATCTGGATCATCTTCCAGAGCACCAATCACGTGTTCCTGTCGCCGCGGAACCTCTCCAATCTGGTCCTGCAGATCGCCGTCATCGGCACGCTCGCGCTCGGCGAGACCCTCATCCTGCTGATCGCCGAGATCGACCTGGCCATCGCGCAGTTCAGCGGTGCGGCGGCCGCCATCCTGGCGGTGGTATCGGTGAACTGGGGCTGGCCCGCTTGGGCGAGCATCCCGGTGGTGCTGCTGGCGGGCGCGGCCTACGGCTTCGCCCAGGGCACCATGGTCACACGCGTCGGCGTGCCGTCGTTCATCGTCACGCTGGCCGGGTCGCTGGTGTCACTCGGCCTGCTGCTGGCGCTGCTGGCTCAGCAGGGTACCCAGCTCATCTACGACAAGTTCATCCTGGGCATCGCCTCGACCTACGTGCCGCACTGGGCGGGCTGGCTGCTGGCCGTCCTGGTCATCGCGACCTTCGTCTACACCAGCCTGCGTACCCAGGCCCTGCGGCGCTCCAAGGGCCTCAGCGCCCCGCCGGTCGGGTCCACGGCCATCCGCGTGCTGGGCCTCACCGCCCTGGTGGTCGCGGTGGTGATCGTCCTCAACGCCTACCGCGGCGTGCCCGTGGCCGGCATCATCCTGGTGGGGCTGGTGATGCTGTTCGCCTTCATCACCAAGTCCACCCCCTTCGGCCGCCACCTCTACGCCGTCGGCGGCAACAACGAGGCCGCCAGGCGCGCCGGCATCAACGTCACCGGCCTGAGGCTGTCGATCTTCGTGCTGGCGTCGACGTTCGCAGCCGCCGGCGGTATCATCGGGGCATCCCGCCTGGGAGCGGCGTCCACCACCTCGGGGGGCGCCAACCTGCTGCTCGAGGTGGTCGGCTCGGCCGTCATCGGGGGCACCAGCCTCTTCGGCGGGCGGGGCGACGTCTACGGCGCGCTGGTCGGTGCGCTGGTGATCGGCAGCGTCGAGAACGGCATGGACCTGCTGGGCGCACCGTCGAGCACGCGTTTCCTGGTGGAGGGCGCCATCTTGCTCGCCGCCGTCACGCTCGACACCGTGCTTCGCCGCCAGCGCCTGCGGGCCGGACGTGCGTGACCGGAGCGCCCGAGCCCGCGAGCTGAGGTCCCGAGGTGCGACGGGCACCACTCGAGTGCCCGCCAGGCGGTCCGCGCGGCGCTGCCGACGCTAGCCGGTCCGACTGAAGAGGAGTGCAGCATGAGCGACTTCACCCCACGCCCGGAGCACAAGTTCACGTTCGGGCTGTGGACCGTGGGCAACGTGGGCCGGGATCCCTTCGGCGTTCCGACGCGTGCCGCCCGGGACCCCACCGATACCGTGCGCAAGCTCGCCGAGATCGGCGCCTGGGGCGTCAACCTCCACGACAACGACCTGGTGCCGGGGGACGCCACCCCGGGCGAGCGCGACCGGATCGTGCGCGAGTTCAAGCAGGCGCTCAAGGACCACGGCCTGGTGGTACCCATGACCACCACCAACCTCTTCAGCGACCCCGTCTTCAAGGACGGAGCGCTCAGCTCCGCCGACTCGCGCGTGCGTGCGTACGCCGCACAGAAGGTGATGCGAGCCATGGACCTCGGCCACGAGCTGGGCGCCACCACCTTCGTGTTCTGGGGCGGCCGCGAGGGCAGCGAGGTGGACGGCGCCCTCGACGCGCGCGACGCGCTGGCACGCTACCGCGAGTCGCTCGACTTCCTCGCTGCCTATGCCGAGGACCAGGGCTACCCCTTCCGCTTCGCGCTCGAGCCCAAACCCAACGAGCCGCGCGGCGACCTCTACCTGCCGGTGGTCGGCAGCATGCTGGGCTTCATCCAGACGCTGGCGAAGCCCGAGCGCTTCGGCGTGAACCCCGAGTTCGCCCACGACACCATGGCCGGCCTCAACTTCGTGCACGCCGTGGCGCAGGCCATCGACGCCGGCAAGCTCTTCCACATCGACCTCAACGACCAGAAGATGGGCCGCTTCGACCAGGACCTTCGCTTCGGCGCCGAGAACCTCAAGACCGCCTTCTTCCTGGTGAAGCTGCTGGAGGATTCCGGCTACGACGGCTCCCGCCACTTCGACGCCCACCCTCTGCGCACCGAGGACGAGGAAGGCGTGTGGGACTTCGCGCGCGGCTGCATGCGCAGCTACCTGATCCTCAAGGACAAGGCGGCGCGCTTCGACGCCGACGCAGAGATCCAGGAGCTGGTGCGCGCCCACCGCGTGGTCGACGACAGGCTCGACGGCTACCTGGCCAGCTACAGCGCCGAGTCCGCGGAGCGCGTGGCCCGGCGAACCTTCGACCTGGAGGCGCTGCGCCAGCGCCCCACGCAACTCGAGAAGCTCGACCAGCTCACCATCGAGCTGCTGCTCGGCGCGCGCTGAGCCGCACCGCGAGCCGCCGCTGGCGGGCGGGTACGGCCGCGCCGAGGCACGGCCCCGCCGAGACACGGCCGCGGCCGGCCCCGGTCCTGCTGCCGGCGGCCGACGAGGCGGCTAGTCCGGCCCCTCGCGGTAGACGAAGTCCGCGAAGTCGGCCGTGAAGCCGCTCCCGGCCAGATCTTGCGCCGCCATCCCCAGGAAGGTGCCCGTGAAGCCGAGGCCGTCGTACTCGTCGGAGAGCAGGGCGGCGTCGAACAGCGGGCCGATCGGCTGCCAGGTCCCGGCGTCGCTGCCGACCCAGCAGCGCAGCCGGTCCCCGTCGAGCGTCATCCGTAGGCGCACGGGACCACCGCCGGGAGCCGGCAGCGACTGGTGCTGTGGCCGCCTGGCGGGGCCGGCATCGGCCTGCAGCAACGCCACCACCCGGCCGGCGCGCTCGTCGTGGGTCAGGTGCAGGTAGACGTAGTTGCGGGTGTCGTAGTAGCACACCAGCCCCGCCATGTGCTGGAAGCTGCGGGGCTCGGCCTCCACGGTCGTCTCCACCTCGCAGGCGAACGCCTGTCGGCGCCGCGCCAGCAGGCTCTGGCGGTGGCGGGACGCCAGCGACTCGCGGCCGCGGAGCCGCAGGAACCCCGGACGTGCCTGCAGGTCCGCCCATGACGGCTCGAGCGGCACGCGCAAGCTCTGGAAGTCGTCGGGCAGCTCGCCGCCAGCGAAGTCGACGCGTTGCTCCAGCGGGCCCTCCGAGCGCGCCGGCGGCATGACGTCGACCGGCGCGGGCGTCTGCAGGGACGGCGCGCGACCGCCGTCCGCGAGGCGCAACCAGCCGTCGTCGGTCCACCTCGCCCGCGCCAGGCCCGTCTCTCGCCCCAACGGGCAGAGGCGCCTCGGGAGCGCGGGGCGGCCGCACAGGAAGGCCAGGTACGGCTCCCCCTCGGGGGTGTGGATCAGCGAGGCGTGCCCGGCCTTCTGCAGGGCGAGGTTCGGGTCCTGCGAGGAGGTCAGGATGGGGTTCGCCGGGTCGACCTGGTACGGACCCTCGAGACGCTCGGCACGCGCCACCGTCACCTGATGGTCGTAGATGGTCCCGCCTTCTGCGGTCATCAGGTAGTAGCGTCCGTCGCGCTTGTAGAGGTGCGGCCCCTCCGTCATGCCGCGCACGGTGCCTCGGAAGACGATGCGCGGCTCCCCCACCAGCGTCGACGCCTGGCGATCGAACTCCTGCAGGACGATCCCGCCGAACGGTTGCCCCGGAAGGCGCGCGTCGTTGAGCATGTTGACGAGCCAGCTGCGGCCGTCGTCGTCATGGAACAGTGAGGGGTCGAAGCCGGAGCTGTTCAGGTAGCTCGGCTCCGACCACGGTCCCTCGGGGCGTTCGGCCCTGACCACGTAGTTGTGGGTGTCGAAGGTGCCGGAGCCCCAGCTCTTGACATCGGTGAACACCAGGTACACCGCGCCGTCGACGCTGCTGAGATCGGGCGCCCAGATGCCGCCGGAGTCGGGGTTGCCGAGCATGTCGAGCTGGCTGCGCCTGGTGAGCGCATAGCCGATGCTCTCCCAGCAGGCGAGGTCGGCGGAGCGGTGCAGCCGCACCCCCGGGAACCACTCGAAGGTGGAGCTGGCGATGTAGTAGGCTCCCCCGAAGCGCAGGATCGATGGGTCGGGGTGGAACCCGCGCAGGATGGGGTTGCGGATGGTGGCGCGTTCGGCGGGAACGCCGCCAGTCGTTGAGGCATCGCGGGTCATGCGGGGACTCTCCAAACGTGGCCTGTCACGGCCGCCCGGACGGGGAGGGACGCGGCGTGGACGGGTTCACGCGAACCCGCCCGCCAGGGCCCGCAGGAAGCTCCGCCGCGCGATGGCGTAGAGCGCCAGCAGCGGCGCCGCGGACAGCACCACGGCCGCCATCAGCGGCGGCACCTCGATGCCGAACTGACCCTGGAACTGGTAGAGGGCGGTGGGAAGCACCTGCACCCCCTGGCTCTGGGTGAGCACCAGCGGGAAGAGGAAGTTGTTCCACACGTTGACGGCGTCGTAGATGCCGATGGAGGCAAGCGCCGGCAGCGCCAGGGGTACCACCAGGCGCCGAAGGATGGCGAGGTGCCCTGCCCCCTCGAGGCCCATGGCCTCGAACAGGGAGCGAGGGATGTCGCGGAAGAAGTTGGCCAGGATGAGCACCGTGATCGGCATGGCGAACCCCGCCGATGGCAGGATCAGCGCCCACAGCGTGTCGTAGATGTTCAACACGTTGACCAGCGCGAAGACCGGGATGATGACCGCCTGGATCGGCACCGCCAGCCCCAGCAGGAACAGGTTCAACGTCCAGCGGACCCAGCGCCGCTCGATGCGCACGATGACGTACGCCGCCAGCATCGACAGCACCAGAGCGATCACCACCGCCGCGCACGTCACCACCACGCTGTTGAGGAAGTCGTGGGTGATGCCCTCGCTGAAGATGACGCGGTGGTAGTTGGCCAGCGTGGGCCGCTTCGGCGGCAACCACAGCGGGGCATTGAAGAAGCCGGCCTGCGTCTTGAGGCTGGTGATGATCATGTAGTACACGGGAAACGCCGCGGTCAGCGCCCACACCACCGCCAGGGCGGCCGACACCAGCCGCGCCCCCAGCGGACGGCGCCGCCGGCCGTGACGGAACGCGCGCCTGGCCACCTCAGCCGCCCTCCAGCTGGCTGCGCATGCGCGTGAAGCCTGAGACGCGCAGCAGCGCCAGCGACAGCAGCACCCCGAGGACCGCCAGCAGCACCGCGATGGCGCTGCCGTAGCCCATGTGCAGCTTGGCGAAGGCCTCGTTGTACATGTAGATCGACAGCACGGTGGACCGGTAGCCCGGCCCGCCTTGCGTCATCACCAGGATCAGGTCGAAATACGTGAGCGACCCCACCAGGATGAGCAGGCTGGAGGTGACGAAGGTGTAGCGCAGCTGGGGCAGGGTGATGGTGCGGAAGCGCCCCAGGAGGCCGGCGCCGTCGAGCTCGGCGGCCTCGTAGAGCTCGGCCGGGATCTGCTGCGCGGCGGCCTGATAGAGCAGCGTATGGAAGGGGATGAACTCCCAGCTGATCACCACCGCCAGGGTGACGAGCACCCAGCGCTGGCCCAGCCAGCTGGGCGCGTGCAGGTGGAGCTGCTGTGCCACCGCCGTCAGCACACCGAAGCTGGGGTCGAGGATGTAGATCCACGTCAGACCTATGGCCACCGCCGAGAACAGCAGCGGCAGGAAGAAGAGGATGGCGAGCAGGTCGCGGTAGGGCTCACGCCCGGCCAGGAACACGCCCAGCGCCAGGCTGACGGGCGTCTGGATGAGCCAGGCGTAGACCATCAGCCGTAGCGTGGTGCCGAGCGCCGTCCACACCACCGGGTCTGCGAAGAGCTTCCGCCACTGCGACAGGCCGGCCCAGGTGGCCGGTCCCAGGCCGTTCCAGGTCTGGAAGCTGAGCGCCACCGCCACCCCCAGGGGGACGATCACGAACAACAGGTAGAAGGCGAGCGGCAGCGCCGCCATCACGGTCGTCTGGGCATCGAGTCGCTTGACCATGGGATGCGCTCAAGAGAGGGGCTCCGGGGGCCCCGAGACGGGCCCCCGGAGCCGGCCCGTCACTGCGACGCGGCCGCCTGGTCCATATTCTGCGAGAACTGCTGGGGCGTGATCTGCTGGGTGAACAGCAGGTCGAGGTTGCGCAGCAGCTCCTGACCCATGGCGGGCGAGAGCGCCTGGTCCCAGGAGAGCTGGAAGTTGGGCGCGTCGGAGACCAGGCCGTTGACGAAGTTCTGGAAGTCCGGGGCCGAGCCGTACTGGTTGATGAGATCGGAGATGCCGGCAGCCGCCGGGACCTGGCCGACCTTGAGCTGGGCGATGACCTGGCTGTCGCTCAAGGCTTCGTCCTTGAGGAACTGCACCGCCACGTCCTTGTTCTTGGCGAAGGAGGTGATGGAGTAGTAGTTGGCGAGGTTGCCGGCGATGTCCTTGGGATCGCCCGAGCCGCCGGTCACCGCGGGGAAGGCGAAGACGCCCAGGTTGCCGTTCGACACGAAGTCGGAGGCGGCGTTGTCGATGGTGCCGTACTCCCAGCTCCCCATCAGCTCCATGGCCGCGCGGCCGGTGTAGAGCAGCGCCGCTGGAGCGTTGCTGTCCTGGGTGGTGCTCTCGAAGCCGTTCTGGAAGCCGTTCGCCTTCACCAGGTCCTGGATCATGGTGTTGGCCTTGATGAAGGCATCCGACGACCAGGCTCCCGCCTTACCGCTGGCGGCGGCGTCGAACGCGCCGGGCCCACCCACGCGGTCGACCAGGTATTCCTCCCACATCAGGTCGGGCCACTTGCTGGCGCCGCCGAGGGCGATGGGGGCGATCCCGTTGTCGTTGAAGGTCTTGACCGCGGCCATCAGGTCGTCCCAGGTCGTGGGCACGTTGACGCCGTACTTATCGAAGAGCTGCTTGTTGTAATAGAAGAACACCGGCTGCACGTTGTTGATCGGCACGGCGTAGATCTTGCCGTCGAAGGTGGCGCCCGCCAGCACCGAGGCCGGGTAGCGCGACTTCCACTGCGGGTCGGCGTTCAGCGCCGAGGTCAGGTCGTACACCTTGCCGGCGTCGACGTACTCCTTGAGGGTGCCGCCGCCCCAGCCGAAGAACACGTCGGGGCCCTGGTTGGCGCCCATCGCAACGATCAGCTTCTGCTTGTAGGGGTCGTTCTGGTATTGCGTGAGCTTCGCCTGCATATCGCTGTGCATGGCGTTGAAGTCCTTGACCATGTTGGGCAGCGTCTGATCCGTGGAGTTCTGGATGATGGCCCACACATCGATGGTCTTGGGCTGTTGCGCTAACGCCACGCCGGCGAGCAGCGCGGCCGCTAGGAGCAGCAGATGCCGTCTCATGGATTTCTCCTCTCCCCCACCGCCCGCGTACAATCGTGCGGGGTGAGTCGGGTGGGGCCTGAACGGGTAGCTATGGACGTAGCTACGGTGTCGAGCGCTTCACCGAGTGCCTAACGACGAGTTCCGGCTCGAATCCTCGGCTCACCTCCACTTCCTCCCCTCGCAACGCTGCAAGGGCCAGATCGGCGGCGGCGCGCCCCATCTCCAGCACGGGCTGGCGCACCGTGGTGAGCGGAGCGTAGAGGTAGCGGACCATGGGAAGGTCATCGAAACCCACGACCGAGACGTCTTCCGGCACGCGGATGCCGCGGGCTCGCAGCACGTCCATGGCGCCGGCCGCCATCATGTCGTTGCCGGCGAAGACGGCGCTGAAGCGCGCGCCCCGGTCGAGCAAGCGCTGCATCGCCGATGAGCCGCCGGCGGCCGTGAAGTCGGCCTCCACCACCAGCCCGGGCTCGAACGCCAGTCCCGTTTCCGCCAGGGTGCGGCGGTAGCCCTCCAAGCGGTCGCGACCGTCGACCAGTGCCATGGGACCCGAGATGTGGGCGATGTGCCGGTGACCCATCATCAGCAGGTGACGGGTCGCGATGCCGCCGCCTTCGACGTTGTCGATGAAGAGGCAGCGGGCGGTCATGCCGGGCACGTGGCGCGCGACCACCAGCAGCGGCCTGTCGGAGCGGGCCCAGCCGAGGATGTCTTCGTCGGGCACCTGTTGCAAGTAGGCGATGACCGCGTCCGCGTTGTGCCGCGTGAGGAAGGCAACCGACTCCCGCTCGGCATGGACGTGGCCGTGACCGTCGGTCACGATCAGGTGCATACCGCCATGCTCCACACGCTCCTCGATGCCCTTGAGCATGAGCCCGAAGAACGGGTCGGAGAGGTCGGTGACAGTGGCACCGATTCCACCCGAGCGCCGCGTCACCAGGCCGCGGGCGAACGCGTTGGGCGTGTACCCCAGCTGAGCCACGGCGGCCAGCACCCGCTCCTGTGTGCGCCGGGACACTGGACCGCTGCGGTTCAGCACGCGGCTCACGGTGGAGATGGAAACACCTGCGGCTTGTGAGACCTCTCGGATCGTCGACATCGCGTCACCAGTAGAAACGTTTCCACCATGCTAGGCAGACAGCCGGCATCTGTCAATCCTGAGCATGCCGCCGGCAATCCTCAACACCAGTTCTATTACGTTCTAGACGCTATTCCAGGGGAAGAGCGAGGAGCAGTGCCGGGACCCCCGACGGCCGCCAAGCATGGGAAGCGTTTCCATCACGTGCGTTGCGGTGCGACGGCGGGGCGGCGCCGGAGTACCGGACCGCACGTGCAGTCGTCCGTTCGAGCGTTCGCTGTGGGGGATCGCGCCTGCGCTGGGCCCGCTGGGACGCTGCGTC
>Ga0315540_10000479_pt1 | contig 22708 bp, 19 predicted proteins | sample SalMarSW160110MG_FD_203677 | JGI IMG/M metagenome (GOLD analysis project Ga0315540, IMG submission 203677) | Salt marsh sediment microbial communities from the Plum Island Ecosystem LTER, Massachusetts, United States - Salt Marsh Sediment SW1601-10 ...
GCCACGGGCCGCGGCCGCGGCCCGCTTCCCGGCGCTGGCGCCTGCGCGGGGCCCGGCCGATAACGCAGGGGTTCCGGGCCTCGCGGCCCCGCCCGTCGCCATCCCCCGGGGAACGCCGACCCTTGAAACCCCTCGATGCGCCCGTGACCGTTCCCCCGCCCGCCGGACCCGCGCCGGCCCGGCTGTTCGCGCCGCTCGCGGCGGCGGCGCTGCTCGCGGCGCTCGCCGGGCCCGTGATCAACCTGGCGCTCGCGCGCGCCCCGCACCCGGCTCCCGAGCTCGCCGGCTTCTGGCTCGGCTGGTCGGTGCTGCTGCTGCTCGAAGCGGCCTGCATCGTCTGGCAGCCGACCTCGCTTGCGTTCCTCGAGGAGCCGCGCGCCCGCAGGCGGCTCGTCGCGCTCGCGCTGGCGACCGGCGTGGCGACCTCGCTGCTCGTGCGGCTGGCCGGGCGGCCCGACGTCGCCGGTTTCGTGTTCGGCACGCTCGTCCCCACGAGCCCGGAGGCCGCGAGCGCCGCGGCGGGCGTACTCCGCGCGCTTGCGCCGCTGCCGGCCATCGTCGCGGTGCGCGGCGTACTCGCGGCCAGCGTGCTGCGCGACGGGCGGGGCGCGGCGGTTCCTGCCGCTCTGCTGGCGCGGCTCGGCGTGCTGGCCGCCTGGCCCGCGCTCGCTGCCGGTCCCGTGGGCGCCCGCACGGCCTGCGACGCCCTGCTCGCGGGCGGCGCGGTCGAGCTCGTCGTGCTGGCGCTCGCACGATCGGCCCCGCGTCCGCTTGCTCACGGGCTCGTCCCGCCCGCGGCGGCGCGCGTGGCGGCCGTGGCGGCGCCGCTCGTCGTCTCGACGCTCGCGTGGGCCGCGCTCCGGCCCGCAGTTCACTCCGTGCTCGGACGCCTCGCGCAGGCGGACGTCGCCCAGGCGCGCTTCGGACTCGTCTTCGCCGTGTTCATGACGCTCTGCGCGCCCGTCTGGGCCCTGCGCGATCTCGCCGTGCTGGCCGAGGGCCTCGGCACGCCGAGGGCGTCGGTGCGTCGGCTCGCCACGCGGGTGGCCGCGGCGCTGTCGCTCGCGTTCGCAGGATTCCTGGTCGCGGCCGCCGCGGCGCCGGGTCTGCGGGCCGCGCTCGGCTTCACACCGGCCACCGGGGCCTTCGCGTGGGGACCGTTCGCACTGCTCGTGCTCGCCCCGCCGCTCGTCGCCGCGCGCATGCCGGCGCAGGGGGCGCTCATCGCTCGCCATCGAACCGCCGTCTTCGCATGGGTGCCCGGGCTGCGCCTCGCGCTCACGATGGCGGCGGGGCTGGCGTTCGTGCGCCTTCGCCCGGACGCCGACGGCGCCGCGCTCGGCATCGGCCTGCTGCTCGCGGGCGAAGCGCTCGAGGCGTGGGCCTATCGGCGCGCGGCCGCGACCGCCGCGGACGCCGTCCCCCTGCCCGCCGCGTGCGAACCCGGCGCGCCGGCCGCGAGGGCCGCGTGAGCGCCCCGCGCCGCACGCCCGCCGGGCCGGCGCGCGTCCTGGCCGCGCTCGCGGCGGTGCTCGCGCTCGCGGCCTCGGCCGCGCCCCGCTCGGTCACCTGGCCCGCCCACGTCATGGGCACGTACGTCCACGTGACGCTCGTCACCGTGGACTCGGCCGCCTCGGCGCCTCTCGCCGCGCGCGCGCTCGAGGTCTTCCGCCGCGACGACTCGCTCATGAGCAACTGGACCTCGACGAGCGAGGTCGCCCGGCTCAACCGCGAGGCGGGCGAAGGCCCGGTGGTCGTCCAGGACGAAGTCGCGCACGTGCTGAAGGTCGCGCTCGATCTCTACGAGGCCTCCGGCCGCACGTTCGACATCACCGTCGAGCCGCTCGTCCGCGCGTGGGGCTTCCTCGGCGGGAAGCCGCACGTCCCGTCCGACTCCGCGGTCGCGGACGCGTGGCGTCGCGTGGACGCGACGCGCGTCCAGTTCGACCCCGCGACCCGGGTGCTGAGGTTCACCGACCCCGGGACGCGCATCGACCTCGGCGGCATCGCGAAGGGCTGGGCCGTGGATGTCGCGGCCGAGACGCTGCTCGCGCACGGCGTCCACGACGCGCTGCTCGACCTCACCGGCAACATGCGAGCGCTCGGCCACCCGGCCGGCGCGCCGGGCTGGCGGATCGGCATTCGCGACCCGCGAGACCGGCTCCCCTGGTTCGCGAAGATCGTACTGAAGGACGAGGCCATTTCGACTTCCGGCAAGTACGAACAGTACGTCGCCGCGGACGGTCGCACGTTCGGCCACATCATGGATCCCCGCACGGGCCGGCCGGCCGAGGGCCTCATCGCAGTGACGCTCGTCTCGAAGAGCGCGTTCACGTGCGACGCCTGGGACACGCCGCTGTTCGTGCTCGGCGGCCCGGCGGCGCGGGCGAAGGCCGTCGAGCACCCGGAGTTCGAGGCGATCTTCGTCTCGCCGGGGGCGGACCAGGACACCGTGTGGGTCGAGTCGGGCCTGCGCGACCGCTTCGTCCTGGAACCCCGGGCGGCCGCGTACTTCGTCGTCCGCTACTTCTAATGTAGGGACGCGAACTCGCGCCTCCCGCGCGCGGCGAATACCACACGCACTTTCATTCACATTCCTTCCCTCGCGGTCGCGCATGGGTCATTCGCCACGATTTCCGCGCGGGGCACGGGCCTTGCCCCTTCTTGCGCGTCTTCAGCGAGGGGTCATGTGTTCGAACAGCACATGAGGCACCTCGAACAACTTAGGTGACGAGCCATCGTGCACGGTGCGCCAGCGCCGCGGAGTTGGGCCGCGATCCGCAACACGCGCCGTGTATTTCTGCAATCGGAAGCGAAGAAAGGTGTCTCACGTGAACGAAGTCACGAGGGTGAACCGGCTCACGCGCCGCGCCGCGCTGGCGATCCTGCTCGGATCGCCGCTCGCCGCGTTCGGCTGCGTGTCGCCGACCTCGCCCCCGGCGGCGCCCTCGGGCGGCCAGGCGTTCACGCCGAGCTACTCGCTCTTCCAGTCCGCCGTGGAGCCCGTGCTCGAGCGCCAGGGCTGCGACGCAGGCGGCGACTGCCACGGCGGCGGCCCGCGCGGCGCTTTCGAGCTCTCGCCCGCCGGCGCGAAGGACCCCGCGTTCGACTTCCAGCAGGTGTCGCTGCAGGTCAACCCGGTCACGCCGGACTCGAGCCGCATCCTGACCAAGCCCCTCGCGCTCGACGCGGGCGGGGTCCCCCACCAGGTCAAGGTCTTCGCCAGCACGTCGGACACGGACTACGTCGCGATCCGCAGCTGGATCCTCGCGGGGGTGAACCGGTGAGCGCGCGCCTCGCCGCCCGGCTGGCCTTCGCGGCGCTGCTCGCGCTCGCGGCCGGGCCCGCCAGCGCCCAGGACGCGGCGCCGGACTCGGCTGCCGCCGTGGACCCGGCCGCCACGCCCGCGGAGCCGGCCCGCCGCCGCGACGGCCTCGAGGCGCTCGAGCCCGCGCTGGCCGAGAACGCCTACCACCTGTCGCCGGGGCCGCGTCCCTACCTGCACCGGCTCTCGGTGACACCCGCGTTCGGCGCGCTCGGCTCCGAGCGGCTGTTCGCCATGCGTGTCGCCTACAACCCGAACGAGTGGCTCGGATACGAAGCCGAGCTCGCCCACAACCCCGGCCAGGCGGTCCACGCGGTGGTGCACCGGCTGAGCCTCGTCGTGCGCCGGCCCCTGCCGGGTCGGCTGCAGCCCTATCTCACGGCGGGCTACGGCATGGCCGTGGTTCTCCCCGGGCATTCCGTGAACGCGGATGCCGTCACCAAGAACCTGCTCGCTCTGGGCGGCGGGCTGGAGCTCTACATCCGGGACGATCTCGCGCTTCGGGCGGAGATGCGGCGCAGCACCGTCTTCGGACGTCAGGCGAACCGTGAAGGTCTGGTCGCGTACGACTACGTCGAGCAGACCCTGGGTCTCGCGTTCTATCGAACCCTCAGGCCGTGACCCACGGATCCTCGACCGGAGGTCTCACCGACACCATGACGCCCCGAATCCATCCTCGAGGCCACTCGGCCCTGCTCGCGCCGCTCGCCGCGGCGTGCCTGCTCCAGCTGTCCGTCGCGGGGTGCCGCGACAGCGCGCCCGACGACCTCATCCAGCAGGAGCCCACGACCGAAGCGGTCGTGTTCGTGAAGACGACGGCGTCCGAGACGCTGAACCGGACCGAGGCTCCCGGCAACCTGTACAAGCTCTCCCCCATCTCGCCGGACGGCATCGTGACCCCGATCACGAACTTCACGAACGCCAACGTGTGCGACCCGGCCGTGTCGTTCGACGGCACGAAGATCCTGTTCTCGATGCGGCCCTCGGGTGCGAGTCACCACAACCTCTACGAGATCAACGCCGACGGTACCGGCCTTCGACAGGTCACGAGCGGCGGCGGCGACGACTTCGACCCGCTCTACATGCCGGACGACCACATCGTGTTCACGAGCACGCGGGCGGGCGAGATGGACGAGTACAACCACGCGCCGTCGGCGACGCTCTACCGCTGCAACATGGACGGCAGCGGCATCGAGCGGATCAGCTTCAACCAGAGCGACGACTTCGATCCCGAGCTGCTGCCGGACGGCCGGATCGTGTACACGCGATGGGAGCACTTCGGGAACTTCAACCGCTTCCCGCTGTTCTTCACGAACCCCGACGGGACCGGCACGTTCCACTTCTTCGGGCCCCACAACGAGAACTTCTTCCACCCGGTGCCCTCGCCCGACGGCCGGCTGGTCGCGATCCAGTCCACACGGGTGAACGAGGACGAGGGGCCGCTCGCGGTGCTCAAGCCCGAGCAGGGCCCGGCGGACCCGCTGACCGGCGCGCAGTCGCTGCACTGGGACGACCTCACGCCGCAGGTCAACACCGACGGCGAACCGTGGCCCTACGGCGCGTTCAAGTACCCGCGCCCGCTGGGCGGCAACCGCTACATCGCGTCCTACACGTTGCCCGCCGCGACGGCCGGCGAGACCGACTACGCGCTCTACACGTTCACGCTCGACCAGAGCGGGGCGGGGACGGTCGCGGACCCGGCGACGTTCACGATCGGCAACCTGACGTTCCTCTACAACGACCCGAACACGAACGAGTTCGACGCGCAGTTGCTCGCGCCGCACCCGAAGCCGCCGGTGATCGCCTCGACCATCGACTACTCGAAGGACTACGGCGAGTTCCTGGCGCAGGACGTCTTCAACCGCAGCCTCGTGGACGGCCAGGAGGTCCCGGTCCGCGGCCAGGACCGGATCGACAGCATCGCCGTGATCGCGGCGCGCCCGACGCTGGTCGGCGAAGCGAACGACTTCTCGGCGAACGAGTTCGAGAAGCGCGCGCTCATCGGCTTCGCGCCGGTGCAGTCCGACGGCTCGTTCAAGATCCGGGTGCCGGCCGACACGCCGATCAGCTTCGCCACGCTCGACACGCTCGGCCGCGGCTTCGTCGTGAAGCGCACGCACCTCTACGTGCGTCCCGGCGAGGTGTTCGACAAGTGCACGGGCTGCCACGAGGACCGCGTCCCGGGCGGGCCGTTCCCGACGAACCCGAACCCGATGGCGGCGATGCTGCCCGCGCACGACCTCGACATCCCGAAGAGCCAGTTCATGGTCATCAACTGGGAGAACGACATCGGCCCGATCGTGGCGGCGAAGTGCCAGGGCTGCCACGCGCCGGTGATCGTCGGCACGGACACGACGCTGGCCGGCAACCTCGACCTGACGACTGTACCCGACACCGTGCGCATGAACCGCATCTTCCCGCGCGCGTACGTAAACCTCTCGGGCGAGTCCATGAACGCCGGTCCGCAGGAGGTCGTCCCGCCGTTCCCGCGCCGGTCGCGGCTCATCGACTACGTGCTCGGCGTCGGCTCGCAGAGCGGCACGGGTCCGCACCCCTCGGGCGCGGACTCCCTCACCGCGGCCGAGCGCCGCAAGTTCAACCTCTGGGTGATGCTCGGCGCCCAGTACAAGTGAGCGGGGGAAATCCGAAAATGACCCGAACCCCTTCCGGAACGGCGCGACGCGTGGCGATGGCCGCGGCTTTCGCCGCCGCGTCCCTGACGGTTACGCCGGCCGCGCGCGCCACTTCGTCCACCGCCGCGTTCTCGGCGTCGAACTCCGTCGCGGCCGAGGTGCTCGCCCGGCATCCGCTGCGCCTGCTGGACGGCACGAAGCTGACGCTTTCGTCCCTCAAGGGCGAGGTCGTGGTCGTGAACTTCTGGGCGACCTGGTGCGCCCCCTGCCGGCGCGAGCTGCCGAAGCTCGATGCGCTCCAGCGCGGGCTGGCCGGGCACGGCGCGCGGGTCGTCGCAATCTCGATCGACGAGAACGCCGACAACGTCCGCCGCTTCGCGAAGAGCGGCAAGCTGGGCCTGCCCGTCGCCCTGGACGGCCCCTCGGGCCTCGCACGGGCGCTCGACCTGCGCAGCGTGCCGGCGACGATCGTCCTCGACCGCGAGGGCCGGATCGCGTGGAGCACCGGGCGTTCGGACGAGGCCGAGATCGGCGAGCTCCGGTCCGTCGTGCGCGGCCTGATCGGCGGCGACCCGGTCGCCGCGGGAGGCGCCCGATGAGAAGGGCGCTCCTGCTGCTGGCCGCGCTGGCGCTCGCCGCGCCGGCGCTCACGGGATGCGCGGCGCCCGCGGTGGCCGTCTACCAGCGCGAGCACCTCGTCGATCCCATCATGGCGTTCCAGGCGACGGCGAAGCAGGACGCCCGCCGCGTCCGTGCGTTCGAGGCCCGCGAGGGCTCGACGGGCGGCGTCGGCGGCGAGGGCGGGGGCTGCGCGTGCAAGTGACCTGCGGTCTGGGACGCGGCCTCGCGGCCGCGGCGTTCGGCGCGCTCCTCGCGACGCCGGCCGCCGCGCAGCTGCCCGGGGACTCGAACACGGCGAACGGCCTGTTCCGCATGTTCGTCGATTCGAAGCACGTCCTCGTGCGCTCGCTCGTCGAGGACTTCAGCGTCCCGCTGCGGGGTGACGCCGACCTGTCGCTGCACTGGAACCACGAGCGCGTCACGATCCCGGCGATCGCCGCCCCGGCGGGCAGCCAGGAGGCGATCGACGCGATCACCACGGCGAGCCGCCCGATCGAGGGTGACGCGTACCAGGACTTCGAGAAGACCCGCAACGAGCTCCAGGGCGAGGTGAAGCGCGGCGGCGCCTCGGTCGGCTACTACCACTCGATCGAGAGCGACTACCTCGCCCACCAGGTGTCGGCTTCCTACGACCGGGGGTTCCGGGACGAACAGACGAACGTGTCGGTCGGCACGAGCTGGGGCTGGGATGACATCAAGCCCCTCGCCGACCAGCGCTCGGTCACGCGGGCGGACCACAAGAACACGCTGCACCTGAACGCGGTCGCGACCCAGATCCTCACGCCCACGTCGGTCGTGCGCCTCGGCGTCGAGTACAACCACGTCACCGGGCTGCAGCACAACCCCTACCGGCTGGTGTACGCCGGCGGCGCGAGCGTGCCCGAGCGGCACCCCGAGACCCGCGACCGGCGCGACGCGTTCCTGCGCTTCCACCAGTACCTCGACAACCGCTCGAGCCTGAAGCTCGACTACCGGCTGTACGACGACGACTGGGGGATCCTGTCGCACGAGGTCACCGGTGCGCTGTCCCAGTACGTCGTGGACGGGTTCTACGCGCGCTACCAGTACCGCTGGTACACGCAGTCGGCCGCCGACTTCTGGCGCCCCGAATACGCGACGACGCAGGGCGTGAACGGCTACCTCACCGGCGACTACCGCCTGAGCCGGCTGTCCTCGCACCTCTTCGGCGTCTCGCTCAACGCCGACCTGGGCGCGCTCGCTCCCGATTCGCCGAAGCTGCGCCGCTTCGCCGTGTCGCTGGACTACGAGCGCTACTTCAACAGCAACAACTACTCGGCGGACATCCTCGAGACGGGGCTGCAATTCCGTTTCTAGGTTCTGGAGTGGCCGGAGAGAGGAGCCTGACGTGCGACGAGCCATCCTGTTGACCCTCGGCATCACGCTGCTCGCGGCGACCGCGCCGCGCGCGGGAACGTTCGAGCGCACCCGGATCGTGCCCGACCTCGGCCTGGACGCCATCACGCGCGGCGTCACCCGCCAGCAGGTGGGCCGCGACCTGTTTTCGGACCCGTGGGCCACGGTGACGATCGGGCACGTCGACCTGTACGACGTCTTCCCCTACGTCGAGTCGCGCACGTTCGAGGTGGTCTCCGACCCGCAGTGGAACCGGCTCGTGATCGGCGAGGCCGGCCGGGCGCTCGGCGCGTACGACGGGGCCGGCACCGCGCTCGGCGACCTCAAGGAGCCGCGCGGGCTCGCGGTGGACGAGAGCGACCGCGTCTACGTCGCCGACGCCGGCAACGACCGGATCGTCGTCCTGCAGGCGACGACCGAGTTCGGCGACGTCACGCTGAAGCCGCTCTACGAGATCCGCGGCCTGTCGCGGCCGTTCGACGTGGCGTGGTCCGACGGCGGCACGCCGTTCCGGGACGGCGACGACGTGCTCTACGTGGCCGATACGGGTCGCAACCGCGTCGCCGCGTTCGCGCTCTCGGGCAACTCCGCGCGCGAGATCGCCTCGCTCGGCTCGCTGGGGAGCGGTCCCTCGTCGTTCGCGGGCCCGATGGCGATCAGCGCCGGGCACGACGGCGGCGCGAACACGCACGACGTCTACGTCGCCGACGCCCACAACCGCCGCATCGTGCACCTGGTGCACGACGCCGCGGGCCTGCACTGGACCGGCGAGGTTCGAACCGACGCCGACGTCGTGACTTCGCTCGACACCGACCAGTGGGGCAACGTCTACGCCGCGGCACCGAACCGCGGCACGGTGCGCAAGTACGCGCCCGACCTGGCGGCCGTCGCCGACCTGCGCGGCGACCTCGTGCGCCCGCGCAACTTCCACGTGCCGTTCTTCACCGTGCGCGACCACCGCGACGGCAGCGTGTCGCGCCAGGGCCGCGCGAACGGCCTGACGGTCGAGGAATGGACCGACGCGAGCGGCATGAAGCTCTGGAACCTGGGCCTCGACGTGCCCGCGCTCACGGTGGCGGGCGGCGACGCCCCGGCGGCGCGCTTCACCCTCACCGACCGCGCGAGCGTCACGCTCGAGCTGACGGACGCCGTGAGCGGCGCGGCGCTCGTCCGCCGGCCTGCCGGCACGATGGACGCCGGCGCGCACGAGCTCGCGCTCACCGACGCCGACCGCGCGGCGGTCGCCGGCCACGGCGACCTGCGGCTGCGCCTCGTCGCGACCTCGGCGTACTCGGGCGGCCCGGTGGCCGAGGCCGAGGCGGGCTTCCAGTGGAACGCGGTGGGCGCCATCGCCCCGCCCGCGACGGCCATGATGCTCGGCAGCGCGCCGAACCCCGCCGCCCGATCGGCGCGGATCGCGTTCGCGCTCCCCTCCGCGGAGGCGGGCGGCGCCACGCTCCGCGTCTACGACTCCATGGGGCGTGCCGTGCGCACGCTCGGCTCAACGTTCGCGGCCGGCCGCAACGAGGTCACGTGGGACCTGCGCGGCGACGGCGGCGCGCGCGTGGCCCCGGGCGTCTACTTCGCGCGGCTCGTCGCCGGGAAGCGCGAGCTGTCCCAGCGCCTGGTGGTGATCCCGTGACGAAGCTTCTCCCGGTCCCGGCGCCCCGCGCGCGGCGGCTCGCCCGTCTCGCGGTCGCGGCGCTCGCGCTGGCGGCGTGCGCGCTGCCGGTCGCGGGCTGCCTCGGCGCGCCGAAGATCGAGGACCGCTGGACGCGCGTCGATCTCGCGTCGTCGAGCCTCTCCCCCGGGCAATCGCTCGCGCCCGGGGTGAGGGACTCGATCTCGCTGGTCGCCCGCGTGACTTATCGCGACATCGTGACCGGGTACGCGGTGGCCGAGATGCGCGCGAGCAGCACCCTGTCGAACGGCATGGTGACGCTCGCGCCCGACGCGGCCCGTGAGCCCATGGCCGCGGACATCGACAGCATCCTTGCCAACTCGATCTCGGTGGGCCGGGTCGTGAAGCCCGTCACGGGCTGGGACCACCTCATCCAGACGATGGACCTCTCGTTCGGCGCCGTGCCGCCCGCGACGGTGGACTCGACCGGCGCGACGAGCGGGCTGTTCCTGCTCTGCTACCTCGGGGCCGGCGAGAAGATCGAGCTGCGCGACGGATCGGACTCGATCTCGATCACGCCGTTCCGCTCGGCCGACTACCACATCCTCCCCGTGGGCATGAAGCTCACGCTGGCGACGCCGTGACGACGCGCCTCGTCCGCATCGGCGCGCCGCTCCTGGCGCTCGCGTGCCTCGCTTCCGCGGCGGGCGCGGTTCCGCTCCGTCCGGCGTTCTCGCTGGGCGTCTCGAGCGGCACGACGCGCTTCGACCCGCACCTGTCGGACTACCAGTGGAACCTCGCGCCGCGCGCCGCGTGGGGTGCGCAGGCCGGCGTCTCGCTGGGTCGCTTCGGCCTCGCTTTGCGGGGCTGGACCTCGTCCGCCCGCCAGCACGTGGACGCCTCGGCCTCGGTGACCGACCCGCTCGTGCGGGTGACGACGCTCGACCTCGCGGGCGAGGCCGAGGTCGCCCGGCCGCTGGGCCTTTCGCTGCTCGCGCGCGCCGCCGTCGGCCGCGTCGCGATCGGCTACTCGCCTGACCGCGTCACGCTCGACGCGGGCGGGACGCCCGTGACGGTGGACCTCGCGCCCGTGCACGCCTGGAGCTGGGCGGGCGGCGGGGCGCTGCGTCACCCGCTGCTGCCCGGCTGGACGGCGACGATCGCGGTCGAGCGCACGGGCTTCGCGTTCGACACCGCGCACCGCGCCGGCCCGTCGGTCGAGTACGCGCGCGAATCGTTCGGCAACTGGAACGGCCGGCTCGAGCTGGCCCGCACGTTCGGACTCTGAGGAAAGGACGGATCCGCATGGTCGCGACCCCGACCCAAGCTCCCGCCCGCGGGCTGCCCGCCCTCGCCGCGTTCCTCGCGACGGCGATCTGGGCCGCGGCGGTCTTCGCCGCGACCGTGGACGGCGCGGACAGCCTCGCCGCGACCGGGACGGCCGCGCCGGAGGCGGCCGCGACCTCCCCGGAAACCACGCCGCTCGGCGACAGCGTCGTGACCGCGCCGGCGCCGACGGTCATGAACGCGCCGCTCCGGATCGGCCAGCGCCGCGTGCGGCTCGTCGGCGCCTCGCGGAACGTCGTGCGCTCGGGCCCGGGCGACACGTACGCGGTCGTCGGCGTCTACAGGTCGGGCACCGAGTTCCCCGTGTTCGCGAAGAGCGGCGACTGGATCGGCGTGCGCCTCTCCGACACCGAGACGGGCTGGGTCCACCGCTCCCTGTGCAAGGAGATGGCGGACATGGAGGACCTCGAGTTCAAGCCCAACCCGAGGCTCTATTCGCGCACGGGCGCGTTCCTGCTCGAGGGCTACACCGGCGGCTACGCGTTCGACCAGAAGAGCAACTCGCTCGTCGCGGGCGGACGCCTCGGCTACTACGTCTTCGACCGCCTCACCGTCGAGGGCGGCCTCTCGTGGACGCACGTCCACCGGCCCGCCGAGATCGTGGAGTCACTCTTCGGCCTCTCGCTCGAGGCCGAGGACTTCCACATGCTCTTCTACCACTTCCTCGCGACGTACGAGCTGCTTCCCGGCCGGCAGATGGTGCCGTACGTCAGCGCCGGCGTGGGCTCGAGCATCTTCCAGGGCGAATCCGAGCCGAGCATCAACTTCGGCGCGGGCACGACGATGTACCTCTCGCGCCGCACGGCCGTGCGCTGGGAGGTGCGCGACTACCGGTTCAAGACCGGCTCCGCGAACGCGCGCCAGACCCACCACAACATCGAGCTCTCGCTCGGCACCCTCTACCTCTACTAGGCAGGAGCGCGTCATCGTGAAGAAGAACGGACTCCTCACCGTCGCGCTCGCCGCGCTGCTTTCCGCCACGCTCGCGGCGGCGCCGGCGGCCGCGAAGCCGTCCGCCCCGATCCCGGCGCGCGCCGGGCTCGAGCTGGCCCGCGCCGCCGCGGCCGCGTGGGCGTCCGACGCCCGGCTCGTCTACGTCGAGAACGACGAGGACGTGGACGCCGACGGCGGCGCCGCGCGCTGGGACTACCTGTACGTCTCCTCCTCGACGGGCCGCGCGCGCGCCTGGTCGGTGCGCGACGGGCGCATCGCGGCGGCCGAGAACGTCGAGATGGCCTTCGACGCCCCGCCGCTGCCCGAGGGCTGGATCGACAGCGGGGTCGCGCTGGCCGCGGCCGACCGCGAGGCGGGCCGCGCGTTCCGCAAGGGCACGCAGGGCCGGCTCAGCTCCATGCTGCTGATGCGCGGCGCGTTCGACGAGAAGGACCCCGACCGCGCGACCTGGACGCTCGTCTACACGGCCCCGGGCGCGCCGTCGCTCTGGGTCGTCGTGGACGCGGCCGAAGGCAAGGTCCGCCGGACGTGGAGGGGCTGAGCGCCATGCGAGCGAACCGCCTTCTTTCCGTCCTCGCCTCACTGGCCGCGCTCGGCGCCGCGATGCCCGCCGCGGGCGCCGGCGAGCCCACCGTGGACGCCCCGGCCGAGGTGCGCGTCCAGCGCGTGAAGCCGGACCGCCCGAAGCTGCCCATGCTGCGCTTCCTCTCGGCGAACAGGGACTACCTGCGCGCCGAGCTCGACCGGCTGCGCGTCAAGCGGGTGGACGTGGGGGGCGACGCCGCGGCGATCGACCCGCGCTTCCTGCGCTACGGGGACATGATCGCGGCGGCGCGCGCGGCGGGCGACTCGGCCGCGGCCGCCGATTTGGCCCGCGAGGGTCGCGACCTCTACGCGAGCGTCACCCAGCTGGGCTCGCTCGAGGAGGAGCTCGACGGTCTCGACCGCGCCCTCGACGCCCAGCGCGAGCGGCTCGCCGCCCTGCAGTCCGACTACGCCGGCCACCAGCGCACGTCGCTCGTCGTCGTACTGAGCGGCTGGCCCGGCGGCGACGACCCGGGCGCGGTCACGATCTCGATGGAGGACGGCACGCGCCAGTCCGTGTCGCTCACCGCCGAGCAGCGCGAGGCGCTGCGCGCCGGCGGCGCCGTGCAGGTGATGCAGCGGCTCGTCGAGCCGCGCGACCAGCTGCTCGCGGTCTCCTTCGGCGTCGCGGACGCGCCGGGCTGGCTCGAGCTGGACCCGGCGAGGAACCGCCTCAACCTGCTCCGCTTCGATCTCGCGCGACTCGCCGCCGGTGACGCGGCGAGCGTCGCGGCGACGACCTGGGTCCTCGACGACCGGACGCCCTGACCGACGTGAACCTCTCGACGCCGCATCCGCGCGCCGCCTTCCGCGGCGCCCATGGGCTGCTCGCGTGCCTCGCGGCCGCGTGCCTGGCCGTCGCGCCCGCGCGCGCCGGTTCGGTCGAGGGTGCGCGCCCGACCGTCGGCGACTCCGTGTCCGCGGGCGCCGTGCGCCTCGCGCGCGCGCAGGCCGCGTGGCTCGCCGGCCGGCCCCTCGAGGTCGTCCGGGAGTTGGAGCCGGTGGACTTCTCGGCCGGCCCGGCCTTCGAGGGGGCGGACCGCGCCGCCTTCCTGCTCGGCCAGGCGTGGCTGGGCCTCGGGGCTCGCGACCGCTTCGACGCGCTGGCTTCGCAGGTCGCCGGCTGGCGTCGCGCGAGCGCGTTCACGCGCGCGCTCGCCGCCGAGCGCTCGCTGCTCGACTCCTCCGCCGGGGCCGCCGACGCGCTGCGGGCCGGCGGGGCCCCGCGCCTGCTCGCCGACGTCGAGGGCGCCGAACGCTATCGCGACGCCGCGGCCCGCATCGCCGCCGGCGAGTACGCCCGCGACGTCCTGGGCCGCGTGGACGGCGGGAGCGCGAGCCTTCCGGAGTCGCGCGACCTCGACGCCCGGCTGCGCTACGAACGCGGCGACCGCGACGCCGCCGTGAGCGACCTGCGCACGCTGCTCAGGGACTACCCGGCCTACCCGGCACGACGCGAGGTCGAGGCGCTGCTCGCCGACGACGCGCTCCGCCGCGGCGACCCCCGCGAAGCGTACGAACGGTGGAACGCGCTCGACGCCGAGTGGCACGCGACCCGCGAGTCCCTGCGCGCGCTCTCGGCGCGTCCGTCGCTCGACTCGCTCGTCGCGTCGTGGGAGGACGATCCCGCCCGCAGCGGCGCGCCGGTCGTGCCGGCGCGCCGGGTCGTGGCCGCCGCCGATTCGCTCGGCCGCTCCCGCGCCGACACCCGGCGCGGCGCCGGCGACGTCGGCGCCGTCTTCGACCGTCCCGCGCGCACGCCCGGCCTGCCGGTCGTGGCCGGTCCCTCCCCGGCCGAGTGGACCGGGCTCGCCACGGCCGAGGCGCAATCCGGCGAGGCCTCGGCGGCGGCCGCGCGCGCGGCGGACGACGCGCGCGCCGAGCGCGAGCGACTCGCCGAGCTGACGCGCTACCTCGGGGCGGGCCGCGATTCGCTGGCCGCCGAGCGCGGGCGGATCGAGGAGCGCCTCGCGCGCCTGCGCGCGCTGCACGCGCAGCTCGACGCGATCGACGCGCGGCTGCGGGACGTGCGCGACGCCGCGACGGCCCGCGCCGTGCGCCGCGCGACGCTGCTCGTCGAACAGTGCGAGGCGAACGAGCGCTGGATCGCCGGGCTCGAGCACTTCTGGGTGGACGGCCCCGCGCCGCTGCGGGCGCCCGCCGGCTCCGCCGGCCCCGATTCGGTGCTTGCGGCCGAGCGCGCGCTGGTCGAGTCGGTCGTGGCGATCGCCGCCCGCATCGCGCACGAGTCGCCCGCGCGGATCGAGCGCTCCTACCAGCAGGCCTGGCGCCCGGGCACGCTCGACCGCATCGCCCGCCAGGACGCCGACGCGACCGGGGCGCTCGCCCGCGCGCAGCGGCTCGGCGGCTCGCTCGACTCGAGCCTCGCCGTGGCCGCCGCGGCCGGGCACGCCCGCGAGCTCGAGGCGCGCGCCGGGCGGCTGGGCCGCCGCGCCGACTCGCTGCGCACCGCGGTCGCGAAGGCCCGCGACGCGGCCGCGCGGCACGCCGTGACGCGCGCGCTGGCCGCGATGGAGCCCGAGCGCGAGGCGATCGACTACGGCCTCGCCGCGTCCGCGTGGGCGGTCGCGACGAGCCTCGATCACGCGACGGACGCGGCCGCGGCCGACTCGACGGCCCCGGCCGAGGACCCCGACGCGGCCCGCTGGCGCGACGAGGCCGTGACGCGCCTGCAGGCCTACCTCGCGGCGCATCCGGCCGGCGCAGGCCGGGCCGACGCCCGCTACCGGCTCGCGGACCTGCTCGAGCAGCGGGCGCGCGTGGCGTTCCGGGAGCGGATGGAGCGCTACACCGAGTCGCCCTCCGGCCCGCTGCCCCGGCTCGAGACCGCGCCCTCGGTCGCGCTGCTGCGCGCGATCCTGCGCGACGACCCGAAGTTCGCCCACCGCGACGCGGTGCTCTTCGACCTCGGCACGCTGCTCGCCGAGGACGGCCAGCCGGACGCGACGGCGCAGTTCCGGGCGCTCGTCAACGAGTTCCCCGACTCGCCGCTCGCGCAGGAATCCTGGCTGCGCCTCGCCGACGAGGCGTTCGACGACCGCCGCTTCCTCGACGCCTCGCCGCTCTACCGCGCGGCCGTGAACGGCGCCGACACGACGCTGCGCATCATCGCGCTCTACAAGCTGGGCTGGACCGAGTTCCACGTGGACCACTTCGACCGCGCCGCCGACGCGTTCGGCGAGGTGCTGGACCTCTACCAGGCCGGCCGCGTGGATGAGCGCATCCGGCTCGACGACGACGCCGAGGTCCTGCTCGTCCATACGCTTGCGCGCGCCGGCGGCGCCGACGCCTTCGCCGGGTACTTCGAGCGGGTGGGACCGCGCCCGTACGAGAAGCGGCTGCTCCTCGAGTTGGGACAGCACTTCCGCAAGTACGCGCTGTTCGGTCCCGCGATCGAGTCTGACTCGCTGCTCATGGAGCGCTGGCCGGAGGCGCCCGAGGTGCTCGAGGCCGCGCAGCGCACCGACGACAGCTACCGCCGCTGGAACCACCCGGAGGAGCGGCGCGACGCCCTGCTCGCGAACGCGGAGCGCTTCCTGCCGGGAAGCCCGTGGGTCGCCGCGCAATCGAGCGACTCGCTCAGGGCCGCGGGTGACGCGTTCGCGCGCGCGGCGCTGCTCGAGGTCGCGTGGCAGCACCACGCCGCGGGCCGCAGGAGCGGCGACGCCGACGACTGGCGCGATGCCGCGAAGCTCGAGGAGCGCGTGCTCGCCACGTGGCCGGACGATCCCTCGCACCGCGCGCTCGAGCTGCAGGCGTGCGAGTCGCGCGCGGCGCTGGGCGACGTGAAGGGCGCCCTCGCGCACGCCGACGTCGTGTCCGAAGGCCGCGACACGCTGGCGGCCGCGGCGCGGCTCCAGCGCGTGGCGATCCTCGACGCCTGGTACGAGCGCACGCGGCCGGACTCGGGCGGCACCGGGCGCGACTCCGTGGCCGAAGCCGTGCTCGCCGCCGGTGACGCGCTGCTCGACGCCTTCCCCTCCGACCCGCACGCCGCCGACGTGCGCTGGCGCGAGGGCCAGCTCGCGTTCGCGCACGGCTGGTACGACCGGGCCGCGGACGCGTTCGGCGCGTTCGCCGACCGGAACGCGGACGACCCGAGGGCGCCGCGCGCGGCCACGCTGCGCGCCGACGCCTACGTGCGGCAGGAGCAGTTCGACCGGGCCCAGGACGCCTACGAGAAGGCCTTCGCCCTCGCCCGCCGTGCCGGCGACGACTCGCTGGCCCGCCGGGTCGAGCGCGCGATCCCGGCCTGCGCCTACCGCGACGCCGAGTCGAAGGTGGCGAAGGACTCGACCGACTACCGCTCGCATGCCGAACGGTTCGAGAACGTCGCGCTGCGCTGGCCGGACTTCGAGCACGCCGACGTCGCGCTCTATCGCGCGGGGCTCGCGTACTTCAACGCCGGCCGCACGGCCGACGGCGCCCGCGCGATGGGCACGCTCGCCGCCGCGCACCCGAAGAGCGCCCTCGTTCGGGACGCGGCCCGCGCGACCGCGGGCGCCTGGGAGGCTGCGGGCGACACGGCGGCCTCGGCGCAGGCCTGGCTCGAGTTCGCCGGCCGCTTCCGCCGCGACCCGCAGGCCGACGCCGCGTCGCTTCGCGCCGCCGAGTTCTTCGAGCGCTCGCACGACGTCGCGCGCTCGGACTCGCTGCGCCTCGCGTGGGTGCGGCACCACCCGTCCGACGACGGAGCGGCGATGGCCCTGCTCGAGCCCGTGGTCGCGCGCACGCTCGACTCCGTGACCGTCGCGCGGCCCGTCTCGCGCTGGCTGCCCGTGCGGCGCAGGGGACGCAGGGCGCCGGCACCGACCGTGCTCTCGGACTACCTCGCGCGTGCGGCGAAGCATCCCGAGTTCGCCTCGCGGGCGCTCCTCTCGCGCGAGAAGTTCCTCGAGGGCGAGGAGGCCTCGGCCGCCTGCGCGAAGATCGAGCTCCGGCAGCCGATCGCGAAGTCCGTCGGGGCCCGCAAGGCGAAGCTCGACCTGCTGCTGGCGCGCTACAAGGCGTGCGTCGCGCTCGGCGAGCCGCTGTGGGCGCACGCCGCCACGTTCCGGATCGGCGAGGCCCTGGTCGCCTTCGGCGATGCGCTCGAGGCGAGCCAGCGCCCCGCGGACCTCGAGGGCGCCGACCGCGACGCCTACGACGAGGTGATTCATCGCCAGAGCGACGCCTTCTACCAGCGCGCCGAGAACGTCTGGTCGGACCTGCTCGCCGGGCAGTCACCCGCCGACGACGACGAGTGGCTGGCCCGCGCGCGCGCGGCGCTCCAGCCCCGCCTCGCGCTGCGGGCGCCCGCCCAGGTCCCCGAGCCGCCCGCGGGCGACGACACCACCGGAGGGAAGCAACCATGACGCGATCGCAGCGACTCCTGCTCGTGCCCTTCTTCGCGCTGCTCGCCTCCGCGCCCGCCGCGGCCACGACCGGGAAGTCGGCCAAGACCTCCCCGGCGGCGAAGCCCGCCGCCCGTCACGCCGCGCCGGCGAAGGCCCGGGCGAAGGCGGCCCCGGCGAGCCCCTCGGCCGAGCGACGGCTCGACGAGGTGCGCATCGAGGGCGAGCTCGAGGTGCCGCGCGTCACGTTCATCACGGTGCGGCAGCCGCACCGCTTCCACGACTACACGCGGGCGACGTCGGTCCGCCCGTCGCGCCGGATGGCGGCCGAGGCGACGTTCCCGTCCTGGATTCCACCCGTACCGACCGCTGCAGGTAACGCTCGAAAGGAGAACCGCAAATGAATGTCGTGTCTGCCGTTGCCGCCTTCTACCGGGAGGGCGGGATCTTCATGCACGCCGTGCTCGCGATCGGCCTGATCGTGGGCGCGATCATCGTCGAGCGCTTCATCGTCATCGGCAAGGCGATGCGCATCGACGCCCGGTCGTTCACCGACACCCTCGTCAACCACGCCCGCCGCGGCGACTGGAATGGCGCGCGCAACGCCTCGATGCAGTCCACGGCCCCGCTTGCCCGCGTGGCGCAGGGCATGCTCGAGTCGGGCGCCCAGGACGAAGAGGCGCTCCAGCGCGCGGCCGACGACGCCACGACGCTCCAGCTGCCCAATCTCTCGAAGCGACTCTCGTGGCTCGGCCTGCTCGCGAACTCCGCGACGCTGATCGGCCTGCTCGGCACGATCACCGGCCTCATCACGGCCATCGCCGGCGTCGGCGAAGCCGACGCGGCGACGCGCTCGGCGCGGCTGTCGGCCGGCATCTCCGAAGCGCTCCACTGCACCGCGTTCGGGCTCACCGTCGCGATTCCCACGCTCATCGTGCAGGGCTGGTTCATCAGCCGCGTCGAGGAGCTGGGCGACCAGATCGACCAGCTCGCCATCCGGCTCGGCAAGGTCCTGTCGATGCCGGCGCCCACCAACAACTCCGTCGTCCGCCCCGTGCGGCCCGCCGTCGCGGCCGCTCCCCTGCGCCAGGCGGCCGGCGAGTCCGGGACGCGCTGAGCCATGGCCGGGCGTCACGAGAAGCGCGGCAGGGGCCACAAGGTCGAGACCCCCGATCTCGAGCTGATGCCCATGCTCAACGTGTTCATCTCGATCATCCCGATGCTGCTGCTCTCGGCGGCGTTCGTGCAGCTCTCGGTGATCGACACCGGACTGCCCGCGCCCGCCGCCGCCGCGGTCGCCGATGCGAAGCCCGACGCGGCTCCGCCGGTAACCATCGGGCTGCACGCGGACCGCGTCGTGGTCGAGAGCGGCCCGTTCGGCCGCCGCGAGATCCCGCGGCGGCCGGGGACGGCCCTCAAGGACGATCCGGCGCGCGGGCAGGTGGAGGCGCTGCTGCGCGCGATCGCGGGAAGGCAGGAGAAGAAGCCCGAGGTGCAGATCGTGCCCGAGGGGCACAGCCACTACGAGGAGATCGTCGAACTCATGGACCTGGCGCGCGCCGCGGGGCTGCCGAACGCCGCGCTCGCCGACGCCGCCCCGGGAGCCGTCTGACATGTCCCGTTCCGTGTCACGCCGACACCGCCGGCGCGCGGGCCTGAAGCCCAGCACCAGCGTGAACCTGATCTCGATGATGGACATCCTCACCGTGCTGCTGCTCTTTCTGTTGAAGAGCTACTCGGCGGGCGGCGAGGTGATGGTGCCGCAGCCGGGCGTCCAGTTGCCGGAATCCACGGCCGACCTGCTGCCGCAGAAGTCGCTGATCGTCTCGATCGACGGCGACGCTATCAAGCTCGGCTCCGAGAAGATCGCCTCGGTGGCCGAGGTCGCCTCGAGCCCCGACGTGGACATCCCCGCGCTCGCGCAGCGCCTGCCGGTGCCGACGCCGGTCCCCGGCGCTCCCGCGGGCACCCTGAGCAACGCCGTGACCATCCAGGGCGACCGCGACATCGAGTACTCGCTCCTGCGCAAGGTGATGTACACGCTGAGCCAGGGCGGCTACCAGAACGTCTCGCTCGCGGTCCTGCGAAAGGCGTGAGGTGAACGACATGAGCGCACCTCGATCCCAGCACTGGCTCACACCCGCACCGGCCGGCGACGACCTGTTCCGCAGCTGCCTCGGCGGCGCGGCGGTCGCGGGCGTCGTGTTCCTCGCGATCGTCATGCTCGCGCCGCTGCCGAAGCAGATCGCGAAGATCGCGCAGGTCGAGGCGCCGGTGGTCGCGCGCATCATGTTCACGCCCCCGCCCGCGATGCCGGTGCCGGCGCCGACGCCGTTCGGCGGCACGCCGGGGCTGCACCCCGGCCCGAAGGGCGACGGCCCGCCCGAGGGCACCGGCCCGAAGGCCCCGCCCGCCGCGAAGCTCGGCCCGGGCACCGGCGTACGCGGACCCGGCGGCGGCAAGGGTGCTTCGCCCGGCCTCGGCGCCGGCGAAGCCGGCCGCGCGCGCGCGATGAAGGTCGCCGCGCAGCTGAGCGGCGCGACGAGCGCGCTCGAGAGCTCGCTCTCCGGCCTCGGCGACCTCGGCGCGGTGGGCAAGGGTAGCGGCAACGCGAGCGCGGCGCTCGCGCGGCGCGCCTCCGCGGTGGGCGGCGCGCGCAGCGACGCGCAGGCGGCGGCATCCGGCGCGGGCCTCGGCAAGGGCGTGGGCGGCGGAGCGGACCTCGGCGGCTCGTCGGTGCGCGGCGCGTCCGTCTCAGTCGGCTCGCTGGTCGGCGGCGTGGGCGGCGATCCGCTCGGCGGCGGCGGCCCCGGCCGCGGCGGCCAGGGCGGCGGCGGCGGGGTCGGCGGCGGCAGCGGCGGCGGCGTGGGCTCGGGCGTCGGGATGGGCAACGGCGGCACGGGCGGCGGCGGCGTGGGCGGCAACGGCATCGCCGCGGGCGGCGGCGGCGGCGGCACGGGCGGCGGTCCCGGCGGCAACGGCGTGGCCGGACCCGGCGTCTACCGCAGCAACGCCTCGCTCATGGCCGTCATCCAGAAGTACTCCGCCGGCATCCAGTTCTGCTACAGCAACGAGCTCAAGAAGAACGAGGGCCTGCAGGGCAAGCTCGTCGTCTCGCTCGTCGTGGACGCCGCCGGCAATGTGACGCACGCCCAGGTGATCCAGAACACGCTCGGTTCGAAGGCGCTCGCGAGCTGCGCGCTGTCACAGATCCGCGACTGGAAGTTCCCCGCGATCCCTTCGGGCTCGACGGCGTTCCAGGTGCCGTTCGTCTTCACGCCGCCGAACTGAGGCGCGCAGGTCCGCCCGGAGCCGCGCGATTCAGGATTCGACCCGAGTCGCCTCTCCCGTGCCGTCGCAACCACCGGGGACGGGATGATCGGCCTTTCGGGCTGGTGGCCCCGGCCGGGCCCATCGGCCCCGGGGTGATGCACCGACCGAGGTCCCCCGGTCGCTCAGGCCCGGCGGCAGCCCACCGGCGCTGCAAGATGCACCACGGCTGGCGAAAAGCCCGCATTTGCCCCACGGAGCTGGGGATTTCGCCACCTGCGGGGGGCTCTTCGGGCGTATTGCACGGCCGGACCATCCATTGGAACGGCTCCGCGAGATTTGCCTCGCGGCCTCGCGGCCGACGTGAAACCATTTCGTAAAGAGTCTGAGGTCACCCACCCGACCGACCTGCGCGATCAGGGCACAGGATCGCGTACGGAGGCCGAGTGCCTCGGATCAAGCCAGTTCGCTGATTGCGGCCCCCCGCCGCGGTGCGCGGACACAGTACGGGACATGCAGTCCTTGGTCGCGCAACAACTCTGACCGTACACGTGCCACAGCGAAGGCCAGGCGCTCGCCTTCTTCACTGACCAGATTTCATTTCGGCACACGGCGTGACGTGATTGTGCCGTGTGGTGAGCGACGCAGTACAGCCTCGATGACCCACTCGCGGGGACCCCATGGTACCGACGATCGGCAAACTGCAGCTTCGCGGCCTGGACGTTACGCGCTGGGCCAGCCACGTTCTTCGGTTGCATCTGCTCGAGACACGGTCCGGGCAGCCCCGGCTTCCGACTTCCGGCCACGGGCCGACGGGACGTGCTTCCCTCGGCAGGTACCTCAACGCGACGGTCCTCGTCGCGCTGATGTCCGCCAGTGGTGTGCTCGCGCCGACGCCTGCCAGCGCCCAAGGCGAGACCGTCATCGCTTCGGAAGACTTCAATCGGGCGGACGAGTCGCCGTTCGCGGTGGGCGGAAATTGGGGGCGCGTCGTGGCCGGGAGCTACGACGGCTACTCCAACCTGATCAACAACCAGCTCGTCGCCGGCTCGAACGAGGGCATCTACTACTGGCAGGGCAGCGGAACGTTTGACGCAAGCGCGCAGTTCGCTCGCGAACGGGTCGTTCAGAAGGATGGCGAGCTTGGCCTCGTGCTCCTCGGTGGGCCGGACCAGGCGATCATGGTCGGTTGGGGCCCTCCAGGCGTCGGCAGCACGGTCTACATCTACTGGTACTCCCAGGGCGCCGATCGCGGACAACTCGCGACCGGGCCTTCGAGCGTGAACAACGGCGACATCATCGAAGCCGTGCTCCAGAACGGGACGATCTACGCCAGGGTGAACGGCGTCACCGTGCTGAGCGTCGCGAACACGACGACTTTGACTTCGGGTAACCCGGGGTTCATCACCTACCTCAACCCCAGCCTTCCCGGGCAGGTTTCGATTCTCGACGATTGGGAGGCTGGGACCCCCGCCTCGTACTCGATCAGCGGGACGGTCACGGAAGACGCCGCGGGACTGGGTGGCGTGCTGGTGACCGCCAGCGGCGGTTTCAGCGGGAGCGCGACAACGGACAGCAGCGGGGCGTACGCGATCTCCGGCGTGCCGGCCAGCGCGACGTCGAT